>Ga0310121_10000113_pt1 | contig 80508 bp, 54 predicted proteins | sample CB27_Tmax_986_MG_FD_203504 | JGI IMG/M metagenome (GOLD analysis project Ga0310121, IMG submission 203504) | Marine microbial communities from Western Arctic Ocean, Canada - CB27_Tmax_986 | ecosystem: Environmental > Aquatic > Marine > Oceanic | place: Canada: Western Arctic Ocean | collected... | reverse complement strand
ACTGGATCGGTCGTACTGCTCCTGGCGTGTTGTGCGCAGGCATCAGTCCGCCAGGCGCGGCCTGCCACTATCATTGAACCTGATCCCGGCGTGTTCGTGGCCGCGGCGGACTATTCGTTCTACAACTACAAGGATTACAGCCACGTCACCCAGCGCTCCCCCACAGACCGGATCAAGAAAACGTTGGATCTGACCGATCTGTCGGAGCAGGACTTCGCCTCCATTGAATCCGCCACGGTCAGTATCTTCATTCACGTCCAGGATGGCGCGGGCGACGGGCTCGACGAGACGTTCGACGTGGTAGTCAACGGCCACAGCAACACATTCCCAACGGAAAACCTGGCCAGCACCGGGTGGGGCTGGTTTGACACTCGATTGGCTATCAACTGGTTCGATTTCGACATTTCCGGCGAAGAGCTCGTCCACGGCGCGAACGAGATCGTCATTCACCTCAGCCCGAATTCTTCCAAGGACGACGATCAATTGGTCATCGGCATCGACATGTTCGAGGACCAGGGCTGCAGCGCCCGATCCACGGACGCCGGCGCGACGTGGATGCCCCGGCCGCTGAACAAGGCCGGCTTTTCCGGAGAGTACATGGTTCGGCTGGTTCTCCTGGACCGAGACGCCGACAAGGAGAATCTCTCGTTCAGCCACGAAGATTTTCCCGCCCTGCCGGCGGTCGATATGGCGCCGGCGATCAAACCATTGCCGGCGGCCCCTGATGAGCCCCCCCGCCTGGTGGAGGGCGACGATAGCGATAGTTTCGAGAATGGGGCGATGCGCGTTGAGCTTCGACATCGCGACGGCATCGCGCTGGAGAAACTGGTCCATAAATCCATGCAGGCGGACGCGATGCGGGAGCCGATGAAACAAAACCTCTTCGCACTGGAGGTCGACGGTAAACGTCTGACCGGTCCGGATTTTTCGGTGTTGCGCAAGGAGATCATCGAATCAACACCGGAACGCCTGGTCGTTGTATACGATCTATCGCACGATGCCGCGCAGATCTCCGGACGCCTTAGGGTTACCATGGACCGCTCCGAAGAATTGCTCATTGGGCTGTCCATCCAAAACCGGGCCGACCAGAATCGGGTCATTAAAGCCGCCTTTCCGGTACTGGGCGGGTTGGGATGGAGTGACGGGTTCGTGGAAGATCGGTATCTCTATCCATACGGCACGGGCGTCGTACTGGACCATCCCGGCCGGTTCAATTCCGGGTACGGCGGAGGGGGCACCTATTTCCAGCAGATGGCCTCCTTCAATCCGTCGCAGGGCGGCGGTCTATACCTTCGAGTGAACGACCAGACCGGAGAATACAAGATCCTCCACCTGCTCAAGGCTGATCGCAATGAGGACGATCCCACGTTCATGATCAATCCGATCCTGTCCGATGGCCATCACGGCCGGGCTCCCTATGAGCTGATCCTCTGGGAACCGTTCGAAAAAACCATGGGGACCAGCATGGCGTTTTCCTACTTTGGAAGGGACATGAAGCCCGACGAACGGTGGCGGTTTGCCTCCGCGACCCTGGGCGTCATGAACGGCGATTGGCGGGTGGCCATGAACGCCTACCGAAAATGGTTTGAAGGATTCTCTCACAAGAACCGCTATCCGAATACCATGACGAAGATCTTTAATTACGCCAGCACGGGCACGGAATGGGGATATCGCGGCCCCGGCGACAAGGAAGCCTACAACCCGGATCCGACCGTGTGGGGGCACACCCCCATGGATCACGTGGCCGATGATTTCATGACCAAGATCGTGGGCGGGCTGGAACACTCCGGGTATTGGGAGCACGAGGAAATCACGGACGAAATGATGGCACGGAACAAGGCCACGGCGGCAAAGTACGGCCTGACCTTTGAGCTCTTCCCGTCTCGTTACGGGATGCTGGAAGGCAAGTATGTCCTCTGGGGAAACCAGGGCGACTACGGCCTGCAAGGCTACAACGAGCGCTGGGGCGGCCTGCCCACGTTCCGTAAGTACATCGCCGATCTGAAGGCCCGGGGATACATTGCGACCCTCTACATCAACAAGGCGGAGGCCGGATTCGACACCCTCCTGGGCAAGGCGCATGGACCGGACTGGGCCACCATGTATCCGGAAGGCCATTACTTCTGGCCCTACTACGACTGGCAGATGTGCATGGACCATGCCCCATGGCGGACCTACCTGGCGGAGACCTGCGCACGGCTCATCGAGGAAACCGGCGCCGACGGAGTGCGCATCGACGAGATGGGCGGGGCGGCACGAATCTGTCTGAACAAGAAACACCCTCACACCTTTGCCCGTTGGCGCCACTATAACGAGCTTCAGGCGCAGTCCGATGCCGCGCGGCAAGTGCGCCGTGCCATGGACGGCGTGAATCCGAATTCGGTCCTCCTCTCGGAGTCCCAGGGTATCGACGTGCTGGGCCAGTACCTGGACGCCAGTTTGTGCTACGACCTGACGGAACAGCCGTTCACCGCCCACGTGGCGGCAAACTGGGAGGGGTTCGTCGGCATCAACATCCATCATTTCTACTTTCCCCGCCACAAGATGTTCGACTACCAGATCAGCCTGAAACAGCCTGAGTGGCGTTTCTTTAATGCCACCGGAGCATTTAATCGGGAATGGTGTTACCGCGAGCACCAGCGGCATATCCTGCGGGACAACAGCGATGCGTTCGGGTCGCTGGATCGGGAGCCGATGATCAGGTCAAAGATTCCCCTGGTGTACGTGAACAAATTCCCGGCGAAGGACAAAACCGTGTGGACCGTGTACAATGCGGCGAACATCCCGGCAAAGGGTGCTCTGCTGGACATCCCCGCCCGCAAAGGCACGCACCTGGTCGATCTGTACCGGTACCGCAACGTCAAAGCCTCCACGAGGGGCGACAAGACCGTGGTCGCCATCGAGCTCGAACCGCGCTCTGTCACCTGTATTGCCCACCTGTCGAAGTTGATGAAGGTGAAACAGAAAGGTCGCGAACTCACGGTTCGTCTGTCGGATGACTTCGAAGACGCGACGCTTAAACTGGTAGACCTCTCTGGAAAAATCCTCGCGGAAGAAGAAGCGGGGACCGGGCGTGCGACGCTTACCATACCTGCCGATTCAGGAAGAGTGATCTGCAAACTCTACCGGGGAAAACTGCTGGTGGATGCAGTGGTCCCCGGCGATTCCTGACTTCGCGCTACAGTACGGCCGCGTTCGATTATGGCTGGATGGAGGGCGGATTTTCAATCCGCCGTGAAAGGGCCGAAAACATCGTAGATAATGGCGGATTACAAATCAGCCTTCCGTCGCTCTTCGATCCAAAGCTGCGCTTAACTAAGCGCCATTCGGTTTTCCCCATATCTACAGCGTTAGGGATTGCACACCAATGTGAGTGCAGGCTATTGTCGGTGACCGCGATGTTGTTATCCGTGACACATTCGAATTTCTGTCAAGATCCCGCCCACCCGAAACTTTTCCTCGCCCTGTGTTTTGCTCTCTTCGGGCTCCAGTCCGCGGTCGCCGCCCCGGCCCAACCCGCACCCGATCCGGTAGAGCTTTCGATCTGGGAAGTGCCCAAGGTGAAATGGAAACTGGAACGCCCGAACCGGCTTGTTTACGAAGCGTTCGTACAGAAGCATCCACACATCAAGGTCCGGCAGGCCGGCGGCATCAAGATGGAGGACTCGACCAATCCGGCCTCGCAATCCATGTTCCTGATGGCCATGGCCGGCAACACCGCACCCGATGTGGTTCAGGTCAACAGCGGATCACTGGCAACCTATGTGGAAGAAGGATTTCTTTATCCCCTCGATGAATTCATCAATCGACCGGAAAACAAGGAATGGTTTGACCGAATCTTCCTGCCGCAAATACGCGCGGGCCTGACCCATGACGGGCACATCTATGGGATTCCCTACGATTATGTCCTGTCCGGCCTCTACTACCGGCGGGACCGGTTTCGCGATGCAGGTCTTGACCCCCACCGGGGCCCTCACGACTGGGACGAGCTTTATACTTTCGCGCAGAAACTGACGGATCACGATCGAGGCTTGTACGGGTACGGCATTATGACCGGGCCCCATAACACGTCGATGTATTTCCCGTCCTTCATCTATCAAGCGGGCGGGCGTCTGGCCATTCCGGGCAAAGAGTGCCCGGCCGGCGCGGAACTCGTGGATCCGATCGAGCTCGACAATGAAGGACAAAACCACCTGTTCCCCGACGAGTGTCCAACACACCAGGTCCCCCTGGCGGATGCACCGGTGAGGTGGCAGGTCGCTTTCAACCGGGACCCCGGGGTCATGGCGCTGAATTTCTACAAGAAACTTCGATGGAGCCGGTGGACGCGATGTCCCGAGGACAACGAACCGGTGGATGTGCGTGGCGTGGACTACCGAACCGGAAAATTTGTCAGGCCGGAAATCATCAAGTGCCCGAACGGCCATGTCCTTTCGCAGGAAATTCTCGATCAGAAAAAGGCGGATCGGAAAATTTACACCGGCGTCGTGACCCTCTCGTCTTACTATCACATGAACGATAAACTGCTCAACGGGCAGGTCGCGATGCTGATCAACATCTGCAGCGAATTCGTCATCGGCGCCCAGGTCTTCCAGCCGCCCAACTTGTTCGGGTACGCGCCGTTCCCCGAGGGACCCGATGGTTTCGCGGCCTCGGGATTCGGCGCCAACTGCGGAGGCATAAATTCGCAGGTGAAGGACCCGGAAGTGCGCGAAGCGGCCTGGGCGTATATCCGGCATATTGCCTCCGACCAGGCAAAACGGATCAAGGTGGATTTCCACGTGGAAAGTGGATACGGCGAACTGGTGGATCCGCAATACCTGAGAAAATTCGGGTACGACGACTACCTCGACGACGCCCCGCGCCAGTGGCTGTCGACCTACGAAACGCTGCTGCAAACCGGGCGCAACGACCCTTTGCCTACCGGGTTCAAGAGCGTACTGGTGGATATCGCCGCGCCGGTGGACGCACTCTTGTATGCGAAGGAAGACGAAATCGAATCCGTGGACGCGCGCGCACTCCTGAATGCATGCGCGGATCGAGGAAACAAGGTTCTCCTCGGAGCATCGGATCCGGCCGAAATGGCGCACAAGCGGAAAGTTGCAAATTACGTGGCCATCGGGCTCGTACTGGCGGTGGTCTTCGCACTGGGCCTCTGGTTTGCAGCCTACCGACGCCGCGACAACGCGGACGCGGTCATGATGCCTCCGAATCCGCGTCCCAGGCGCCAATTCGAGGCCTGGATGCTGATGTTTCCCGCGCTGCTGGCGATCGCCGTGTGGCAATACTATCCTCTCATCAAGGTCGCTATCATGGCGTTCCAGGACTACCGGGTGCTCGGCGACAGCCGGTTCATCGGGATGGACAACTTCATCAACATGCTCAACTCCGACATCTTCTGGCGGTCGATCCTCAACACCCTGTATTACGTGGCGCTGACCCTGGGCCTGGGATTCTTCGCGCCGATCCTCCTCGCCATCCTGTTACAGGAAGTTCCACGCGGAAGCCTGTTCTTTCGCGTCGTATTCTATTTACCCGCCGTCACCAGCATGCTGGTGCTCATGTTCCTCTGGAAAAATATGTATGACCCTTCACCGGTGGGGGTCATCAACAGCTGGCTGCTCAGGTTCGGCCTCATCGAATCCCCGCTTGGATTCCTTCAGGATCCCGACCTCGCCATGCTCAGCGTCATCGTCGCCGCCATCTGGACCGCGGCCGGGCCCGGAAGCATCATCTATCTCGCGGCCCTCAAGACCGTGCCCGACGATCTGTATGACAGCGCGGACATGGACGGGGCGTCCCCCGTGCGCAAAGTGCTGCACGTGACGCTCCCCTATCTCACCCCGCTGATCCTCATCAATTTCGTAGGCGCCTTCATTGGCGCTTTTCGCGCCACGGAAAACATCTTTGTCATGACCGGGGGCGGCCCTTCCTATGCCACCCACGTGCTCGGACTCGAGATTTACTACAACGCATTCCTGTACTTGCGCTTCGGCTACGCCAGCGCCTTGTCCTGGGTGCTTGCCAGCCTGCTGATCGGATTCGCGATCTGGCAATTGAGAATTCTAAAGCGGGTTCAGTTCACCACGGCGAAATAACGACTCATCAATTTGCAATGCCTATTATCAGTACCGTAGGCCGGAAAGCCTGGACCACACGCGCGGTCATCGCGGGGGTCTACCTCGTGCTGACCCTTGGCGCGATCACCGTGCTGTATCCCTTCGGCCTGATGCTCGGCTCGTCGATTTGCAGCGCTGTCGATGTTTCGGAGCACCGGCTCGTGCCCAGGTATTTGTTCAACGATGATGTCTTGTTTCTGAAGTACATCAACGACCGGTACGGCTACTTCCAGAATTTCATGAAGCAGGGCGTCAACATTCAGAACCTCAACGACTGTTACCGGACCGAATTCCTGAGCTACGAAGACGTGGGGCTGAACCTGGACGAAATCGATCCAACCTCGGCCCGGACGATCTCGCGCGTTGAAGAGTGGATTCAGTTCAAGGAAAGCCTCCCGTCCCGGTTTTTCCAACGGGCTTTCGAAGTGAAGGTAGCCTCAAAATATGCAGGCGCCCTGCGAAACCGCTTCCGGGGTGACATCGAAGCGCTGAACCGGGTGTATTTGGACCAGAATACCGAATTCGAGGACGTATTGTTGCCGTACGAGGACCCCATGGTCCGCTCATGGGATCCGGATGATACACCCCATTGGCGGCATTGGGAGGAACTGCGGGACAGCCTTCCCCATCCATACCGGATCGTTGTGTCGGGAGATGCAAAGTTTGGAAAATTTCTCGAAGGGAAGTATCTACAGCTTGAATCACTGAACGAGGCATACGCGTCCAGCTACTCATCCTTTATGCGGGTCCCGCTTGTTGTGACCGCCCCCCCCTCGGGGGCAGCGCGTGAAGACTGGGAAGAATTTGTCAGGCGCAAATGGCCATTCCGGTATCTCACACTCGAAGGCGGAGGGGAGGCCTTCACTGATTATCTCCGCAATAAGTACGGCAGCGCGGAGCGGCTGAACCGTGAGTACGGCAGCCACTACGCGAAAATCGCCGATGTCCAGCTTTCGAACACCGAGCCCTCCGAGTCTCTGCCGCGCAGGGACTGGCAGGAATTCGTGGAACAGCACACTCCGGCTGAGACCTTGCGCGTGGACAGTGCCGACACTCGATATCGAGTCTTCCTTGAGAAAAAGTTCGGCAGCGCTGAACAGGTAAATGCCGCGTACGGCACACAGTACGAGTGCTTCTCCGAAATTGCCCCGCCCTACCTGGAGGCCGACGTGCTGGCGTTCAGCCGGAACAAGATTGGCATTCGGCTGGATTTTCTGACGCGGAACTACCGCATGATGGGTAAATACATGATCACGCGCGGCCGCGCGTTCTGGAACACACTGGTTCTTGTCCTGGGGGTCGTCATCGGGCAGGTGACCATTGGACCCCTCTGCGCATATGCCTTGTCACGGTACCGGCTTCGATACAGTTACAAGATTCTTCTTTTCCTTCTGGCGACGATGGCATTTCCGGCGGAGATTGCCATGATCCCCGCTTTTCTCCTGCTGAAGCAGTTCCACCTGCTGAATACCTACTGGGCCCTGATCCTGCCGAACCTGGTGAACGGGTTTTACGTATTCCTGCTCAAAGGATTTTTCGACAGCCTGCCCCAGGAGTTGTTCGAAGTGGCGGAACTGGAAGGGGCGTCGGAGGCGCGCATATTCCTGACCGTTGTCGTGCCCTTGTGCCTGCCGATTTTCGCCGTTATCGCGCTGTTCGCATTTACCTTCGCCTACGGAAGTTTCATGTGGGCATTTATCGTGTGTCAGAATCCTGAGCTCTGGACGATCATGGTCTTTCTGTACGAACTGCAGATGTACAATCCGGAATACCTGGTCATGGCGGCGCTTACCCTCGCCTCGTTGCCCCCGCTCATCGTCTTTATTCTCGCCCAACGCATCATCATGCGCGGGATTGTGATCCCGGTGATGAAGTGAGGGCAGGTTACGGGCATCAGCGTCCCGGTGGGGCAACGTCCCCGTTGCCCCTCCAGATGAGGCGGGTCTTGCTTCGGGCCACTGGAATTCGGTCTGTCTATGCCCGGCAAATTCAACTACCTTGCCCGAACGCATAAGAGAGGAAGGCATGATGCCAATCAAGCGAACCTGGGTGTCGTGGATGTCCGTGGCAGCTATCGGAGTCCCGATGAGTATAGCCGCTTCCCCGGTGCCGGAGATCCTGGCAACGGATTTCGGCTACAGCCTTACGGGTCCGGACGGCTTGGAGCTGTGGTGGTGTGAAGGAACGTATAAAGTGGGCCGGGAACGAGAGACTCCCACTTCAACCACAACGCATGTTGAAATCGCGGCCGCCCGAAACGAGTACGAACCGTTCCAACTCGTACTGCGGCCGGCGGAATCGATGCCGGGAATTCAAATCAACATCAGCGATCTGAAGGGCCCGGGCTCGGCGTCCATTCGTGGAGAGTCGATTCGAATCGACCGCGCGGAGTACGTACCCGTGACGGACTCAACCGATGCCTTCGGCACGGCAGGCGACTGGCCGGATCCGCTGCCCCCGACGGACGGGCCGGCAGACTTGTCGGGCGGAAAGAACAATCCGTTCTGGATTACCATCCATGTGCCGGCGGACGCGGCTGCCGGAGACTATGCGGGCACCATCATTCTGCAACGGACCGGCACCGACGATCATCGGGTGCCTCTCCGTTTGAAGGTCTGGGACTTCACATTGCCTGAGGATACCCACACCCGGAGCGCGTATGGAATCTGGATGGACGACTTCGCGTACCATGGCCTCCGAACCGGCGCCGAGCGGGCAGAGGTTCACGATCTCTACATGCAGAATTTCGCCGAGCATCGCGTTTCTCCGGTTACGCACGGCTTCAACCTCACGGATCTTGCCCGCGTAAAGCTCAGCCCAAGCGAACTGGTGAATCGCAGGAACCGGGAGTCCGGCGACCTGGAACTGGACCTCACCGAGTTCGACCGGTTGGCCACCCGCTACCTGGATGAACTGGGGTTCAATTCGGTTTGCCTGTTTTGGCCCCCCAACGACCTGTTCGGACCACCGCGGTTCAGCCCCCGACGCAGCGAGGGGAAATGGCGCGAAGACCCGGCTTACGACCGGTATTTTGAACTCATTCTCGGTCCCATCTGGAAACACGTGCAACAAAAAGGTTGGCAGGACAGGGTTTACTGTTATCTGTGGGACGAGCCCCCCGAATCGGATTTTCCGCTGATAGTACAGGAAGGCGAACTGGTCCGGCGGATCTGTCCCGGGCTGAAACGCCTGGTGACGCTGGGGATCGGACACGAGATTGACGACGCAGTTGATATCTGGGTGCCGCTAACCTCACACTACGACGAATCCAGGGCCCAAAAGAGCCGCGCGGCCGGCGATGAAATCTGGTGGTATATCTGCACCGGCCCCAAGCACCCGTACGCCAACAATTTCATCGATCATCCCGCCATCAACCAGCGGATTCATTTCTGGATGATGAAGAAATACGAAGTGACCGGGACCCTCTACTGGAGCGTGAACTATTATAAAGGTATCGGAGAAGCCGTCGCCGATCGTGCCATCCGCAACCCCTGGGAGACCGCGATGGCGATCTCACCCGGCGGAGGGCACTTTGGCAACGGGGACGGGTTGCTGCTTTATCCACCGGCCCGAGGTGTACCGGACGAGCCGCTGATCGCGGGCCCGGTCAACTCCATCCGATGGGAAATGATCCGCGAAGGACTCGAGGACAAGGAATATTTCTGGGTGCTCGAACAAGCCCTGGCACGTGCCCGGGCCGGTAGATCCGAAGATCCACGCAGCGCCGCAGCGATCGTCGCCGGCGAGGCGGCACTGGCCACCGTCCACGAGCTCGTCCGCAGCATGACGGACTATGACAGCGATGCCCGCAACCTCTACGCGGCCCGGGCGCAAATTGCGGAGGCCATTGAAGGGCTGGGGGCTATTGCGGGTCGTTGAAAACTCACCACAAGCACCCAATTTCCCAGCGATAAGTCCAGACGTGGGAGAGGTCTGAGTTCCGCCTTCAGGCGGAAGCCCGGGGGAGCTTCAGCGACCCGGTAACAGGAATGATTCCGGGCGGTGTATTCCCGGCTGAAGCCGGATAACTGCTTCCGCCTAAAGGCGGAACTCAGACATAAATGCGTATCCCGGGCCTGATCGATTACATTCCATCATTGATGCCTCCAAACTATTTTCGAATGAACGTTTCGTTAGGACGGCGATCTCCTCTTCCGGTATGGTCCGGCCGCGAAAGAAACCTATTCCATCCGCATCCAGTGGGGATACTGGTTCTGGTATGCCCAGCACGCCTTTCATCACACGGACTTCTGCTGGGACGGGTACGTACAGGCCCGCAACGGACGCATCCTCGATTGTTCCCTGATTGAATTTACGGGAATATTCGGCCCGCAACGCGAGCACATCAGTCCCCTCGAAGGGTCGAGTTGGCGCGGGTGGCCAAAAAGAAATTTCAGCCGCGCCGCCGGGTGGAAGGGGCCGAACTCCCGCCGGCGTCGAACGCATGCGCGGGTTTTATCAGAAGGTCGCATCGCACCTGATGGGAGAAGGTCCGGTTCCGGTGGATCCGGCCGGCGTCCGCGAGTCGATTAAGATCATTGAGGCCGCCCAGCGGTCATCGGAATCCGGGTGGTCTGTGGATGTTGGCGGCTAGTCCACCACCACCGCATCCACCAGCCTCGATCCTACCTGCAGCTTGATGATCATCGGGTCCTTGATGTTCCCGATGAATTCGATGTGATCGAGTTTCAATTTCAGGCCTTCAACGGAAGCAGGAGGCAGCACGGGGCCATCGCGCTTCATCACGTGGAACGTTCCGCCCGGGACTTCTCGATTCAATTTCACATCGACGCGCCCCCTGCTTCGCTTGAGCGTTAACAGCTTTGGCATGTGGGCGACGAGGGTGGCGCTTCGCGCGGGAAGATGGATTGGAATAATCTCCACGCCCTTCTCTTTCCGTGACCCCACCTCTTCCATGTTGACCAGGTCCACGAAATGAAATCCGGGCCTGTGCGGCACCGCCAGCAAGTCTCCCGAAACAGCGGCGTGCCTGCTGTTATACACCGTGTAGATCGTCTTTTCCTCGCCGGGAAACTCGTTGACGTAGACCCTGGGCAGCAGCGTGGGAATCATGGGTTTGGGATTCAACGTACCGACCGCATCGGCATTCTCCTTCAAAATGGAGTGTTCCAGTTCCTCGTAGAAAAACTCATTGTTGTATGCCCCGGTGGCATTGAACAACCGCCATGCAGGAAGCTTTTCCGGGATCTGGTAGTCGAAGTGCTTGTATCTTGGAAAGTAGAACCGGCAGATGTTGAGCCCCACGAATCCCTCCCAGTTTGCGGCCCGGCCCCCGGTGTACGAGGATTGCGTGAGATCGTAATTCAGCGCGCCGTCCAGGTATTGCCACATGGTGTCGATTCCCGGCGTCTCGCTCATCACGATCGCATCGGGGTCGACCTGGTCCACGGCCATCCGGATCTGCCGGCACGCTTCGGTCTGTGCCTCGAACGTGGCGTAATGACCGGGGCGGTTGAAGGTGTGCTCATGACCTGGATTGGTGCAGATGCGCGATGCCCCCCCGAATTCGTCAATGCGCAAGCCGTCGACCCCGGTCTCCGCGATCAGCCGTCTGCAGAAATCCGCCTGGTAGGTTCGCCACCGCGGGTTGTCGACGCACATTTCCCACATCCAGTAGGGCCAGAAGTAAACTCCGTCCGGATACATCACGCCCCAGTCCGGCCCCTTTTCCCGCCCGATAACGCTGTTCAGCCCGGCCTCCCCTTCGTTGACATAGAGGGTGGCAAGAATGCCCTGCTTCTTCACCTCATCGATGTATTTCCGGAACGCGGGAAGACCGCCCCAGCGTTCGTTGTACCCGGTCAGGCCGTAGTCTCCCTTTCTGCTTTCGTGATAGTAATGTGTTCCCCCGTGGATCCCGTGACGGCCCGGCCACAAGGTGAACTCCTTGCCGTAGCGGGCGGCGAGTTCCCGCATTTCGGCCAGGTACTCATCCGTTACCTCGTCCCACTCCCAGTAGGATGTGTGCTCGAGCCCATCCGCGGGCCGGCTCCACGCTTCGTGGAAATCCGAATGGTATCCATCCTCCTTGTGGTAGCCCCCCGCTGCATTGACACCGTCGAGGTTAAAGACGGCGGCGAGTTTGCTGGGATAGGGTCTCTTGTGCGACCAGCCTTCGTACCATGCACGGTAGCTCTCCATCGCCTGGCGCCAGTCGCCGTTCATGATTCCGATGACGGACTGGGGAAGGATCCACCGCTCGCCGGGCGCCAATTCACGCTGAATGTAGCTGACCGCCATGCTGGTGCCGGCGGCCGGTTTTGAGGGCTCGAGAAAGACAAGCTGCGGCGTGGCCTGGCCATGCAGCATATTGTGGATGATTCCCTGGAACGAAAACGAGGGCGGCGATCCGGTAGCATCGGTTCGCGTGAGATGAAAAAGCTTGTACCCGCCACTGGAATCGTTCGCTCTCATGTACAGGCCTCCACCCATCGAAGGCGAGTAGGACGTCATCTGTTGAAAGAACGTGTTCCCCGAGCCGGTTCCCCCGCCATAGGGATTTACGAATTTCCCCGGGTGTTTCAGCATGACTCCGGTCGTGGTGTAGGGGAACAGATACCAATCGTCCTTGAATCCCTCGCTCCACCCCAGGCCGGTGAGCATCGGAAACGCCACCTTGATGCCGCGGGGTGCCGTACCCGCATTCTTCAAATACAGGCCTGCCGTGAGCTCGGACTCGTTGTCCAGTCGCAGTGAGAGGTTCGCTTCCACCTCGCTGGTCGGATCCCGGAGAAAGTAAACAACCTTCACCGCGCTCGAACCCGTAGCGAGCTGCTCGCGGCCCGTCACTTCCAGTTCGGCGCTTTGCACGTGCCGCCCGTCCACCTCCAGCGCAAACAGGCTGGTTGGGCCTTCCTTTACCACGTTCCTGCGCATGGGCTTATGGATTATCTCCTCCAGGGCCAGACCCTTGGCATGCCCAATCTGCAGGCGCATCCATCCGTTCTCCAGCCGGTCGATTTCCCCTCCAAGTGCAACACTTGCCGGGAAGGTTGATGGAGTCGGCAGCAGCTTTACCGGAGGGTTCAAGTCCACAGCCGGCAACGGCAAAAGATCATCGTGGGAAAATCCTTTTCTTCCCAGGCGGGTAGCGTCGTCGTAGAGATTGAGACGAATCATCAACTCTCCGTAGTGCCCGTAGTCGGGATAGCCCACACTCGCCAACGGCCGGTTCAAGGGTCCCGGGCTCCAGCTGGAACCGCGATCGAACGAACACCAGCTCCGGCCCCTGTCTTCGAAAATATCGATACCGATGGTTAATACATCGTCTCCGGCCTGTGCGGAATCGCTTCTCTGAACCACGATCACGTTTGTTCCACGAACAAGCTGGTCCGCATTGATTGCGAAATCGAACCAACCGGTGGGCAGGTAGTGCCCGAACCATCCCATTCCAGTACGGCGTAGGCCCTCGGTAGCGAATACGTTCACGTGGCCGTTAACGACAATTTCAAAATGTTCATCGAGTCCGTCCCCTGACGCATCTTCGGCGTGCAGGAACAGGCTCACTTCGGCCGCGCCGATCCTCTGCCAGGCCTGCTCATCAATGCCGGACAGGTCCAGCACCTTCCTCAGTCGTTGCGACGGCTTCGCGAGTACCACGTGGGCAAAATTTTGAAAATCGTAAAACCCCATGTCGGCTACGGCCACGTGGACACCGCCGGTCGGCTGGAGAATTGTGGTGCCATTCGCCTGCGATGTGGACACAGCCGCAAGCGCAAGGATTGCGATAATGGGTGACAACGATCTCGAAAGGGTTCGGCGAGCTGAAGTGAAACTTGATCTCTGGTTCATGAATGCAGGACCGTACGCTAATGGAGCAACAACTTACTGTTCACCGTTTGAACCCCGCGCATCTTGATCTGGGCTGATTCACGAAACGTTAGAATTTCAGAGCGCATCAAAAACGAAGCCAAACAGTATCATACATGTATAAACCGCGCTACATGACAACGTTGCTTACTCAGGCGGAACGCTTCTCAAACGTATAATGTTCGTCATGCTTTTCGTCGGCGTGCTGGTACCGTGTGTCGGTGCTGAGACGGTAACGGTTCGTGGTGTTCTCCAGGGAGCCGTGCAGGATGTATTTCGTGAAGAGGAGCATGTCGCCGGGCTCGAAAATTGTCGTGGCGAACTTGAGGCCATGCGTGTTTACGACGTCGAACGGATCGTTCGTCAAATACCCGGTGGACTCGCCGCGGATCGCATCTTCCTTTCCATATGCAGCTTTCAAGTGATCCAACCGGTTTGATCCGGGTACAAGTGTGATCGGCCCCATGTCGAGGGAGATATCGCCCAGCGGGGTCCAGGCGGTGATCACCATTTCCGGCGCGTCTCGGCCCATGTACGGTGCATCGTAATGAATATCGGTTGCGTGGCCCCGTTGGTAAATGCGGATCCACTTGTGGGTATAGGTGTTGGCCCGTCTACCCAGGAGCCCGTCGAAAAACCCGAGCATTCGTTCGCCGTTCGTAAGGCCGAGCAGCGAAGGCATCCGGCGAACCACTTCATCTTGAATTCCGATACGGGTTCCGTCTGGAAGGTACCCGTTGTTCTCGGCAATCACCGCATCATCAAGCGATGTTCCGGGCGCGATGCCGCCTTGCCTCTCTACCTCTTTCAATATTTCCAGGCGCGCCCCATGCACCAGCTTCGGATCGTGGAGCCCCCGAATGAAAAGAAACGCTTCGTCAACAAGCTGCTGACGCATTGTCTCTACATCATCCAGCATTGAGCTCGCATCAGGGAGGTTGACAATGTGTTCCCCGAACACGAGCTCCTTCCCGCCCATACGGACGGTTGTACCGTCAGGAATATGGTGGTTATTACTCATGGGTTCCGTGTACTCTCCCTTCACGCTCTTACGCAAGGAAAATACGCCGTCAAGGCCGAAGGTTTCTACAAATGTTCTATTACCGATAATTCCCGTCCGAAAAATGCCGATGACTGATTGAGAATTCGGCTAAGGCGTCTCAACCCCAGACCTTCGCTTGAGCTCCCGTACGCAACCCTCTTCGGGGTTGGTCGTGGGGATGGTCCCGGAATCCTTACGATGCCCCGTTGGGGCAAGAAGACGCGATTTCCTATAAAAGACCGGCCGATTCAACCAAATCAAAAATCGCAAATCAAAAATCCCTTATCGCCTTCCCCGTCTTCATCGACTCGTCCGCTGCACAGGCAATTTGAACCGACTTCAACCCGTCCTCGTAGCTGCACAAAAGGCCTTCATCGCTCCCGGATTTGACCGCATCAATGAAGGCGCGGTCCTCCCTGGCGAAGATGTTCTCTTCCCCCTTGATTTCAGTCCGCGTCCCCTCCTCTTCATCGATACGCACGGAGTGTTCCCACGAATCAAACCGCGCGTGCATGGAAGTCGTCCACACATCGAGGCTGATTCCGCCGCCGGCAGGCGTGCAGCACGAACTGTACAGATTGCCCGTCGCGCCGTTCTCAAACCCCAGCTGAACCATTGACGCATCCTCGATCGTAAAGAAATCCGGCCGATCTTTCCGGTCCCTGACCGGAGTCGCGTAGACGGATTTCACCTCGCCAAAAAGAAAACGGGCAAGATCTATGGTGTGAACGGTCTGCTCCAGAAACTGGCCGCCCGATTGGTCCTTTTGCACCCACCATTTCCAGATCCCTTCATACGCTTCCGGCCCTCCGCCGAGCCATCCTCCGTGCATCATGACCGGCATGGAACGGCTGACAAGCTCGCGCACCCGCAACACCGAATCCCGGTACCGGTTCATGAAACCGACCGTTGTTGTCAGACCCTTGCGTTTGACCGCTTCATGGATGCGGACGGCGGTCTCGACATCGATCGCCACGGGCTTTTCCACGAAGAACGGAAGATCGTGGTCCAGCACCAGGTCCTCCACGGGCCCGTGGGCAAAGGGCGGAAGCATGATGTAAACTGCGTCCGGCTTCGTCTCAGCGAGCAGTTTCTCCGGATCGTCGAAAACCAGCCCCTGGCCGTCTACCTGGGCGCGCCGGGCCTCCGCCTGCTCCAGGTTGATATCGCACCAACCGACAAACCGCACGTCGGGAAAAGAACCCAGGCCCTGGTCAAGATGAGACTGCGTGATGCCACCGCAACCGATGAATGCGAGGTCTACTGGTTTCGCCATGTGCTCCGGATCCTCCTCGTGGATAGGGATAGGACATGGGACTATGCCACCCGGGGACCGGGAATGCAAATCCTTTCGTAAAGGCCGGCGTGAAAGAAAAAGTGCGTAGTTTGATGGACTTGATTCGCAGAAATGTCATAACCATCTCGATTTATTACTGAACTTTCAAGTAGGGGTGACCGTCGGCTCGCGCCGGAAGCATTGGGATCAAAATATCAAGGAGTTCTTCGCCGTGGCACGCACACTCATTTATTCACTGTATTTCATTCCCTGCCTGGTGGCCTCACAGGTTCATGCCGCATCGAGCGGAGCAAAGTCGATCGACTTGAATCCGCCGGTGCTTGAACTCGAATCGCCTGCATCGCAAGCTGCAACCATCACGTCTCAATCCGGCGCGGACACGCTGGAGAACGGGTGGTTCCGTATGCTCATGGAGACCGATCCGGGACTGGCGGTCCGCGAATTCCACCATCGTCCCGCAGGGGCGTCCGTCATCGAATCAGAAGAGGGCAGCCCGTTTTTCACGTTGATGATCGACGGGGACCGGGTGGACAGCCGCGCTTTTCGGGTCGCCTCGCGGACCGAACCGGTTTCGCCTCCCGGGTCGGCCTTTGTCCGCTACGAATTGGAAAGCGATCAGCGTATTCACGCGACCGTGGAGATCCGCGCCGACGAGGGTCCGGAACTCCGCATCAGCTTGTCGTTGCAGAATACGGGCGCTGCCGCGAAAGATGTCAACGTGGCCTTTCCCATGCTCACCGGCATCGCCTGGGACAGCGACCCAACGGAAGATCATTTCTTCTACCCGTTGCTCACCGGTATTCTATCCAAGTCGCCTGCCGTGTTCGCCAATGCCTACGGCGGCGGACAGGCCTACTTCCAGGTCATGGCATCCTATCGGCCGGACAAGGGCGGGGGGCTCTATCTCAATGCCGCAGATCAGACCGGCGAATTCAAGATCATGCACCTGAACAAGGCAAACGTCCCCGACGGTCGGACGGAGTTTGGATTTCGGACCACCGAGGAAGCCATGAGGCATGGCCGGCTGGTGAGAGAGTTGGTGTTTCACGATCCGCTGGAAGCGGAACCCGGCACCTCTATGGCGTTCACGTATCAACAACGTAACCTCGAACCCGACGAGCGCTGGTTTCTTCCCACCGCCGTGCTCGGCGTCTGCAATGGGGACTGGCGCCAGGCCATGGAGGCCTACCGGTCCTGGTTCGAGAGCTTCGCGCATCAGCGGCCTCATCCGGGAAAACTGATCGACCGGTTCAACCTCGAGGGAACCAGCGCGGCGCATCATTTTCACAATGAAAACGGGTACAACACTGATATAGGACAATGGGGGCACATCCCGATTTTCGAAGGCGAGCACTCCCGCGAGTATCTGAGCTCCCCGCTGGACATGGTGGAGCACACCTCCTACTGGGAATGGGATGTGGTCACCGACGAGTATCTTGAGAAACACCGGAAAACCGCCATTGAGCAGGCAGGCCATACCAACGTGGTCACGTCGGAACGGTCCGCCATCATGCAGGATGGGAAATTTGCGTTTCAATTTCCTCACGAACCGGAAATTCGGGGGGATCCATTCATGGAGGGGACCCGGTATTTTTGGGGCAACCAGGGCGACTACGGCCTCCAGGGGTACAACGAGCGGTGGGGTGGACTTCCCGCCTTTCGCGGCTATCTGGATGATATGAAACGGCTGGGCTACGTGGTCACGCTCTACATCAATGTCGGTGAGGCCGCGCTCTCCAGCATCATCGGTGCGCGCCACGGCCCGGAGTGGGGCGTCATTGAAAAGCACGAGGACTGGCCCGAACCCCGGTACCAGTGGCCCATGGGCGCCATGTGGGGCATGGACATGAACAACCCGGAGTGGCGGGAATACATCGCCGAAACCTGCCGTCGATTGACCGTGGAAACCGGGACCGACGGCATTCGTATCGACGTCATGGGTGCGAACAATCCGATCTGTTACAACGACCGCCACACGCACACATTCGGTGAGCCGAATCACCAGGTCGACGCCCAGGCCCAGCTTGCCGCCGCCCGGCAGGTACGTATGGCTGTCGACCAGGTGGACCCGGACACGGTGCTCATGACCGAGAATCCCGGCTTCGACCTGATCTGGCAATATTTCGACGGCACCCTGTCCTACGATCTATCCGAATGGCGGCAGATCCTTCCCACGTTCGGCGAGGTGGAAGGATTTGTGGGCATCAACGTCGCACGCTTCTATTTTCCACGCTTCAAGATTTTCGATTACCAGGTGTTATCCAAAGTTCCGGAGTGGCGAATATTCAACGCCACCGGGGCGTTCAACCGGGAATGGTGCTTCTCGCCGAAAGAACTGGCGGTCATGCAGGAAAACGCCGATGCCTTCGGCGCGTTATACCCAAAACCCATGATTCCCACGTTAATGCCGCAGGTCTATGCCAACGAATTTCCTGCGGGAGAAAAGACGGTCTACACGATCTACAATGCGCGGAACGAGGCGGTGGAAGGCGATCTGCTCTTGCTGGATGCGAAACCGGGCACTCACGTTGTCGACCTGCTACGCCATGCGGAATTGTCTACCTCCCGGAAGGGTAATCAGTCGGTGCTCCCGATCAGTCTTCCCGCCCGCAAAGCTGCTATCGTTGCCCGACTGCCTGAGTTGGCACAAGTGGAGTGGAAGCGCGACGGCGGCAAATTGCATCTTCCCAAAGACGCGAAAGGAATGACCGGCAAGCTGGTCGGCGATGATGGTACCGTGCTGGCTGAATTCCCGCTCACCGGCGGAAGGCAGCGACTGGACTGGCCGGCCGAAGCACGCGATCAGCCGGGCCTCGTCCTGAAAATCCACCGAAACGACCGCCTCGTGGATGCGGTCGTTTGGCCGGGGTCTGATTCGACGGCTCCCTGACAGCACTCGAAACGGATCCGCGTGAGTAGATTCCTCACCCCCCCCCAGCGTAGGTGACCAAGAGTAGATGAAGTCCACACACAAGGAGAGAGATTGAAATGACAGTTGGGACTCATGCGTGCCTTGTCCGGAATGCTGCCGTCGCATCGCTTGTTCTGCTCCTGCCCGGGTATCCGCGGTAGTCAGCGCGGCGCAGCCTGCAACCATCATCGAACCCGAACCCGGCGTGTTCGTGGCCACCGCCGACTATTCGTTCTACAACTACAAGGACTACAGCCACGTCACGCAGCGGCCCTCAGCGGAGCGAATCAAGAAAATCCTGGATCTGACCGATCTCTCGGATCAGGACTTTGCCGCCATCGAGTCGGCCCGGGTCAACATCTTCATGCACGCGCAGGACGACGAGGGCGATGGTCTCGACGGGACGTTTCAGGTGATGGTGAACGGTCATACCAACACGTTCCCTACGGAGAACCTCGTCAGCACCGGATGGGGCTGGTTCGACATCCGGCTGGCCATCAATTGGTTCGACTTCGACATTCCCGGGAAGCAGCTCGTCCATGGTCCGAATGAGATCGTCATCCACCCCAGCTCGGATTCACCGGAGAACGACGACCGGCTGGTGATCAGCATCGACATATTTGAGGATCAGGGCTGCAGTTCCCGATCAACCGATGCCGGCGCGACGTGGATGCCGCGCCCCCTAAATAAGGACGGCTTTGCCGGCGAATACATGGTCCGGATGGTTCTCCTCAACCGCAACGCCAACAAGGATGATCTTTCGTTCAGTCACGAGGACTTTCCGCCCCTGCCGGCGATCGATATGGCACCGGAATTTACCCCACTGCAGGCACCGCCGGACACGGCGCCCCGCTTTGTGGAAGGCGATGAGAGCGATACCTTTGAAAACGGCGCGATGCGTGTCGTGCTTCGACATCACAACGGGATATCCCTGAAAAAGCTGACGCACAAGTCCATGCGGGAGGATGCGCTCCGGGAGCCGTTGGAGCAGAACCTCTTCACGCTGGAGGTCGACGGCCGGCGCTTGTCCGGCGGGGCTCCTGAATCGTACCTGCGCCGATGATTCATCACCAGGTTCGCGGCTCGCAGCGGCCCCGACGAATCCGAAATTCGAAATTCGAAATCCGGCATAGGCCAACCGCAAACGCACGTACATCACTTCACCGCCATCGTTTCCTGCACGTCCGCCCGCAAAACCCAGGTGCCCTCTTTTACATAGTGAACCGCGAACGCAAGGCGGTCGGTATCGGATCGATTTGCGTAGGAGCCGTGAATCGTCAATCCCGTAAAACAGACCCCGCCACCTTTCGGAACATCCAGCTTCACAAGGGACGACAGATCGATGTCATTTATTTCAAATGAAAAAAACTCCTGCTCCCACTCTTTCCCGGTACGGTCGCGCATCAGGTGAGTCTTCGTCCAGCTGCTGTGTTCCCCCTCCCCGCTCTTATGCGCCGTACGCAAGCCATCAAGATGGCTGCCCGGTAGAATACAGAGGCCCCCGTTGCCGGCCGCCGTGTTGCTCATTGCAATCCAGCAGGCCATGAGCGTGTTTGATTCGTTGGGCAGGTAGAGCGTATCCTGGTGCAGCGCTACCCCGACCTCTCCTTCGCCCGCTTTCTTGGGTATGTACATGGATTGCACGATCCGAGGAGGCCCGCCGAGCAGTTGCTCCGCTACGCCGGCTACGTCCGGATGTATAGCCAGGTGTTTCCACTGCGGATCCACCTCGTGGGCCCGTAATCCGAGATCCGGCGTGCCTGATCTCGTTGTCTCGTGGGCAATGAAGTCATCGATCTCTTCGTGTGACACGAAATTTTCGATGACCAGAAATCCGTCCTTCTCGTATCGCGAGACCTGCTCCAAGCTTAACCTGATTCGATTTTGAAGTGTCATATGGGTGTTCGACGTTGCTTTCATTAATTCTATGCCAGATGCTGCCGCTGATGAAGGCGAATCTGCATTGCAGCTTTTCTTGGGCAATTCTGCCGCTCTGCTGCGTTTTCACAGCGACCGGTAGTGGTTCCGCGATTGCCGATCTTCAAAAAGACGGGACTGATGACGCGGCAATGCCTTTCTATGAAGATCTGAGCGGAGATGGCACGGTCGATACGCTTCACACTCTATGGAATCAAAAGCGAGTCGTGGTGGTCGATGAGGGAAGCGATTTTTTGCCGCGGTGGCAGGCGGCATCCCTCGACCCGGCAGAGACATTGACGGAGGCCTTCTCGGCCGGCGCCGAGCCGCCGGTGGTGTGGAACCCGTTGCGCGCGAACTGGGGCAGCTATTTGCTGCTGGCGGATAACGACGGCGACGGGGAGTTCAGTGGCAAGGCGGATTTCTATTACCGGATTGTGGATCTGAACCAGGACGGGAGTCCGGACCTGGAGTACTTTTGCGCGAACACGGTGGTCGAAACCATGGTCAATCTGAATGGCGAGCGTGACTTCAAGCACTTGAATTTTGCAGGGTTCGGCTACGGAAATGAGCATGGCTACGCCGAGGGCGGGAGATACTTTCAGAACGTCCACGGCAGCGGATTTTTTCTCAACACCAGGATCCATTGGGGCGACGTCTCCCTGGCCTGGGAAACGCCCATTGCCTGGTATGACTTCAATCACGACGGCTTCACCGAGATGGTCATGCGCATCGCCGACGAAGGGTATCCCACCCATGACCTGCAGGGGCAATCGGCCCGGGCTCATGAAGCCGAGTTTGCCTTCGAGCTCAATGGCGAGCTGAGCCGCGAGAAGTGGCACAGCCTGGATTGCCAGTTGACCTATACCGCGTACTGGACGCCCGGGCTTCCTCTCACGAACTACCTGGACAAGATCGAAGCACTGCCTGCGCCGGCCTATGCCCGGAAGTTTTTCGGCAGCGGGTGGGAGCAGATGGCGCGTGAAGACAGGCGCTTTTATCTTCCGTACCTGGACGGGTACAAGATCGCGACGGACTTTGACGGATGGATCGGCACCTGGTGGCTCTTTGATGAGGACAATGACGACAATCGTTGGGAAGAGATGTTTGCCCGGAATGACAAATACTCGGACACCCGGATCTTCTCGGACAAGCTGGGGGATCGGGTCGAACACGACACGGATTTCGACGGGAAAGGGCAGCTCTACATCGGTGCATTTGACGGAAGGATCCACCTGTACCGGGCAGACGAAGCCGACTGGAACGTTGACTACTATGGTCATTTCAAAGGCGCCATCGACCGCTCAAGCGCATGGGGCGCAACAACCGATGAAGGCCCGGAGCCCGGCAAAGGACTCCTTCACGACCTCGTACGCTACCACGACACCGACGGAAACGGATTTATCGACCGCATTGAGTATGGTTTGGCGGAGTACGGAAACGTGCAACAGACGTGGCGTGTGAACCGGACTGTGAACCTGCTAACATTTGCCAATTCCGAACACCCTCACCCCGACGTCCAGCCGCTATTCAATCTGAGAGTCGATACGCCGATGAATGGATGGAAAATCTCGAACTGGGACGGCGAACCGATCCTGGACTGGTCGGACACGGCCCCGTATGAAGCCTACCGAAAACTCAAGAAGATCTACGAGCAGTTGTGCGCCCGTCAGTGGCTTGAAGCGAGAATGCTTTATGACACGGCGGTATCGCTTGGATTGAACGTGAGTGAACATTCCGAAGAATGTGCGGTGCCGCCGCAGCTCTCAAACGAGGAGAAGGCGGGGATTACAGACGTACGCGTTCTGCGTGGATATGCATCGCTCACCGCCGCCGCCGGGTTGAGGGAAAAGTATCATCACGGGTACTGGCTCAAAGAAAAAGTGCTGCTGGATCTGCTTGATGCTGTTGAGCCTGAGCGGAAAGCCGCCATCCAAAAACTGTTTTACACAGGCCGGATCCCGGACTTGTGTAAGGAATTGCAACATGTAGGTTGGGCTTCCAAGCCCGACCCGGAGCAAGGGGTGATCATAGAAAGAGAATAACGAGATAATCGCAACCCATTCTCAGGCCCATGAACTTCCTTTGCACGCGCTCGGGCTTGGAAGCCCACAAATAGCGGGCCTGCCCCTTTATTTACATTAAGATGCTTATGATGTGGGCATGGTGTCTTGTACGTCGGCGCGGAAGACCCAGGATCCTTCGCGGATGTAGTGGACCGCGAAGGCGAGACGGTCGTGGTCGGAGCGGTTGAGGTAGGAGCCGTGAATGGTCATGCCGGTAAAGAATACACCGCCGCCTTTTCTGACCTTCAGGGTTTGCAGAGTCGACGGGTCCAGGTTGTCGATCTCGAACGAATAAAACGTCTGCGTCCACTCTTTCCCGGCCTGGTCTCGCATCAGGTAATCCTGCGTCCAAGAGTGGTGGTCATCCGGCGAGGATTTATGCGTTGTGCGCAGTTCTTCGCGATGGCTTCCAGGGACGACGGAGAGTCCCCCGTTTCGCTCGTCGGTGTCGCTCATGGCAATCCAGCACGCCATCAGCGTGTTGGGTTCGCTCGGCAGATAGTGCGTATCCTGGTGCAGCGCGATTCCCGGCGCCCCTTTTCCCGCTTTCTTGGGCAAGTACATGGTCTGGACCACCTGGGACGGGCCGCCGAGAAGTTGCGCGGCTATGCCCGCCACGTTCGGATGGGTAGCTAAATGCTTCCACTGTGGATCAACCATGTGCGCTCGCAATCCCAGATCCGGTGTCTCGGGTCTCGACGCCTCATGCGCAAGGAATGCATCGATTTCTTCGTGCGAGAGGAGGCGGTCCATGACCAGAAAACCATCCTGCTCGAAGCGCCGCACATACTCGCGAGTCAGCTTGATTCGATCCAATGGCTTCATTGCAAAAATTCTTCAGACTGGACTTAGCCACAAGGATTTCACATCGTGGATGCCAATGAAATATGATTTGTCAGAAAGATGGTTGAGCAGGTCGTGACGAATCCAGTCCAATGGTACACGCAGGATCCGTGGAAGGCGTACATGTCGTGGTTCAGTCCGCGATGGGCACAGCCGATCGAAGACTTCGATCCCGCGGAGTGGGTCGAGAAGCTCAAGCGCGGGGGGTTCCGGATTGCCGTGCTGCACTGCAAGCACCACGACGGGATCTGCTTCTTCGAGTCCAAGTACCGGGAAAAGCAGCCGAAGCGGGACTACATCGCGGAATTCACCGCGGAAGCGCACCAACAGGGCTTGCGTGTCATGGCCTACTATTCCGTTACGATCGACGTCTGGTCGGCCGAGGTGCACCCGGACTGGCGCTGCGTCGACCGGGAAGGAATGGCTCACGAATTCGGCGCGCCCTATCCGGTCGACCATGGCGTCTGCTGCGTCAACAACCCGGGCTTCCGCGCGCTGATCCTGGGCCAGATGGAGGAGATTCTGGAAACCGCCGAGCCCGACGGGTTCTGGCTGGACAGCATGGAATACCCTCGCGACGGGTGCTTCTGTGATTACTGCCGCCAGGCATTCGCCGATACGCATGGTGGCGCGGACCTTGCCGAGGCGTGGGGCACGGATCAAACCCGCCGCTGGAGCCGGGACTACCTCCTGGATCTCATGCGCTCCATTCGGGAGATCGCGGATCGCGGTGGGGTGCGTCGGCCCCTCGTCTACAACGGATGCGGGTCGAATCTCCTCCCCGGATTCGATGAGATCGACGCATTGTGCGATAGCCTTTCCGCGGAAGCCGATGCGCCGGAAACGAAGAGCTTCGCACCGAGATTCCTCGCGCCGCGCAAGAAGCCGGAGCACAACTTCGAACACTACACCCCCGTCTCCGATAGCGTGAATAGCTGGACCACGCGGCCGACAAACATGCTTCTCTCCGAGGCCGCACTCCTGACCGCGCACGGCGGTTCGGTCGTCGGAGGATTCGACGTCACACCGGGCGGATTTTTTTCCGGGCACCAGATGGACGAACTGGGCCAGGTCGGGGCATTCCTGCGGGAGCGACAGGAATACGTGATCAACACCGAACCGGTGTACGACGTCGGACTCCTGATCCCGTTCGCGCGCGAGTACAACCCGGCGTGGCCGTTGACATTGCTCCGGCATCACGTCCCCTTCGGCGTCGTGCTGCCCGACCGGATCGACATCGACCGGTACCGGCTTCTCATTGTGGAAGATGGATTCCCCCTCGAAAACGCGACGCTGGACGCGCTGGAAACGTTCGTCTCCGGCGGCGGGAGCCTGCTGGTCGACGGCCGGGTCCTTTCCGCCCATCCTCCGCAGCGCCTGATGAACCTTCTGGGATTGTCCGGGGCGACCGGAACCGGGTTCAGCACCAACTACGTCGGTGATCTTCATGGCGACGTCATCGGCGAAATGAGCCGGGAGCCCGTCCGTAGCGACGGCGCGGCGTGGAAGCTGGAGCTCGCCGACGCGGAATCGCTGGCGCGCTACGTTTACCCGATCGCGGAACGGTCCCGCGAGACGTATATCTGGTGGGGCCCCAATCCCCCGCGCCCCGCGCCGTCATCGGATGTTGCGATCACTCGCAACCGTGTCGGCAACGGGTCGGCCGTGTGTATGGGATATCCAATTGCCGAAGCCGATCAGCCCGAGAGCCGCCATCGTCACCGGCTGGTGCTCATGGTGGAGAATCTAATCCACTTGTTGATCGAGGAACCACTTCTCCGCTCCGAAGCACCGTCCGGCGTCGAGGTGATCGTCAACCGCCAGGGGAACCGGCACATCGTGCACTTCGTCAACCGTTACCCCATACTCACCGGGTTGAATGACCGTCCCGGAAATCTTCCTTCGCTCGCAAATGTCACGGTATGGATCAATGAGAACCGAGTCGGAAAAGTCCGAAGGATTCTTCGCGCGCCCCGCGACAGGGAGATCGGTCTCGAACGTAACGGTTCGTGGGTGCGCCTTCGGGCGAAGGAATTGGCGATTCAGGAATCGTTCATTCTGGAGCACTCTAATTGACCCGAAATTTGATGAGCCTCATCCTTTCATATCCACTCATCTGCTCTCCGAAAGACTGAGCCATGGCGGATCTCTCAATTGATGGAACCGAGATCCAAATCGAGACGGATTCGTTTACCGCGACTGTCGCGACGGAGGGCTATACGATCGGTGATCAGTCCGTCGGCGCAGGATTCGTCAGCGGTGTGAAGGGCGGTTCGTTCCGGGACCGGAAAACGGGGGGAACCGACCTCGGATTCGGGCTCGACATTATTGACTTTCTTCTCGAGCCCGCGGAAGGCGTTGAACAGGATGCCACGCATCCCTATCCCTGGGGAGAAGACGAGCCGTCACACGGCAACCTGATCAAGCGATATATCGAACTGCCCCAGATTTGCACCCAGGCAAGGCGGCTTCCCTACGCCGTTTATCGCGGGGACGGCTTTGTTGCGGTCCGACAGTGGTGGAATTGGAACCAGTCGATTGAGGGGTCCGAGTCCGGTTCGCGATGGGAACAGGTGCTCGTTTTCCCCGACGGGCGGCGCTACTTTTTCGCGAGTGACCGGGTCACGAGTGTCAACGATTCCGATGCGCTGATCTTGCGAATCGATATGCCGGGCCATTTGAAGCACCGGGCCGCGGATTCATTTTCGGAGATCTACCTCAGCCACATGGGTACGCTGCCGAGTTCGGAGTTTCTCGAAGATTTTCCACCGGATGGAAAGACGCTCTACCAGCGGGATGACGCCAACCTTCCCGACCGGTTTATCCGCGCCTATCGCATACGAACGGAATCGGGAATCGATCCCTGGCTCGCGGGGATGACCCTGGATCCCGCCGACGCATACGAAGGCTGGTGTCATCAACGCGGGTACGTCTGCTTCATCCAGGAGATCGGCGGCCGTCCGGTCAAGGCAGGTGGCACGTTCGGCGCAGCTTACGTCATCGGATTCTTTGATTCGATTGATGAAATGAACGAGATCTATGACGGGCTCAAGGGTGCGAGAGGTCTGTCCATACACGGGGACGAAAATGATTCCCGGTGGGTATGGGAATATAAGAGCTAAGAACTCATCGACTGCCTTAACGACTGCGGAATGAATTCCGCGCTACGCCTCCAGGTAGCGTGGGCTTTAGCGCAGGTTAAGCAAAATTCATGGCCACAAAAAGGCACAAAGTGATTTTCTCTCGGGTATTTTTTGTGCCTCTTTGTGGCCAATCCTGTGTTCTGTCTCGCGGCCATGGGCTACCTTAAACTGCTTTAGCCCGCGTCTGTGGTTGCGGACTTCAGTCCGCAGTGCGATACATCCGCCCCATCCCTGGTTCGCGTCCCACGCTTTTGTGGACGTTGTGCATTCCCACCTGAAAGGGTATGCCGACCGGCTGGTCGTCCTCGATGGCGATGCCGAAGTCCTGCCCGGCATCAACGTGATGCTGCTGGGCGGTCACACCATGGGTTCCCAGGCCGTCATGGTGCAGACCGACGCCGGTCCGCCGGGTTACGCGACCTGCAGGCCTGTTTCCAGGGATTGGAACGCATCCGCCGACTGAACGCTCCTGTCATTACGGGCCATGACCCGGAATATCCCGAATGAGACAATTTGTTCTCCGCATGGACAAGGCGAAGTAATCTATAGGGCGTGAGTGAAATTCTTGACATCCTTCCAAGGTTAGGGCAGATTTTTCGGAGTTTAAAATTCGCCTACAGGAGAGATCCATGCCCGATTTGCCTGAATTGAAACTGCAGCCCATCCCCAACAAGGCCATCGTCCCGGAGGAGGGCGAGCGGTACGAACAACTGGACCCGAAGCCGGTGGCCCGCCGCGACCTCCCCAAGGATTTCCAGGAGAGCGTGCAGATGGGGTGGAAGGACTACCTCATCCACAACACCATGTTCGACTACGATTTTGCCACCGCCATCCGGCCCTTCAGTGCCTACATGTGGTCCGATCAGATCGAGGACGAACAGCCGGGGTGGCGGGCGATCGCGAAGAAGTACGCCGAGAAGGGACTGATCCTCAACAGCATCTGGGGCATCCGGCACGGGATGGACTTTTTCAACGGCACCGGCGAGGCGGTGGTGCCGGAGGAAACCCACCGGTTCCTGCTCGACATTTTCGGGCCGCGGTTTCTCGGATGGGAGAACGGGGAGCAGGACGGAGAGTACTGCGCCCAATATGTCTTCGGCTCCTACGAATGGCCTGAGCAATCACCCGACCGAAGCCGCAAGGAGGCCTACGGGGATTTTGTCCGGTTCTCCAGGGACACCCTCGACGCCCTCTTCCATCACCACGTTGTCTCCATTGGAAGCCTGGGCTTCTGCCACTACTACGGCGAGATGGGTCACCGCATGATCGGCCTGGAACTCGGCACCGGGTTGCAGAGCAGCATCATGCGCTGCGCGTTCTTGCGCGGCGCCGCCCGCCAGTACGACCTGCTCACCCACGCCCACATCTCCATGTTCATGCCCAGCATCGAGCAGAAACCCGACTTCTACAACACGAAGTGTTTCCCGAGGAACAGCCCCGGCATCAAGGTCGAGTTCATGTTCGGCCACCCCGACGGCGGCGTTCCCACCCACCTCGCCAAGCGCCTCTGGTTCGCCGGCTACATGTACGGATTGAGTCTGTGCGGCACCGAGGGTGGGCTCTTTTACGACGACATGTGTGCCTTGCCGAAGGAGTTCTCGACCATCGAGGCGGAGGGGATCCGGCCGGAGATCCCGGTGAAAGGGGAAGACTCCTGGGTGGGCGACATCAAGGGCGCGATGAAGAAGCAGAACGTCCAACGGGGGCACGACCTGGAGGCCAACCTCACGCCGTTCGGCCGGGAGTACCGCAAGTGGGTGTGGACCACGCGGACGCGCCCGGACCGCGGTGTGCAGTACTCGCCGGTGGCCCTGGTGCTCGACTTCCACCACGGGTGGAACCCGCCCATCCACAAAGGCATGGGGCAGGGCCATCCGGAGAAAGTCTGGGGTAACATCGACTACACCCTGGGCGATTTCCAGATCGATCAGTTCTTCCACTGGATCTTTCCGAACTATGGCGAGTACGCCTACGCGATCAACGGCCGGGGATGCCTGACGCCCACCCCGCTCGGCGATTCGTTCGATGTGATCCTGAGCAACGCGTCGATGGATGTCCTCAACAAGTACCAGGTCGCGGTCCTGCTGGGCGGGATGCCCGACGACGAGGATTTCGCGGCCAACGTGGAGTCGTTTGTCCGGGCCGGGCGGACCGTCGTCCTCTGCACGCGCCAACTCAGGGGAACCCTCGCAAACCTCGCCGGCTTGCGCGTGAAGGAAACGGACGCGAAGGGGACGGGCTCGAAGAGCCTGGTCACGGGAAAGAGCTACAAGGAGGCGGAGTACATCTACGACAAGGTCGAATCCGACGGCGCCGAGGTGCTCGCGGTAAACGATGCCGGCGATCCTCTGGTTTGCGTGAACCGGGTGGGCGAAGGCAGCGTCTATGTGGTCACGCCGGTGTTCTGGGCCACCGGCGAGCGTCCCGACTACGTCTGGCACAAGCGGGACGATTTGCCCTGGGACATGAACTACCGGAACGACTACATCCGGGGCCGTCCGTTTCCGCCGCCGAACTTCCTCAAGGTCGTGCAGGAGATCGTGGGCTCGGTGATCGAGTCAACCTCCCTGATCAAGGTCAAGGGGCGGCCCATCCAGTGGATCGTGAACGTTACCGACGACCCGCGCAAACTCCTGGTCACCCTGGTCAACAACGGGGAGGTAACCTGGGAGGGAACGGTGAAGGTCAAGGGCCAGAAAATCGAGTCATGTCTCGAGTGGCTCTCCAGCGGGGAGGCCATGATCAAGAAGGGCAGGCTGAAGGCCGCCGTGCCGGCGACAGATGTGCGGATCTACGAACTGACCTGTGAGGAGTCGTTCCTCGAGTTCGCCTGATTGTTAATGAACGCGACTCCGCGTCATTGGTCTGAAACGATATCGAAAACCTCTTCCTTAACCCGCTTAACACGTCATTGACTCGCTTCCACCGACAATCTGGACAAGCAATGCGTTTCGAACAACCGCGCCACCTTCTCCGGCGTCAACAGCTCGTCATAGATCGCCGCTTCGTCAATCAAGCCATCGAATGAATCGGTGGAGGAATATGAAGCACCGGATGCCTGCTTCTTGATGGTGCTGACACCGAAGAAAAGCGGATCGGTAAAATCGAGATCCGCGCCGATCCAGCCGGGTCCGCTGCCGGCGTATTCGCCGTCGAGATACACCAGGGCGATGTGTTGCGTTCCGTCCTTCACCGCGACCAGGTGATGCCATTCCCCATCGGCCAGGTCCCGTCCCGTCCGTGCCTGGCTGTTCATGACGAAGATGGGAGAGCTATAGTTGAATGCGATGGACGGTACCGGATAGTCCGTGCCCCATTCACCCCCGGAGTACTGCACCGCGAGCCGGACCGACTGGGTTACGCCCGGCGCGTTCGCATAGCGAGTGCCCCATGGCGCGACCACCGGTTTCTCCTGCAGTGTCGATTTCATCAGGATCACCCCGCTGGATTCAGGTCCGTGCAGCTTGAACCACAACGAGACGGCGAAATCGCCGTCCTGCTTCGTCTGAAACAGGGTCGGGGACTCGACGACCATGGCCGCGCCGCCACCCAGTTTCAGGGCCGTGCCCTTGATACCCGCGGCCAGCCTCGCATCGTTCAGGAGTTTCCCGTCGTGGCCGTTTCCAGAGTCGTCCGGCATCCGTTCGCCCTCCCGGCGGTCGAAGCTCCAATGCGCGACCGGGTCCGGCAGCTCTTCGGGTGCAGTGCCTTTCGGCGCATACCAGTCCGGTAAGGTCAAGCTCGGCTCTCGAGTGATCGTGCAGGAGGGCGACGAAACGTCGAACGATACGGTTTTGAGATCGCCGGACCCAAGTGATGGAGTGCGGTCTTGAACAATGATAGACGCGACCACCGCCATGAACGGGTGGCCGTTGTCCGCCGCGGAGAAAGTAAGCTCGTTCTGTTCCCTAAGCACGGAACGGTCTAGTTCCAGTTCGATGGAGTGGCACCGGCCGAAGCCGTTGGATTTCCGGTACGGGGGTAGCGCAAAGGAGGTCACGCCGTTGACGTCGACCTGGGCCTCCGCCGGCCTGACGCCGACATATCCATAGTTGTCCTGGTAGTACGTGCCTTCGTATCCGACACGCAGCAGGTACCGCTTGTTGCCGAGCAGGTCTTCGGCGGGAACTTCTATGTGAAACGTTTCGGTTTCACCGGGCTCTACCATCTTCGTCACACGATCCGCGATGTGCCGCCGTACCCGATTCACGCTGCCGGCGCGGCCGGTCTCCTTCAGCACAGCGTCCAGGGCGCAGGTGCCGAACGGGGGAAGAGTCAATCGCACGGCCAACCCTTCCGCTTCGCTCACCATTTTCGGTTCGAAAGCCGCGCACCGTGCCTCTTCCGCCCGGGGATCGAACCAGGTTATCCGGGCCTGCACGCTTTCGAATCCCGTATTACGCGGAGAGCGAATGCGAAACTCCACGTCGCGATGTTTTCCCCGATTGTTCAGCGCCACGCAAATCACCGTCTCCCCGTCCATGGACGCGACTGTTTCAATGTCCGGCGAGTCCGTTTGCACGTCGATATACCGGCCCCGCAGCGTCATGAACATGTCCCGCCCCAACGCCGGAATCTTGGCCTGCCCGAAGCCGTCGTAGTACGAGGGCATATCGATGGGCGCCCAGCCAAAGGTCAAGTCTGGGTTCCGCAGATACCCGAACCACTCCTGCTGATTCTTGAGTGCGTTCATGTACTGGGTGACCGATGCGCTTCCCTTGTGCCAGGTCAGCGATCCCGACTCGCTGTCCACCGATCGCACGGACCAGCCGCGATTCTGTTGCATGTACTGGTCCGCCAGTTCCAGGAAAATCTGGGTCACCTCCGGATTCAGAGCGTAGTGGAAATCGAAGAAATCCATGCCCTCGGCCCCGTCCAGCACCGGCATGACGTAATCGAACCAACTCCGCCGCCCCGCTTCCTCCCAGGTGAAATGAATGCCGATCACGTCCGGACCGCCTACCTGCACATCGGGATGACGTTCCTTGATCTTTCGGTAGAGCGGATTGTAGAGACTCAGCCACTCCTCCGCGGCAACGGGACCCGCGCGGTAGTCGCCGTGCTTCTCCAGGGAGTTCCAGAAATCGTCCAGGATCCTCTTTGACGCATGGTTGTGAATTCCGTTCGTCTCGTTGGCCAGTGTCACGGAAATCCGCGTATCGGGCATCAGCTCCTTCACCTTGGCGATGACGTTCACCACGAACTCGGCGAACAGGTCCCGGTCCTTGTTGAGCAGCGGCGCCTCGTCCTCTTCGCCGACTCGCTCCAGCAAGGAATCAAGCGATCGCTGCTGCCCGGTACGTTCGAGAAGCGCCAACTGCTCGGGTGTCAGCGCGGGCGGTCGCGACCCGAAAACCGGCTCGGCCTCGAGCTGAAACACGCGGCAGGCGAGAAGCATGAACAAATTGTCCGGCTGTGCCTCGGCCAGGTGGCGGATCTGGGCCCACGGTGCGCCCGCCTTGTCCATGTCCACGTTCTTCCAGAATTCCGGGTCGTAGATCATCGCCCGCTTTTCGGCCTCGGTTTTGCCGATGAATTCCTCGAACGACCATCCGCCCCACGCATATCCGAACTGGAAATAGACGCGCCCAAACAGACCGCTTTCCTTCTGCCACAAGTCGCGCATCGGGATGCTCACCGACTCGTTGGGCTGTACGCCAAAAGTTTCTCTGACAATCGTGTCGTGACCGTTGAAGCTGCGCACCGTGTCGGCATCGACCTCGATGATCGCCCGGTTACCGCCCGACGGACGCGCCTCCCGCTCAATCAGAAATGCCCGCGCCCAGTGCCCCACTTCCAGTGAAGGATTTCCGCACTGGTACGTCATGGCCGCCAGCTGCCCGGACGACGTGGACCGGATTCCCGCATCCAACCCGACAAGCATGCCGGGCGTGAAAGACACCCGCCCGAAATTCCGCAGCGGGATCGTGGCCTCAAGGGCATAACCGGAACCGTCTTCCTTGGTGAGGACCTTGATGCTTCCCCCATCCGCCGCCGCGCCGTTGGTCCCGCGCACCCGCTCCCGTTCGATCGCGCCCAGCCCGCTGGTGCGTTGCATGAACCAGATCTGCGGCTGGTTGTCGTCGCTCCCGGGATTCAGCACCAGGTGATATTCGAACCCGGATTCCGTCTCCGTGCCGGACCACGCCAATTCGCAGATCTGCGCGTTATAGTCGATCGGCGACACGTTGCGCAGGTCCTGCAGGTTCAGGAACAGTTCGATGCAATCCCCGGAAATCGCTTCCGAGTCTCGGAATCCATTTCGGTGCGGTCCCCGTTGCGTTACGTCGGCAAAAACATGCAAAGCGCCTTCGCCTATCGCGAGCTTGACAACACCGCTGAGCTGTTCGGGTCCGGCCCAGGTTCCGATTCGAAATTGCCAGGGATTGTCCAGGTGGAGTGCCGCAAACGAACCTCGCTCTCCCGGAATCACCATCCCGGCGCCGGCGGGATCGCTGCGGATCTGGATTCCGTTCACCACCCATCGCTTGGTGAACAGTGAACGCCATGGTTTGAAGCGAATGGTCTTCTTGGGCCCGATCAGGTTCGAGTTCGGCAACTCCATGCGAACGTATCGGACTCCTTTCGAGCAGTAGATTCCGTCGAGGTCCCCGTGGATCACGGTTGTGCCGCCGGGGGTGTGGGTGCGGTGATTCTGCAGCGTGGTGTCCCACGAGGTGCTGATGACCCGGCAGCCGGACAAACGGTCGGCTAGTACCTCGAAGTGCTCGCCGTCCTCGCTGACCAAAATTTTCCCGAGCCCCGCCCAAGTACCCTCGTCGCCGCGGTGATGGGTCATGGCGCGGATCGCCGTGATGTCCTCCGGCTGACCCAGGTCCACGGTAAACGAGACGGGCGCCTTCGAACTCTCCTCCGCGGAAAGGGATGCATCGTGAGGAGAATTGCTCACGAGCTGCAGCGGATCCTCGCCGCCGAACACCGTGCCGGGCCCGAATGTCACCGGCTTGCCGTGCGCGATGTTCGCCCCCCCGCCATGACGGCCTTCCATGTGGTAGACGAGTGGATTGGGGTCGAGCTCAAGGGCAGTGGCGACGATGGCACTCAGAGCGAGGCAAAGGGCTGAGAAGCGGAGAAGCTTGATCATAGTCATTTTCGATTGCAATCGATTGCGGTCGACTGCAATCGACCGCAGTCGACATATAGACGATTCAAGTTTCGGGGCGCAACTCAGCAATGATCTTGCGCTGCAGGCCGTCCAGACCGCCATCGAACAGGCCGATGCGGCCCCGGATACTTGCGGTCCCGCCCGGTTCGATCGTGTCCGCGATGCGGGGATGCAGGTGCATGCACGCGTTGCCGGGAAACGGGGCCTGGGCGCGGCATCCGGTGTTCCAGGCTTGATAGAAAAGCGTTTTCCCATCCAGCGAAGGCACCGCACACGCGTAGGCCGGCCGCGACGGATTGTCGATGAAGAAATAGGACGGAACTCGCCGCGTGTCCGGATTGTCTTTGAACAAGTGCATGCTTTCCCAACCTTGGCTCGTAAATGCTTTCAGCCCCTCGGGTGTCACCTGTTCAAACCAGAATTTCGCCTGCTCGTTCCGCACCAGCGGAATGGAGTCGGGAATGAATCGGCGATTACACCAGGCGGGCGTGCCCGGCAGATGATTGATATTCGCGCACACATCGGCCTCCACGTGGTGAAGCGTCCACGGGGACAGGTTTTTGACTTCCATGCGAATGCCGACGCCCGAATCGCCGTGTTCGAGTTCGATCGACAGCTCGAGGAGGCCCGGTTTTGTCATGGTGCCGGTCGTCTTCTGCTCGGTCCGGCGCCACACGCCGGGCAGCCGGTGCAGACCGCCGATTTTCAGACTGATGTCCTCGGGGAGAAGTGTGCATTGGATCTCCTCCGGCAACAGGATACGAAATGCGGGCGACGATGCGCCAGGCAACACAACGTCCAGATCCGCGCCGTCGGGTGATTCACTTTGTAGGATTTTCATTTTCGAGTCGACTTGCATAGCCGCCCGCGTCGTGCATTGAAAGACAATGATAAGGGCCACTCCCGTCGCAAGCAACCTGGTGCTCGCGAAACTCGTTAACGCACAGATAGTACTCATGGATGAACTCTAGAGTTTTCGCAGGGGCACCGGCAAGGATGTACAGACGGGGCGGAGCCCAGGAACCGTGGCATGGGCATCCTGCCCGTGGCCCACGGAGCCCATGCCGCGGGACATGAATTTACTTTCCGATTGGGTCATCGATCGGCGCGAGAGCATCCACCAGGCGATCCCCTTCGTACACCTTCACCAGCCAATCCCGGTCCCATGCCGCGCCCTTTCCGGTTTCAACGTTTGCCCGCCCCTGCGTTAATTCAATTTCCGCGAGCGCCGTGCCGCGATCATTGACGATCCGGCCTTTCGTCGCGCTTGAGCTTTCCGCAACATGCACCTGGAGGCCATTCCGGGTTCTCCTGGTGCTCGCGAATTCCGGCAGATACGCCAGGCAGGTGACCGAGCGCGCGGGCAGATCGATGGGAATGACGGCTCCGGACCCGTTGATTTTGATCTCTACGTTGCCGCATCGCAGCAGGTCCACCATGTGAAAGCCGTCCATGTGTTTGATCTTCATCAGATCACCGTCCACGGGTTCCCTGCGCGCGTTGTAGACCATGTAGATGGTCTTGTCCTTTGCGGGGAACTCATTGACGTAGACCCTCCGCAGAAGGGTGGGAATCATCGGCCGCGGCTCCAGCGTGCTGATGGCGTCTGCATTCTCTCTCAAAATCTGGGTTTCATGGTTCTTGTAGCCAAACTCCCGGTTGAAGGCGCCGGTGGCATTGAAGAATCGCCACTCCGGGTGCCGCGTCGCATATTCGTAGTCGTAGTGCTTTTGGCGGGGGAAGTAGAAGCGCGCGATGTTGAGTCCCGCGAACCCGTCCCAGTTCCCGGCCCGGTGGCCGGTGAGCGGACTGGCCGACAGGTCGTAGTTCCCGCACCCATCCAGGTATTGCCACATGACGTCAATGCCGGTGGATTCGGTTAGAAGCACCGCGTCGGGGTCGACCCGGTCCACGGCCTGCCGGATCTGGCGGCATGCCTCCGCCTGACCCTGAAACGTAACATAGTCGCCGGGACGTTCCGCAAACGTGTGTTCATGCCCCGGGTTGTGACAGATACGCGCTGCGCCGCCGAACTCATCGATGAACAGGCCGTCGCTCCCCGTTTCCGCCACGATGCGGCTGCAGGTCTCGGCGAGGTGCCGGCGCCAGAGCGGATTGTCGACGCACATCTCCCACATCATGAAGGGCCAGAAGTAGTTGCCTTCGGGCCACATGATGCTCCAGTCGGCGCCGTGTTTCCGGCCGATCTCGCTCGACAGGCATGCTTCGCCCTCGTTGATGTACAGCACCACGCCGAGATCCCGGGCCTTCATGTCGGAAATCCATTGACGGAATGCCGCCAGCCCACCCCAGCGCTCGTTATAGCCTTGCAGCCCGTAGGCGCCCTGGTTTCCCCAGTTGTAGTGCCTGCCTTCGGTTTCGCCATGCCGGCCCGGCCAGAGCTTGAATTCCATGCCTGCCCCGCGCGCGATCTCGCGCATCTCCTCCATGTACTCGTCGGTCACGTGATCCCATTCCCACCACGACGTAAGATCGATCAGATCAGGGGTGTTTTCGAAGTACCCGGGAATATCCAGCGGGTTTAGATCTCCCCAGCGATGGAGTTCTGTGTGATACCCCGCCTTGTCGCGGTACAGGTGGGCAAAGCTGTCGCCGCTCATCGCGAACCGGTCCGACAGCTTTCCCGGCCACGGCCGCTTGTGGCACCAGCTTTCGAACCAGCGTCGGTACGCGTCCATGGCGGCCTGCCAGCCTCCGTTCATGACGCCGATCGCAGTCGTGGGGAGAATCCAATGGTCGCCGGGTTCCAGTTCCCGCTGCATGTAGCTGACCGCCATACCGGTTCCCGGAATGTCCGGCAACGGCTCGAGGAGCGCGTAGCCGGCCGTGGCCTGCCCGTTGAGCATGTTGAAGACGAGACCCTGGAAGGCGAAGGCTGGGTCGGCGCCGCTTGCGTCGGTGCGCGTGAGATGAAGCACCTTGTAGCCGCCGCTCGGGTCCCGGGGGAAGAGGTAGACGCCGCCGCCGGCCGAGGGCGAATACGACGCCATGGGCTGCATCCAGCTTCCGCCCGAGCCTGTGCCGCCGCCATAAGGAGACAAAAACTTCGCGGGATGATTTGCGATCGCGCCCGAGGCGTAGGGAAACATGTAGTAGTCGTCAGCGAATCCCTCGCTCCATCCAATACCCGACAACAGGGGAAACGCGGCCTTCACGAGGCGGGTCTCTTCGCTCTCGTTCTTGAGATAGAGTCCGGCTCTCAACTCCCGGTCCGTGCCCAAACGAAGGGAAAGCTCGACGGATAGACCGCTTGGCTCGTCGCGCATCCCGATCCTCACCTTGCATTCGCCGGGTGAGGCAGACTCCTGCGTCCGTTTCAACACGGACAGGTCCCGGCTGGAGACGAGTCGGCCGTCGATATCCAGCGCGAACAATGGGTTCTCCGTCCGGGTGAGGATGTCGGCGTCCATCGGCTTGTGAACGAAACGACTCAGTGACAGGCCGCCGGCATGACCGATGTGCAGACGCATCCAGCCGTTCTCCAAAACGTCTTCCTGCTCGCCGGGCGTGTAGGTGGCGGGTTGTGCATCGGGGACGGCCAACGGTTTCACCGGGGGGTTCAGGTCGATCGGCGGCAGCGCCGGCAGGTCGTCATGACTGAACGGAGGGCGCTCGCCGAGGTCGCCGGCGTCTTCGTACAGGTTCAACCGCACCATCAACTCGCCGCGGTGGCCATAGTGCGGGTAGCCTACCCGTTTCAGAACCTGGTTCAGCGGCCCCTGCTGCCAGGTCTTTCCACCGTCGAACGATGCACTGCTGTTGCCGAGATCCTCGAAGATATCGATGCCGATCTTGATTCGGTTCTGAGCAGTTTCCTTGCCCTCCGCCATTCGAATCTCGATCTCGTTGACGCCCCGGGCCAGGTGTTTCATTTCGATGGGAAAATCAAACCAGCGCCTGGCTTCGTAATCCTGGAACCAACCCTGCCCTTCGTGGACCCAACCCCGGGCCGGGAACGTGTAGACATGACCGTTCAGGACGATCTCGAAATTCTCATCTTCCGCCTCTCCCTCCGACATCACGAAGACGCTGATTTCAGCCGCGCGGATTCCGTCCCAGGCCGTTTCGTCCATGGACGACAGGTCCAGCCGCTTTTTCAGGTGAACCGAAGAGTGCTGCAGCACAGCGTCTGCAAAATCATGCCGGTTGTACCAGCCCATGTCTGCCGCTGCGACCCAGGTGCCGGGTGTGGTCTCCAGTAGGGTCGCCGGCGTTTGCGCAAAACCGGGGGGTGATGATGCAAGGAAGCCGCACAAGGCAGCAATTTGCCCGCTGCGCATTAGAAACCGGACCTTCTTCATCGTGTATCCTTTCCTTGGTCATGGTGCGGGAGCCAAGGTTCCAGCCGGGGGGGCTAGAGTGAGGAACGACTCCTCGCAAGTCAATTCATAGATCCGCACATCGGTGGCGGGTACGGCCGCCAACAGTGCACCGTCCTCGATGCAGGTCTCGCATCTCGAGAGCCACTCCACGCATCGCTTGATCCGTTGTCCTTTCACCGAGAGCCGACCGTCCCATTGAGCTTCGCCGTTGTTGATGAGTGTGACCAGAAGTTTATCCGCTTCGTTGGTCACGTTGACGATGTACTGGAGAGGCCGCCCGGTCAACTCGATCAACGAATACGATTCAAAGACCTGCCCGATGACCTCCTGCACCACCTCCAGAAAGTGCACGGGGGCCGCCTGCCGGCCACGAAAATATTCGTTCATGAAATGTTTGCCCCAAGGCAATCCCTCGATAAATTCCAACTTATGATCGGGTCGCCTGCCGGTGGCCCAGTAGACCGGCGTGATGACGAAAATCAGACCTTCTCCCACCCTGGTCACGCACACGAGCGGATGTCCGGCATCGTTTACCGCGAGCACGTCTGCGTCTTTCGCCTCAACAAGGTCATAGAGATAGGCGGTCTCCCTGTAACTCTTTCCGGTCACCAGGCTCGTCGACGTCGAGCTTTCCAGATCCCTATCCTTGATTTCCAAGCCCGCAAGATCTGCAAGGCCGCCGGTCATCTGCCGCGTACACAGGACCACGGTTCGGCCTGAACGGACAAATGCCTCCAACGTCGCCGCGAAGTCCGGTTCATCGGGCATTTCTCCGAGCAGCACCGCGGCCTGGTACTTGTTGAACACATCCAGCGAGGCATTCGTGAGCAGCACGTCGAACGAGTCGCCGAACGGGGTGGGCGTCAGGCACCCCCGGCCGTTGATCGCATAGGCGAACTCCAGGTAGCCGGGGAAAATCCAGTGGAAGAACTGGTCGATGTGGTAGTCCCCAAGCTGGTAGGGAATGTTTCCCCACACATGCTCCGGCCGGCTTTGGCCCATGCCGACGTGCACCGGCGGACACCATCCGTGGTGGAAATCCATCACCAGAGCCACCGGCGCATACATCACCCCGCGGTCCGGATGCGCCCGGGTGGTGAATACCCACTCGCGAAAGTCACGGCCCAGCGGGGTCAGGTTATGTTCCAGTTCCGCGGGCCGGTTCAGGGATTTCCTCGACGCGTCCCCCGATGCATCCGTCGGGTGGTAGAAATCCTTGTCATTCGTCGCCTCTGATGGCGGCCGGACCCCGACGGCCTCGATCCCTTGATAGTGACGGGGCAATGATGCGACGTCGTCATAAAAGAGGCCGCCCTCGGTGCCCAGCGCGCTGACGCCGTACATGTAGGAGGAAAACCACAGCCGCTTGAACAGGTGAGACGGCGTGCCGCCGTCCGGGTGCGCATATTGCCACTCGACCCGCAGCCCACGGCCTTCGCTGGGAAAGACCCTGGACGATGAAAAAAACGGTTTCTGCTCGGGGCTGCGGAGAAAGATCGAGATCTGGTTGTGGGTGAGCAAATCGTACTGCTTCGACGCGCCTCGCAGAAAGGCGCAGCGCAGGATCGAACTGGGAAGTCCCGTGCTGAGCTCGAGGCCGATCATCCGGAGGCCCATTTCACCGTAATAGTGGCAAAACCCCTGGGCACCGATGGAGACGGAGTAATCGTGGAACATCCGGTCGAGGGTTCCCTTGGAAAAGCGCACGAAATCCTCGTAGGCCTCTTTGCGACTTCGCTCGGACGGCTGTGGCGTCCATCCATACGACCCGAAGACATAGTGCGCACAGTATTCCTGGTCCTGTTCACCGTTCTCCCACCCCCAGAACCGGGGCCCGAACGTCTCGAGCAGGAACTGGTGAACCTCTTCCGGCACGGTCATTTCCCCGCTGCCGGACCGGAAGGGCATGCCGTGGCGAATCCCCCAGATGCTCTCCAGGATCAGTCCCTTTTCCGCATACTTTCTCGCGACATCCCGCCAGCCGGGAACTTCGCCGTCCTCCGGCTCGTTGAACCACATGCACGCGCTAAACGGACGAATCGCAGTGGCAAAGTCGTAGTCGAACATCATGTTGTAGATGAGGTAGTCGTTCCACCCCATCTGCACACTCTCCTGGAAGTCCTTGGGCAGGTCCCGCCGGGCCACCGGCTTTGGATCCAGCGTCTCGAACCGTGGGTTTTCTTCAGGGACAACGGGACGGTTGTGGATCGGAGCGATGCGTATCCTGGGCAGGGACGCTGATGTTTTGTGGTTCATTGCGGAATAATTGTATTTCGTACTAGTCCAATGCGACGGCGGGTTCCCTCATGGACTAGATCTTGCACTGATGAAACCAAGGACGAAACAATAATGCACGGTTGGAGCGAGAATAGAGCCAGACTCATTCATTGCTCCTTTTCGGGCTCGTGTTTGGTATTCACCGAATTGTAGCACAGGATCACGTCTCCACCGGGATAAACCCGGTGGGGTTTAGACGGTGTTTTAACAATCCAGACTGATTGCTGGGACCGGACGGGGCTTGGTTTCCAATCAACTACCGGAGCGGCCGGGTCAAGGGCGGGCTTTCCCGCACGCGGCAATCAGGTCTGCACTTGTCGCGGTATACCCGTATTTCTGCTCCACCTCCCGCACCGCCAATTCGGTGGCCCAACCTTGCTCAAGGGTGTCCGGAAACTCCACTCCCTCGGTGGCGTCGCGCAGCAGGATCACGTTGTATCCACGCCCATACATCGGGGCCACGCCGTAGTCGCGTCCCAGAATGCACCAGTTGGTGGCAAAACCTGCGTAAAGGATGTGAAGAACCTCCTGTTCCCGAAGCAGCGTGTGCAATTGGTCGCCGGTGGCCACTAGATAATCGGAGTCCGCGATCTCGACGAGCGGACTGATGTCCATCTGTCCTTCCAGCTTGTCCCAAAACCGCTGGACGCCCGGCGGTTGCTGGCGCGGATGTCGAAAGGCGTGATAGCCCCCGCTGCGCTCCTTGAACTCCGTCGGCGGCCAGTCGGCTGGGGCCTGCTTCATGTTTGGATCAGACCACCCGCCGTAGACCCGTTTCTGCAGTTTCTCCTGGTTCCGGATCACTTCCGGGCTTGGCGCCTGCACGAGGGTCAGCCCGGCCTCTCTCGCAGCTTCGATGACGGGAAGGATCTTCTCCTTGAGCACGGCCGTCTCCCGCTCCACCCAGCTGTCGATGTGGTGGACGTTCCAGAGGTCGACGAGGACGAGGGCGGTCTGTGCTACGGGCAGTTCGAATTGAAGTTCCCGGCGTTCGAAGTTTTCCTCGCGGCAGGCGATGCCCGGCGGAGTGGCGTCGCAGAAGTATTGGACTTTAAGCGGAAGATGGGCGGTTGTACTCACGAGAGTATCCATCGCATCATTGTGCAGGTGGAATCAAGGAGGAAGGACGGGGCGGTTTTTTCGCAGCACGGGTGTGTGACCCGTGTGGCGGACGACAACCGGAACCCCAAGACTCCTCACAGGCACCTCCTGATCGCACTGTAACCGAACCTCGAATCGATTTGCGGTTACGAGTAGGATTGGGAGTTGAGTCACGGACAGCGGGGACCCGACCCGCGGCACAAGCAGGTCGTAAAGCAGCGTCAGAGAGTCCAGATCCCTCACGGCAAATGCATCCCGGACATCGGCTCGGAGAATCTCCTGGTGATAAACGGATGCCCAACGGTTGTCGGCGGCTTTCGATCCGCGAAGAAAGGGTTCAGGAAACCCGTCACATGTCAGCAGCGTTTCTATCGCGTCCCGGTATGTTCCCCGGTTCAAAATAGACAGAACGCCCCTACCAAGACTCTTCGGAGCCTTGAGGACGCCTCTCAGTAGGCATTGAACAGTGCCCCGCCCCCCCGCAACGCAGAGGATTTTCGCCGATAGCTGGAGCCCGATTGTCACGGCAGGCTAAGGGGGGAGCGCTCAACCCCAGCTGAACCCGGAATCCACTACCTCAGTAAAACAGGACTCCCCTGCCGCTGTTCACACGCCGTACGATGTCTTCGGCCTGAATGACCAGTGCGTGGCCATCAGCATATCCGACCGGGTTTTCTTTCAACCCGCCCAGTTCCATTTCCGGCTGCTGGAGACGCCGGATGCCCAGCACGTCGAGCGCATTGTTGTGGCTGAGCAGTTGGGCTCCGTATCCCTTGATGAGGTTGATCCGGTGGGTGACCAGCACGCGGTCCGGAGTGCTTTCATCCATGGACTTCGGCCACGGGAGCTCCCCGTTATAGTAGGCAGAGATTCCCGCCGTGTAGTTGCCCATCCACATGTAGTTCATGTGGCAGAAATTGTAGGTGTTGGCGGGGCCGCTGGTGGTCCACTCCCGGCGCCAATGCCGATCGGCCCGAAATTTTCGCATCGAATAGTTGTGATAGGGGCAGGAGAGGATCTTGTAATTCGAAACATAATCCTCGAACTTCTGCCGGCGGCTCCCCTGGTATGAGCCTCCCTCCCGGAAATAATCCGGTAAATGCTCAGGCGCCTCTGCATATTCGCCTCCGTTATCGAGCGCGTACTGGGTCTGGACCAGGTGCCCGCCCCGAATATTCGGCAGGCAGGATGCGGTGTAGGCACGCAGTCGCGCTTCCCTGAGGGCCGGGAGCAGAATCGCCGACAGCACCGCGATGATAGCGATGACCACCAGAAGCTCAATCAACGTGAAGGCTGATTTCGAATCTCGGATTTCAAGACTGTCATAGTCTCGTGCCTCGTCGTCCATTCCACAACCTCAATAAAACAGAGTTCCCGACCCAGTTTTTACGCGCCGCACGATGTCTTCGGCCGGGATGACGAGGGCATGACCATCGGCATATCCAACGGGGTTCTCCTTCAAACCGGCCAGCTCCTTTTCCGGCTGCTGGATCCGCCGGACGCCCAGCACTTCCAATGCATTGTTGTGGCTTTCGAATTGGGCTCCGTATCCCTTGATGAGGTTGATCCGGTGGGTGACCAGCACGCGGTCCGGAGTGCTTTCATCCATGGACTTCGGCCACGGGAGCTCCCCGTTATAGTAGGCAGAGATTCCCTTCACGTAGTTGCCCATCCACATGTAGTTCATGTGGCAGAAATTGTAGGTGTCGGCGGGGCCGCTGGTGGCCCACTCCCGGCGCCAATGCCGATCGGCCCGAAATCTCCGCATCGTATAGTTGTGATAGGGGCAGGAGAGGATCTTGTAATTCGAAACATAATCCTCGAACTTCTGCCGGCGGCTCCCCTGGTATGGGCCTCCCTCCCGGTAGTAATCCGGCAAATGCTCAGGCGCCTCCGCATATTCGCCTCCGTTATCGAGCGCGTACTGGGTCTGGACCAGGTGCCCGCCTCGAATATTCGGCAGGCAGGATGCGGTATAGGCACGCAGTCGCGCTTCCCGGAGGGCCGGGAGCAGAATCGCCGACAACACCGCGATGATAGCGATGACCACCAACAGTTCGATGAGCGTGAATCCTGACCGGGCTTGCCTCCACCCCACCGACGCAGTCGCGGGCACAGAAGACTTCGGCCGGCAAGCCAGCGACTCAATGAACCTTCGGGCTGAGTTACGTGAGGAACTTTCCATGTTTTGCTTTACTTTCTTGCAAAAACGCATTTCCGGATCTCCTGCCGTAGTCACGCATCCGTGATGTATCATCGACGGAAGCGACCCGATTTTCGGGTCGGATCACCGCTCCGTTAAGCAATGGAATGCTAAACGTAGTTATGCCGATATTCAATGATTTTTTTGTTGCCAGCCCGTTTGCGGGGGAGGTATCTTTCCTAGATTGCGCGAGGTCGGGCCCTCTGGCCCATGGAGAGGCCGACGAAGTCGCATTCAATCGCCGGATGTACGGATTGTTCATCCGGTCGTTTTATCCAGCGAAAGGAGACCAGGATGAGAAGTAAAGCAACGCGCTACATGGTTCCGGTTGCGGGGCTGTGGATGCTGGTGGCCGCGGTCAGCGGTCCGGCAGCATTGGTTCATTACTACCGGTTCGACGAGGGGGGCGGTACTCAGACCAAGGACGAGGTAAAGACCAATTCTCAGGACGGGACATTCGGAGCCCAACTGGATCCAGCCAGCGCCTGGATCTCCTCCCCTCTGGTGAACGGGGGGAACGCGCTTCAGTTCCCTGGCGTGCGGGGCGACGGCATCAAAGACAGCCCACCCGTTCATATAACCCGGCGTGACCGGGTGCCGCTGGGCCCGCAGAATGCTTACGTGCAATTCGGGCCGGACGCCTCCTTCGATCTTACGAACGAGGGAACAATCATGATGTGGTACCGCCAGGATCCGGGTCCCGACGGCGACGGCAGCAGCCCGTACGGTGGCGACGGCGCCATCAACAACCCGGACAATGCGAACTGGATTATTTACAAGGGACCCGTCGGCATAGATCCATACGTTTTCCACCATCAGCCTTCGCAAGGACTGGGTCTTCGGTTCGAGGGAAAAATGGGTGAGATCGATTTGAGGTCACCGAGTCCGCTGCCGACTGGGGAATGGGTCCACATCGCCACGACCTGGACGAAAACCGGCGGGTATTACGGCGACGGGGAATCCTTCCTCTACGTCGACGGCGTGGAAGTCGCCGTAAACGACGGTTTCAACGGTCTACTCACTGCGACCGGCTCTTTGTATGTCGGCGGGCAGCCGGGCCAGACGGGTTCGGGACGTGGTTGCCTTGGCGGCGTTGATGAACTCAAGATCTTCGATACCGCCCTGACCGCGCAGGAAGTTCAGGCCGAAATGGCGATCGTGCCGGCCGCGCCCGAGGGGACGATTCCCTGGGTCCCCGATCCGGTGACCGGTGCCGTCATCATGAGCCTGAGCACCAAGGCCAACAAAAACTACCAGCTGAAGCGAGCCACCGACCTGGTGGCGGGGAACTTTATCCCAGTAGGACCTCTTGTGAAGGGGACAGGCGATCCCGTCAACTTCTACGACCCCGACGGGGACCCCAACGGCAGCTACCAATTCGAAATTTTGGACTGATTCAAAATCACGTGGAGAAACCATGAAGAAAATTCAGATGAAAACGAACAGATGGACAGCCACAGTGATTGCCGCCGCGGCTGCGGCGTGCTTCCTGTGCGCGGCCGGCTCTCAGGCGGCCATGATTCACTACTACAACTTCGACGAAGGGGCCGGAACGAACGTGTTCGACCAGGTGATCACTAATCCGCAGCACGGCACGTTCGGCGCAGGGAAGAACCCGACCAACGACTGGGTGGACTCGCCGCTGATCGGGGGCGGAACCGCCCTGCAGTTCAACGGCGTGCGGGGCGACGGCATCCTCGATGACCCACAGGTTCATCCGACCCGGCTTGACCGGGAGCCTCAGGGTCCGAAGAACGACGTGGTCCGGTTCGGTAGCGATGCATCCTTCGCGTTGACCAGCACCGGCACCATCATGTTCTGGATGCGGCAGGACCCGGGTCCCGACGGTGACGGTAGTGCATACGGTGAAGCCGGAGCCATCAACAACCCGGATAACTCCAACTGGCTCGTAGTTCATGGTTCGGATCCGTTCTCGTATCTCCTTCACAATCAGCCGAATGCAGCATACCACGGTCGCATCGAATTGAATGGTGGCCCGAACATAGCAGCGCCTTCTCCGCTGCCTGTAGGAACATGGGTGCATTTTGTGGTCGGCTGGAATTCGGCATCGAATTCGGTACGGCTGTGGGTCGACGGTGACTTAGTGGGCAACAGTGCCGATTCCTGGAGCGGATTGAACGACCAGGGGGGACCCTTTGTGCTCGGCGGGCATGACAGCCACACAGGCACCGGCCGCGGATTTCTCGGCGCGATTGATGAACTGAAGATCTTCGACGAGCTTCTGGATAATGCCGCCGTGCAGGCTGAAATGGCCTCGATCCCCCTGCCGGGGCCCGGGTTCGAAACCGTCACGGTGGGCCCCACGACGTTTTTACAGTTCGATAGCGAGGTCGGCAGAGATTACGTGCTGCAAGTTTCCAACAGCACCAGCGTCGTGTTCCTGGATGCCGGGGCCAGCATCGTCGGCGATGGCGGGACCCAGCGTCTCTACGATCCGAACGGGTTCGACAACACGGCGCAGTATCAGATTCTGGAGGAGTAGTTGGCGATTCGCCGCCGATAGCTAACGAACAAGGAATGCAACTTCGAGCGGGGCGGGTCCTCCAGGACCTGCCCCGTTTTGTTTATTGCGAGTAATTCAAGCGTTCTTTGCGACGACGGCCCGATGAAGTGGCTTCAATACTAGAAGCTATCCCATTCGCGAAAAGTAGGTTGGGTTTCCAAGCCCGACCCCGGGCAGGAGGAGATCATGGAAAGCGAATGCTGGAGCAAGCCTCAAGGCATTCGCCACATCATGACCATCGCTTGCCCCGGCTCGGGCTTGGAGGACCAAGCTACACGCGGCCGTGTATGCACTTCCATTTAGCGGAAATCAAAATATTCACGGAAATTCCGGCATTATGATGATCAGGGCCTTTCTTGAACGAAAGGCCCCCCCCCAGTCCGGGCGAGGATACCCTCTACTACAGGGCGGTTTTGAAGCTTCCGTTAGGCCAAACACCCTGCGATGAGTCAAGGATTTTTTCGCTCCCTGCCCCCCTCAACCCCCTGATAGTAAAAAAAGACGATAAGATTTTAACGAAAAAGGGGCATTTCTGAGAGGTTATTGACAGGTTGCTGACAGCTTGGCTGTTAATAAGTGCCAAGATGACTGGTTGCAAAAAAAAAAAGATAAGGTCTTGACGGAACAGGGAAATTCGGACAGGTTACCGTCGTGAAATTATAGATAAGGACTAGGGGGAGTCAGAAGATGGTGAAGCAAGTAGTAAAGTAGTGCGGAGAAGGAAGTTAAGGCGTGGTTTGTCGCCAACAGGCGAAAAGTAGCAAAAAGTAAGGAGAGACTGGCAAAATGAAGAAAATGCTAACGGTAACCGTTATGTTTCTCGCCGCGGCAGGAATAGCCCAGGCGGGTGGCGTGACCATGACTCACTATTACAACTTCAACGAAGGCTCGGGAACGAACGTCTTCGACCAGGTGGCCACCAATCCTCAGCATGGGGAGTTCTCGTTCATGAAGAGCGACTCGGACTGGACCACAGGACATAGCGGGGGCGGCCTCCAGTTCCACGGCGTACGAGGTGACGGCATCGCCGACGATCCTCCCGTGCATGGGACCCGGAGAGACCGGATGCCTATAGGTCCGACTGGCGACGTCGTGTACTTCGGAGATGATGCGTCGTTTGCGTTGGCTAACCGCGGATCAATCATGTTCTGGATGAGGCAAGACGGGGGTACCGACGGTGACGGTACTGGATACGGTAACGATAACGCCCTCAACAACCCGGATAATGCCAACTGGATTGTCGTCAAGGGGAACGATCCGTTCAATTACGTCGTGCACAATCAGCATAACTATACGGGCATGCGTGTTGAATTGAGAGCCGCCGGTGACGTCGCCTCCGCCCGCGGATCCGGACTACTTGCCGTGGAGGAATGGGTTCACGTTGCAGCCACGTGGGACAGTGATTCGGACGAAAAACATCTCTACGTGAATGGTGTACTGGAGGACACCCAGGGATTTGGAGGGATAGATCAAGACTGGGGCGGAAACTTCGTAGTCGGTGGACACGATGCCCACACCGGCGCCGGCCGCGGATTCCTCGGCAAAATTGATGAACTGAGGGTCTTCGACGGTCTCCTGACTCAGAGCGAGGTTCAGACTTACATGAGTATTCCCGAACCCGGGACCCTGGCCCTGTTAGGCCTTGGCGGATTGCTCCTCGCGATTCGTCGCCGACGGTAAGTAACCTTACACAGAAATTGAACTTCAAGCGGGGCGGGTCCAAGAGACCCGCCCCGCTTTTTGTCGTGAACCAAGGCGGGTCATGGTGATTCGAGCACCCTATAGCAGGACACGGCCTGGTTGATGCGAAGGGGATCGGTGTCCGTGAAATGAGTCCGTGTGCCGATGGCGGTCTGCGTGGAGATGGTCGTCCACCCGGGGGTTTCCAGCGACAGCGCGTATTGTACCTGATACGTCGACTCCGGTAGACTTGCCCAGGACAAATTCACTTCGGATGCCGTTCGGCCGACCTGTTGAAACTGGAATGCGTCGGAAGCGTCCCATTCCAGGGTACCGTTCGGGGTAAGATCCCGCCCTGCAAATGCCGGAAAGTCCGGCGGATAGCGATCGGCTCTGAACGTGCTACTCTCCACGAGATGCGAGCCCTGGGGCATCGGTCCCGACCCGTTGACTGGACTGACATAATGCCACACCAGCTCGCCGTTCATGGTCACTTCCAGAAAGGTTCCCGCATCCCCATCGCAGATGAGGGTATTCCCGTTGGGTTGGCGATCGGCTCCTGATAAAGTAAAACTGAACAGGCTCCCCGGCGGGGTGGCGGTGTAGCTCCACACCGGCGCTGCCGGTCCAAACGCGGCGCCCGGCAGCGGGTTGGTGTACCACCCGTTCCCGTCTACCGGGGGGGCGATTTCTTCGACTGAGCTGTGGCCACCCGGGCGGCCGGCGCCGTTATTAAACACCAGAATATTTCCGGCGCCGGGCTTCCCCTGCGGGATCCATTGCGCGTCATGCTGTTTAAACAACTTTTGATCCGCCTGTGCCCCGCGGTCATACGCCAGGGGATTTCCCCACCGGTACAGCAGGTCGCCTCCCTTCCCGCTGTTGCCTCCGGTGTGTCCTGCGGCCTCCGCCGTGGTCGTGCTGTGATCGATAACCCAGAACTCGCTGAAGGTACGAATACTCAAGATGATTTGATCGTATGATTCGTTATAATCAATGGAATTGGCATGGAGCCAATCTTGATAATTGAGCTCACCGAAGTTGATGTCGACCCGTTCGGGATGATCCGCCACCACGCCGAAGTTCGCCTGGTTCGTATCGAAGTCCTGAATCAGGTGATCCCAGATGTGCCATTCCCAGACGATGGTTGCACTGTTCGAACCGACCGGCATCAATTCGACAACATGCAGTGCATCGACGGCACTTGAAAAAATGGGCCTTCGACCTGTCGCGATCGCCTCGGCGTTTGACTTTGTCTCGTCGGCGATCACCAGGATGTTGCCGTTGGGGAGAATCGCGATGTCGTGATGCATGGTAACGCTTGCACTCTCATAGTGATACTCCCAGAGCAGATTTCCGTCCCAGTCAAATTCCTGCATGGGCGCCCGGAGGGAATATTTGAGCATGTTGCCGTTCTCCTTGAGATACGGCGCCAAGGAAAAAGCGTATGGGCTTCGCCAAGAGTGAACGATTTGTCCTTCTACATTGACTAGGTATGCATCGTTATAGACAAGGCAAGTGAATAGCGTGTACCCGGGCGAGGCGTCGGGCGTACTGGATATGAGGCCGACGGTGTTGACACCGCCACCGTTGGCAGGCGTCGACAGCGCGAGTGCGGCGGCGGTCGCCGTAGCCATCCACGCCAACAATCGCCGGCACCTGTTCCGGAAAGGGTGACAAGAAAGACGACGGCCAGATGGGAGCGGACACGGCACCTTGTGCGGCACCTCGTCCCGGCAGGAAGGTCCAAGACAGGATACTATCATCCATTTATTCTACACGACTCTTGCAAATTTCACAATGGATGCTCTCTTGGAGACCCCTCCCTCCCGGCCCACAAAGGCTTATACTCAGGTCACGGCCTCGCGACGACCTGGTAGAAGGGTGGGCTCTGGTTGGCACGTACGGGATCCGTGTCGGTAAAATGAGTCAGGGTGCCGATGGCTTGTTGCGTTCGATTTCCGTTCCCAGGCAATCATCAGGATGTTGCTGTTGGGCAGCAGCGCGATGTCATGGTGGGCGCGAACGTTCTCGTCGTTGTAGTGGAATTCCCACAGCAAATTCCCCTCCCAGGCGAACTCCTGCACCGCGCCGGCATCGCCGCAGATGACAAAATGGGTGCTTCCCGGATCGGCGGCCCGCACCAGGTTGCCGTTCTCGCGGAGGTAATGCGTGTTGCCCGCGGGAAAACCGGAGCGCCACAAGTGGACAATATCTCCCTCCATGTCGACGAGATAGGTGTTGGTGTACCGCAAGGTGGAAAACAGCGTATAGCCGGGCGAAACATTGGTCGTGCTGCAGATACGCCCGACCGTATTGCTCCCTGCGCCGTACGCGAACGGCGCCCATCCGATCGCCACTGCCATAAGAGTCCAAGCAGTCACAAGCCGCGGCCCATAACCCAACCGAGGATAAGCTGGTCGACCAGCAAAGGGAAAGACCGTGCCCCCATGAGCTTGACGGTGCGTGGAACGTGCTTGCTTATCGCCTGGAGGCCCTGCTATGCGTTACTTGGACGGTGCGGCTACACAGCAAAATGGAGATGAATCAAAATGCCATGGTCTAAGATGAGTACAGAGAAGGCCCCGATTGTCGTCGTCATCGCAATCCTGATCATCATCATCAGTCTGATTTCGATCCTGAAATCGGGGTCGCAACAGAGCGCCAAGGTGTTCGACGACAGGTTTGTGGAGTTCGGGCGCATCGCTGCAGAAAAGACGGGCGAATATCTTGGTCAAGGCGCGCGCGTCGTTCTGCTTATACATGACAAGAAAACCGTCGAGGATACGTTCGTGCAGCATGACAAAGTATTCGAAATGGCATTGAAGGAATCCGGCATACACATTGTGGCGTCGGAGACGCTTCAGGGGGACACACAAGAGCGTGGCGTGCCTATGGTGGCTGAGAGCAGAATGACCGTCGACGATTACATCAGGATTGGAGAAGCGAATCCGGATGTTGCTGCAATCGTTTCCCTCGTGGGTGCGCCCATGGCCGATCTCGCGATACTGAATTCCATACCGGAGTCTGTCCCCCCGATTATTATTCCCCGATTCTTTGATCCGATGTTCAGACCTACGGCGCTGCTGCGCCAAGGCGTAATAGAGATGGCCATTTTTACACGCCAGGATGCGCCTGATGATCCGGACATAGAATTTGCGAACCTGTACGAAGAATTCGACGCCATCTACCAAGTCTACACTGCGGATAACATGGACGAGCTTCTATACTGAACCTTCGCAAGTTAACATTCCCCCATGATCGCGCTCCTGGGCCTCAACCCTTCGGGGTCGGCGGGCACGACTACTGCACGGGTTTGTGACCCGCCTCTTTTTTTGCTCACTGCGGACTGAAGTCCGCGCCCACAGACGCGGAGTAAACCCCACGTCACGCCGGTATTCTGGGCGAATGACAAGCGGCCGGACTATGTTTGGCACAAGCGCGACGACTTGCCCTGGGGCATGAGCTACCGCAACGACTTCATCCGGGGCCGGCCGTTTCCGCCTGTGAATTTTTTGAAGGTGGTGCAGGAGACCATTGGATCCGTGATTGAGTCAAGCTCCTCGCCGCCCTGCCGGCGACGGACGTGCGGATTTACGAGCTGACGTGCGAGGAAGCTTTTCTGAAGTTTGCTTAATTTCAAGGAATACACACGAGGCTGGAGCCGATGAGGAACGCGACGCTGTTGCCGGTCCAGAGGTCCCGGATTTCATTGGTGCCCCTTTCCAGCTTCCATGTCCGTCATGGCGTTTCCGGTATAAATGTTGCGGTCGTTTTCGCGGCGGAGGATTCCGGCGCGGACGGCCACGATCACGTTGGCGGAGACCACGCTGGGACGGGCCCCTTCCGCCGGATGCATGTCGATCCCGATTCCTTCCTTCTCCTGCGTGTCGATCATGTTGCCCTGGATCACATTCATGCCCGCGCCGCGGTCCCGGATCCCGGTGCGGAACCCCATGATCTTCGCGTGGCCCCCATCAACCGCAACTGCGGCCGCAGCCGGATCGGCGCGGTCGTTCGGTAGATGCCGACGGGGAGAAAGACGATGCCGCCGGCGGCCGGAATGGCATCGATGGCCGCCTGGAGCGCTTTCGTATCGTCCGCCTTCCCATCTCCTGCCGCGCCAAAGTCGGCGACCGACCGCAGGTCATCGTCGAGCGGGTTCGCGGCGAGAACCGAAGAGGCGAATCCGATAAGCAGACCTGTGGGCAAAAATCGTTTCACGTAAAATCTCCTGTGGGATTCAAGGCCATTAACGGCGTCGACAGTGGTAATATCAATTCGAGATGAAGGAAAGATTTTCGATGGCATGCGCCAGTAGTGAGCGTGCTGCGTAGAGTTTCCCGGGATCGGTCTCGTAGTCGATCAAGCTCCGAACGAGCCTGTTGACAGAGTCCAGTGCCGCCTCTCCTTCGCGGATTGCCTCCTTGGCGTTGTCGTCAAGAGGGGCCGGTGTCCGAACCTGTTCCAATTGGCGTTCCAACAGCCAGAAATACTCCTTGTCCTCCAAGCCTTCCCGGATGTTTTCCCATCGAATGGAGTTGATGGGTCCCGCGATAATCGGATCGTCCGGGACGCCGCGGGACGGCGGATAGAGCAGCAGTCCGTCTCCATTGCCGAAGGCATGTGCATTCGGGGAGATGGCCATGGCCGTCGTCCAGGTGGGTTGCGAATGGCGTGGGGCCTCTCACGGCCCACTTTGTACGTGCCTTCACACCACCACAGCTCCAGGCCTTCCGGGCTCGGATGGCAGTAACCGAAATCCACGGCCAGGATCTCCGGCACCGGCGAATCGGCCAAGCTCATCGGGACCCCAACCGCCGGTATGAATAGCCAATACAGACAGGTTCTAATGGAACTCCTACCTCTCAGGATTGCGCAGTGGTCTTTCTGCGAGCCTCAACGATATAATTATTGGGTGTCGACCTTGAACTGAGGTTGTAAACGATCCTTTTGAATTGACGGACACTGCTGCCCGACCCATGACTGCGACCGTGACGGTTCACATCACACCTTAAAAGGTAGCATGCAATATCAAAGGATCATTGACCTTTCGCACCCGCTGAGCCCCGGCAAGGAAAAACGCCGGATGGATGTGGAGATGGTTAACTCTGACCGGATCGCCGGTGTGATCCAGCGGCCGGGTCAGTGGTATATCATGCACTACATCAACATGGTCAATCACATCGGTACCCACGTGGAAGTCCCCTTGCACTGCATGGAGGACGGGTTGGACTTATCGAGCATTCCGCCTGATACGTTCGTCGGTGAAGCGGTGATCCTGGACCTGCGCGGGTTGTCGGCGGGCAGTGCGATCTCTGCGCAACAGGTGCAGGACGCTGCCGCCGCGGTGGACGGTGGAATTCGAAAAGGCGATATCGTCTTCGCCAACCTGGGCTGGTCGCGGCACTATGGCGACGATCGGTACATGCACAATCCCTATTTCACGGCGGAGCCGTTGCAATGGTTGGTGGATGAGGGGATGAAGTTGCTGGGAGCTGACGCGATGGGCATTGAGAATCCTAAGGATTCGGAACGACCAGCTCACATGACGATTTTTCGGGCCGGCGTGCCGCTGATCGAGAATCTAACCGGGTTGGATCAGTTATCGAAAACCCGCGTCTTTGTCTCCGCGCTCCCCGTGGTGATAGAGAAATTGGACGCGTTTCCGGTGCGTGTGGTGGCGATGGAGTAATGGGAAATAAAAGTGTGAAAGATGCGGGCTAGAAGTTCCAAGGCATTCGTATTGGAGCAACCCGGGCAAGGAAGCGTTCAGGAGTTCGAAGTTCCCTCGGTCGATCCGGACTGGGTGCTGATGGAAGTGGAGATGTGCGGCATCTGCGCCGGTGGCGACGGGGGGCCCTACCGCGGCGTGCATCCGCACGCGCGCTATCCGCTGATCCTGGGCCACGAGATGGTGGGGAAAGTGGCGGCTATCGGCGAACGCGCGCAATCCCGGCGCCGCCTGTCGGTGGGAGACCGTTTTTTGCCCGAGGTGCTGATTCCCTGCGGGTACTGCCGTATGTGCCACGGTGGAGCCTACAACCTTTGTGAGAATGAGAAGCAATATGGCGTTTCGTTTTCCTGTGCCGATCCCCCGCATTTGTGGGGCGCCTACAGCCAGTATCTATGCATTCATCCCAATTCGATCACGCACCGTGTTTCCAATGATGTGCCGGTGGAACGTGCGGTCCTGACCGCCGTGCTGGCAAACTCGGTTCGTTGGGTGCAGCAACGCGGGAACGTGCAACCCGGGGAGAAGGTTGCCATTTTCGGTCCCGGGGTGCAGGGAATCGGCAGTACCATCGTTGCCAAGGAAGCCGGGGCTGAAGTGATCCTGATCGGAGCCGGCGGTGATGACGAACGCCTGGATCTTGCGCACACCCTGGGCGCGGACCATGTCATCAACGCTGCAGATGGCGATCCATTGGAACAGGTTCGCCAGATCACCGGCGGCGAGGGGGTAGATCTTGCCATCGAGGTGTCGGGGGCGCCGGCCGCTGTGGAGATGGGACTTAAGATGTTGCGAAGGCGCGGGCGATTTGTTCTGGCCGGTTACAGTGAACATGCGCAGATCTCCATTACCAAAGATGAGATTCCCGCAAAGGAATTAACGGTGATTGGCGGCTGGGGTCAGGCGCACGGTTTTGACCTGGCCATCCGTTTGCTTGAAAGCAATCGATACCCCCTGGAGCAACTTGTCACGCACCGCTATGAGTTGGCCTACGCCGAGCAGGGCATCAAGGATGTCCTGGCCCGTAAAGCGGGTGTCAAAGCGGTGATCGTCCCCCCGCCCACGGAGAATACAGGATGAACCAGAATGCATTAGTAGCAGAAGGACGGACATCAGAGTTGATCGCGGTGCGATTACGGCCCGGGGTAGATGTCACCGAAGGGCTGCTGGAAGTATGCCGGGAAAAGGAAATCACTGCCGGTTCCATCGAGGTTCTCATCGGCGGCGCCGACGCCGTGAAACTGATCGTTCCGGTCGCGGACAAAAGCAGTCCGTCCGGGGTGGGACCCAAGCAGATCGAAGTGCCTCATCCGGTTGCCTTCACCGGCGGGCAGGGCATGGTCTGCACCCGCGAGGACGGCCAGCTGGAAATCCACCTTCACGTATCGGTAGTCGACGAGGAAAGGTTATATGGCGGGGACCTGGTCAAAGGAAGCGCCACGGTCACCACTACGGCTGACGCGATCATCTGCAAGATCGACGGGGTCACGTTCCTGCGTGAGTTCGATCCCCAGGCCAATGCGGTTGTTTTTCATCCCACACCCAAAAAGTCTTGAGCATGCAACTCGAGGGCAAAGTTGCCCTGGTAACGGGCAGTTCGCGCGGCATCGGGGCGGCCATTGCCGGGGCACTGGCCGCGGCCGGCTCGGATGTCGCGGTGCACGGTTTCCAGGACCGTGAGCGTGGAGAGCAGGTCGCCGATCGAATTCGCGCGGTGCACCGCAGAGCCATTTTCCTGGAGGCCGATTTGACCCGGGTCGAGAGTGCCGCGTGGCTCGTCCAACAGACCATCGATCAGCTGGGGGCGCTGGATATTCTAGTCAACAACGCGGGTGTCGCTATCCTTGCCGATGTGTTCGAATCGACCCCGGAGCAATGGAACCTTGCTTTTGATCTCCACGCGCGCGCCCTGCTGCTGCTGTCCCAGGCAGCGGCCGAGCACATGAAGCCGCGCGGCAGCGGAAAGATCATCAACATCACGTCCATTTCCGGCGAGGGGGTGACCAGCCCGCAACAGGTAGTGTATTGTGCTTCCAAGGCGGCGGCGAACATGCTGACCCGGGCCCTGGCCGTGGCCCTGGCGCCGTACAACATTCAGGTCAACGCCGTGCTTCCCGGCACGGTGGAAACAGAGATCAACCGTGAGCAGTTGGCCGGCCCCGGCGTCCGGGACGGCATCATCCGCTCTACGCCCGCGGGGCGATTGGGCCGGCCCGAAGATATTGCAGCCATCGTGGTTCACCTGGCGGGCGGCGGCGCGGACTGGACCACCGGCGTTTTGGTGCCTGTGGATGGCGGGTATATGCTGTGAGGCTGCGGAGGTGAGCACATACCGGATCAAGTCGCTGGTTTTCGGACGCAGCATCGAACCGGAAGCACGCGTCTACTTTTTGGGTGATCCGATGCGCAGCATCACTTTGAAATACCGCTTTACGCTGATCCGGAACAACCAGCGAACGGTGCTGGTGGACGTCGGCTGTGACCAGGCCGACGGTGCGGCATTCAATCCCGATATGGGGCAGACCGAAGCCACCCGCCCGCTGAACCTTCTCAAACAAGCCCAGGTTGAGCCTTCCCAGGTGACCGACATCATCTTCACTCATCTGCATTGGGATCACTGCTCGCCCGTGGTGAAGGCATTTGACCAGGCGCGGCTGTACATCCAACGCAGGGAGTTGGATGTGATCGTTGATCCGCCCCACCCCTGGTTCGCGGCCCACGCATTTGTGGACGTCGTGCATTCCCACCTGAAAGGGTGTGCCGACCGGCTGGTCGTCCTCGATGGCGATGCCGAAGTCCTGCCCGGCATCAACGTGCTGCTGCTGGGCGGTCACACCATGGGTTCCCAGGCGGTCATGGTGCAGACCGACGCCGGTCCGTTGGTTCTCACCAGTGACGTGGCGCTTACCCCGCGGAATCTACGCGACGACGTGCCGCCGGGTTACAACTGCGACCTGCAGGCCTGTTTCCAGGGATTGGCACGCATCCGCCGACTGAACGCTCCTGTCATCACAGGCCATGACCCGGAATATCCCGAATGAGACAATTTGTTCTCCGCATGGCCAAGGCGAAGTAATCTATAGGGCGTGAGTGAAATTCTCGACATCCTTCCAAGGCTAGGGCAGATTTTCCGGAGTTTAAAATTCGCCTACAGGAGAGAGCCATGTCCACGTTGCCCGAACTGACCCTGCACCCGATCCCCAACAAGCCCATCACGCCGGAGGACAGCCCCCGGTACAACCAGGTCGAGCCGAAGCCGGTGGCCAGGCGGGATCTTCCCAAAGACTTCCAGGAGAGCGTGCAGATGGGGTGGAACGATTACCTGATCTACAACGCGATGTTCGACTATGACTTTGCCACCGCCATCCGGCCATTCACCGCCTGGATGTGGGTGAACCGGCCGCAGGACGGCGAGGAGCCGGGGTGGCGCGAGATTGCGAAAAAGTATGCCGAGAAAGGGCTGATCATCAACAGCATCTGGGGCATCCGCCACGGCATTCCTTTCAACCTGGGCTCCGGCGAAATGGTGGTGCCCGATGATGTGCAGGAATTCCTGATGGAAACCTTCGGCCCGCGGTTTCTCGGGTGGGAGAACGGGGAGCAGGATGGGGAGTACCTTGGCCAATATGTCTTCGGCTCCTTTAATTGGCCCAAACAATCTCCGGAACGCAGCCGGAAGGAAGCCTACGAGGATTTTGTTCGATTTTCCCGCGATACCCTGGACGTGATGTTTCACCATTACGTGGTCACCATCGGGAGCCTGGGATTTTCGCACTATTATGCGGAACTGAATCATCGCATGATTGGGCTGGAGCTCGGCACCGGCCTGCAGAGCAGCATCATGCGATGCGCGTTTCTGCGGGGCGCTTCCCGCCAGTACGACCTGCTCACACATGGGCACATCTCGATGTTCATCCCGAGCATCGAGCAGAAGCCTGATTTCTATGGTACCAAGTGCTACCCGAAAGAAGGCCGGGGCATCAAAATCGAATTTCAATACGGCTACCCCGACGGCGGAATTTCCACCCACCTGGCCAAGCGGCTCTGGTTTGCTGCGTACATGTATGGATTCAGTCTGTGCGGCACGGAGGGCGGACTCTTCTACGACGACATGTGCGGTCTGCCCAAGGACTTCTCCGGAATCGAGGCGGAAGGCGTCCGGCCCGATTTGCCGGTGGAGCGGGAGAACGCATCGGTGTGCGACGTGGCGTCGGACGTGCAGCGGAGAAACCTGCACCGGGGTTCCGATCTCGAGCACAACCTTACCCCGTTCGGCCGGGAATTCCGCAAGTGGGTCTGGATCACGCGCGCGCGTCCGAATCGAGGCGTGCAGTACTCACCAGTGGCCCTGGTTCTGGATTTCCATCACGGCTGGTGCCCGCCCATTCACAAGGGCCTGGGGCAGAGTGAACCGGAACGGGTATGGGGCAACATCCCCTACAATATGGGTGACTTCCAGATCGACCAGTTTTTCCACTGGGTTTATCCCGGGTATGGCGAGTACGCCTATGCGCCAAATCAGCGCGGCTGCCTGACCCCCACCCCGTTCGGCGATTCTTTCGACGTGCTCCTGCACAATGCGTCGGAGGACGCATTGAAGAAGTACCAGGCCGTGGTGCTGTTGGGACAGATGCCCGACGACGCGGGTTTCGCGGCGAACCTGGAAGCATTCGTGCGCTCCGGCCGCTCGGTCGTCCTGTGTACTCGGCAGATGACCGGCGGCATCGCGGACCTCGCGGGCGTGACGGTGAAGGACAAGGACCTGAAGGACGCCACGGCAAAAAGCCTCGTCACCGGCAAAACCTATCGTGAGGCCGAATACGTTTACGACCTGGTGGAGACTGACGGCGCGGAAGTGTTGGCAACGAACGACGCGGGACATCCGCTCGTGTGCTTGAACAAGGTGGGTGACGGCCATGTGTTTGTTGTGACGCCGGTGTTCTGGGCCAACGGCGAGCGGCCCGACTACGTCTGGCACAAGCGGGAGGACCTGCCCTGGGACATGAGCTACCGGAACGACTTTATCCGGGGCCGGCCGTTCCCCCCAGTGAATTTCCTGAAGGTGGTGCAGGAGATCGTGGGATCCGTGCTGGAATCCTATACGCTCATCAAGATCAAGGGGCGGCCGATCCAGTCGATCGTGAATGTAACGGATGATCCCTACAAGCTCCTGGTCACGCTGATCAACAATGCCGAAGCGCCGTGGGACGGTACGGTCGAGGTGAAGGGCACGCAAATCGAGTCCTGCCACGAATGGCTTTCCAGTGGGGAAACCTGCATCGAGGACGGCAAGTTGCTTGCCGCGTTGCCGGCGACGGATGTTCGGATTTACGAGCTGACGTGTGAAGATTCATTCTTGAAGTTTGCTTGAGGTTGTGGAAAGCGCTCTATTTTCAGGCCAACTCTCGACTTTTCGTCTGGATTCGAGTAGGTGGACTGCGGATGAATTGGCTGGAAAAGAACACGCACCGACTCGTTTCGCTTGCCGATGCGACCGGCTTTCGAGTCGGCGAGCGGCAGCGAGTGGATGGATGGACGCCATGAAAAGCCCGATGCTACCCAAAGAGCACCAAGCGGCGCTGGCGCCGATTGCGCTGAAAGGGCCGCATGCGCAGACGCAGCAATACGCGATCCGCGCGCTGAAAAAATTTGGCGCTGAGGCGCAAGCCCAGGTCAACGATCTCCGCGACCTCGCGCGAAACCCCGCGAGCCGCGACTATGTCCGCGCTGCCGCGAAGACCACTGCAGATGCCATTGACCTGGCTTCTCAAGATACCGAAGCCGGCGTTAAGCACCGCTGCCAGCGCTGCAACACCGCAGTCTCGCCCGAGGAGCATGGCCGCTCCAGCGAAGCTTTTCAACGCGTCTTCTACGACCGCTGTTTCGACGAGGTATTCCTGGAACGACGAAACTTCGAAACCCAGGTCGAGATCAACAAGACCGTCGAGGCTCGCGATGGAACGCTTGTGCAGTCCGAGGGCGAGGGTAAGATCGCCGAATGGCTGACGGCTCAGGGCCTTGCGTACCGATATGACACCAAGTATCGGATCATTAAGGAATTCCAGATCCGTCCGGATTTTTATCTTTCTGAACTGGATGTGTACATCGAGTATTGGGGCATGGACACCCCGCAATACAATATGAGCATGTATAAGAAAAAGATGCTTTACCAGCAGGAGGGGAAGCGGCTTATATCCGTTTACCCCAAAGACCTGCCGGCCTTGAGTGAGAACTCCTTGCGTCGAAATTTCAGCTTTTCGGATTCTCAACCAGATGACACTGACTGAACAACAGATTCGACAATTTGACCGCGATGGCGTTCTCTTCGTCGAAGGACTCTTCGACTCCGAGGAGGTCGAGCTCCTGCAGCGCATCACCGAGAAGAGCGAGCAGGTCGCCCGAGATTCCTACGCCGACCGCGATGCCGAGGGCGGAGTCAGCCGGATCTGGCTTACCGAGGAACTGGGGGACGATGTGTTTAGCGCATTCGCGAAGTGCGAGCGGATCGTCAACCCGCTCGAGCAGGTGCTGCGGGACAAGGTGTACCACTTTCACCACAAGATGATGCTGAAAGATCCGCATGTGGGCGGCGCGTGGGAATGGCACCAGGACTACGGCTACTGGTACCAGGACGATTACGACGGTCTGCTGTTTCCCGATACGGCGAGCTGCATGATCGCGGTCAACCGGGCGACGAAAGAGAATGGTTGCCTGCAGGTCATCCGCGGGTCTCACCGGATGGGCCGCGTCGAGCACGGAAAAGCCGGAACTCAGGCCGGCGCCGATTTGAAGCGGGTGGAGGACGCGTTGAAGCATCTTGAACTAGTATATTGTGAGATGGATCCGGGTACCGCCCTGTTTTTTCACGGGAATATGCTGCACCGCTCCGATGCCAACAAGAGCGCGCAGGCGCGCTGGTCGTTTATCAGTTGCTACACGACGATGAGCAATGTCTCGGTGAATAATTCCAAGGCGCATGTCGACAATCGCGTCTCTTTCGAAAAAACCGCGGATGCGGAAGTCAAACTTGTCGGGCAACGGCAATTGAAGGAAATCGAGACCACGGCTGCCGGATGAAGATTTCCACCGTCAGTCTGAAGTACAGCGATGTTCGCTCGATTGAGGAGAACGTCGATGTTGCGGTACAGCATCTCGAGGTTGCGCTCGCGGAATCCCCGGACCTGGTGCTTTTGCCGGAGCTCTTCCCGTATTTCGGGATACCGATCGAGGAGGCGCTGCCGGTTGCGGATTCTCTGCCCGGTCCGTTGACGGATCGGCTGGGAGCGATCGCAAACCAGCACGGTACATGGGTTGCCGGGGGGACGTTTTCGAAAGATGAGGTCGGTTATCGGAACTCCATGTTCCTGATCGATGACAAGGGCGATCTCATCGGGGTGTACGACAAGATGTTTCCGACAACCGGCGAGTTAGCGGCCGGCGTGGTACCGGGGGAGGAGGTGAAGGTGTTCGACACCCCCTGGGGGCGCATCGGCGCCGCCACTTGCTTCGATATGAATTTCGATGAGATCATGAACGGCCTGGGGGAGCATCATGCCAAGCTCGTTCTCTTCCCCTCCTTTTACCATGCCGGTGCGCACAACATCGTTCGCGCGATCCAGAATCAATACTACATCGCCTCCGCGCAGGTGACCGGCGAAGGTGGGTACCAGGGAGGATTTGTAGTCGATCCGCTGGGGCGCTGGTTGACGGAGAGTAGTAAAGACCGACCGATCGTGACTGCCGAAATCGGCTTGGATTTCGTTGTCGCCCACGCCAATTGGAACGAGGAGCAGATCGCAGCAATGGAGGGTGACCTCGGAGGGGGTGTGACGATCGTGAAAATGGACAAAGAGGAAAATGTGTTGATCACGTCGTACCTCGCGGATCGTAGCGCGGAGGACCTGGCGAAGGAGTATGGGATAGAATTGAAGACGGACTACTTCGAAAGGGCGAGGGAATTGCGCTGCCGGAGCCCCGAATTCAGAGGGAAGCCTCCGGGAAGTTTCGGAGACCTGGGGCCACTTCGTAATGGATGAACTAACCAGTCAAGTTGCGATTGTCACCGGTGCCGCTTCCGGCATTGGCAAAGCCGTGGCCGAGGTGCTTGCAGAGGAGGGCATTTCCGGACTTACGTTGGCCGACATCAATGCAGACGGCCTGGAGGTTGTGGGAGATTCCGTGCGCGGAAAGACTTCCACGGAGGTACTGGTTTCCGCGACGGACGTTTCCAGGGAAGATGAGGTCAACCGCATGGTCGCCTCCACCATAGAGCGGTTTGAACGTATCGATATCCTGGTGAACGTCGCCGGGATCGCGCCGACGACGACGTGGGCGGATACGACATTGGACAACTGGAATCATGTCATCAACACGAACTTGAATTCCGCGTTCATCTGTTTCAAGGCTGTTCTTTCCCACATGCAGGCAAGGAAGTACGGGCGGGTGGTCAACATTTCGTCGGCCGGGGCCGTGCTCGGGAGTGTCTGCGCACATCCGGCCTATGGCGCGAGCAAGGCGGGCATGATCGCCATGACCAAGTCTGCCGCGAAAGTACATGCGAAGGACGGGATCCTGGTAAATGCAATCGCGCCGGGATCGATCGACACCCCGATGACCGACAGCTTCGGGGAGTGCCAGAAGCAGGAATTTAAAGAAGCGGCGCCCTTGAAGCGCCAGGGCACTGCGCGCGAGATCGCGGACGCGGTATTCTACCTGGTGTCCGGGCGATCGACCTATGTGACCGGCGCAACCCTTCATGTCAATGGCGGGTCCCTTCTCGTGTAATTCTATAATAAAGGAGAGTCAGCATGCCCAAGTATGAGAATTGTGTTATTGACCCGGAACAACAGGAATTGTGGCAGGCCCCCGACGGGTCCCGCACGGTATCCCTGCTGATTGGAGAGGACGCGTGCGGTGCGAAAGACATCTGCGCCGGATTGTGGCGGTTGACGCCGGGCAACCGGTCGGAACCGGATGTTCATCCGAAGGAGGCGGAGATTTATTATGTTGTCTGCGGCGAAGGGAAACTTTTGCTGGAAGACGAGGAGTATACGGTCCGGGAGGGGATGACGGTGTACATTCCGGCGGGAGTCCGGCACCAGTCGATCAATGAGGGCCCGGGAGACCTCTGCTACTACTATGCCTTCAGCCCTCCTCCGCCGGGACCTCCGAAGCAGGAGGAGCAGGGGTGGAACAAACTTCGCTGAACCACGAAATGCCCGGAAAAGATCAGAATCCGGATTTTCATGTGTTTCGTGTATTTCGTCGTTGAACACAATTCTCATGCGTCGCCGTGTACTAGGTAAAACCGGTTTCGAGGTTTCGGAGATCAGCTTGGGTGCTGGGCAGATCGCCAGTGCGGGCCATGGCCGGATCTCTGAGGAAAATGCGTTTTCTGTACTTCGGTCCTTTGTTGAGCAAGGGGGGAACTTCATCGATACGGCTCGCGGGTACGGGAACAGCGAGCGATACATCGGGGAGTATTTTCGGAAGAACGGGTACCCGGCCGACCTGATCATCGCCAGTAAGACCTGGGAGACAGATCCCGCCGACATCCGGCGCGAATTGGAGGAGTCGCTGCGGTTGCTCGGGCGCGATTGCATCGACCTCTATTACATGCACGAACCCCCGATTGATCCGGCGGAATTGGAGGTTGTCCTCGGCACGTATGAGCAGCTACGGCAAGAGGGGAAAATTCGGGCGATCGGGTCATCAATCAAGGGAGCGGATGTGACGCCCCAAACCATCGGGCTTTGCCGCAATGCAATTCAGTCCGGCCGGGTGGACGTGCTCATGGTCATTTACAGCATTTTCCGGCAGGGGACTGCCGAAATCTTTGGGGAAGCTTCGGACGCCAATGTCGGGATTGTGGCCCGAACGGTATTGGAAGACGGTTTCCTCGCGGGGAAGTATGTGCCGGGAGATTCCTTCGAGCGGCCTGATGATCCCCGGGGCAGATGGGGAAACGAGAGCCTCGCTATCATCCTGCAGTGTGCTCAAGAGATGAAACTATGGGCCGTTGTCCCGCCGTATGAGACCCTGACCCAGGTCGCCGTTCGCTTTGCGCTGGACCGGGAGGGTGTGTCGAACGTCGTCCTCGGAGCCAGAACGGAGGAGCAAACCCGCCAGTGCATAGAAACCACTGCGCTGCCGCCCCTCTCACCGGAAATCCGAGAACGATTGGAAGACGAATTCCGCGGACGGGACCCTGAATTCAATACGGAGTGAGGAACCACGAAATAGGCGAAAGAAAGAAAATAATCTGTTCAAAATCCGTTTGGTTACGGCTTGGCTTCGGTGGGTATTTTGTGTACTTGGTGGTTCCTGCAACTTGCAAGCGAAGAGAGGTTTGAATATTGAAAGCTACAGCCATTGTCTTTGAAGCGGATCGGAAGGTCGGACTGCGCGAGATCGAGATGCCGGAGCCCGCGGATACCGATCTGGTGGTCCGGGCCACGTGCACCGGCATCAGCGTGGGCACCGAGCGTTGGGCCCTGATCAGTCAGCGGCAGGAGATCAGCTTTCCCAACATTCCCGGATACCTGGGGGTAGGCGTCGTGGAGACGGTCGGCTCCTCCCGGGAAGGGTTTTCCGAAGGGGACCGGGTTTTCTACTTCAGTACGCGCCTTCCGGAGCCTTACGCATCGAACAGCTGGATGGGAACGCACGTGTCGCACGCTCTGGTGCCGGACCGGGAGCCGGACGACTGGCCGCCGTATGTCTGCAAGATTCCCGACGGCATTTCGGATGGCGAGGCGGCGATGGCCGGACTGGCATCGGTCTCCGCGCGAGGCGCGGACATGGTCAAGGTGGTGACCAGCGACGTCGCGGTTGTCCTGGGGCTGGGTCTTATCGGACAGAGCTCCGCCCAGGTGCTTCGCGCCAAGGGCGCGCGGGTTGTGGTCGCCGACATGCTGGAATCGCGCGTGGAGCAGGCCCTGTCGGTGGGATGCGACGAAGGCGTGGTGCTCGACGGCGGGCCCATCTTTCCGCAGTTGAAGGGCCTGATCCCCGAAGCCGGCGCGGACATCGTCGTCGACACGACGAGTGTCGCCCCGGTGGTGAACCAGGCCGGGGACTTGCTGAAGATGGAAGGGCAGTTCATTCTGCAGGGGTACTATCCGGGAGAGACGCCGATCTGCTTTGACGGGCTGCACGGCAAGCGAGCGCTCATCCGGATCCCATGCGCGCAGTCCAAGGAGGCCCACGAGTACTGCCATCGTCTGATGCTCGGGGGCATGTTGAAGTTGGATTCATTTGTCACGCACACCTTTGCGCCGCAGGATGCCCCGGAAGCGTACGCGATGGTGGTGGAGCGACCGCAGGATTTTACCGGAATTGTTTTTGACTGGGGACGGTCATGAAAGCAGGAATCGTTGTAGAGCCGGGTCGGGTTGAGATTCAGAACGTCCCGCCGCCGGAGCCGGGGCCCGGTGAGGCACTGGTGAAGATCGAAGTGTGCGGGTTATGCGGCACCACCGACCGGCACATCGTGGAGGGGATTCAGGTTCATCATCCGCGGGAGAATTATCCGGCGATCCTGGGACATGAGTCCGTAGGAGTGGTTGAGGAGGTTGGTAAGAACGTAACCTCTTTTAAGGCCGGCGACCGGGTGACGCGAGTAGCCGCGATTTATCCCGGGGAATCCCGGGACGGATACTTCAGCGGGTGGGGCGGATTCGCAGAGTACGGAATCATACGGGATCCGGCCACGCTGCCCGAGGAAGACTATACGGCCATGCGCCACATGCGGCCCCCGCTGGATCTCGATCCTCTGGACGCCTCCCTGGCCATTAGTCTCGCCGAACTCGGCAGTTGGAGTTGGAAGGTCGGCGCTCTTGGAGGCAAGACCATCGCGGTGGGCGGCACGGGCCTGGCCGGTTACGCAATCTGCATGTATGCGGCACTGGCGGGAGCATCTACCGTCATTGCCCTGGGACGGAGGGACGAGCGGATCGAGTTGGCGAAAAAATTCGGCGCCAATGCCGGCGTGAATGTCACCAGCGAGAATCCGGGAGAGGTGGTCAAGGCACTGACCGGAGGCCGCGGCGCGGACTATTTTGCCGAGGCAACCGGGGCCGACGCGATGTTTGTCGCCGGTCTGAAGACGCTTGCTCCAGGCGGTCAGGCCGTCATCTATGGCGCCCCGGAAAAGAACATTTACACGTTCGACATGAAGGGCGCACCCGGCGATTTCGCGGTGCGGGCGGTGGGGCCCGAGGAGCACAAGGCCTACGACTGGGTGTGCGGGCTGATGCAGACCGGGCGCATCGACACCTCGCTGTTCCGGACCCACACGTGGGAAGGACTGGAAAGCCTTCCTTCTGCACTGGAAGAGCAGGCCGCGGGCGGGGTGATCAAGGGGTTTGTGAAAATCTAGGGCTTGTCCGACAGGTTCGACCGTGGAGAAGGGCTTCATGAAGCAAGGCTTTTTGGTTTTTCTTGGCATAATCACCGGTACGTCCTCTCCGGCTGTCCCCATCGAGGACGGCATCGTCGGTGAACCGCCGATCGAGATGATCTGGGCGGAGCGCACCCAGGACGTCCGGCCGCCCACCATTGACTTCGAGGACCTGTCCGGATGGACCGCGGAGGCGGTGAATGCCGAGGTCATGCTGTCGCAGACGCGGGAGCAGCAGCTCTTCGGTCGGTACGTCGGCAAGATCGCGACCGGTGTGGTTGGAGAGAACGCTTCGGTGATCCTCCGTCCGCCGGGGCCGGTCCCGGTGAAAGGCGGATTCAACTCCATCAACTTCTGGCTGTACGGATACCTCCCGTTTCCATGGGAGTGGCGATCCGGACCGGCCCTCGACCTCTATGCCCACGTCAGGACGCAGGATGCAGAAGATCTCCGGGTCCGGATCGGCCCCATGGGATGGACGGTGTGGAACCTGGTTCACCGCGTTCTGTCCGCCGAGGACGCGGCAAAAACGGATGGGGACTGCCTGTTGACCGGGATTGAAATCGGTTCGTTGCGCAGCAACGACTTCGTCTACTTCGACAATCTCAGCCTCTACCGCGACGAAAACGCACCGCTGGAATATGAGCCGAGACGAAAGCGCGGGGTCGATCCCTTTCCGGGGCAACCGCAGGGCCTGAACACGGGAGAGGGAGAGCTCCCCTTCCCCACGCGGGAGGAAACGATTCTTCCGGCAAATCGCGCGGAGCACTTCGAAACGGAATTGGCGGAAGACGGAAGTGCGTACGTTTTCCGGTACCGCGGTGACGACGGTACGCTCGAGTATCGCTATGAACCGCAGAAGGGATCGTTCAGCGACATCACTGCCCGGTGGGGAAACGGCGAGGCCTTTCACCCGCTGTCCGGCGGCGGTCCACGCTTCGGCGGGGGCGCGGAGCCGGACAAAGCGGAGCGCGTCGATGTGCGAAGGGAAAACGGCGCTGTCGTTTCGACGTGGCGCATGCAGACGGCCGGCGGCATTGCGGAGGTCACCTACGTCCTTCGGCTCTGGCAGAAATCTTTGGTCCTCGACGTGTTCTGCCCGGGAGGCGAACTCGAGCAGATCCTTTTCGGGCGCGCGGACGGCCTGGACAATCCACGGCTGATCAAGATCCCGTACCTCTGGTACTGGCACGGCCGTCCGCAGGTGCTGCTGAGCGGTACGGAGGACGATCCTCTCTTCACCTTTGCCTGCGTCGACTGGTACCGGACGAACGGGAGCGAGTTCTGGGCCCGCAACAAAGTCGGTGATCGCTGGGCCACCTTCAACGGCGGGGTTACCTACAAGCCGAAGACGGACGGAAATCGAAACGACTGTTTCGAGCGAATTTTTCTGACCGTTTCGCCGCGGTTCGATGAGGTGCTTCCGACGATCGACAACCCGGCCTCACCCTGGATGGACGTGACGGGAACGCACCTGTACCGCAACAACGGCTTCTGCTCCAACCGCGAGAGCCCGCAGGGCTACCTGCAGCGCTGGAAAGAAGTCGCGCGGTACGGGGTCCGCAAGATGATCGTGACAAACCACGAAGCCGGCTGGAGCGACTACTGGTACGAAAGCGCCCACACCATGCGCACGCGGGCAGCCCGCTTGAAAGGCGGAAATCGAACGGCCCGGGAGATCACCGAAGAAATGCATGCGCTGGGTTATTGGTACGGCTTCTACGACAACTACGCGGACTACCTCCCGGTCAGCGCGGAGTGGAAAGAAGACTATGTCATGCGCGACGAAGGTGGCCAGTTCTGGGGATCCGGCAACCGGTTCTACATCGTGAAGCCGTCCCGGGCCCCGGAACTATCGGAGCGAATCGCGCGCGAAGTGAAGCGGACCTTCGGCGTCAACACCGGGTATTGCGACGTTCACACGGCGACAGCGATTTTCGCGTATGTCGACTACGATCACCGCGTCCCCGGCGCGGCCACTTTTGCGGGAACCCTCTACGCCTACGGCGAAGTCCTCATGAACGAACGCGAGGCGTTCAATGGGCCGGTGAGCAGCGAAGGTCCGTACCAGTGGCTGCTGGCCGGCCTGAGCGACGGCGACTACGCGCGCCAGGAGAAGCCCCGACTGTGGAAGGATCCGTGGCTGGTGGACTTCGACCTCCTGAAGATTCACCCCCTCTGCGTGAACATCGGCATGGGGAACATGTGGATGTTCTACGGAAACCAGGAGTTCATGCATCGGCCGGAGATGCGCGACTGGCGGCTGGACCGGTTCCTGGCCGCCACCATCGCCTACGGCCACGGCGGCTGGCTGGAACTCAACGAGGGCGTGCGCGGCATGCTGCGGAGCTACTACATGATACAGCAGCTCCAGTCGGCCTACACGGGGGCCAACGCAAGCCAGATCCGCTATGCTGACGCGAACGGAACGATGTGGGACACGTCGGCAGCGCTCGCGCGCGGCGCGCACAAAGGCTCGCAGGTTTACACGAAGTACGACAACGGGCTCGAGGTGTGGGTCAACGGACAGATGGAAGACACGTGGCAATCGGAGCATGCGGAGCTCCCTCCGAACGGCTGGTACGCGCGATCGGCGGACGGCGAGCTGCTCGAATACAGCGCCAACGTCAACGGCCGGCGCATCGATTACGTGGAGTCGCCGGCCTATGACTTCCTCGACGCGCGCGGCACGTTTGTCCGCCGGGAACGATTGGCCGCGGACGGCGCGGTGGTTTCCAGTCGCGAAGGCGAGGAAACCGTCGAAGTGATCCCGGTGGACTGCCAGGAGTGGGTCGGCGTTTCCCTCGACGGTCGTCGCGGCACGGCCATTGCGCTCGATCGCGAAGGCGAGCCGATGGGAAAGGCGGAAACGCGGCTCAGCCGCGGGCTGGTCTACATCGTGCCGTTTCCCGGTGCGTTCAGCTACCGGCTCCGGCCTCGCGGGAAGGTCATGGACTTCGCGCTGTCGTGCGAAGCCGGCGAGGCCGCCCCCGGAGAGCGGCTGGACATCAAGGGCGCACGCCCGCACAAGATTCGCATTCCGGCCGTGGCAAAGCCGGGCACACGCGCCTGGTTCGCCCGCGAGGAAAAGTGGATCGATTTCACGGTGGTTCCGCCGGTGGATGCATCCCTGTCGGTCAGGGACGACAACCTGCTCCTTCATCTCACGAACACGCGGGACCGTCCTGCAACGTTCCGTGTCGAGTGTGACGGCACCGACATCGGTAATTTGGAACTCGATCCAGGCGAGTCGACGGGAGAAACCATCGAACTGACCCCCGCGGAAGCGGAACTTCTCCGGCCGGTCGAACTTGTCGTCGGGTCCGGCACGTCCCAGTACCGCCGTACATGGTGGCTCCACGAACAATTGGGGGCGAAGTCCCTGCACGACTCACGGGATGATGTTCCCTTCCAGCCGGGACCCTACATGGAGTCCGGGTTGACCCTCAAAGAGATCCAATCCGCGAGGGCCGCGTGGCTGCGGCTCGAGGTGGTTGGCGCCGTCAACAAGGGCGTCACGCGGGTTCTTCTGAATGGGCGCGACCTGGGATCCCTGACACCCACCCCCGCCTACTTCAACGAGATCCGGGACGACCGGTACTCCCCGATTTCCCTGCAACTGCCCTCCGATGTCATCGCCTCGCTAAACACGGCGAATGAACTGGTGATCGAGAATCCGGGGCAGGGCGTGTTCAAAATGCGGCGATTCTGGATCGAGCTGGAAATGGACAACGGGCGGAACCTCTCCTCGCGCGTCACCTCAACCGTGCTCACCCAGCCGCCGGGCTATTTTTTCGATCCGGAGATTCACTACCCGACCAACCCTAATTTTTTCGGGCCGACCCGGACGGAGATTCAATTCGCACCCGATCGTGCGGCGAAATAGCATAGACTGAGGGGAGGTCACCGATGCTTTCAGGAGATTATCAATTCAACCGGGAACGGATCCGAAGCTACACGGCCTACGAATGCCGCGTAGACGAGCAGACAGTGGAGCGGGAGCTCAGTTTTCATGCGCACCTCAGCGCCGAGAATCCCCGCGGGTTTCCCAAGGACCTGGACGATGAACGCCGCGGCGATGTCTATCCCGTGTTCCAGGTGCCGGCGGACCGGATGGTGTGGCTGAGCGACTGGTCGTTCAACGCCGGGAGCTGGTATCTGCTCGATCGTGCAGTGGCGATCGGCGGGAGTCTCGGGCGCATCACGCCCGAGGGCGAGTATGTGTTCGTGCTCAACTGCGCGGTACGGGGCGGTGAAATGGAAATGTACGCCCCGGCGCGCCCGGTTCGATACCTCGCCGGCGAATGGATCGCCTTCTGTTTTCACCACATCGGCGAACCGCTGCACTGCCAGATACGCGCCTCCATGCGGTTCACGGAAGGGAACGCGCCCGAGCCGCCATTGGGAACGAGATTCTTTCATTGGCACGCGACGAATCAGGCTGAAACGTTTCCAGAACCACCGTTCTGATGAATACACCCACTTCCGTCGCAAATCATCTCCGCGCCCTCTCCGGTAAAGATCTTCTTTCGTGACCGCATCAGCCCATCTCCGACGAAGCGAGGGCTACTTCGGTCTCCACACCGACTTTCACGCCTCGGCATTGGATCAGGATGTCTGGGGCGATTTAACTGAAGAGATGGTGGAGCGCGTCCTGCGCGACCTGTCGCCGGACTTTGTCCAGGTGGACTGCAAGGGGCACTGCGGATACGCGAGCTATTCGACGCAAGTTGGATACGCCGCGCCGGGGTTGAAGAAGGACGGCCTGCGAATCTGGCGGGAGGTCACGCGGAAGCACGGGGTGGCGCTGGTCGTGCACTACTCCGCCCTCTGGGATGCCGCGGCGGTCAAGCACCATCCGGAATGGGCGGTAACCCACGCGGATGGCTCGCGGGACGACATGGCTGTCAGCCTTTTCAGTCCGTACCTGGACGAGCTGATGATTCCCCAGCTGAAAGAAGTCATTTCCATGTACGACGTTGACGCGGCCTGGGTCGACGCGGACAGCTGGGGCACTACGCCGGACTACTCGGAGCCGGCACTCGCCGCACTCCGGAAAGCCACCGGAATCACCGAGCCGCCCCGGTCCACCGACGACCCGAACTGGGAAAGCTTTTTCCAGTTCTTTTGCGATCAGTTTCGAATCCACGCTACAAAATACATGCACGCGCTGCACGAATTCCGCCCCGGCTTCCAGGTTACCAGCAACTGGGTGCAGAGCCCGGGGACGCCGGGCCTTCGGGGCGTCCCCGTCGACTTCCTGTCCGGCGACTACATGCCCGAGGACGCGGCAGACGGGATGCGCCTGACGTCGCGATACTGGAACGGGTTCGACATCCCGTGGGACATGATGGCCTGGACGCACACCAAGGGGGATGAGCAGTTCAACCGCAGCATCAAGCCGGTCGTGCAACTGCGGCAGGAAGCGGCGGCCACCCTGGCGCAGGGCGGATCCTGGCAGTGCATCATCATGGGTACGCGAAGCGGCTACATCGACGAATCCTCCACCCGGATGGGACGGGACGTCGCTTCGTTCGTGCGCGAGCGGCAGGACTTGTGCCGGCACGGCGAGTCCATCCCGCAGGTTGGCCTGATCCTGCCCGAGGAGGCCATGCAGAAACGCCTGGCACGAGAGGGAATCCCCTATCGATTTCATGAATGCGTCCGGCCTCCACTAGTCGGTCTCCTGCGGCTTCTGCTTCACGGCCACTACAGTGTGGACGTGAGGTCGGAGCGAGATGTGGTCGACGGCCGCCTGCAGAAATTTCCCATGCTGGTGGTCCCGGAGTGCAAGACGCTTCCTGGCGAAGTCATTGGGGCACTTAAGACCTATGTCGCGAACGGCGGATTCCTCCTTCTGGGCGGCCCGCGCATCGCCACATACTTCGAAGAAGAGCTCGGAGTCCAGTTTGAGGGATCTCTGATTGACATGCGTGAAACGTACCGTCAGCTGGAAGAGCGTGACAACGGTCGCGCGTTGTTCTTCCTCAACCCTGAGTTCCCCGAGCTGCACGTGGAGGCGGACGGGATGATCGCGGACTGCGGCGGCATTTACCGCCATGTCACGGTGGAATCCGCAGAGGTTACGGCTCGATGGTACGCACAGAAAGATACCAGGGAGAGCGGTCATTGCGCGGCCAGCGTGAACAAAATCGGGAAGGGGTCGATTGGCGCCTTCTATGTGCCGCTCCCGGAAGTGTACTACCAGGGTCAGCATCCGCTGCTGCTCCGCGCGTTCCAACAGACGGCACAGCGCCTTTTTCCGGACCCCGTGGTCGAAATTAAAGGCGCGAAATACGTCGACGTGTCATTGAAGCGAAAAGACGACCGGATTCTGGTTCACCTCGTGAACACATTCGGCATGGATCTCGCGCCCCGCCAGTCTGCGATTGACGAAATCCCGCCGGTTCAAAACATCACCATGCGTCTCCGGCTGGAGAAAGAACCTCGGAAGGTCCATTTCGCCTATGGCGGGAAATCGCTTACGGAAGATTTTCAGGGTGGCATTCTATCCGTTACGTTGGACCAGCTTGCCATTCATGATACCCTCGTCGTTTCATCTTGAATTAAATCCCTGCCTTCCTGCAGTGCCGGGGCGCCGCCAAAAGAGTCGAGAGCGGTTGATCCGCGACCACTGCGGTATCAACCACGTGAATCTGAAAGATTTCCACGCGGCCTCCGACTGGGATCCCGAAAACCCGAACTGGACGAAGAGCCACTTTGAAGCCCTCGGCCGGGGAAACATCAGCTTCGGTGCCGGCGCCGTGCTGAAGGGATTGGAACAGACCGGCTACGACGGCTGGATCTCCGTCGAACTCGGTCCCCAGAGACCGGCCATGGCAAAAGGCATCTGTCCCTCGGAGTACATGCGTCAGAGCCGGGAGTACCTGCGATCACTGGGATACTGATCCATTGAAAAGTGAAAATTGCTGGTGCACGGACTCGAAGAGCAATCACGGCAACCCTCTGCGTACGCTGCGCCTCGCATTCAGGTTTGACCGGAAACGGGTCAAAGACAAACCACAGAGGCAGGCCCGCTTTCTTGACGAACTTTCCGATCACGAAGCGCTGGAGGCGAACTAACGTCGTCGTCTCTTCTGTTTGCGCTTCTTTTTCTTTTTCGACGGCTTCGTCTGGCCTTTCGAATGTTTGCCGGTTCGAACACCGTGCGCATATCGCGAGGTTTCTTCCATGACGATACCCTTGTCTTTCATCATGGATTGTGTTTGACGCACCTGCTCCTCGTAGTAGGAAAGGTCATCTGCCGACATCCGGCGATGCTCGGTTTTCGGTTTCTCCCCCTGGATTCGATTGGACAACTTTTCCGGCGGAAACAGAGACGGATCGGTCAGACCCCATTCATACATGAGGGGTTCAATGAATGTGCGCGTGTATAGGCGACCGCGTTGTTTCTTCAGCAGCTTCCGAACCGCTTCGTACGTCCATCGATCCCCTTCGGCGTCGATCCCCTCCTGTGAGGGTGCTGAACGCTGGATGGTCTTTTGACCTTCCCGTTTTTCGGAGTCGGTCAACGGGACCATGACAGGGCGGCCCTTGCTGCCCGAGAAGGCCTCGCCCGCCGAAATCTTCTTCACCCAGATACTGACCGCCTGCCGGCTCACGCCGAATTCGCGGGCGACGTCGATTCGGGATTTCTCGCCGGCGAGGATCTGCTTTACGGCAACCTCTTTCTTGGCAATTCCAATCTGTTCTTGGTCGCCGGCCATGGGCATCGGTTTCGCTGTTTGAACAGAAGGTAACGAAGCTTCTACTTAATTGGGTTTCGATCCAGGAGGTCCAGAATCAGTTTTTTCTGCTCGTCTCCGACCGGCTCTAGGGGTGAAAGAGTTCGTCCGTTTCCGATGCCCGCCCGGGATACGGCGAAACTCAGGCCTCCGAGCCAGCATGTCCCCCGCAGGAGGAGAATTTCGCGAATGTTCATGATGTGTCGGTGCAGATCGAGTACGTCGGCCCGGTTTGCCATGGCCGCGTTATAGATCTCCACGAACAACTCCGGATACGCATTGGCCGTGACCGGAATCAGGCCGACCCCGCCCATGCGCAAACCGGAAGGGATCATCCGCTCGTCACCGACCAATACGTTCAGTCCAGCTTTGTGACCTCGTTCCACCAGGGGGCGAAGATAGTCGAATTCGCCCGAGCTCTCTTTACAGCACTTGATTCGCCCGTCTCTCGCGAGCTGCAGGATCAAATCGATATCGATCGAGCAGCCGACGCATGAAGGAATATTGTAGACGACCATCTCCATTTCCGGCGCGTGGTCATGGCAGGTTTCAAAGAGGCGCAGGTGCTCCGCCGGGGAGGCCGCGGCAAGATAGAAGGTCGGCGTGATCGCAAAGTACTCGTAGCCGATGTCCCGAACACGCCCTATTTTGTCGCAGATGCGCTGCGACGACGTATCGGAAACACCGGAGAGCAGGGGAATGGCGCCACCGACTTCGTCGTGGGCAATTTCCATCATGCGTTGCCACTGATCCATGGTGAACAGGGGCCCCTGTCCGGCGGATCCGCCGACAAACAGGCCGTGGACACCCGCCGCGATGAGCCGGCCAAGCTGGGTGCGAAATGCCTTCTCGTCCACACGCTCCCGGTCGTCGATCGGCGTGAGGACCGGGACGACGACGCCCGATAGGGATTGCGGTCGGTTCATGTTCTCTGCCTCGGCATCGATTGTCCTTTGAATCGTGCCACAGAATCTACCTCCATTCGGGCCGGGATTGCGAATCTTTAGTGCAGGCTTCTGTTGGGAAGGACCACTCTCTTCCGTGACCACTTCGACGATGTCGTATTGATGCTGGGGCCGAGTGGGCACGGGGCGGGTTGTTTCGCCGCCGGGATCGGCGGAGATCATGTCTTCGTAGGTTGTGTTGTGTACGGCCCTTCCACGTTGTCGGCGAAAGAGGTCCGGTAGAACTTGCCGTCCACGCTGCTCCAACTCAACAACGCCAATCCCGGATCGACTTGAATCAGGGTTACTTTGAACACCGACATCGGGTCGTTGGCCAAGGTTCCGGACAGGAATTCGTTGATGATTGGACTGGAAGTCGCCGTCCAGATCTTTATCCGCGTCGTCCTCGAGGCTCAGTTTTTGATTCTGGTTCTCGTAGTCATCCGGAAGGCCGTCGCCGTCGGTGTCGGTCGGATTGAATTCGCCATCCATGTCGGTATCGCCCTTCGTTCCGTCGAGCGTGCCCGAATTGCGAATGAGGTCCCAGTAGGAGGATTCGAACTCTGTTTCCGTGCCGACTGCGCTGAATTGGTGATCGGTCCATTGGACCTTGATATAGAGTAACGTGATCTCTTTTTTCGGTTGCTCGGAGGCTTTGGATGCATTCCCGCTGGTCTGAACGCTGGTTCCCAGCACGTCGTCCATTCGACCGGGTAATACCGTGCCGTGGTGTTCCCGATAATCCGGTCGAACTCGACCACTACGTCATTGTAGGCCGTGCCGGTGCAAACGCTTTCGTTCAGTTTGGGCGTGGATTTGTCCGTACGTTTCACAACAACCAGTCGCTGGTGTGTGCTGCCCTGATGCCTGTTTCCCGCCTGGCCCGGAGGGGCTATAATCGCCGTAAAACAGGTGTAAAACGCAGGATAGATGCATCGCGCATCATTATCCGGCCTTGAAATGCGTAGTTCTACCCGTGAATAATTCCAGGGTAATCCACGGAAAGTAACCCCTGATCCCGGAGAGCGTCCCAAAATCCGGCAGGCAGGTGGGTATTTCCAGCTTCAACGTTTTCCTTCACCCGGTTCGGGTTGCTCGTATTTAATGCGATGCTGCTCACGCCGGGTCCGCTCAGTCCGAATTGAATGCAGGCCGTGGCCGGTTGAATGTTCCAGCGATCACACACCTTGTTGAGCCGATTCCTGTATTCGAAAAGCAGAGCGTCCTGATCGTTCTTTTCGTCGACGAGGCTGTAGTCAAAATAGGATCCGCCGGTCAGAAAACCGCCGTGAAAAACTGCCGAGTTGATGATCCCGACATTCTGCTTCCGCACCTGCTCCATGAAGGCGACCAGTTCCGGCGGATGGCGCATAATCGTCAGGCTGTTGGCGAACATGATCCAGTCGAGAGAAACGTGATCGTATATCTCCGCAATGACCCGCCAGTCCTTTGCGCCGATGCCGACACCTTTAATCCTGCCCTGACTCTTGAGTTCATGCAGCGCCCGGTATGCATCAATTACTTTTCTGATCCGGTCGGAACGATCCGATGAGGATGTTGCGGCGGCAAGGAATTCGTCCGGATCGTGAACCGAGACCAGGGACGGCGCGTATTCGCCAAGCAGTTCGCATCCCTGTTCCCAGCACTCGAGGATCCCATCGTAGCTGATGCACTGCACCGCATCGTGCTTCAAGTCGGCCCACACTCCGGATTCGAAGGTAGGCTCGGCCGTGGTAAGCGGCACGCGTCTCCAGGCAAGCTTGTTGCTGAGCACGATTCGATCGGGAGGAATTTCCAGTTTCCGCAACTGCCGAGCCGTATTTTCGAGCGCCAGTCCCGCCCCATATTTTCCGGCGGAGTCGATCACCACAGGTCCCGGCGTCTGCGCAATCCATTGCTCAGCGATGGCGCCAAGCGTCTCGTCGGGGAGGACCCGGTACAGATTACCGAAATAGCTGTTTCCGAAGACGATTTTCGGAAGGTGCAGCCCGGTGTTTCCAAACCCGGGCGTTGGAGAGCGTTGCGGCTTTTTCACTGTAAGCGCGAGGTCACTACTTCCGGTTTCCCATCCGGTACGGTGTCGGTCCGGATTGGGCTACGGCCGCATTTCGGTCCGCGAATCGTTTGGCCTGTGCGACGATGTCAACCCCAACGCTTTCGCTCCAGGCGTCGATGACGCGCTGCGTGACCGGTCCGCAGAGCCCGGTTCCGATATTTATGCCATCGATTTTCGTACAAGGTAAGACGGGAAATGGTGTCGAAGTATAGAACGCTTCGTCCGCCTGGATGACTTCATAGACGCCGAAATTTTTCTCTCGCACCGGGATTCCGAGTTTCTTCGCCAGTTCGATCGTATAATTCCTGCTCACGCCAACAAGAATATTTCGCGGTTCCGGGATGCGGAATAGCTTTGCCGATCGATATAACCGGTCCAGATGCTCACGAAGTCGAAAGGGAATCCGGTTGAATGAGCGCGCCATTTCGAAAATCATGTCTCCGTACATCAGCGCGGAGTCGAAAATCGAAACGCCTGCCTCGTTCTCGGGGACGTACTTTCCGTTGATCCAGACGGTGCGTCCGGAAGGATTTGTGCTCATCAGGGCAGGATATCGGATGCGGGATTCGGGGTGCGAGGTAATAGTGTGGAGAATGAGCGGGAGCGCTCTGTTCTTGCATTCGCGGACCTGTATCCCGTATCACCTGTAGGAACCATGCCATCGAAAAAACCATTACAACTCGGCATCCTCGGATGTGGAGCAATCGGCCAGACGGGGCACGTGCCGGGAGCGCTTCGCGCCCGGAATGTTATGCTGACGGCGCTGTGTGACGCCGCGCCGGATCTGTTGGCGCAGGTCGCTGATCGTGCCGGCGTGGCAAAGCGCTACACCGATTATTCAGAATTCCTGGCGGACGACGAGATCCAGGCGGTGGTGATTGCGGTGCCGGATGCGCTGCACGTCCCACGCGCGATCGATGCATTGAGGGCGGGGAAGCATGTCCTGGTTGAAAAGCCGATGGGCATGAACAGCCAGGAATGCGAGACTCTGATTCAATGCGCGGAGGAAACCGGATTCCAGGTGCAGGTAGGCTGCATGAAACGGCACGACCATGGCACGGCGCACGCCCGGGAATTTCTGCGGGAGTCCGCGGGGAAAATCCTGTCGGTCAGCGCCGTCGTTCGCGACAGCCGGTTTCGGCCGACGATGCAGGATAGTTGCTTCGACCCGGTACTGACGAGCAGTCAGGCGATTCGACCCAAGCAGGACCCAAAAGCCGACCGGGAACACTACAATCTCACCACCCAGAGTCCTCACCCCCTAGACATGGTCCGATATCTCGGGGGGCCGATCTCCGCGGTAACGTTCACCGTCGCCTCCCACGACGGAAACTGGTCCTGGCATGGCTTGCTGGAATTTGAAGGAGGGGCCAGGGGCCACCTTGAGATCACCAGCAAGGTGTGCGGCGATTGGCGCGAGGAATACCGGGCATACGGCGAGCATGGCAGCGTGGAAATCGATTACGACCTTTGGTTTTACCATCGGCCGGCGCGCGTACGCATCTTTCGCGATCAACACCAGGAGTGGACTCAGCCTTTTCGTGCCACCAGCAACCTTTTCGCAAACGAACTCGATGCCTTCGCGGTCTCCATCATCAACGCTCAACCGTGTTCCCCCGATGCGTACGAAGGACTTGCAACGGTGCAGGTGATCGAAGCGGTTCAAAAATCATTGCGGAGCGGGCTTCGAGTGGAGTGCCCTGGGGCTGCCGATAAGTAGTCTGCGGGCTGCCTCGTACCATGCAGTTAGGAATTTTTGCCAGGACGTTTGCCGCCTCCAGTTTGCAGGGCGTGCTCGATGCCGTGGTTGATCACGGGCTTTCCGCGGTACATTTCAATCTTGGATGCGCGGGCATGCCGTCACTGCCTGGGAGGTTGGAGTCCGATCAGTGCGACTCGATCCACAAGGCTTTTCAACAGCACGGCCTTGAGATGGTCGGCATCTCCGGCACCTTTAACGCCATTCATCCGGACCGGCAGATGCGTCGAAGCGACATCGAAAAAGCAGTCACGCTGATTCGTGGCGCAAAGGCGCTCGGAACATCCTTCGTGTCACTCTGCACCGGCACGCGCGATCCGGGAAACATGTGGAAAGCTCATCCTGAAAACAGCTCGACCGATGCGTGGAGCGATCTGCGCGAGACGCTCGACCGGCTGCTGGAGGTTGCGCACGAAGAAGCTGTGGACCTCGGAATTGAGCCAGAGCGCGCCAATGTGGTGGATTCGGCCCCGGCAGCCCGCAAGATTCTGGACGAAGTTGGATCTCCACATTTACGAATCATTCTCGACGGCGCAAACCTTTCGCACCGCGACGCGCCCGATGCTGCGGCGCCGCTCATTCGTGAGGCATTTGACCTTCTTGGCTCTGACATCGCACAGGTACATGCAAAGGAGATTCCGGCGGAGGAAGATGGGGCACTTGCGGCGCCGGGGTCCGGGCGGATGGACTGGGACACTTACTTTGAATGCATGCGGGATTGCCGGTACAGCGGTCCTGTCGTGATTCACAATCTTTTGGAGGGCGAGGTCGGTGCAGCGGTTCACTTTCTGCAGAAGAAGGCGGCGGGATTGTGACTTCAACGTTCGATCACGAGGGAATTCGGTTTGCCTACGAGACCATCGGAACCGGCGCGCCACTGATCATGAGTCACGGGTTAGGCGGTGACAGAAACCAGCCGAAGGATCTGTGCGGGCAGGTTGAGCATCACCGGGTCGTGGTCTGGGACGCCCGCGCGCATGGCGAAACCGAGCCGGTGGGACCCGAGAGCGCTCTCACGCTCGCGGGATTCGCTCGCGACTTGTGTGCGCTGCTGGATCACCTGCGGATTCAAGAGGCGGTTGTCGGCGGGATCTCCATGGGCGCAGCGGTAAGCACTCGTCTTGCATTGGATTTTCCGGATCGGGTGCAGGCGTTGATCCTGGTGCGGCCGGCGTGGGGGGCGGAACCGCTTCCCGGAAATCTGCGTTTACTTCCGCTGGTGGCGGATGCGATGGAGGCGGACGGGGAGAAACCCGGCCGCGATGCGTTTGCCGCCCGGCCGGAGATTCTTGAAATGCGATCCGGGTCCCCGGCCGTGGCGGAATCTATCCTGCAGCAGTTCGACAAGCCTTTCGCAATGGAGCGTCGCGCCCGGTTGAGGCGAATTCCGGCGGATTGTCCGGTTCAATCCTGGGAAGAGGCGAAACGAATTTCCGTTCCGGTTTTGG
>Ga0310121_10000112_pt1 | contig 80604 bp, 73 predicted proteins | sample CB27_Tmax_986_MG_FD_203504 | JGI IMG/M metagenome (GOLD analysis project Ga0310121, IMG submission 203504) | Marine microbial communities from Western Arctic Ocean, Canada - CB27_Tmax_986 | ecosystem: Environmental > Aquatic > Marine > Oceanic | place: Canada: Western Arctic Ocean | collected... | reverse complement strand
GCGATGAGCTCAACGTAAATATCGCCGACGTCCGTTCAGCGTACCGGGACGCCGTGAAGGACGCCCTCGAAGAATGGGACCGGAGCCTGCGACCGCACGGGATCGACTATGTGGTGGTCGGAACCGAAACGCCGCTTTCGAGGGCCCTGCGCTTCTATCTCCGAAAGCGGGAGCATCTCGGGTAGTGGGGTTTCTGTCGCCGATCTTTCTGCTGGCGGGCCTGGCCGTGGCGGTGCCGCTGATCCTGCATCTCTTCCACAGGCATGACGCGAAGAGGATGGTGTTCCCAGCGCTCCAGTATCTCCTCCGCACCGAAAAAGAGCACGCCCGTACCATCCGCTTTCGCCAACTTCTGCTACTCCTTCTCCGTATTGCGGCCATTCTCCTACTGGTCGCCGCAGGCGCTCGCCCCTTCCTACGCGGAGGCGGCGGGGTTCACGACCCGACGGCCACGGTTCTGATCGTCGACAACTCGATGAGCTCCGGATTGATCAGAGGTGGTGCTCGAGTTCTGGACCTTCTGAAGGCAGTGGCAATCCGAAGCGTCGATCGTGCCAGCGATGAGGACCGGCTTTGGCTGATCCGCGCCGGAGAGCCTTGGGGGCCGGCAATCACAGGGTCCCGAGCCGACGTGAGCGCTGCCGTATCGGAGACCGAGGTCACCGACGCCCGAGGGGATCTCCGGACCGCGCTGGAGAGGGCCGTGGCCCTGACGTATGGATCCGGGCTGGAAGCGGCCGAGATCCATCTGATTTCCGACCTCCAGGCCTCCGCGTTCGAGGGGACCGGCTCTGCGATCGAGTCCGGTCCGGTGCCCGTGGTCGTCTTCGATGCAGGGTCGGGTGATAGAGAGAACACCTACTTGGACAGCTTGCTGATCGGCGACGGCTTGCCTCCCCTGGCGAATCAGCGAACGAGGCTGTCCGTCCGATTGGCCGGTGATGCGGACAGCGCGGATGTCCCTCTCCGTCTGGTTGTCGCCAATCGAATTCGCGGAGCGGCGACCGGAGGCGTGGACGACTCGGCGCTCCTGCCCATTGGGCCCTTCGCGGCGGGCTATGTGGACGGTTATGTGGAGACGGACCCGGACAACCTTCGCGGGGACGACCGGAGATTTTTCGCTTTTCGGGTGCGCTCGGCTCCCACACTCGCAACGGCCGGCCCGGTTCCTTTCTTCTTGGCGGAGGCCATCCAGGTCCTAGTCGACGCGGGCCGCGTACGTCCGGCATCCCTCCGTGACGCAGAGATCCTCATCAGCGTGGCGGGAGTCGGAATGACCGAAGCTGGGACAGAGGGTCGGGCAGTCGTCGTCTTGCCACCAAGCGACCCGGCGCTGCTCCCTGGTCTCAACCGTGCGCTGGCCTCTGCCGGAATACCATGGCGCTATGAGCTCACCACCGCCCTGGGAGAGGCCGCCGTCACCCGCTGGAGCGGGCCCGTCAATCTGGATGTGGTGCGCATCCGCTCCCATTACGCACTGATCCCAGACGGGATTGGGCCGAATCAAGGCGTGTTGGCGAGCCTTTCGTCCGGCGACCCCTGGCTCGTTGAGGGCACCACTCCCAGGGGCTCCTATCTGCTTTTCGCGTCGGATCTGGATGAACGGTCCACCAACCTCCCAGTGACCGCGGCCTTGATGCCCCTGATGGAATGGATGGTGTCCCGGTGGGGTGATACACAGGGAATACGAGGAGGCGCGGTCGCCGGCATGCCGATGTCCACTCCCCCGGGGACGACGAGCATCAGAGACCCGGCAGGGACACTTCATCCGGTGGACGCTACGCAACCCTTTGCGGCAACGCCCGCAGCGGGAGTATACGAATTTCTGGCGGGTGACTCCATGATCCAGAGGATCGCTCTAAACGCGCCACGGGAGGAATCCCTCCTGTTCCCTATCGAGACCGACGTGCTCAGAAGCCTCCTGCCGGGGCCTTTCTCACTGGTCGCGGACAGTGCCCAGTGGGCCAGGGCCGTGTTCTCGGCTGGACAAGGACCCGAGATCTGGCGGTGGCTCCTCGTTGCGGTGGCGCTGGTGCTCGTCGCCGAAAGCCTCGTCGCGGCTTCGGGCCCCTCGTCCGGTGAATCCCGCTCCAGGGCCGCCCCCGGACTGCAGGAAACCGTACAGGAAACCGTGTTGGACTGACATGTCTGGCAGCCTTCACCCCATCGTCCAAGCGCTGGGCACGTGCCCGAGCTTTGAACGGCTCTGCCAAGCGCTTCCCGGCCGGGGCGAGCGGCGCGCCCTGTCCGGCGCAATAGGCTCAGCCGCAACCGCGTCGGTTGCGGCGCTGCACCAGCACTTCCCGACGCGGCTCCTGGTCGTGGTCGCGCCTTCTCCCAGGCGAGCGATCGAGATCGAGGTGGACCTCGATCTTCTTCTCGGAGAAGGCACGTCCTTCCTGTTTCCCCAGCGTGAGGCACGGCCGTACGAGTCGAGCGAACCCCACCTCGAAATCGGGGCACTTCGCGTCGAGGCGGTCGAGGCACTTTTGGGTGGCCGGACCCGGCTGCTGGTGACCACCCTACGGGCGTTGCAGGAACGCGCTCCGATACCGGCCGAACTCGCCGGACTGCGGATTTCCCTTCGTGTCGGGGAAGAGGTCGGGTTTAAGGGGCTGATCGGGGACCTCACTGAGCGTGGATTCGAGCGCGTGCCGCTCGTCGAGGAGGTAGGGCAGTTCGCGGTCCGGGGAGGCCTCCTCGACATCTATTCATTCGGCACACCTGAGCCCGTACGGGTCGAGTTTGGGGGGGACGAGATCACCTCGCTACGGTTTTTCGACATCCTCGATCAGCGTACGAAGCGCACGATCACCGAAGCGCACATCCTGCCCGTGGATTTTCAGCGGGATCCGGAGGCCACCTCGCTGGTTTCCCGCTCCCTTCTGGAGATTCTCCCGGCCGATGCCCTTCTCCTACCTGTCCATCAAGAGGACGGAGCGGAGTGGCGCGCCGAACTCGACCGGACATGGCGCTATGTCTGCCAGCTCCACGAGGAACTCACGGCCGACGGGAAGTCTCCGGATCCTCCAGACACGCTCTTTCTTCCGGCCACTGATGCGGAGGAAAGGCTCGCCGCACTGGCCCGTGTCGATTTGGGCGCCGCCCCCGGCCCGGAGATCTCCCTTTCTTGCAGCCCTCCACCGGCAATCCTGCGAGATATGTCACGGCTGCGCGCTTCACTTCGAGCCGTTTCCGCGTCGGGCGGTCGCAGTCTCGTGCTCTGCGACAACCAGGGGCAATGTGATCGGCTCGAGGAAATACTCGGCGGTCCTGAGAAAATCCCACCCGGGGCGCACGTGGTCGTCGGTTCGCTCTTCGCCGGCTTCGTACTGGAGGACGCGACCCCGCCCCTTCAGGTACTCACGGACCACGAGATCTTCCGCCGCTCGCGGAGAGTCCGGAGCAGGCGTCGGTTCCGTGGGGCGGTGGCGCTCGAGAGTCTGGCCCATTTGAGTCCAGGGGACGCCGTGGTCCACATGGACCACGGCGTGGGCGTCTTCAGAGGGCTACAGCATGTCGAGATCGGGGGCGAGGAGCTCGAGTCCATGGCGATCGAGTATGCCGGCGGAGAAATCCTGCGCGTGCCGGTCTATCGGCTCGACCTCGTCGAGGGCTGGGTGGGTGAATCCGAGCGCGCCGTCCCTCCGGCCGTACACCGGATCGGGGGGAAGCGCTGGAAGACGCTGAAGAGGAAGACGAGCGAAGCCATCGAAATGATGACCCTCGAGCTCCTCCAGCTGTACGCCAAGCGAGAGTCCACGCTGGGGTTCGCCTTCTCCCCCGACACGCTGTGGCAAAAGGAGATGGAATCGTCGTTCCTCTATGAAGACACACCCGACCAGCGGACGGCGACCGAGGCGGTCAAGCGCGACATGGAGTCCACCCGGCCCATGCACCGCTTGATCTGTGGCGACGTCGGGTATGGCAAAACTGAGATCGCGATTCGGGCAGCCTTCAAGGCGGTCCAGGACGGGAAGCAAGTGGCGGTGCTCGCGCCGACGACCGTGCTCGTGGAGCAGCACCGGCACACCTTCGCGGAGCGGCTCGCGGACTATCCGGTGCACATCGGAGCGCTCAGCCGGTTTCGCACGCCGGCCAGTCAGAAGAAGATTCTAAAGGGACTCGCGGGGGGGGAAATCGATATCGTGGTGGGGACACACCGGCTGCTCTCGTCCGACGTCGAGTTCGCCGATCTCGGCCTCCTGATCGTCGATGAGGAGCAGCGCTTCGGCGTGCGCCATAAGGAACGCCTCAAGCAGTTGAGGGCGTCGGTGGACGTGTTGACGCTGACGGCCACGCCCATCCCACGAACATTGCACTTGTCGCTGGTGGGCCTGCGGGACCTCTCCCTGATCCGTACGCCGCCGCGCGATCGGATGCCGATCATCACGCATGTGGTTCCGTGGTCGGACCACATCCTTGCGGAGGCCTTGCTCAGAGAGTTGGACCGAGGCGGACAGGCCTTCTTTCTACACAATTTGGTTTCGACCATCGAGGGAGCGGCCGAGCGCATCCGGGAACTCGTCCCGGAGGCCCGAGTCGAGACGGCCCACGGTCAGATGAAGCCTCGGGACCTGGACCGGGTGATGCGAGATTTCGTAAACGGGGAGATCGACATCCTGGTCTGCTCGTCGATCATCGAAAACGGCCTCGATGTCCCGAACGCGAACACGCTGATCGTGAACCGGTCTGAACATTTCGGACTGTCCCAGCTCTACCAGATCCGAGGACGGGTGGGTCGGTCCGACCGCCGGGCTTTCTGCTACCTCATCGCGCCTGCAAACCTCAGCGAGGAGGCCGAGCGCCGCCTCAGGGTGTTGGAGCATCACACGGAACTCGGAAGCGGCTACTCGGTGGCGCTCCGAGACATGGAGTTGAGAGGGGCGGGAAACTTGCTCGGCGGTGAGCAGTCCGGATTCGCCCATTCCATCGGCATCGACGCGTACATGCGTTTACTCGAGCAGACCGTCAAGCGCCTCCAGGGAGCGGAGGAAGGCCGCGAATTCCCCGACCCGGATGTCTCGATCGCCGGCTCTGCATATCTACCGGACTCCTACATCTCCGACACCAGCCAAAAACTACATCTATACCAAAGGCTTTCTAAACTCAGCCGGATGGCCGAGGTGGCCTCCCTGCGAGAAGAATTGGCAGACCGCTTCGGTGCCCCTCCGGTCCATGTGGAGAACTTGCTCGATGGCGCCGCACTACGAATCTTGGGAAGGCGAATCGGAGTCGAACGGATATTGGTAAGACAGGGGGAGGCGCGAGTGAATTTCAGATCCACGGTTGTGCCACGCCTTTCGGTTCTCGAGCGCCCTCTCCAAGAACACGCTGTCGATGTGGAAGTCCGACGCATGACGCCCCTATCGCTGGTCCTTCATCAAGCGGGCCCGGATTCGCTAGTTTCGACATTGATCCTGGCCCTCACGACGTTGATCAAGGCGCGGGACGAGGCAGCGTGACCCTACGATTACGGAGACCAGTGACGATGACACAACACGCCGGATTCGCTTCTGGCCCCCAGGGCAGATGCGCCAAAGGAATAGCCCTCGGAGTCCTGGTCGTTCTTTGTGCGTGTGAGGCGGAATCAGGGAGGGTTCTCGCCCGGGCGGCGGGTCACGAACTGACGGTGGATCAGATGGTCGAGATCCTCGCAAGGCAAAACAGCGTACCCAACCAACCCGACGTCGTGGACGCACTCGCGAACTTCTGGATCGACTATACACTCATCGGGGTGCGCGCCCGGGACGACTCGCTGTTTACGACTCTCGATCTCGATCCACTTCTCCGGCCGCAGCTCGAGCAGGAGACGATCGACGCATACATGAACTCGGCCGTCCGACCGGACACCGCGATCTCTGAGTCGGACCTGAGAACAATGTGGGAGGTCGATCCCCCGGCCGACTCAGTCCGGGCGCAGCACATCCTACTCGCTTTTCCCGAGCAGGGGACCCAAGCCCAAGTGGATAGCGTGGCCGCCTTCGCAGCACAACTGAAGGAGCGGGCTGCGGCAGGCGAGTCCTTCGAGACTCTGGCCCGCCAGTACAGTGAAGACAGCGGAAGCGCCGTCCAAGGGGGGGACATCGGATTCTTCGGCCGGGGAATGATGGTGCCTTCGTTCGAAGAGGCCGCATTCTCCCTGGCTGTCGGTGAAGTCAGCGACCCGGTGTTGGGTTCGTTCGGGCTCCATGTCATCAAGGTCACGGACCGGAAAGCAGCGACGTTCGAGGGGGCACGCACAAGCTTACGGGACTCGCTCGTTCTTGGAAGATTGCGACAAGCCGACTCGATCCTCTTGGCCCAAATCGACGAAAAAGGCGAGATCGAGGTCGAGGCCGGGGCCGTCACTGTTTTGCGTGAACTCGCCATGAACCCGGGGGCCTCACTCGGCGGCAGGGCGGCGAACCGCGCGCTCGTGTCCTATCGTGGGGGTTCGTACTCGGTTTCGGACGCGCTGCTCTTACTGAATACGCAGCAAACCGACCTTCCGGGTCAGCTCGCGACAGCGCCCGACGAGGCCCTGAGCAATCTCCTGAGCCGCCTGGGGCAGGCGCGGGTTTTGCTCGCTCGGGCCGCGGAAGCCGGAATCACGCCGTCTCAGGAACACATCGATTCTTTAGATTCCCAAGCGCGGCAAAGAATCAGAGAAGCGACCGATGAACTCGGCCTTCGGACGATCTCCCCTTTGGAGGGTGAGTCAGCCGATGACGCGTTGGACCGCACGACTCTTCAGGTCCTTCGTGAAATCTCTGCGGGTACACGCAGAGTCGTCCAGATGGCCGCAATCATCGTATCGCTTCGTCGAGAGGCAGATTGGGATATTTTCGAGAGTTCGATCGCAGCAACCGTCCAGCGAACCGATGATCTGAGGGGGATCGTCGAGGAGGCGCCGGCCCAGCCCGTTCCCGTTCCACCCAGTGCGCCATCCGTCGTCGACTCCGTCCAGAACTGACGGTGGACACGAAGTCCGCTCAGGAACACGATTTCTCTCATGGTTTAGACAACGCATGAATTCTTCATCCGGAAGTTTGGCGCTCCTCGCGGCTGTCTTGGTCCTGATCCCTTGCCAGGTCGAGGGTCAAGGGACCCCGCGGGGCACCAACGTGGTCGAGCGGGTGGTCGCGGTCGTCGGAGATTCAGTTGTCCTGTTGACGGAGGTGGAGGAATTCCTCCTTTCGATGGAGGCGAGGGGTTGGAATCGCCCGACCGGACCGGCCCAACTTCTCCAGGCGCAGCTAGAGGTCCTGGACCAGCTCATCAACCAGCAAGTGATTCTTCAGGAAGCGGCGAAAGACACGCTTCTGGAGGTCACTGAAGAGGAACTGGAGGACCGAGTCCAGCAAGAGATCGACGGTCAAGTCCGCCAGTTCGGTACTTTGGGCCTGCTTCAACAGGCACTCGCTGAGCAGAACATGACCATGGCCGTTTTCCGTGAGCAGCGGAAGAACCTCATCCGACGGCAACTGCTCCAGGAGCGGTTCTTTGCCAAAGGGGGCCAGAGCGAGACGGACATCGTCGTGACGGACGAGGAGGCGCTAACATATTTCAATGAGAATCAGGATGTGATTCCTGAGAGACCACCCAGCGTTGTCTTCGAGAACGTTCAACTTCTCCCTGAGGCCAGCGACTCCTCCAAAGCGGAGGCCCTCGCTGAGGCCGACAGCGTTCGGGGGCTTCTCGCGGAAGGCGGGGACTTTGCGGAGCTCGCCGCCCGCTTCTCGGACGGCCCTTCAGCCGAAGAGGGTGGAGAACTTGGGTGGATGCGCCAAGACGGAAGCTTCGTGGAGTCTTTTGAAGAGGTTGTCTTCCAGACGATTCCGGGCTTGATAGGCCCTCCCGTTCTAACGGAATTCGGATACCATCTCATACTGGTGGAGCGGGTGCGGGGGGGCGAGCGTCGGGTGCGCCACATGGTGTTTCAGCCAGAGGTCACACAGAGCGATATCCAGGCCAACGATGCTCGAACCCAGTCGTTCGTGACCCGGCTGAGGGCCGGTGAGACGATGGCGGATCTGGGCCTGGAGCCCGACACGGCGGACCTGTTCATTGAGCAAATCGCACAGACGTCCCAGACTTTGGCTGCGGCGATACAATTGGCGCAGGTGGGTGAGGTGGTCGGGCCGGTGAGGGTTGAAGACCCCCGGACCCAAAATGGCTGGACCGTCGTTCGGGTATTCGAGAAGACGAGTGGAGGCGTCGGTGAGTTTTCCGAATTTCGGGACTTGATCATCGAGCGCCTGAGGACCCAGCGCCTCACGGAGAGCGTGGTCGAAGGGCTACGAGACCAAGCGCACGTCGAAATTCGGCTCGGCGGAGGCTGACCGACCGCGGCCGCATATGTCCACGCAATGCTTGGCGGTCACGCTCGGTGATCCTCGCGGAATTGGCCCTGAGGTGGCTGCGAACGCCATTCGGCACCTCAGAGAGCAGGGCGACGACACCGACTTCATCTTGGTGGGACCGGACGGGTTCGATCCGGGACTGGCTGCCTACGAAGCCGTGGGTCGATTCGACGGCTCCGAGCATTCTGCAGGAGTCCTGTCCGCCCGTGCGGTGGAGAGTGCTGTCCGCCTCGCCCTAGCGGGCGCCGCAGCGGGAATCGTGACCGGCCCAATCAACAAACCAGCCCTCCGGTCTGCCGGGCTCACCGATCCCGGCCATACGGAAATGCTCCAGCGCCTCACGGGGGCCTCCGATGTCGGCATGCTCATGGCTGCTGAGGAAACGCGCTTAGGAGCGCCTCTTCGGGTACTCCTCGCCACTACGCATGTCCCGCTACGCAGTGTGCCCGCACTGTTGACCTCGGATCTGCTCGTTTCCCAGGCGATGTTGTTGAATACCTCTCTTCAAGTCGATTGGAATATCGTCAGTCCACGCATCGCGCTCTGCGCACTGAATCCCCATGCTTCGGACAGTGGACTGTTCGGGGACGAAGAGGAGCGTGTGTTCCGCCCTGCCGTGGACGCCCTCCGGAAAGCAGATGTCGAGGTAGAGGGCCCGATTCCGGCCGACACGGTATTCAGTAGGACGCTCAACGGGGAGTACGACGCGGTCATCGCCCCGTATCACGACGTAGGGATGGCCCCCTTCAAGACCGTCGCTTTCGGAACGGGAGTCAACGTGACGCTGGGACTGCCGTTCGTGCGAACCTCCCCGGATCACGGGACCGCTTTCGATCTTGTGGGTACCGATAGGGTGGAGCTGTCCTCGATGCAGGCCGCCATCCGGTTGGCATCTCGGTCGGCCCTAGCACGTTTTGACACGTTAGCGGCCCAAATGTAGCTTTCTGTGTTCGACACACCGTTACTGGAAGTCGTTGGTAAAGATTAACTTACGAGGTTTAAACCTCACGTGATCAAGTTCATCCACGTCACTAAAGAGTACGCCCGCCCTGAACCGGCCCTCAAGGACGTGTCGTTCCACTTGGTCAAAGGACAGTTCTCCTTCCTTACCGGGCACTCTGGATCAGGAAAGTCGACCGCTCTGCGACTCGCGCACCTGGCTGAGAGGCCGACCCACGGAGAGATACGGGCGAGCGGGTTTTCGTCCTTGAGAACCTCTCGGCGAGACGTGTGGAAGCTCCGGCGGAAGGTCGGGTACGTGTTTCAGGATTTTCGACTTCTCCCCGGCCGCAGCGCGCTCGAAAACGTCTCCTTCGCCCTTAAGGTCATCGGTTCGCCAAAAAACCAGATCCTGCCGCGAGCCCAACGTCTCTTGGGTCAAGTGGGCCTCGCGCCCAAAGCAGGGTCTTCCGTGGATGAGCTCTCGGGAGGCGAGCAGCAGCGCGTCGCCATCGCGCGCGCCCTCGCCAGTGAGCCACTCCTCCTTCTGGCAGACGAGCCCACTGGAAACCTAGACGAGCGGGCTACTCAGGGTATCCTGGACCTGTTCTGGGAGATCAACGCACTCGGGATGGCCGTTCTGATGGCGACGCACGATCTGGAACTCATGCGCCGATATCCCACGGCGCGGGTCCTCGAACTCGACCAAGGGCACCTAGTGTGCGATTCTGGCGCGATCGAGCACGTGGAGCGTGACCAAGGTGAGAGCTCCCGACCAGGCCCTGCCGCAAGCCCGGAGCCGGCCAGCGAGCGGAATTCGGCCGGCGAAACGAATTCCACCAGCGCACTGGATTCCACCGGTGAGCCAGAACCGGCCCAACAACGAGAGATCTGACGTGCTCTACACCATTCGGGAAACCCTAATCGCCTTCAAGCGAGTCCCCCTCCTGACCGGGCTCTCCGCCGCCATGGTCGGACTTGCGCTCTTTGTCGTCGGACTGTTTGGGCTCGCCACGCATAACCTCCGACTCTACCTGGAGACGATCGAGGAGCGGGTCGAGGTTGTCGCCTACCTGCGGGACGACGCGTCGACCGCGGACATCGCCGCAATGGAAGCGGCACTCACGATGCTCCCGGAGGTACTCGCGGTGGACTTCGTGACCAAGGCCGAAGCACTTGAAAAGGCATATTCGGAACTGCCTGAGTTCAATGAGATTCTCACGGACCTCGAAGTCAATCCTCTCCCCGCGTCCATCGAGATCCAGCTTCATCCGGGGAGTCGAACCGCGGCAACGGCCGATCGAATCGCACAACAAGCTACCCTCCATCCCATCGTGGAAGAGGTGCAATACGGCGAGGAATGGGTCGACAAGCTTTCTACACTGCGGCGGATGGGTTTCGTAACGACCACGGTGTTGGGAACGGCTTTCGCGGTCGTGGCCGCGCTCATCATTGGTACTGCCGTGCGAATCGCGATCTTCGCGCGGCGAGAAGAGATCAAGATTATGCAGTTGGTGGGCGCTCGTGACAGCTTCGTTCACCTGCCTTTTCTTCTCGAGGGTGGCATCACCGGGGCGCTCGGGGGGGCTCTCGCCGTCGCGCTTACGTACACCACGTTTTGGTCGGTATTCAACTACCTCTTCACCATTTCGTGGATTCCGTGGGAATGGGCCGGCTTGGGAATGTCAGCCGGAATCGTATTCGGAGTGCTCTCGAGCGGATACGCGGTCCGCAAGCACCTCCGGGAGGTATAGCGTGCGCGGCTTCTACGCCCGTGTCGGGCTGGCGATGGTCCTCGGGCTACCGACGCTCGTGGCGGCACCGGCGGCTGGTCAGGTTTCTGAGATTCGGAGGGAGATCATCGAAAGCCAGCGCCGACTCGAAGAGGTGCGCGAAGAACGAAGCCAGCTACGGGCGGACTTGACGAACCTGGATGGCCGCGTACGAAACGTGGCGAGAGAACTCACAAATGTCGAACGGCAGGTCAGTGCGTCTCGGTCCGCGGTAGCGGAAGTAGATTTTCAGGTCGATGTGGTGGGAACCGAAATCGAGGGCACGTCCAGTAACCTCTTGTTCACGAGGGAACGACTCCAGACCGGAAAGGCCGTTCTGTACCGCCGCATTCGGGATATCTACAAGAGGGGTGCACTCCACTCCATGCGGGTCATGCTCGGAGCCGGCTCGTTTCCGGAACTGCTGACACGCTACCGGTACCTGCGCCTCATCGCTACATACGATCGCACGCTGGTGCGGAGCGTCGAAGAGTTCGAAATCGACTTGGGCAAACAAAACGAGGCCCTGCAGGCCAGCATGGCCAACCTGGGCCGCCTCCGGCAGTCAAGACTCAGCGAAATGGCCGCTCTACGCTCTGTGGAAGAGACGCATCGCCGGGCAATCGAGGGCTTTCGTGCCCAGGAACAGGCCGCCGCCAACCGGCTGGAACAACTCGAGCTAGACGAGACCCGCATGAGCTCCCTCATCACTGAGCTCGAAACGAGACGCGTGGAAATCGAGCGAGCCGCCGCCAGACGGGGAGTGCCCAGCAGGCTCTCGACGGCGGCGGTCGGAACGATGAACTGGCCCGTGGATGGCGAGTTGATCTATCGATTCGGGAGAGAGGCGAGACCGAACGGCACGGTACTGCGGTGGAACGGAATCGGGATTCGGGCGGCCACCGGAACGCCCATACGGGCCGTGGAGGCCGGTACGGTCGCTTACGCGGGCCCCTTCGAGGGGTACGGTCTAACCGTGTGGCTGAGCCACGGTGGCGGTTTTTATACGCTGTACCTTTACCTTGAAGAGATCGACGTCACACAGGGTCGGGAGGTGACAGCCGGCCAAGTCGTGGGCACCGTGGGAGGAGCGGACACACCGGAGGGGCCCCACTTGGAGTTTCAGGTCCGGACCCCTGTCGACGGAGGAGACCCCCGGGCCCAAGACCCGCTCCCGTGGCTCCGGACACCAGGAGGGTGAGCCTGCACCCCCTTTTTGGGCACGCTGATCTTCAAGCGTCTCTGTCAAAAGCCTGGGCAACCGAATCCCTGCCGTCCAGCCTGCTCATCCACGGGCCACGCGGCGTGGGGAAACAACGACTCGCTCTCTGGCTCGGGCAACTCCTGCTCTGCCCGGAGTCTGGACCGAAGGGGCCTTGTTGCGACTGCAAAGTGTGCCGGATGGCCATGAATCTCGAGCATCCCGACCTCCACTGGTATTTCCCGCTCGCGAAGCCCAAGGGAGTTCGGCCCGGAAAGCTCGCGGAGGCCATGGAGGAAGCCCGCTACGATGCGCTCACAGAGCGCAGGGAGCGTCCGCTCCGCCCCGCCTCAGCCGCGACCGAACCCACGGGGATCTATCTTGCTGTGGCCCAGACTCTCCGGTCCCACGCGCAGCGCCGGCCTGCCCTGGGAACGCGGCAGGTGTTCGTGATCGGGGAGGCCGAAACGCTCGTTCCTCAGGAGTCGAGTCCGGAAGCTGCCAATGCACTCTTGAAGCTCTTGGAGGAGCCTCCACTGAGCACGCTTCTCATTCTGACTTCCAGTGAGCCGGGCAGGCTCCTCCCCACCATTCGCTCTCGAACGATGCCGCTCCACCTACCCCCTCTAGCGCCAAACAGCGTGGAACAGTTCCTGGTCGAGGTCGGCGAAGTCGCTCCGGATGACGCACGTCGGGCTGCCCACCTCGGTCGGGGTTCGATCGGCAGGGCTCTTGGGTTTCTGCCGCATGGAGAGGACCTGGGTCCTCTCGAGGCGCTCAGAGCTCAAGCGTTCGAGCTTCTTACCGCCGCGTCGGGTACGGACGGAGGAGCGGTGTATCGCAAGTCCCTGGAGCTCCACACCACCCGCAGCCGCGGCTTGATGCCCCTGTTCGAACTCCTGGAGGATGCGCTACGAGATCTCTCAGCGATAGCGGCGATGACCTCCGAAGTCCTTGTCAGTGAGAGTCTTATCAATACTGATCGAGAGGAGCTCCTGGAACAGATTCGAGAGGACCGGGATATCCATCCGGTGATGGTCACCCGGGCCTTTCGCCATTTGGAAGAGGCCAAGGAACTGGTGGCCGGCAACGTGAACCCACAGCTCATTGTGGCCGGGCTTCTGACCGGCATCCGGGAGGAACTCATTGGCAACCCCTGAAGACCTCTACTCAAGCGAAGCGGGCCTGACGCACCTCGACGCGCAGGGAAATCCACGTATGGTGGATGTGTCGAATAAGGAGGCCTCGACCCGCGTCGCGGTGGCCGAAGGCCGCATTCGCATGTCTGCAGATACGTTGGCCGCCATTCGCGGGGGGAAAGTGCACAAGGGAGACGTCCTCCAAGCGGCTCGTCTGGCTGGCATCATGGCGGGAAAGCGCACAGCCGACCTGATCCCCCTCTGCCACATGCTCCCTGGTGCCTCAATCGGCGTGGACCTAGACTTGGACGAAACCCTCCCAGGCGTCGTCCTGCGGGCCGAAGCTCGGATTACCGGTCAGACTGGAGTCGAGATGGAGGCCCTCACCGCTGTCTCAGTAGGCCTTCTGACGGTATACGACATGGCAAAGTCCCTCGATCGTGGAATGGTGATCGAGGGGATTCGCCTGCTCCGCAAAGAAGGCGGAAAGTCGGGCGCCTGGTCTGAAGAAGGCTGTTGAAGAAGTACAGCTGGTCGCACATAGGGCGCTTGTACGCGTTCAGACAAGGAACGACGACAAGGCGTAGCAACGCTACGGCGAGGAGGAGAGACGCAGGATCAACCGCACAACCGCCCTGTGCCCACGGACATGAAAGGCATGATCCTGCAAGTTGAAGGGTTGGGGTGGCACGGCCCCATCCCCGTTGTTGGAGCTCCTAACCGCAGCGAATGCTATGGCGTCGTCGCTCCGCCTAGGGCCTGGGACCGTGGCATCCCGGGTACCCGTGCGGTAGCACGGGTGGCGGCCCACCGTACTTCTTCAACAGCCTTCTACGGTTAAACCACCCACTGCAGCAAAGTCATCCTTTTTTCGGAGAGATTCTGTGAGACTCAAGATCCTGGCCTTATCAACCGTCGCTGTCAGCGCCTGCTCGGGTGGTTCCCCACCTCCCGGACCCTCCCCTGCCCCGGTTTCGGGGGCCAGTGATTATGAGGGCGCGACGGTGCGGGCCGCGGCCAGAATCCTCCCCAACCGCATTCGGCAGCATATCACGTTTCTGGCAAGCGACGAGCTAGCAGGAAGGGACACACCGAGTCCAGGGCTCGAGACGGCTGCCTCGTATTTGGTGGAGACCCTCCAAGAAGCGGGGCTCGAGCCCGCGGGAGAGAACGGCACGTTCATTCAGCGCTTCCCTTACACGCGCACTGCCATGGTCACCGCATCCCGCCAAGTGGATTACAGGTTGGCGGGCTCGACCCGGGACCTGGAATACGCACGGGACTACTACGTGATCCCGGGACAGCTATCGGCGGCGAACGCCGGGGTGGTCTTCGGTGGCCGGGCGGATCAACCCTCAGCCGGACTGGCCCAGATCGCGAATGGCAGGGTGGCGGTCTTCACGACCGAGGGTAACCCGGTCGTTGGGACGGGTGAGTCGTTGCTCACCGCGTTCCAAGCGGCGGCCCAAGGCCAAGCCGCCGCACTCGTGCTCATCCTCGACGCAACCCAAGATACCGACAGCATCATGGACATGGCGAGCGGACTTCAGGGAGCCGGCTTGGCCACCCCACTCCCGATCGTCGGCCTGTCCTCCGCGAGCGCCGCCACCCTTCTGGCGGAGGTCGGTCTCAATCTGGCGACGCTCAGGGAGTCGCCGCCGCTAACCGCACTATCCCTCGACGGCATGACGATGAACGTCTCAGCCCCTTTCGAAGTGTCCGAGCACATGCCGCCCAACGTGGTGGGCATGGTGAGGGGCAGTGATCCCGAATTGAGGGACGAATACATCGTGTATTCGGCGCATTTCGACCATGTCGGTGTCGGGATCCGTGACGAGCGCGGGGATTCCATCTACAACGGCGCGGACGATAACGCTTCCGGCACATCGGTCCTGCTGGAGACCGCCGCCGCGTTCGCTGCACTCGAGGTGCCCCCCGCTCGCTCCGTCATCTTCCTCGCGGTGAGCGGTGAGGAAAAGGGGTTGCTGGGCTCAGCACACTACTCAGAAAACCCCACCGTACCGATCGAAGGGATCATCATGAACATCAACTTGGACATGGTGGGGCGGAACCACCCCGACACATTGATCGGCATCGGCCGGCAATACACCAACCTCGGACCCCTTTCCGATCGCATTCTCAGGGAGCACCCGGACCTCGGATTCGTATTGATCGAAGATCCGAAACCGGAGGAGCAGGGATTCTTTCGGAGTGACCATCTCAACTTCGTGAACAAAGACATACCAGCGATTTTCTTCTCCGCGGGGTTCGATCACGAGGACTACCACAAGCCCTCCGATGAGGTCGCGCTCATCAATGCGGAAAAGGCGGCGCGAGTGGGCCGCATGGTGTTCCATCTGGGCGCGCTCATCGCGAGTGGCGCCGAAGATCCTGAATGGACTGAGGAGGGCCTGGCAGAGGTTCGGCGGGTCATCGCCGACAACAGGAACTGACCGGAGGAGCCGGGAAGGCGGCGTACGGACCGCCTACATGTGATAGTTCGGTGCCTCGCGAGTGATCGTGACGTCGTGCGGGTGCGATTCGCGCAGGCCGCCGGACGTAACCCGCACGAACGTCGCTTTTTCCCGAAGCTCTCCCAAATTGGCCGCCCCGCAGTACCCCATGCCACTCTGAAGGCCGCCAACGAGTTGGAACACCGTATCAGCCATGGGCCCTTTATACGGAACCCGGGCTTCGATTCCCTCCGGAACCAACTTCCGCAACTCGGCCGCTGGATCCTGAAAATAGCGGTCGGCGGACCCCTCCTGCATGGCCGACAGGGATCCCATCCCACGCACCGTCTTAAAGCGGCGCCCCTCCATGAGGAAGCTCTCCCCCGGTGACTCCTCCGTACCCGCAAACATCGATCCCATCATGACGGATTGGGCGCCGGCGGCGAGCGCCTTCACGATATCCCCGGAGTAGCGGATTCCCCCGTCAGCGATGATCGGAATCTTACCTTGCACACCCTCCACGGCGTCCATAATGGCGGTCAACTGAGGGAGCCCAACGCCCGTCACGACCCGGGTCGTGCAGATCGAACCGGGCCCCACACCCACCTTGACCGCGTCCGCTCCCCGCTCCATGAGGGCCGCCGCTCCTTCCTTCGTGCCGACGTTCCCCGCAACGATTTGTGCTCCGGGGAACCGCTTTCGTATTTGAGCCACCGCCGATAGTACGCCCTCCGAGTGGCCGTGGGCGGTGTCCAGCACGAGCACGTCCACGCCGGCGTCGATGAGCGCCCCTGCCCGGTCGAGCGATCCCTTCGAAGCACCGATCGCCGCTCCGACACGTAGTCTCCCGTGCTCATCCTTGCACGCTCCGGGAAAGAGACGCCGCTTGAAGATGTCCTTGACGGTGATCAAGCCCTGCAACGTCCCACTCTCGTCGACAACAGGTAGCTTTTCGATCCGGTGTTCATGAAGGATCTGCTCGGCAGCCTCCAGCGTCGTCCCCTCCGGCGCCGTAATCAGGTTATCGGAGGTCATCACCTCACGGATCGTACGATCCAATTGGGTCTCGAACTGCAAGTCTCGGTTGGTGACGATCCCAACCAGGCGACCGTCGCTTTCAACGATCGGGACGCCGGAGATGGAAAACCGGGCCATGAGTTCGTGTGCGTCACGGAGGGTCTTGTGCGGCGACAAGGTGATCGGATCCAGAATCATGCCGCTCTCGGATCGCTTGACCCGGTCCACTTCCGCCGCCTGTGTCTCGACGGACAGGTTCTTGTGGATGATGCCGAGCCCACCCTCCCGTGCGATCGCGATGGCCATTCCCGACTCGGTGACCGTATCCATCGCGGCCGTGAGGAGAGGTATTTGCAGATCGATCGCGGCCGTAAGGGACGAACTGACGACCGTATCCTTCGGATGCACCGTCGAATGACCCGGCACCAGCAACACATCGTCGAACGTGAGAGATTCCTTGAGAATCACGGCCATGACGCTATCCCGTCCCCCACATACAAGGCGCCCGCCCACCCAGAATCTCCTCTCGAGACCCTCGATGAACAGGCGCGTTTGGGACTACCATGGACGATCATACCCAGGCCCGTCTCGGGGTGTCAACCCTCGGGCCCGCTCGCCAGGATGCTGCGGTGTCCGCAAGGCCGAAACACTTCTAGGACACCACACTAATCCGGGGAGGGTAGGTTATCAGACGGAAGCTCCTTAAGGGCGCCAGACTCATCCACCAGTGGGGGCTCGTCCTCGATGGCCCCCTCCTCAGCACTGGGCGCGAGTTCCTCCATGAGCTTTTTTCCAGCGGACGAGACGTTGGCGAGAACCCGATCCGCGGCGGAGATCAATTGAAACGCTTCGCGAAGCGTAGCAGGGCTCATCGCGTTTTTTCTCAATTTGTCCTCCATCGCTTCGGCAAAACGCTGGAGTCCCGATGTCTCTGCGGCCCCGTCCGCCCCATACTTGCTCCCCAGAAACTCGATGTAATCCAGCATCTGGTAGACTTGCTCCTCAGGCAGACTCTCGATCTTCCGCATGAGGCGCTGGCGAAGTATGTCGTGCATGACCGTTGGATCCGGATCGGGTTTATGCTCCGTTCGAAATGCCAACCGCAAGTTAACACAGCGTGGCGTGTAAGGGCGACGGCTTGCCCGGACGTGGAAAGCACCTAACGTTTGCTGTCGTCTCGGGCTCTTTCACGCCCCCCGCGCTGCTTCAACAGCCTTCTAACCATGACCTTTCTACCCAATCGAGTAGTCGGAATCTCGGGGAGCGCTGAGCAACTCTATGGCCGCTGGCTCGGGGCCATCGATGAGCGTCTCGATGCTCCGGATTGTGACCGTTACGAGCTCTGCAGAGCGGTCCTGACCGAGATCCACTTTCCCCAACTCAGTGGGGTCGATCCGACCACGCTTCCCGTCGCGACGCAGGTCGCGCTCGCACAGATGGACGCCCGAAACGTGACGTTGGAGCCCGAGTACTACGCCGAGATCGACTTGGGGCTGTACGAACCCGTCAAACCGCTCATCTGGCTCTGGGAGATGTTCGACCGGAGTACCCTAGCCGAAAACGTGCATCTGGGGGTCAAGTTCCGCCGGATCCTGGCGAAGCGTATTTTTCGGAAATGCGGCGCCAACTTCAAGGCGTTCCACCACGTCAAACTCTCGTTCGGCTACAACCTGGAGGTCGGAGACAACGTGGTTGTCCATCGACACGTGCTATTGGATGACCGCGGTGGCATATCCCTGGGAGACGGCGCCTCAGTCTCCGACTTTGCGAACGTGTACAGCCATTCGCACGACGTGGTGGAGGGGCGGAAAATCATGACCCCCGAGACCATCATCGGTACTGGAGTCCGGGTCACCTACCATGCCACGGTCATGTCTGGAGTACATCTTGCCGAAGGGAGCATGCTCGGAGCGTTCGCCGTCGCCACGAAGGACACTGAGCCTAATGGGGTCTACGCCGGCATCCCGGCCAAGAAGATCAAGGACAAGCCGGTTGCATCCCGGCCCCCACCTACGCCCGACCCGCTGGCTGACGACTCAGGGGTGTGATCCTCACCCCTCCTCTGATTCATACTGGGCTTTCAGCCGTTCTACGACCGCCGGATCGGCCAACGTCATCGTATCGCCCAGCGCCCTCCCCTCCGCAACGTCCCTCAAGAGCCGCCGCATGATTTTTCCGGAGCGAGTCTTGGGAAGGTCGGCCGTGAAAATCACCGTCTCGGGACGCGCGATCGGTCCGATCTTCGTGGCGACATGTTTCTTCAGTTCCGCCGCGAGGTCGTCGTCCCCCCCCTCACCCCCCTTCAGCGTCACGAAGGCGGCGATGGCCTGACCCTTCACGTCGTGTGACTTACCCACGACAGCCGCCTCGACGACGTCGGGATGGTCCACCAGCGCGCTCTCTACCTCCATCGTTCCGATTCGGTGCCCAGCCACGTTGAGTACGTCGTCCACCCGGCCCAGAATCCACAAATACCCGTCTTCGTCCCGCTTCGCGCCGTCCCCGGCGAAGTAGATCCCATCCCACTTGGACCAATACGTCTCCCGGTACCGCTCGTCATCTCCGTAGATCGTGCGGATCATGGACGGCCACGGCTCAGTGATCGCGAGAAATCCAGCGTCCACTTCATTTCCGTCGTCATCGAGCAACGTGACTGAGATCCCTGGAAAAGGTTGGGTTGCACTACCAGGGCGTGTTTCGGTGACCGCCGGAAGCGGCGTGATCATGATGGCTCCGGTCTCGGTCTGCCACCACGTGTCCACAATCGGACAGCGCTCCTTTCCGAGAACCTGATGGTACCACATCCACGCCTCCGGATTGATCGGCTCGCCGACGCTCCCGAGAAGACGGAGCTTCGACAGATCGTGGTTATCCGGCCATTCCTCGCCCCACTTCATAAACGCGCGGATCGCCGTGGGCGCCGTATAAAAAACCGTCACGCCATACTTCTCGCAGAGATCCCAGAATCGGTCCTTCTCGGGCCAGTCGGGCCCCCCCTCGTACATGAGAACGGTCGCGCCGTTAGCCAAGGGGCCATAGACGATGTAGCTGTGCCCCGTGACCCACCCTACATCGGCGGTGCACCAGTAGACGTCGTCCTCCCTGAGGTCGAAGACGCACTGCGTAGTCGCCGCTACCTGGGTCAAATACCCACCGGTGGTGTGCACCACACCCTTGGGTTTTCCAGTCGTCCCGGACGTGTAAAGGATGTACAGCAAATCCTCAGCATCCATGACCTCGGGAGCGCACTCCACGCTCACACCGGCCATCAGTTCGTGATACCAGTGATCGCGGCCCGCCTGCATATCGGCGTCGACCTCAGCGGTGAGCCCCGCCCCTCTCGCCACCACCACCACGTTTTCGATCGTCGGGCAGGACTCCACTGCCTTATCGGCATTCTCTTTGAGCGGGACGATTCCCCCACGTCTGTACCCCCCATCTGCGGTGATCAGCACCTTCGCAGTAGCATCATTGATACGATCGGCGAGCGATTCCGGACTGAATCCACCAAAAACGACCGAGTGGGGAGCACCGATGCGCGTGCAAGCGAGCATAGCGATCGGGGCTTCGGGAATCATGGGCAGGTAGATGGCCACGCGATCGCCCTTCCCCACCCCCAAACCCTTCAGTGCATTTGCAAACCGACACACCTCCTGATGGAGGCTCAAATACGAGTACTCGCGGACATCCCCCGGCTCACCTTCCCAGATCAACGCGGCCTTGTCCCGGCGCGGACCATCCAGGTGTCTATCCAGACAGTTGTGGGAAACGTTGAGCTTTCCTCCGACGAACCACTTGGCGTGAGGGGGCTCCCATTCGAGTACCGTATGCCATCGCTCGAACCAATCGAGCTTCTCCGCCCACGATTCCCAGAAGGCGAGGCGATCCGCAGCCGCGCTCTCGTACAAGCCGCGATCGGATACCACGGCCCCTTCTGCAAAATGTGCAGGCGGTGGAAATCGGCGACTCTCCGTAAGGAGCACATCCAAACCACGACCCTCAATGCTCATTCGAGTCCCCCGCTTCGTATGTCCTCACCCATGCGTTCTCCTATGTCCAGATCTAGCCCGTGTTGCACTTCAAAGTTGATGCTGAGCGCCTCCCTGGGTGGAACTGAGACCGTTGTCGGCATCCGAGTCCACATGTATCACGCTTCCCTACCTCCTTACCTCGTGGCGGAGCGCCACCATCCCGCTTGTTGTACGCCTTCACCTCCACGGGGTGCAGGGCGACATCCTCGTCGAGCTCGTCGAAGAATGGAATTCCTTCACCGATCAGTATGGGCATGATCGAATAGCGAACTTCGTCAGCCAGTCTGAGTCGAAAGCATTCACCTGAGACGGCACCCCCTCCGACGAACCAAATGCTGCGGAAGGTTGGTTTCAGCCGCTCATTCACGAAGGGCGCGAGTTCGCCCGAGCAGAACTCGACCGTATCCCTCGTTTTCGGCAAGTCGCGACGGGTCAGGACGAAGGTCGGCTTGTCGCCATAGGACCAACCGAACCCCTTGGCCTCGAAGTCCAATGCTGTCTTATAGGTTCGCGAGCCCATGACGTAGCAGTCGATCGTCTTGAGGAACTCCTGCGTGACCTCCGGGTCCAGGGTGTCCCCGTCCTCAAACTCGTCCGACGTTTCAAGCCAGTCGACGCGCCCGTCCTTTCGGGCGATGAACCCGTCGAGGCTCGCCACCATGTGGATGGTTACGCAGGACTCTGTGCTCGCCATGGTCACGCCTCCGCGTTTGGGTGTGAGAGCGCCCAAGGCCCTTAACGACGCCACACGACGGCTGCCGGGGGAGCCGCATAACTGACAACTGTACTGCGAATCCTCTGAGGTTTCCAAAGCGGATCCGCTGCATGGATGGCAACCTAGGAGAGACCGCCGGGGCTCGACAGACCCAGTGAGTCCCCCGCTTGCGGCCTCCCCACGTCGCGGGCTTGGGCTGCGCCGGAGACGTGTTGGTTGTGTCGCTGAGGATGTTGGTGGGTGGCAGCTCTATCCCGCCTCTATCAGCAGAGACCTGAGGCCTTGATGCGCCAGGACGCGCTGGAAGGCCGCGGTCGTGGCCGACGCCAGCGCGGATACCGCGCTCGCCCCTGAGCTCAGAGCTTCCGACGGGATGGTGAGCTTGATGCGCACTTCCGTCTCGGCGGCTCGCGGATCGTCCTTGGGATCATCCATCCTCAAGCGCAACACGAACGGGGTGTGAGCGTGTTCGGGAAGGCAATCGGCAGTGACCTTGGCGAGGGCCGCGAGAAGGTCTGGCATCGACCCTAACAGCCCCAATTCCGGGCCGGTCACGACGAGAGCGAGGTTTCCCTTGAGGCCCTTCGTGGTCTCGTCTAGGAACACGTCGATGCTCACGAAATCCGGCCCCTCGTCGTCATGAAAGAAAAGGTAGGCGCTACGTGAGCTCTCCCCCTCCCACCGACCCTCGAATTGGTGACTGGTCGTCTTTTGGAGTCCGGAGAGCACCCAACCGGAACGTGTGATACCGTCCTGAACCGCCTCGATAAACGGCTCTAAGGTCAGTAGAGGCTGAGCGTCGTCGGACATGGCAAAGGCCGGGGTCGGGGGATACATTGTGATATTATGAAATCTTCGAGTACGAGCGCCCAAGATGTGGTGTTACGCCGGACTCTTCAGGAGAACGGGCGCCGTTACACCGATCAGCGCGCCGCCGTTTTCAGGATCGTGGCGCGCAGCAGGGTCCACCCCACCGCAGAGGACGTGTTCCTGGTCGTGCGTACCGAAGTCCCCGGAATCTCACTCGCGACGGTCTACAAGAGCCTCGAAACGTTGGTCAGCTGTGGACTGGCTAAGAAGCTCAACCCCGCGGACGGCTCAGCCCGGTTTTGTGGCCGGACTGAACCCCACCATCATGCACGGTGCCTGGCCTGTGGGGGCGTTTCTGATGTCGCCGGTGAACTCGGCGACTCTGAGATCGCCGCCCTTCGGTTAAAGGACAATGGATTTCACTTGGTGGGATACGAGCTCGAGTTGACGGGGTACTGCTCAGACTGCGCGCCGCCGACAGGTAACGGGGCCGGCGCCTCCTCCAACTGACGGCATCACCTTGGGTGCGCCGCAACGTTGGTTCGGCATGATCCACTTCCCCGTGTTCCGGATTCCCGTGACCCCAGTTCACGTGGCCCGAGCCAAGATCGCCTTCCAGGGATCCTTGGCTTTGGTGGTCCTGTCTGTCTGGACTGGGGCGGACTGGAACGACGATGCGGTACCGCCCCCGCCCAGCGAGGTTGTGGAGGCCGTCCAGGCCGTCCGCGCACCGGTACGGCCACCTCTAGGTCCGGACGTGCTCACGCTGCAACGGGACCTTTCGGCCCTCCTGAATACGGAGTCACTGAGGAGCGCGGACTGGAGCGTCCTCGTCGTCTCACTCAAGAAGGGAGACACGTTGTTCGCCCAGGACGAGGACCGATTCTTGGCGCCGGCGTCGAACATGAAAATCGCCACGACCGCTGCCGCTCTCCACTTTCTTGGGCCCCTGTTTCGATACCAGACGTTCGTCTACGCAGACGGGCCCATCGAAAATGGGATCCTTCGAGGCGATCTGATCCTCTACGGAACGGGAGATCCTGGGATCGCCGAGCGGTTTTACAGGAATCGAACGGACGTGTTCGAAGCGTTCTCCAAGCAGATCGCCGAGGCCGGCGTCACACGCATCGATGGCTCGGTGATTGGCGACGCGACATACTTCTCCGGACCCGAGCTAGGACCCGAATGGGATCCCCGGGACCTGAACGAGTGGTTCGCCGCGTCTGCGTCATCGCTCTCCTTCAACGAAAACATCATCACCCTCCAGATCCTTCCATCGGCTCGCTTGGGCTCCCCACCCCGGATCGAAACGATCCCTTTCGGATTTCCACTGGATGTGAGCAACCAGGCGGAAACGGTGGTGGGCCGTCCCCGTCCCAATCTCTGGCTGGACCGAGTCGAGCCCACAGCACGCATTCGGGTAGACGGAGAAATTCGGCAGGGAGGGCCGGATATCTGGCGCCGCCTGACCGTACCGGATCCAGCACTTTTCGCGGCCCGGTCTCTTCGAGAGGTGCTGATCTCCGAAGGCATCGGCGTCAGGGCGCCGGAAAGAGCCGTCCATGTCGAGTCGGATTCCAGGATCACCGGACGGGAAGCCTGGGCCCCCGGCTTTCTCGACCAGGATGAGCCATTGCTGCTCGCCCAGCACACGTCCCCGGAGCTGCTCAAGTACCTGACGGTCCTCAACCATGAAAGCCATAACTTGTTCGCTGAGACGATCATCAAGACCATCGGTAAGGTTGCGAATGGGGATGGATCCTTCGAGGGAGGGGCGCGTGCCCTTCAGTCTTTCGCCACAAAAGAGGCCGGGATCAAAGCTGAGCAGATCGTCGCCGTAGACGGTTCCGGGTTGTCCAAGGGAAACCGGACGAGCGCCGGCGCCCTAGTCGGACTCTTGCAGTACGTGGCGGCATCCGACAACTGGGACGCGTTCGTTTCGACTCTGCCAGAAGCGGGCCGATCCCTCCGCAGAATGTACGGGACTCGCGCGGCCCGTAACCTCCGAGCCAAGACGGGGACCATCGATGGCGTCTCCGCCCTCACGGGCGTGGTCAAGACGCAGGATGGCGAGACGCTGCTCTTCAGTATTCTCTCGAACGAACTCCGGTCCACGGGCGCTGCCAAGCGCGTCGAGGATCGGATCGGCGCTCGTCTAGCCGAGTTCCGGCGCCGGCTTACTCCCACGTCCTAGAGCAGAACGAAGCCGCCTCCGAAGCTCCACGTCGGACATCGTGGCCAACGTCCTCTCGGCTGTGCCCTGACTGTTCCATCTCACGTCGAGAAGCTCAAAGCCCTCTTCTTCAGCGTCTTCCGGGTGGAAATAGAGATGGTGCCGCCCCTTGAAGTCGAGGCCGGCCTCTGAGCGCACCGCGGCCACCCAGGCACGGCCATCGGAATCCAGAAATTTTCTCATGCGGGGCTCATTTTACCTTCGGCTTTTGAAAATGCACTTCGGAGATAGGCTGGGTCGAATAGTGTCTGAGGAGTCCCCCAAAGCTAGGTTTGCCGAATCGGCAATACAACAACCTGTCGTACATCCGCCTGGCGATCCCGTGCGCAAGGAGCACTTGGTGCCTAAGCCCCCCGACACCGGCCCCGTTCGCGAGCGAGGGATCGAGATCCGAGCCGCCGGCGCTAGGCGGCCACACTTACGAATGGACCTGGCGCTCCTCGGGCTGAGCGTGATCTGGGGTGTCAATTTCTCCGTGATTAAGATCTCCCTCAGGGAGTTTGAACCACTGGCATTCAACGCCCTACGGTTCGTGCTCGCGTCGTTAACTCTCTTCCTCTTTCTGAGGCTGCGTGGCGCCATCCCGCTTCCGGCCCGACGACACTGGATCCGCGTCGTTTCGCTGGGTTTGCTCGCAAACGTCGTCTACCAAATCCTGTTCATCCACGGCGTCGACCGGACCCTCGCCGGTAACGCCGGACTGGTGCTCGCCACGACGCCGGTGTGGACGCTGATTCTCGCGTCCGTAACGGGTTCAGAGCACCACGGCCTTCCCGTCTGGGGCGGAGTACTGGCTACGCTGGGAGGGATGGCGCTGGTGGTTGTCGGCGGGGACGGCGGCGTAGGATTTGGCGAGGGCCTGTTGATGGGTGATCTACTGCTCGTGCTGGCCTCCATCACTTGGGCCGCCTACACGGTCGGGACACAGAATCTCACCCGAGAGTACGGAGCCCTGGCCGTAACCTCGTGGACGCTTTGGGTGGGCACCATCGGCCTCGTCGCACTCGGAGCCACGTCTCTCTGGTCGACGGAGTGGGGCCTCATCTCACGGACTGGCTGGTTGGGGGCCGTATATTCGGGCGTTTTGGCGATCGCAGTGGCCTATCTGATCTGGAACCACGGCCTCAAGCACATCGGCGGACCACGAACCGCCGCGTTTTCGAACTTGGTGCCGGTCGTGGCGCTGATTGCGGCCGCGCTCTGGCTTGGTGAAGACCTTCGACCCACACAGATCGCCGGCGCGATCATCATCATCGGGGGCGTGTGGATCGCTCGCGTGGCCGGGGGAACCGCGGGGGGAAAAGCTGTGGAAGAGGCTGTGGAGCCGACCTACTGAAGAATGGCAATGCTCATCCGGCGGAACCCGACTCGAGCCTGGGGTGGTGACGGAGCTCCGGGAACTCGTACACGATAACCCCCTCATCGGTGACATCCGAACGGACGCGAAAACCGTCGTCCATGCGACCCAACACTTCCTCGGCCGCCGAAAGAGACATGTTCAGCGAGGCAGCGACCTCCGTCACCGTAAGCGTACCCCTCTTTTCGGTGGCGAGAAGAAGCACCCGCCTTTGAAGCCGGGCCATGATCGCGTGCCGTCTGTCCTCACGTGCTTTGAGCCCCCACCAGATGGTCCCCGTTCCCGCGGCCCCGAACACACTCCCGGCCGCGATGGCCCCCAACTCGAATTCGATAAATCCAATCGCGACCATGGGCGTCGCCAAAAGCACCATCGCCACCCCGAGCAGCCGTCGCCCCACGCCCCTCCTCGGAAGGCTTCCCTCAGAACTGAAATCGGCGCCACGTCCACCTTGACCCGTGCTGCCTGAGTCCACGAAGGCCGGGTGGCCGGCGAACCCAGGCCCCGGGATTCGAGCCCTTTCCCAACCCAAGCCACACTCCCCACAGATTCGATGGTGACGCCGGGCGAAGTAATACGCCAAGCCTCCGAACCCGTAGGTGCACACGGAGATCCCGAGGAGTAATCCCATGTGAACGGGCCGCTGAAAGTACTTTACGCCGGTCCCCAAGTGGCCGCATCGGGGGCAGCTGCGGACTTCTACGCCCATGGGCCCCATCACGGGACGCTGCGAGACGACCGCCCCACACGTGGGACAGGCGCCTTCGTGCTCCTTTAGAAACTCACCACAAGTGGTACAGCGCATCGGTCCTCGTCGAATGGGTCCTCCTCCGGAGGTAGACACTCCATACTACGCGTTCGTTCCCGAGAAGATTCACCTCCCCACACCGGCCGCGGCCGGCGACTACCTGCGTCAGAACAACCGGACCAACGTCAATCGTAGCGCACTATTACGGGACACCGGACCTCCGTTGAGGCCGGAGGGACTGAGCGCGATACCCCCGTCCCCGGTCCCGATCAGGAAATACGCTCCGGAGGCAGACCAAAGACGCCCCTGGTCCGAGAAATCACCCGAACTATGCACCGGCGGTGTCGAAGGGAACCCACCTCCAACCATCTCGAGAGCCCCTATCAAGTCGAACCCGAGGAAAAGGAGCTCATTGCGAAGAGGCAAAGGCCCTCGCAAAGAGACCTGGTGCTCCAGCTCGAGCGCGGCGCTCCAGTCGGAAAAGAGATCCGGCCACTGACGGCCGGTCACCGACTCGACGTTGACCGTGCCGGTCTCAGTGGCACCGGTCAGCAGACCCAGCACGGCGTCGTCTCCAGCCTGGCCCCTCAGGTATTCGAGGAAGAGCCAAGCGGCGCCCCGCTCCGCCAGGCTACCGGCCCCCGCAGCGATAATGAGACTTACCTCGGACGGCTCAGTGAGAAAAAAGGTTGCACGGTCTCGGTTCCCTCTCTGGTGTTCGTCCGCCTCAGCCACCCTGCCACGCCTCCTAAGCTCCTCTCCCACAAGGTGTTCCGCAATGTGGGCCAGTCCCTCCGAAAGCCAAATCGCCTCCCTGGTCGCGGCCTCCCGCACGATGATCCTCTCGTTGTGATGGATCATGTGTTGGAATTCATGAGCAAGGATGGGCGGCACCGTGCTTCGCACCACACTCCTATTCCGTACGTTGCCGTATATGCCCGTTGGATCGGGGACGAGAACATAGAAGACCTCTCCCGCATTGCTGTGCTCCAACTCCGGCATGAGATCCAGACCGAAAAAGAACCCGCCGACGAGGTCGTTCGACCCTGGCAGCGTCAACCGATTCACGCTCGGTGTGAAGAGGATGATGACACGATCGTTCCCATCCAAATCCGACGGAGATCCAAAGGTCCCCGTGTCCACCGGGTAGATCGGATCATCGAAGAGGTCGGCAAAGAGTTCGATATCCGCCTGAGCAAGACTGGCCTGCGCGGTGTTGTCTTCATAAAGGATGGCTCTCTCCGAGACCAAGCGAACCCTGGCGGTGACTTGGTCGAACCCACCATCGGCTCGCAAAACTTCGAAGTTCCGTTGGTCGCCAACGACCGGGACCGCTGCCGGAGCAGCTCGAGCCGCGCTCCCCCCCGTGGGTGGTGTGGCCCGCAGAACATCCTCACGCTCCCGCAGAAAAAGGTCCCATTCGGCCTGCGCCGTGTTGAGCGACCGACCGCCTACGGCAGTGCCGCTCTGAGAAGCGCGATGCGGCCTCAAGGCAACAGGGGCGGGCGCCTCAGGCCGAAGCCCGGTGAGCGTGTAGTCGAATTGAGCTGCCCCGATGGTCGCGGCGGACTGCACGACCGCCAGATACTCCTGTGGGCCACCCGAGCCCACCTTCACGCAGACCGGCGTGTCCTCCACCAAGAGCACAGTGTCGGCTCCGAGCGCCAGATTCAGGACACCAGCCACCGCCGTGACGCTCAAGGGGCGGGACATGCTGGCTTGTCCTCCGAGCTGCACAGACACGTTCACAGAGCGCGTGGGGAGGCACAGAGGCACGACGACGTCGAGTCGTGTCGCGTCTCCGGCGATCACCCGGCCGGGAATCCCGGAGAAGAGAACGACGTTATGGTTGGCGATCGCGCTGAAGTTCGTGCCCGTGAGTGTGACGACGTCGCCCGCGGTCAAAGCTGTGGAAGAAAGCGCACCCAGGGTGGGCGGAAGCACCGCCCAGGCCTCGAAGTCGACGGATTCGTCGGGGCGAACTCGAAGGGAAGCCCGAATGACGTACTTCCCCAGGTCGCTCCCGAGCCGAAGTCGCACCCGGGCCAACCCGGCTGAGTCGCTGGGGGTTGTCTGACGCGAAAGCTGTGCACTCACGGGCCCGGCAGCGATCTCCCAGTCTACAAGAACTCCGTCGGACGGAAGGTCTCCGCTCTCAGTCCGGACGGCCACGGTCAACGAGTCGATCAGAAACTGCGAGGGCGGGCCGAACTGATCATCCCCGATTACCACGGTCAACGTGATATCCTTCGTGGTCGGGTCCACAGGCCCAAACCTGAGGCAAGTCGTTTGTGAAAAGGCACTCAAAACGACGAGTCCCGACAGGACCTGCCGCCGGAACCGCGAAGTCACTCAGGGATTCTATCGAGGGATAGCAATTCGAGAATCGGCCTGCCCGTCAGCCGCGCGGACCCGGTCCGTACGCGCCCGACGACACGAATTCGCTCCAAAGGGCTAAGGCCCTGAGCCTCTCCGAGCCGCTCCGGCGGGACAGCTACGTAGACGAACCCCTCGTCGCCGTCCCCCATCCTGGTCAGAAGAAACGGCTCCGTCACGAAGAAGTCCGTCCGAATCTCCTCAGCTCGTTCCAGTGAAATGAACTGAAGGTCCCACTGGAGTACTTCGCCACGGAAATCATCCGGAGCCGCCGCTACGTCTTCGAGCGTCACATCCGTACGGATCGACGCCTCGACGCCCCCTTCTGAACCCTGCGGGAGCCATATCCACCCCTCCAAGCGAACTCGGGCCCAGTTCCCCTCCCTCGCCAGGACTCGCAGGTTCGTGCTTGGACCCGAAACGGCCAGCGTGTCTCCGTCGGGGGCACTGAGAATCGGAGAATCGGCTGAGCCACCCAAAGCCAATTCCTGGCCATCAACCACAGTGGAGGGCACCCTGAGGCGGGACCGGTCCGCAGAACCACTGGATGAATCTGAGCCGAACAAGGCCACAGATCCTCTCCACACCCAAGCTCGCCTACTCACGCGAGCCCAGCCGGCGACCCGCTCCACGGTCTCGAGAAGCGTGCCCTGATCCAAATGGCCGAGGACCTCTCCGCCCGCCGCACCTCGGATGTTCTCGCCGCCCTGGGCGGAGACCACCAAGTCGAAATTTCCTCGGTTGACCGCCTGAAGGGATTGGGTCCAGACCCATCCGTCGAGATCGAACTGCACCCAATCGTCCGTCAACTCCAGGACTTCCAGACTCATGCCGGCCCGAAGCTGCCCCAGCAGTGTCCCATTCCGCGTCGCGCGGAAGTTTTCCTGTGTGGTCAACGTCGCTGACTGGGCCTCAGCGAACTCAGCAATCGCCAACAGGGGCCAGAGAATACAAAGGATCCCAGGAATCCCCCGGCGCCGGGCACAAGCAATCATCTTACTGAAACGATCCTCGACAGACGGTGTTGAAAGGACGATCTTGGCGGCCTCCAGGGTACGCAGTCACTCAGCTTTGACGAATGTGTTCAGGCGAGTGCTGGCCGTCAATTCCCACAACCGGATTCTTCACGCGCTCCATGCCCCTCCTCAAACTCGTCGTCCCATCGATTTTGCTTCTCAGCGCGGCAGCCCACTCCACAGCCGCGGGTCAGAGCATCCCCTCCCCCTACACGTTTATCGAACACGGACAAGCATGGGCGATATTCGCGGGGAAGAGCGACCTCAATCCCGGCCAACTCGGGCTGGGTCCTCACGACGGCACCACGTTTGGTGGCCGCTACGCCGTCGCCTTCGGCGGTGCATTGAATCTGGATGTCGACGGAACGTTGTTCAGGTCGAAGCGGGACGTCCTCGACGTGTCGCGACCGGAGGATGACCGCTCCCTGGGGAGGACCGACCTCAACATTGCCCTCGTCGACATGCGGCTCCGCATCAACTTGACCGGTCAGCGAGCGTGGCGCAGGCTCCAGCCCTTCGTCCTCTTCGGCGGAGGGTTGGCCCTCGCCACATACACGGATCACGTTCTGGAGTTGACCACGGACATGCCCGAAGACGAATGGTACAACTTCGGCACTCGCTTTACCGGAACGTTTGGCGGAGGCACCAGTTTTCATCTTGCCGACAAAGTCTCTCTCCGCCTGGACGGCGTAGTGAACCTGTGGAAGATCGCAACGCCAGTGGGATGGCTGACGGTAGACAACGATCCTGACGGTAACAACACTGAGGGTGAGTGGGTATCAGCGAAAACCCTCAGGCTCGGGGTCGCTTGGCGCTTTTGAGACCCATGCCGGATTTCGAGTCCAGGACTGGCGATTGGGTTTCGTTCGACGCGGCGCTCGAACGTGTCCTCAGTCACTCGTCGCCTCTTCCCCCTGTGGTCGTACCACTCGAGGCGGCGCTCGGTCGCGCGCTCACCCAGGATGTCCTGGCGCCGACGCGACTTCCTCCATGGGACAACAGCGCCATGGATGGATACGCCGTCCAAAGCGAAGACGTGGCGGGAGCCACCAAGGAACATCCCGCCGTCGTGACGGTCACCGGCGTGGTCCACGCGGGAGCACGCTTCGAGGGCACCGTCGGCCCCGCCGAAGCGGTAAGGATAATGACCGGGGGCGAAGTCCCGGAAGGTGCCGACACGGTGATTCGGGTCGAGGACACCGATCGAGAAGAGACGGGCGAAGGACGTCTTCACATCTACTCCGACCGTGATCGAGGTCGCCATGTACGACCGGCGGGGCAGGATTGGCTCAAGGGTGCTGTCGCACTGGAGTCCGGCGCCGGACTGGGTCCCGGCCAGATCGCCGTGCTCGCTGCGGCCCGCGTGCCGACGGTCTCAGTCCACCGCCGACCCACGGTGGCCATCCTGGCGAGCGGGAACGAACTCGTCGACCTCGATTACCCGTCGCTAGACCCCCACGGAATCCCAGAAAGTAATAGCCACTACGCGTCTGCTGCGGTCCGAGCGGCCGGCGGGACGCCGTTGCGCATGGGCATCGCTAGAGACGACCGGGAAGACATTCAGCAGCACCTCGCCAAAGCTGCAGACGCCGACGTGCTGGTCACGATCGGCGGGGCCTCCATGGGAGAGGGCGACCTCTTCAAGACCGTCCTCGAGGACCTTGGCCTGGAGTTGGAGTTCTGGAGGGTCAAGATCCGGCCGGGGAGCCCGATGAGCTTCGGCCGTTTGCCCAGGGAGGGCGGCGGCGGCCAGGCCGTCTTCGGTCTCCCCGGCAACCCCGCGTCCACCTTCGTGACCTTCGAGCTCTTCGTCCGGCCCTTTTTGCTGGCGCTAGGGGGCCACTCTCGGCTGGGCCGACCGACCGTCTCAGCGCTGGCGGCAGTAGATCTCACGACGGCGGAGGACCTCACCGGATTTCTCCGGGTGCGCTTGAGCGGCTTGGGTGCTGAGCTCCAGGCCTCGCTCACCGGGCCTCAAGGCTCAGGGCTCGTCGGGAGTCTCGGGGCGGCCGACGGGCTCGCCATCATTCCCACCGGAGTGGCCGTGATCCCCCGTGGGGCTCCGGTCGACGTGATGCTCCTCGACGATCCCCGCGGGTTCTCTTCCACACCGACGGACACGAGGAACCGGGCCGCCGAATGACGTGGTCCTCCGGGCGAATGCTCGCCGCGACGACGGCGCTCGGAATGCTTGGATGCGGGCTTCCTCGTTGGCCCGTCGAGGGACCGCTCATCGCGCCCTTCGGAGTCCGATTCGAGTCCGGTGGCGCGACCATCCATAGAGGCGTCGATATCGTCGTGTCCACCGGCACGCCGGTGTACGCCATGTCGAATGGACAAGTGAGCTTTACCGGCACGATGACCGACTACGGACTCGTGGTCTGGGTGGATCACGGAGACGAGGTGCTCACCATCTACGCACACCTGTCCGAGATTCTCGTGGCCGAGGGCCAGGCCGTTACGAGAGAGGAGTCCTTGGGGTTGAGCGGACAGTCGGGAAACGCGACGGGACCGCATCTGCACTTCGAGATCCGGGGTCGCGGCCGTCAAGTGGACCCCGTCGCAATGCTGGGGGGCCCTCCTGGGCAGTGACTTTAGAAGACTGTTGAAGAAGCCTAGCCCACCTCGCGCAGGGCAGCGATCTCCGCAGTGAGCCGCGGGAGGACCTCGAACGCGTCGCCCACGATACCGTAGTCCGCCACCGCGAAAATCGGTGCGGCGGGATCCTTGTTGATGGCAACGATGGTCTGAGAAGTTCTCATTCCGGCGAGATGCTGGATGGCACCTGAAATGCCGACCGCGAAATAGAGTCTCGGTGCGACGGTCTTTCCCGTCTGACCCACCTGTTCGCCGTGAGGCCGCCATCCTGCGTCCACGACGGCCCTGGAAGCGCCCAAGGCCGTACCGGGGCCCAAAGCACTTTGCAGATCCTCGAGGAGGCTCCAATGCTCCGGCCCCTTCATGCCCCGTCCCCCGGAAACGATCACGCTCGCCTCCGAAACGTCGACGGATCCACCTTGGGCGGCCTGAAAGTCCACGATCCGCGTTCGCACGCCGTGAGGGATGGCCGCGGTGAAGAGTTCGATCCTTCCGTCGCCCCGATATCCGTTCGTTCCGAATGCGTTCGGCCTCAAGGAAAGGATGGCCGGCGATGCCTCGAATCCGACCCGAGCCATCGCCTTCCCTCCATAGATGGGCCGTATTCCCACGAGCCTACCACCGTCCGTCTCCAGATGGGTCACGTCGGAGGCGAGGGGGGCATCGATCAGAGCGGCCACACGGGGCGCGAGATCCTTTCCAATCGCTGTGGCCGCGAAGAGCACCGCCGAGTAGCCGTGTGAACTGACTACCTCCGCGATCACCGCCGCATAAGTCTCAGGCACATAGCCCTCGAGGGCGGGGTCCTCACCGACCCGCACGACCTCCGCCCCGAAGCTCCCCAAGTCGCCGGCCTTCTCTCCAACCCCGGCCCCCCCGAGAAGCAACGCGTGGGCCGTCCCTCCCAGCCCCTCAGCGACCGCAGCGGCCACCGTGACCACCTCATTGGCCACAGGCCGGATCTCCCCATCTCCCTGCTCGGCAATCGCGAGCACATCGCCCATGTTACTCTTCCCTAGTCATCACAGGACATTCGCTTCGTCGCGAAGGATCCGAACCAACTCAGGCACGGCCTCAACCCCCTCGCCGACGATGCGTCCTTCCGCTCGTTCCGGCGGATAATCGAGCCGCTCGACCGTGAGCCTGCCGTCCGGAAGATCGGCATCCTTTATTTCGAGCGGTTTCTTCTTCGCGGCCATGATCCCCTTGAGTGACGCGTACCGTAGCTCGAACGCCCCTTTCGTGAGGGTCACAACCGCCGGAAGGTCCAGCTCTACCACCTCGCTACCCCCCTCGACGTCGCGAACGCACCGTATCACGCTCTCGCCCACCTCGAAGCCCGTGACATTCGATGCGCATGGGCGACCGAGTAGCGCCGCCACCATCGGGCCGACCTGCTGCTGATCGTAGTCTCCCGCCTTGACGCCGAAAAGCACGAGCTGCTCATCTCGAGTCTCCAGCTCCGCCGCCAACACCTTGGCCGTGGCCAGCCCGTCCATGGTCACGGCCCCTTGCACCCTCACTAGCACAGCCGCATCGGCCCCGGCCGCGAGACTAGCCCGAAGCGTCTCTTGGGAATCCTCAGGGCCGAGCGTCATTACAGTGACCCGCCCGCCCTCGCCGGCCTCGCTCGTTCGGAGGGCGGCTTCGAGCGCGAACTCGTCATAAGGGCTCACGATATACTTGACCCCCTCAGGTTCGATCACCGTGGCCCCATAAGAAAAGCGAACGCGTGTTTCGGTATCTGGAACTCGCTTCACGCAGACGATAACATCCAAGATCATTCACTCCAATCGGTTGCAGTACAACGACTTGGCAACGAATCTATCCGAGGGGACGGGACCGCTCAAGCGGCGGAGACCGGCGCACGCGGGACACGGAGGGCCCCCCTCGAACAAAAAAGCGGAGCGGCCAGTCCTGAGCCCGGCTCACACCGATGCGGGGGGACACGTCCATCGACGCCGGCGCGGTCGGCCAGCCTTGGAGAAGCCTCAGGGGAGTCGACGAAAAATCATGCCCGTCCAAGGCATGGGTGATTCCAAACGCCTGCCCCACTCGCCCGGGGCCTGAGGTCAAATCCCGCTTCCGGCCTCTCCGGGCCGCCATGACATCAGAGCCCTCTATCGGATCGACGGCCCGTATGAGCACGGCGCAGGGACTTCCGATCGCCCCGGTAACCACATTCAGGCACCAATGTACGCCATAGCTCAGGTACACATAAGCCGTTCCCGGTGGCCCAAACATCGAAGCGTTGCGTCGCGTCCGACCAATACGCGTCGCCGCGTGGGAAGCTGGATCACCCTGGCCGATGTAAGCCTCGACTTCGACGATGATGCCTGTCGTGCGTCGCCCGTCGACGGTCGACACGAGTCGTGCCCCGAGTAGATCGGGGGCGACACTCTCCGCGGGTCGGTCGAAAAAGGCGTGGTTGAACGCACCCCGCCCAGGTGTGCCGCTCCCCAGAGCGGTCGTAAGCACCTCAGGCGAGGCCGGCACGCCAGGTGTCCGTTCGAGCCTGTGCGAGCCCTATTCGTCCGAACCGGAGGAAGGTGGACGCCTCGGAGTGCGTCGTGTCCTACGTCGAGCCCCACCGGACCTGGATGCCGGAGCCGACGAAGAAGAAACGGGGGCCAGCGCTGAGGAAGAAGAATCGCCTATCGCGGCCGACGAGGGCGAGGAACTCAGAGGCGGCACGTTCTCGACGCCTGACCCGCGGGTCCCGCCCCCGAGTTCCTTCACCAGGACCGGCTCCACCTTCGTCTCAGGCTCTGACGGGACTTCTTCTTGATTCCGGGACTTCGCAGACCGCCGTTCGAAGTCGGCTCTCCATTCGGCCAACACCTGAGGCGCGCGGCGGGGGACGATCTCAGCCACCCGCCCGGGTTCGGTCTCGAACACGAGGAAGACGTCCGCCCCAAAGGCCTCAACCAAGGATTCGGCCGTCTTGGTACCGACCCCTCCGTAGGAGTTCGCCAGATAGCTCACGATTGCCCGCTCATTGGTGGGCAAACTGAGGCCGCCAACACCGGTGCGGGCTCCGGCCGCGGGGCGAACGGGCGATCCACCAGCCTTGCCCACGATCTGACCCTCGAGAAGCATCGGGCCGTCCGTTTCTTTACGACCTCCGGAGCCCCCACGGGGCCCGAGTCGCCCGGCGGATCCGCCCCCCCCAAGCGAAGGCACATCCTGGGTCGTTACGGATTGCGAAGAAGCATCCTGAGCCGGCGCGGACGGCGAAGGCGTCTGCGGGGTCGGCGGACTCGTGGCCCCGGAATCCGCAAGCGATACGCGATAGTTGCCCATCGCCGTCTTTTCGAGGGAGATCACGCCATGCTCCTCAGCCTGCTGTAGGAACCGGCTGAACTTACCGAAGCCCAACTCCCCCTCATCGAAGCCCCTGTTTGCCGCCAACATCTTTCGTTTGACGTCTGAGTCGCGAGCCGAGTCCTTCCCCGCCTCCTTGAGGCTCCGAAGGCACCCAAGCATCAGATCGTAGGCCGAACGTAGCGGCTCGGCTTCGAGTCCTCCCGGAGGGCTCGAGCCCTCCGGATCCTTCCTGGCCTCCTCAGGTACGGCCTGGTCGCTCCGCGGGGCCCTCACCGGCCTCCCCCTTCGTGCGGGCGGGCGGCTCCTTTCCTTGGGCCCTCTCGTGGCTGCCGAATCGTCGGCCGGCCCCCGACCAGAGCCGGGCCGAACCTCGTACTGTCCGTTTTCAAGCTTGTGGAGCTTGAGAAGACCCCGATTGGCGGCCTCGGCGACGAACTTGGAAAACTTACTGAACCCGAAGTTTCCCTCGCTGAACCTGCCGTCGAGCTCCAACATCACCTGCTTGAGGCGGTCGGATCGCATGACGTCACCCCTCGTGGTCATGCGGCTCACCGCCTTCTCCACGAGATCCCACGGATCATTGGCGCTGTGGCCGATATCCGTGGTTTTCCGAAGCCCCGTGAGGCTCGTGTACGAGTAGTATTCGTCGCAGTTCTGAACCAGAATGTCCGAACTGGACTCCTCGATGCCCACACCGATCACATACTTTCCGTACTCCTTGAGCTTCAGCACCAAGCTCGAAAAATCGGAGTCACCGGTGAGAAGAATGAAAGTGCCGATTTCCGGTCGGATGAAGACCAGTTCCATCCCGTCGATCGCCATGCGAAGGTCCGTCGCGTTCTTCTTCGAACTCCCGTAAGCGGGCGCGAAGATCAAATCGACCGACGCCTCGGAAAGCGGGACGATATACTGCGGATAGCGCCGCCAGTCGGCATAAGCCCGCTGAACGGTCACTTTGCCGCGGATGATGTCCGTTTGGAGTAGGCTCTTCAGTTCCTTGGAGAGATCACTGCGCATCCCCATCGTGACGTTATCAAAGTCGATGAGGAGGGCCGCGTTGGGAGCACCGGCCGGTGCTTTACTGGGTCCCTCTACGTGGGGGGCCTGAACGTACTGACTCATATCTTTCTCCTTCTCGCGAAAATTGTAGCCGGCCGCACTCGCGAGACCTCCCGATTCATGCCAGTCCGTCACGTCGCGTCGCGACGTCTCGGATCTGGAAGGAGTCAGGGGGGTCACTGCTCAGAGTGCCCGGCGATCCTTCATGTCTTTGGTTCTGCGTGCGCCGCTCGAATGAGGTGCGACAACTCGCCCCGCTGGACCCTTCCGGTTCCCGTCAGCGGGAATTCGTCCATGAACTGGACGACGTCGGGCACTTTGTAGGCGGCGAGTGTGACCGAGCACCAGTCTTGAATTTCTGGGCCGGTCACGATGGCACCCTCCTCCGGGAGGACGCACGCGCAGATGGCCTCTCCCAAAAGCTCGTCCGGGACTCCAGCCACCATGGCCTCGCGTATGGCCGGGTGCGATTGAAGTCGATCCTCAACCTCCCGGGGGTATACGTTTGAACCACTTCGAATGATAACCTCTTTCTTACGGCCGACCAAATGAATGAAACCCTCCTCATCCTCCATCCCCAAATCACCCGTAAGAAAGTATCCATCCTGGTCGAGCGAATCGGATGTCTCGCGCGGTTGCCGGTAATACCCGCGCATGACCCCTGGACCACTGACCGCGATCTCGCCCACGCTTTCCACGGGCAACTCGGCTCCATCCGGGTCCACGATCCGGACGAGGTTGTTCTCGAGGGGACGACCGACCGTGAAGATACGCTTCGACTGCGGATCGTCCGGTCGAGTGACACACACGGTTGAAGACGTCTCGGTGAGAGAGTAGGCGATCAAGAGTTCGGGGCAGATCTTCTCCTGTACCGCCTTCACGAGCTCGTCGGAAACGGGTGCTCCCGCTACCAAGCCACGACGAAGAAAGCTGAGATCTCTCGGGGCCTTCGTCTGCTCCCGGAGTTCTGAGACGAAAAGCGTCGGTACCCCATAGTGCACCGTCGCCCGATGGCGCTCCACGAGGTCCAAAGCGCCGGCCGGTCCAAACTCATCCTGGAGAAGGAGTGCCGCCCCCGACAAGAGGGACCCGAGGATTCCAGGTCCCAGTCCGAACACGTGGAACAAGGCCATAATGCCCACCACGCGATCATCTGGGCACAGCCCCAGGGCGTCCGCCGTACTCCCCGCCACCTGCAAGAGATTGGCGTGCGTCAGCTCGACGCCTTTGGGCTTCCCGGTGGTGCCGGCCGTGTATACGATGGCAAAAAGGTCGTTTGCCGACGGCGGTGACGTGGCGGAGTAGTCCCGTCCACCCCCGGCGGAGAGAAGATCCTCGAACTGAAAGACGCGGTCATCGTACCAGAGGTCCTCCCTACCCACCGTGATGAGGTACTGGAGATCCGGAAGCTGTACCAGCAGTTCCTCGAAGAGCTGGAGGAAATCGACGTCTTCGAGGGTCTCTGCCGTAATCGCCGCCACCGCCTCGGAATGGCGGAGAGTATACCTCAGATCGTCGGCCGGCAGTCTCGGATTCAACGGCACCAGGACGGCCCCCAACTTGGCCACAGCGAACATCGAGATGACGAACTCCGGCCACGAGGGCATGACGACGGCCACCCTATCCCCGGGCTCGATACCCAGACCATGAAGCGACGCGGCCAGGGCCTCCGCGCGAGTCTCCAGTTGCCCGAACGTGACCGACTCGTCTCCGTGGATCAGGAAGACGTCCTCTGGATCCGTCGTTGCACGCGATGCCAGGGCGGCCGGTAAGGTGAGATCGGCCGATCGTCCTACGGCCGACTCGACCGGCTTCGATTTGTCTGGTACCGGATCCGAATCCGAGGGGTTCACGTCTTGGGAGCGTAAGCGTTGACTAGGTCCGACACGATCTGGTCGTCCACGGGATGACTCCACGACCCGTCGGCAGGGTGGACCGCTCCAATCTCAGAAAGCAAAACGAAGCGCGTCCGCCCATGGCGAACTTTCTTATCAGAGGCAAGATAGGTCATGATGTCATCCGGCGCGGCAGAATCAGGGATACTGCTCGGAAGACCCACACGGTCGATCACTTGCTCGAGTCGCTGGACCACGTCTGGGCCGGTCACTCCAAGCGACACTCCAAGGCGAGCCTCCAGGATCATACCGGACGCCACTGCGGTCCCGTGGGGAACACGAAAAGAACACGCCGCCTCGATCGCGTGGCCGAGGGTATGACCGAAGTTGAGGATCTCCCTCCGGCCGGCCTCCCGCTCGTCCTCCGACACCACGGCAGATTTCAGTTCCACCGACCGCGCCACCACGCGCTCGAGCGCAGTGGCCTCTCCGTCCAGAATCGCCGGCATCTCTCGGTCGAGTTCGGCGAAGTAAGCGTCATCCATGATCGCGCCGTGTTTTACCGCTTCGATCATCCCCTGGGCCCGCTCAGCCCCCGGCAGCGTTGCGACGACGTCCGGATCCGCTACGACCAGATTCGGGGGGTGGAACGCTCCGACCAGATTCTTGCCGGCCTCGACATCCACTCCGGTCTTCCCACCGATAGACGCGTCGATCATCGCCACGAGGCTCGTTGGAACCTGTACGACGGGGATGCCTCTCATGTACGTGGCGGCGACGAAGCCACTGAGGTCACCCGTTACGCCCCCACCCATCGCGATCAAGCATGAGTCCCTGCCGAATCCGGCACGCAGGAGGCCATCGGTCAGTTGCGACCACCTCGCTCGATTCTTGTTTCGCTCGCCTGCCTCGAACGTGAAGAGTTCGGCCCCCAAGCCTGCATCCCTCAAGTGAAGGACCGTGGACTCTCCGTAGAGCGCCGCGACATTCGAATCGGACACCAGAGCGTACCGATGGGCGGGGGCGTACTCCTCGAGCAACGGAGCCAACTCACTGAGTAGACCACGGCCCACAAGCACCGGGTAGGGCCCTGAGGCGCCGCTTGTCATGACGGTAATCGGGGCTGCCTGGTCGGTCATTCGCGATCCAACGTCAGAGGGCCCCCAAGGACGCGGTTACATCGGGCACATCCCCGACCAACAGGCTGGTTGCAGGAAGGCCCCCAATCTCCAGCGCCGTCAGCGAGGCCGGCTTGGGGAGCGCGAACAAGCGAGGCTCCAATTCACGGACGAATCTATCGCGCTGTTGCGGGGTGTCCCAAACCCCGAACCAAGCGAGCGAACGATGTCCGTCGCCGTCATCGATGAGAACGTAACGATCACCTCCCCAGCCGAGCGCCATGGCACGTGAACCGCCCACCGTCTCCAACAGAATGCCGAGTTCCAGCTCGCCCAACGTGTCCTCGTATAGGCGACTCCACCCAGCTTCCACCGACACGTCGACATCGCGAGCCATGTCCCGCTGCCCTCCCGCGAAATTCTCAGGGTGAAGAACCTGCTCTGTCGAGCTCGGAAGGTCAGGACCGAACGGTGGCGGACGGCCACCCCGGTCCTTCCAGAGAGCCTCGACGAACCCCACTCCGCCTCGATATGGAAACAGAACGGCCTCCTGCAAGACGAGAGGCGCTTCGGCAAGAGCCGGAGACTGGGATCGCGCCGCCTCCAAAGCCGGGCCCAGGCGTTCGGAGAAATCTGGCACATCCATGAGGTCCGATGCCACCGACCCCTGGTCCTGCATCAAGAAATCGAACATCACCAGAGTCGCATGGCCCTCGATCGCCGCCTGTGCCGCAGCGCGCCGGTCGCTACTCAGGCCGGGAGCCGTGATGGCATCCAGATCCATGCTCTGGTCCTGGATGGCGTGGACCAATTCGTGGACCAGGAGCGCCTCGATCTCCTCGTCGGGCTGGTCGTCGAGTACGAACAGTGTCGTGGAGTCGGGATCGTAAAAACCTGCGATCTGTTCCAGATAGATGCCCTTGAGCGTGCCCCTCAGATCCATGTCTTGGGGTACGAGACCGAGGAGCCAATAGGCCTCAGAGAGTAGCGCCGCCCGATCCTCCGGGAACTCGTCGTCGATCTTGAACTCCAGGTACCGCTCGAGATCCACCCGAGAGCGGCGCTCGACACGAACGGGGGCCCGAAGCTCCATTCCCGAGCGGGACGCCAACTCTGGCAGGATCCGAACCGCGATACTCGCAAGCCTTGGATCGGAGGAGGTCACGAGCGCGTCGTCTACTGAACCGCGGCACCCCAGACTCACGAGGAGGATCGACAGAAACAAGGGCGCCAACGTGTACCGACTCCGGACCCAGACCCATTTCCGGGGGAGGTCACCCATCGGCGGGCACTCTTCCATACCGGTCCTCCAACCGAACGACGTCATCCAGATGCGGGGTCGATGCCTCGAGAACGTCACAGTCCGTGATCGCGACCATGCGGTGCACGGTTCCCGTTGCAAGGTAGAAGCTCTCACCAGCCCTCAATTCGATTTCCTCGAGGTCGGCCTCAGAACTCCCGGCAGAGAAACGCATCTCGCCTGAGAGTAGGTGGATCGTCTCGTCTTTTCGCTCGTGGTACTGCAGCGAGAGGGCCTCACCCGCTTGAATGTGCAGGAGTTTGCCTACGTACTCGCTCGTGTCCGCCCAGATGAGTTCGTACCCCCAGGGCTTCTCTACGCGTCGAGTACTGTGCTTCAAATCCGGCTTCCCGTTGTTGGAGGCGCAGAGGGCCGAACGAGGGTGAACGTTCGGAATGTACCGAAAAAATGATGTTGACGGACACCGCAACCAAGGTCAAGGGTCGGATCGCTGGCACAAAAGGTGCTACCGTGTTAAGGGAGACGGAACGGACTCGACCGGTGAGGCCAACGGTATGGTCGAGACCGTGTTCACTTGGATGGACCCTAGGGGCCTCTCATCAGGTACGTGGACAGTATCTATCACAGCGTCGGGTGGGTGGACCAGAGTCAGAAAATCGAGGACGACCGCGATACAACGGGAGGATCGATGTCCGTGATCAAAATGCTGTGGGATCCCCGTGTCTTGGGCCTCAGCACGCTTCTCTTCTTGGGGCTCGGCGTAGGCGCGGCCTGGGGTACGTGGCGGAACGTCTGCTCCGACTGCCCGTCGATCGCACAGATCCAGACGTTCGAACCCCAGCAAGCAAGCAAGCTTTACAGTCACGATGGACGACTGCTCGCGGAACTCGGCGTTGAGCGCCGGACGCCCGTGTCCATCAACGCCCTCCCAGAATACGTGTCCCAAGCATTCGTGGCTGTGGAGGACAAGCGCTTCTACGATCACCACGGTATCGATCCGCGCGGATTCGCACGCGCGGTCGTAGGCGTTCTCACCGGCCAAAGCCGGGTCCAGGGTGGAGGAAGCACGATCACTCAGCAGCTCGCCCGCAACATGTTCGAGACCCGGGTGGGATCCGAGCGTCGAGTGATCTGGAGAACCGTCATACGGAAGCTCAAAGAGTTGCAGGTGGCCTTCAACCTCGAGCGTGCGTACACGAAGGATCAGATCCTCGAAGCTTACATGAACGAGATCAACTACGGGCATGGTTGGTGGGGAATCCAGACCGCGGCAAGAAACTACTTTGCAAAGAACGCCGCCGACCTCAACCCGGCGGAGGCCGCCCTCCTCGCCGCGATTCCCAATCGCCCGGAGTTTTACAGTCCTCTTCGGAGCCAAGAGAACGCCGAAAGCCGGAGGCGGCTCGTGCTCCGGCGAATGGTCGACCAGGGCGTCATCCCAGGAGAGGACTTCGAGCGTTACGCGAACGCTCCGCTTCCGACCGAACGTGCGTTCCAGGGCGGGAGTCTCGCGCCGTACTTCGAGGAGTGGGTCCGAATAATCCTGCAAGACCGCTTCGGGAGCCAACTCTACACAGCAGGACTCAACGTATACACGACCCTCGACGTGCCGATGCAGAGGGCCGCGGAGAAATCCATGCAGGAAGGGTGGGCTGGGATCGAGGCCCGGGCCGGATTCAGGCACATGACATATGCAGCGTACCAGGATTCCCTCGCTGCGGGGGTGGTGCTGCCCGACTCGACCGGGTACGTGGAGGGGCTCTTCGTCGCTCTCGACCCCTGGACCGGATCGGTCCGTGCGATGATCGGTGGCCGAGACTTCGGCCTCTCAAAGTTCAACCGCGCGACGCAGGCGCTCCGCCAAGCCGGTTCTGGCTTCAAGCCGTTCGTTTACACGGCCGCCATAGGCAGCCGCATCCCCCCGACCTATGTGGTTCTTGATGGCCCCTACGTTACGATGCAAGCCGACGGAACGGAGTGGAGGCCCCGCAACTATGACGGTCGCTTCGAGGGTCCGATGACCATTCGTACGGGCCTGATGAAATCTCAGAATCTGATCGCCATCAAGCTGGCGCAGGAAATCGGACTCGAGAGCGTGGCCCAGACCGCGCGGCGTATGGGGATTCGAAGCGAGATCGAGCGTTTCCCATCCACGGCCATCGGAGCGGTGGAGGTGAGACCCCTCGAGCTGGCCGAGGCCTATTCCACTTTCGCGAACCAGGGCACCAAGGTGCGACCCTTCCCGATTCTACGGGTGGAGGACGCGCAAGGCCGGATCCTCTGGGACCCGCAACCGGAGCGCACGGAGGTCCTCGACCCCCTGGTGGCTCGCGTGATGATCTCCATGCTTCAGAGCGTGGTGGAAGCGGGAACCGGATACAATGCGATCAGAGTCGCGGCGGGGCTCTCAAGAGAAGTCGTGGCGGGCGGCAAGACCGGCACGACCAACGACGGCACGGACATCTGGTTCACCGGTTTTACGCCGAACTTGCTCGCGACGGTCTGGTTCGGGATGGACCGTCCTCAGCAGATCTGGCCGAACGCGACCGGTGCCGGCGCCCCGGCCCCGGTGTGGGGCAACTTCATGCGGCGCGTGTACTACGGAGATCCGGACGCTCTCGACCAGGAATTGCGGGAGCCGACGCTTCCGATCCCTGAGCCATGGGAGATCCCCGACGCCCTGGCGACACGGCTCGTCGACCGGACCACCGGAAAACTCGCCTCACAGTGGTGCCCCCAGGAGGACCAGATGTTGGAAATGTTCCTTCCGGGCACCGAACCCACGGAGTATTGCGACACGGACGATTTCGGCCTGTTCCGAGTTCCGACGAACTGAGGAAGCAGTTTCGTCGCTAAGCGTCCCGCTTCACCAAGAAGCGCTTGCGGGCACCCCGCACGTCGTCGTCCACTCTGTCCTTCACACCCTCCGCCAGGTCTTCCCGCTGATCTCCGGCTGAATCCCTAAACTCTCCAGCGACCCGGCGAATCCGCTTGCGCGTCCTCATGCCGGCCTCCGGAGCCGCAAGCAATGCGATGCCCGCTCCGACCATCGCGCCCAGAAGAAAGCCCGACACGAACGTCATGGAATGCGCCTCATGATCGTAATCCATTCCCGACTCCTTACGTGGTCCAGCCCCATCGTGGGTCCTGTCCTGTCGTGGGTCTAGCTGTCAGGCATCGGTCACGCCCGTATCTTACTTAGACGTATGCCCTCGATTCGGGTTTATATTCAGCTAGGCGTTGCAACCGTCATAGGGCAATCTATCGGAACAATCGCACAGGGGGATATGCGCGTTCTGGGAATCGACCTCGGGGAACGACGTGTGGGCGTCGCGGTGAGCGATCCTACCGGCGTCATCGCCCAACCGCTGCCCACGCTTCGAAGGCGTGCCGGCAAGCGAATGCCCCTCCGCACACTCCAGGACCTCGCGGAGCAGTATGAGGTCCAGGGGATTGTGATGGGCCTTCCTCTGGCACCGTCCGGGCATGATACCGACTGGACCCGAACGGTACGCGAAGCCGCGAGCAAGCTCGAGGAGCGCTCAGGTGTGCCCGTTTACCTCGTGGATGAACGGTTCACGTCCAAGGCCGCTGAGCGCGCCGTCCGTGGGCTCGGTCTTCCCAAGAAGAAGAGGGAGCAGAAGGGACGTGTGGACGCTGCGGCAGCCGTTCTCATCCTGCAGAGCTGGCTCGACGAAAAGGTACGGTCATGAGGGCCGAGCGACCGCGCTCCTCAGCGCTTGCCACCACGCTCGGTCTCATCGCCGCAAGCTGCGCGGCGCTGGGGATAGCGGCTTGTGGCAGCGATGAGCCGGCCCAGTCGATCCAAGTGACCGTGCCGACGGGCACCACCTTCGACTCAGTCCTGGACACTCTGGTCGATCGGGGTGTGGTAGTGGCACGGCGCAGGCTTCGGTTCTACGCCCGCGTCACCGGAGCCGATCGGCGAATCCGATCGGGCAGCTACGCCCTTGTCCCCGGGGCATCCTGGGGAGAGATCCTCGAGACGTTGACCTCAGGACGGGTGATGACGTTCGGGATGACCATCCCAGAGGGCTTCACGATCGCCGACATGGTGGGCCGCGTGGCTGAGACCGTCGAGCGCCCCGCCGATTCGGTACGCGTCCGCTTGACCGATCCGAATGCCCACCAGAAGTGGGGTGTGCCTGGGCCCGGACTCGAGGGCTACCTCTTCCCCGACACGTATCGCTTCGCCCGCGGGGTCGCCCTGGATGTCGTGATCGAAACGATGGTGGCGCGATATCAGGAGGCCTGGACTGCCGCGCGCGTCGCCCGCCTTGAAGCGTTGGACATGTCCGAGAACGAGCTGATGACGCTGGCCTCGATCATCCAAGCCGAAGCACGACGTGTGGAAGAAATGCAGACGATTTCCGCAGTGTATCACAACCGTATCCGATTGGGCTATCGGCTGCAGGCAGACCCGACGGTCCTATACGCACTGGGGGGACCCCGAGAGCGGCTGCTCTACGCGGCGATCGATTCGGTAGCGGACAATCCCTACAACACATACACGCAGCAGGGCCTCCCTCCGGGGCCCATCGCCGCGCCCGGTGAGGCGGCGATCCACGCGGCACTCTATCCGGCGGATCAGAGCTACCTCTACTTCGTGGCGCGCCCGGACGGTACCCACATTTTCACGAACAGCCTCGAAGAGCACAATCGCGCCCGGGAGATCGCGCGCAGCGAGCGGAGCGCCACCACGCAATAGAGGCCTGTGCAAACTCCCCATCTCGCCAACCGGCTACGCCTGATCGTGATAACCGATGAGGCGTCGGTGCGGCCGCGGGCACTCTCTGATGTCGTCCGAGAGGCGCTCGCCGCCGGGGCTCCCACGATCCAACTTCGGCTCAAGGGCGCCAGCGCCCGAGAACTGCTCGAGGCGGCCCGAACACTCATGCCGCTCGTCCGTTCAGCCGGTGCGCTCTTCATCGTGAACGACCGCCTGGACGTCGCTCTGGCCGCGGGCGCAGATGGCGTGCACCTGGGGCCGGACGACCCTCCAGTCACGGACGCCCGTGCGGTGGCCGCGGAAGCGCTCGGTGCCGCGGCGAACGGCTTCGTCCTCGGGTGCTCTTTGGACACCCCTGACGCGGCCGCGCGGGCGGAAGCTGAGGGAGCGGACTACCTCGGGGTCGGCGCCGTTTACGCGACGGCCAACAAGTCCGACGCGGGGGACGTCATCGGCCTGGAGGGCCTCAAGCGGGTGGTGGAGGCGGTCTCCATCCCGGTCGTAGCGATCGGCGGCATCACTCCAGAACGAGCCGACGTCGTTGCGGAGAGCGGGGCGTGTGGAGCCGCGGTCATCGGAGCGGTCATGGGTTCACCGGGGCCGGCCGAAGCCGTGCGGGCCCTACTTTCGCCATTCGGCGGGCCCGCCTGACGCGACGGCGAGTTTCAGCAGTCTCTACGTGGCGCCGCCGGCCTCGATCAGCTTCCCTACTTGCTCCTCAGTGACGCAAAACGAGCCGAGGGAATCCCGCTCAGGATCATGCCAGTCGGAGCCGCCCGTCATGAGAAGTCCGGCGGTCCCGGCCAATCGCTCCAGTTTCCTGACACGACGTGGGGTCGAGCGAGGCCGATAGACCTCCAAGCCCCGGAGCCCGGCTCCTATGAACGCGGGCAAGAGTCGGTGCAGCGCGTCCATGGGTGGATGCGCCCAGACCGGAATGCCTCCAGCGTGGAGAATCAACCCGATCGCCTCCTCAGGCGTCGCCAGCCTCGTGGGCACGAATGCGGGATGGTCGCCGCCGATCAGCCGGTCGAACGCTTCGGGCACTGATTTGGCGTACCCCTTCAGCACGAGCGCCCGTGCCAGATGAGGCCGGCCGATGGCGGACCGGTCGGGACCCGCCGCGTCGAGGACGTCGGCCATCTCGATGAGAAGCCCCTGGCAGCGGAGGCGATCCACCATCTCCCCCATCCGGTTCTCACGGGCTCCGAGGGCATGCCGCTCGTGCGCCTCGATCGAATCCGCCCACGGATCGACGAAGTATCCGAGGATATGGTATTCCTCACCCTCATGCGTGCTACTCACTTCGATGCCCGGGATGAGTTGGAGGGCGATTCCGGCTGCGGCGTCCACGGCAGGAGATATTCCCGCGACGGTGTCGTGGTCCGTGATGGCCAAGACATCGAGACCGCCGTCAGCCGCGAGGCCGACCACCTCCGGCGGACTCAAAGAGCCGTCAGAGGCCGTCGTATGAACGTGGAGGTCGAGCCTCATGGGGCTCAGCCTGCGCTCTCCATGGCGTCCAGGATCTCAGTCGCGTTGAGCGCCGCCCCGGCGGGAAGCTCGTCCGGGGCAGCATCGCCACCGTACTCGGTGAGGATCATCAACTCATCACCCTCGATCCTGAGAACGCCACCCGCCACGAAGAAGCTTTGACTACCACCCTCAGGCAGATCGATGGACAACTCACCTGAGCCCAAAAGCGCGATCATCGGTGCGTGGCTGGGAAGGATACCGATCTTCCCGTCCCACGCTGGTGCGACAACCGATGCCGCCGGCCCCTCATAGAGCACCGAATCGGGCGAGACCAGGCGGACCTGCAGTTCCGACATCAGCCTTGGAGCTCCTCGCCGGCCGCGATGACCTCGTCGATTCCGCCCTTCATGTAGAAAGCCTGCTCGGGCAGGTGGTCCAACTCACCATCAGCCACACGCCCGAAGGACTCCACGGTGTCGTCCAGCCGCACGTACTGGCCCGGGATCCCAGTGAACGTCTCAGCGACGTGGAAGGGCTGTGAGAGGAAGCGCTCGATCCTGCGGGCGCGGTTCACCAACACCTTGTCCTCTTCGGTGAGCTCGTCCATCCCCAAGATGGCGATAATATCCTGCAAGTCCTTGTACCGCTGCAGGATACGCTGCACCTCAGCCGCCACCTCATAGTGGCGCTCGCCGAGGAACTGCGCGTCGAGGATCCGGGAACTGGAGTCCAGCGGGTCCACGGCCGGATAAATCCCCTTCTCCGAAATCGCCCTGTTGAGCACGGTCTGCGCATCCAGGTGCGTGAACACAGTCGCGGGTGCCGGGTCCGTCAGGTCATCGGCCGGCACGTAGATCGCCTGGACCGACGTGATCGATCCCTCACGGGTCGACGTGATGCGCTCCTGGAGCTCACCCATTTCGGTTCCCAGCGTGGGCTGATATCCGACCGCAGAAGGCATGCGACCCAGAAGGGCCGACACCTCGGATCCCGCCTGAGTAAACCGGAAGATGTTGTCGATGAAGAGAAGAACATCCTGCTTCTCCACATCCCGGAAGTATTCGGCGATCGTCAGACCGCTCAGGCCCACGCGCAACCGAGCGCCCGGAGGCTCGTTCATCTGCCCGTAGCAGAGCGCGGTGGATTCGAGCACGCCCGACTCCTTCATCTCGAGCCACAGGTCGTTCCCCTCGCGCGTCCGCTCACCCACACCGCAGAACACGGAGCGCCCGCCGTGCTCCATCGCGATGTTGTTGATGAGCTCCATGATGATGACCGTCTTACCGACACCCGCTCCACCGAACAGACCCGTCTTGCCACCCTTCACGTACGGAGCCAAAAGGTCGATGACCTTGATGCCCGTCTCGAAGACCTCAGTCTTGGGTTCGAGTCGGTGGAACGCGGGAGCCTCCCGGTGGATGGGCCAGCGCTCGACCTCGCCCTCCTCAGCCACGACCGGGCCCTGCTCATCGACCGGCTCGCCTAATACGTTCAGAATCCGCCCAAGCGCCGGGGGGCCGACCGGAACCGAGATCGGGCTTCCTGTGTCGACCACGTCCATTCCACGCGTCACGCCGTCGGTCGACGTCATCGACACGGCCCGAACCATCCCTCGGCCGATATGCTGCTGCACCTCAGCGATGAGCCGGACGGCGTTCCCGTTATTCCCGGAGGACTCCACGGCCAGCGCGTTGTAGATGTCAGGCAACTGCTCAGAATCGAACGCCACGTCCAATACCGGCCCGATGACCTGCACGACCTTACCTATATTCGTTTCTGCCATGGATTCCTATCTCCCGTCCGTGCTCAGCCTGGGCCCCTATTCGAGGGCCGCCGCTCCACCGACGATCTCGGCGATCTCCTGTGTGATTTGACCCTGACGGGCTCGGTTATACGAACGCGTGAGGTACTCCAACACGTCGCCCGCGTTGTCTGTAGCACTCTTCATGGCGCTGCGTCGGGCCCCCTGCTCAGCGGCCACGTTTTCGACCAGCGCCCGGTACGTCGCGTTGCGGAGGTAGGCCGGAAGCAGTCGATCCAGCACGACCTCAGCCTTCGGTGTCAGGATGAAGTTGTCCACGCCACGCGATCCACTACCCCGCTCTATGGGGAGTAACGCCGTAACCCTCGGCGGGGTAGACATGGCCGAGATGAATTCCGAGCTCACGACGTGCACCGCGTCGACCCGCCCTGCAGCGAAGTCCTCCCGCATGCCCCCGATTACCGACTCAGCGTCCTCCATCGAGGGATTGTCCCCTATGTCGATACGTGTCGAGGCAATGGGGTGCCCGCGGAAACGGAAGTACGCGATGCCCTTCTTGCCCACGATATGGAGGTCCGTCTCGACGCCTTCGCCGCTGAGCCGCTCCAGAAGAAGGCGAGCCTCCTTGATCAAGTTCGCGTTGAAGCCACCGGCCAGCCCCCGGTTCGCCGTGAGTAGCAGCACGGCGGCTCGCTCCACCTTCTCGGCGCGGCGCAGCAACGGAAACTTCTCAGACAGTTCCGGCGCATAGAGGCTCCTGACGACCGACGCCAGGGCGTCGCTGTACGGCGCCGCCGCACGAACCCGATCCGTGGCCTTCTTCATCTTCGAAGTAGCCACCAACTCCATGGTTCGCGTGATCTGCCGGATGTTCTCCACCGACTTGATCCGCCGTTTGACGTCGCTCGAACCCGCCATCGTCTATGCGCCCACCTCAGCTGAAACCTCGCCCTCGATCTCGGCGGCAAAGACCTTGTTGTACTCCGTGATCGCCGCGACCAAGTTGGCCGTGATATCGTCCGTGAGCGCTCCCCCATCCCGGATTCCCGACAATACGTCAGTATGCTGGGTCCCGAGGAAATCGTGGAAGCCGCGCTCCCAACGCCTCAGATGCCGAACTTCGACGTCGTCCAGATGCCCCTCAGTGGCCGCGAAGATCACGCAGACCTGATTTTCCACCGCCATGGGCTGATACTGACCCTGCTTCAGCACCTCCACCGTGCGCTCACCTCGAGCCAACTGGGCTTGGGTCGAGGCGTCCAGGTCGGAGCCGAACTGCGCAAAGGCCTCCATCTCTCGGTACTGCGCCAAGTCGAGCCGGAGCCGACCGGCCACCTTCTTCATCGCCTTGATCTGCGCGTTACCCCCCACACGGGACACGGAGATACCGACGTTCACCGCGGGGCGTACGCCGGAGTTGAACAGATCGGGCTCCAGGTAGATCTGCCCGTCCGTGATGGAGATCACGTTGGTGGGAATGTAGGCGGACACGTCGCCGGCTTGCGTTTCGATGATCGGGAGCGCCGTCATGGATCCCCCGCCGTGCGCGTCAGACAGCTTGGCCGCCCGCTCAAGTAGCCGCGAGTGCAGGTAGAACACGTCTCCCGGGAACGCCTCACGTCCCGGCGGCCTGCGAAGAATCAACGACAACTGGCGATATGCCGTCGCTTGCTTGGAGAGGTCGTCGAAGACGACCAACGTATGCATCCCCTTCCACATGAAATGCTCCGCGATGGCCGCCGCAGAGTACGGGGCGATGTACTGCATGGGCGCTGGATCGGACGCGTTCGCAGCCACCACCACCGTGTAATCCATGGCGCCGTGTTCCCTGAGCGTCTCGACCACGCTCGCGACCCTCCCCGCGCGCTGCCCGATGGCGCAATACACACAGATGACGCCGGTGCCCTTTTGGTTGATGATCGCGTCGAGCGCAATCGCGGTCTTGCCTGAACCCCGGTCGCCGATGATGAGTTCACGCTGGCCGCGTCCGATCGGGATCATCGAATCGATCGCCTTGAGGCCCGTCTGGAGCGGCTCCTTGACCGGCTGCCGCATCACGATGCCGGGAGCGACCACGTCGATCTGCCGGCTTTCCTCGATCGGTTCGACCGCCCCCCTGCCATCGATCGCCTCGCCCAGCGGATTCACGACCCGGCCGATGTAGCCCGGACCGGTGGGAATATCGAGCACGCGGCCCGTCCGCCGGACCTGATCGCCCTCGTGGAGGGCGGTCCAATCGCCCATGATGACCGCGCCGATATTGTCCTCTTCGAGGTTGAGCGCGAGGGCCGTCACGGGTGCGTCGGAATCGGCCGGAATGATCTCGAGCATCTCGCTGGCCATCGCTTTGGTCAGACCGTAGATACGCGCGATTCCGTCTTTCACCTCGAGGACTTCACCGACCTCTTCGGCCTGAAGCGCTTCCCCGTAGTTCTCGATCTCCGAAAGGAGGACGCCCTTGATCTCGCTCGCCCGGAGTCCTGAGTCGTTAGCCATTGCCCAATCCTGTCATTCCATCAGAAAAGCCGGCGTAAGCCGGCCGGATCTGTATCCTCAAACCTCACCCGGAGTGGGGAGATCAGTCTTCAGTAACCTACGGCGCATACCGTCCAATTTTCGCCGTAGGGATCCATCGTAAATCGTGTCGCTAGTCCGGAAGATCGCCCCACCCAGGATGACCGGCTTGACCCGGATGTGTGGGATGGCCGTCTTCCCTAGAGCGGCGGTCAGCCGCTTCTCCATCTCCTTGATCGACTTCTCGTCCATCGCACGGGCCAGCGTCACTTCTACATGTATGCGGTTGAAATGCTCGTCCATCAGGCCCCTGTACTCCCGCGCGATCACCCTCAGCAGCTGTTGCCGCCTCTTGTCGAGCGTGATCAGCACGAAGTTGACGAGCCTTGCGGGTAATTTCTCACCGAACACGCTCCGTACTACCGCCTTCTTTTGCGCAACGGCGATTCTCGGCGTCTCCAGAAACCGGCGGAAGTCGTCATTCTCGTCGATGAGTACCGCGACGGTCTCGACACCCTCTCCATAGACCTCGACGCCCTCGTGGCGCCCCGCCAACTCGAAGAGCGCTTCGGCGTAGTTACGAGCGACGGTTTCGTCTCTCACGCCTTGATCTCTCCCCCGCTACTCAATTCATCAATGTAGCCCATGACCAACTCACGGTCCTTCTTCTCATCGAGGCTCTCCTGGAGCAATTTGGCCGCCGCCGCGAGCGCCAGATCCACGGACTCCTTCCGAAGCTCGTCGAGCGCGGCGTCCTTCTCGCGCTCGATCGACTCCCGTGCCCGCTCGATCATCGCGTCGCCCTCAGATCGCGCTTTCCCCTCGATGCCCTGCCGGACTCTCTCCCCCGCTTCCTTGCCCTCGGCGATCATCTGCTGCGCCTGTCGCCGCGCATCGGCCATCTGCTCACGATGCTCCGCCAGAAGCTTGGCCGCCTCACCCCTCTCATTCGCGGCTTGGTCGAGCGTATCCTGAATGCCGTCCTCGCGGGCCTGCACAGCCCCTAGAATTGGCCCCCACGCGAACCTCCAAAGAATGGCGAGCAGCGTAAGAAAGACGAGCCCTGTCCAGACCGACAGGCCCGGGTTTAAGTCGAACATCCTGCCTCCACCTCTCGCGTAATCACCAGAATGGGCAGAGCCGGCGCATACCCCCTGAGAACTGCAAGCATCGGTCTACGCGTCATCGAGTCATCAGCAAGAACGAGAGGCCGAGACCGAAGAGGGCCGTGCCCTCGACGAGCGCCGCGAAGATGATGGCCGCTGTCTGAATCTGCGCTGCGGCTTCCGGCTGCCTTGCGATCCCTTGGGCCGCGGCTGATCCGATAGGGCCGATTCCGATCCCCGCCCCGAGCACGGCGCCCCCGATCGCGAGACCCGCGCCAATGAGACCGATTGTGCTTCCGGCTGCTTCCCCATTCACGGCAGCCTCCTGAACGACGGTAACGAGTGCGTGCAGCATCGTGTTTCCTTTTGTTGTATGACGGTGACTAATGAGCGTGACGTATCAGTCCAATGAAGACGGACGTGAGCATCGCGAAGATGTAGGCCTGCAAACAGGCCACGAAGAGCTCCAGAATCATGAGCACGCTGGCCATCCCGACCACAGCGACGCCCACGAGGTAGCTCTGAAGCACGAAAATCGCTCCCATGAGGAGCAGGATGAGTGTGTGGCCCGCCGTCATGTTGGCGAGCAGTCGGACAGCCAACGCGAACGGCTTCGCCACCTTCCCGATCAACTCGACCGGTGTAAGAATGCCCAGCATGATGGGCCTCATCAAGACCGGAAGCCCCTTGGGTAGGTAAAAGATGGTCTTGGCGTACCCGACAGGACCGAGAGAGACGAATCCCGCGATTTCGATCACGATAAAGCTGACAATCGCCAGCGCGGCGGTTACGGAGACGTTCGCCGTGGGCGTGATCCCCAGGGGCGTGAGGCCGATCAGATTCATCCCCAGGATGAAGAAGAAGATCGTGAGAATGAACGGTGTAAAGGCGTCGGCGCCATGTCCGATGTTCGCCCGTACCACCTCATCCCGGAAGTAGACGACCAGTGCCTCCATGGCGTTAGCGAAGCCGCTGGGAGCCCTCTCTTTTCGCTTCTTTCGGAGGGCCGCCGCCAACGGGATGAAAATCGCCAACATGAGGACGGCGACCACCATCATGATCACTGTCTGACGCGTCGGAGACAGGTCGATGGTGAAGGACCCGATGTGGATCGGATCGATGCTGAGGGACTCGAGGCTCCAATGCCCGCCTCCGAACTCGATCTCCTTCGCGTCGCCGATGTGATGCTGGATGAAATCCGGAAGTTCGTCCATTGGCATGGGGCCCATCGACTCCGCCGCATGCTCGGCAGCGCCCTGTGCCGCTTCCTGGCCGTACTCTGGAAGCACTTCGAGTAGACTCATTGTTCTTTCTATCAATCTCTGGAGTCCTTATCTGCGGCCTTGAGGAACGCCGGTTCGATCAACAACAGACCGAAGAAGAATCCAGCCAAGGACAACAGTAAGGCTTCAGCTCCGAGGGACGCGATGCGGAGGGCACCGAGCCCGGCTATGATGACCACTCCGATCCTTACAGCCACACCCACGCCCCACCATACGAAGAAACGGGAGGGCTCGCCTCGGGCCCGTAGAAGCATCCCGAAAGCCACGACCTGCACCGGGTAAGCGACGCCGGCCGCCAGCAAGACTCCCCTTCGCCCTTCCTCCTGCAGAAACGGGAAGAGCGCCGCGACCGCTATTGCGATCATCAAGAGTCCTGCCAACGCGTAGCGCAACAGGGCTCTCAAGCGTCGCCACTCTCCTCGCGGCCCTGCTCTTCGCGGGGCCTTGTTACCACCTGCACATAAAGGTTGTAAAAGCCGACCGCCCCCCCCAAAAGAATCCCGAAGATCATCAGCAGCGATTCGGCCCCAACTCGTGTGCCGACCTTGAAGCCGACCCATCCAAACAGCGCCACCAAAGCGGCGAACGTGATCCCGTGACCCAAAAACTGGGAGGACGCGCGAACTACGTCGCTGCCACGCTCCTCAGCCGGTTTTCCTTCCTCTGACATCGGTTGGAACTCCGGTGGCAAAGCCATACTCTAAGGAGAATTTAGACGCTTGTGAAAAAAAGAGCAAGCGCAGATTTACGGGTCTAAAGCAGGGATTTAGAGACTAGTCGGCGCTTGACGGAGGGACTGGCCGGAGTCAAGTTCGCGGCGTGCGGTAGAGCCTTTGATTCGCCGCTCAGAGAGGTCCGGGCATTCCTTCAGAGACGCCGGAAACAATTGATGACGTCATCGACAGAAGTGGTTGTACCGGATCGGGACCTCGAACTACTGCAGCGTGTGACCCAGGTCGCCGAAGACCTCCGAAACGAGATTGAAAAACGGATCGTGGGTCAACATGACGTCGTCGAAGGCCTTCTCACGGCGCTCCTGGCCAACGGTCACACGCTGCTGGTAGGTGTTCCTGGTCTAGCAAAGACGCTCTTGATCAGTACCCTCGCCGAGGCGCTCGACCTGAAGTTCAGCCGAATCCAGTTCACACCCGACCTCATGCCCACCGACATCACGGGCACGGAGGTGATCGAAGAGGACCGCGCCACCGGCAAGCGCGTGTTCCGTTTCGTCCGCGGACCCATCTTCGCAAACGTCGTGCTCGCCGACGAGATCAACCGAACCCCCCCGAAGACACAGGCCGCGCTGCTCCAGGCCATGCAGGAGCGGGAGGTCACTGCGGCCGGCGACACATATAGGCTCGAGCCCCCGTTTTTCGTACTGGCGACCCAAAACCCGATCGAGCAGGAGGGCACTTACCCACTTCCTGAGGCCCAATTGGATCGCTTCATGCTGGAGCTGCCGATCGGATACCCCTCTAGGAAGGAGGAAGAGGAGGTGGCGATGCGCACGACGGGCGAGGAGGACCCGGACGTGCATCCCGTCGTGTCCGCGGAAGAGCTGATCGAGCTTCAGCACTTGGTGCGACGTGTACCTGCGCCGCCATCGCTCGTCTCCTTCGCGGTCCACCTGGCCAGAGCCACGAGGCCCGACCTAGAGGAGACCGCGGGGGTGTCTCAGAAGTACGTCAGCTGGGGCGCCGGCCCGCGCGCGTCGCAGTACCTCGTGCTCGGTGCCAAGGCGATGACGGCGGTCCGTGGAGACCCCATCCCCTCGTACGATGACGTACGGGCGGTCGCGCCCGCAGTGCTGGCGCACCGGATCGTGCTCAATTTCGAGGCAGAAGCAGACGGTCGGGTCACACGGGACGTGATCGCTGAGCTCCTTGAGGAGTCGGTTGGATGGACGTAGGTCCAGAAGGCTGTTGAAGAAGTACAGCGGGTCGCACACGGGGCGCTTGTACGCGTTCAGACAAGGAACGACGAGGCGTAGCAACGCTACGGCGAGGAGGAGAGACGCAGGATCAACCGCACAACCGCCCTGTGCCCACGAACATGAAGGGCATGACCTTGCACGTTGTAAGGGTTGGGGTGGCACGGGCTCATCCCCGTTGTTGGAGCTCCTAGGCGGAGCTACGACTATGGCGTCGTCGCTCCGCCTAGGGCCTGAGACCGTGGCATCCCCAACGCAGCCCAATGTACTTCTTCAACAGCCTTCCCGTATCGAGGCGGGTGACCGACCGCTGAGTACAACGGAACTGCCTGACAGGCCGGCGCCGCCTAAGCCCTCGAGGCCAGCATGATCTGGCTGTTATCGAGCGCCGCCGCCCTGTCGATCATAATTTCCTCTCTGTGTTCCGCATCGGAGACGGCGACGTTCGCCATCGGAACTTCGAGGCTCCGAACCATGGAGGAGGAGGGCTTCCGAGGCGCCGCCGCCCTCGCCGAACTGAGAAACCGCGCTGAGCAGACCCGTGCCTCGCTCCTCTTCTTGAACACGCTCTTCAACTCCGTGACCGTTGGAGCCGTGGTTCTCTTGGGGTACACGCTGCACGGTAGGGCCGGTGGCGAGTGGGGACTCCTCGCCGGTGCTCTTGTTGTCCTGATCTTCGGGCAAGGGATCCCTCGACTCCTGGCCTCGCGGCGCCCGATTCGGTTTGCCCTGGCCGCTGCCCCGGCCGTTCTCTCGGTGGAAAACCGACTCGTGGCCGTCGCCAAGCCGTTCCGCTGGCTCGCGGCTGGGATGGTCCGGGCTGAGGGCGCGGACGGGTCGAGCCAGGAGGAGCGCGACGTCCGAGAACTCAGCCAGTTGGGGCAGGAGGAGGGGCTGGTCGGTGAAGACGAGCAACTGTTGGTGGAGCGCGCCTTCCGCCTGGACGAACTGACCGCGTGGGACGTCATGACGCCTCGTGTGGACATTTTCGCGTGGAAGGACTCCCTCACGCTCGAGGAGATCATCGGTGAACTCAAATCGGTGCCGTACTCGCGTGTTCCGGTTTACCGGGATACGACGGACGACATCTCCGGAATTTTGTACGTGCGAGAGGCTTACGAGAATTACGTCGCGGGCCGAACCACGATGACGGTTTCGCAGTTGGCCCGTGATCCCCTGTTCGTCCCCGGATCGCTCCCGCTCACGCGCCTTCTCCACCAGTTTCAGGCCCGTCGCATCCATATGGGGATCATCGCCGATGAATTCGGCGGAACGGACGGACTCGCCACGCTCGAAGACATCCTCGAGGAACTGGTGGGCGAGATCGTCGACGAAACGGACGTCGACGAAGAGACGCTGATCCGGATTTCCAAGACACAGCTCACGGCACCCGGTGGCATGGACGTCCGTGAAATCAATTACGCCTTCAACGTCGCGCTGCCCCAGCTCGAGCACCGCTCGCTCAATGGATTCCTCCTCGAAGAGCTGGGGCACGTGCCTGAGCCGGGTGAGACGGTGGAACGGGCGGGCGTGAAGATCGAGATCCTGACGGCTTCAGACACCCAGGTCCTGACCGCCCGCCTCACCAAGATCGCTCTGGCGGACCGGGAAGAACCGGGCTAGCCGCGCAGAGCCTCCGGACATGGCGATCCTCCTTCCCTTCCACGGCAAACGGCCCCGAGTCGCCGAATCCGCGTTTATCGCCCCCAACGCGGTGCTCATCGGCGATGTCACGGTCGAGGAGCAAGCGAGCGTCTGGTTCGGTGCCGTGCTCAGAGGAGACCACGCTGAGAACGGAATCGTGGTGGGCGCGGGTACGAGCGTCCAGGACAACTGCGTGGTCCACGTCGGGGGTTGGGCGCCCACCCTCATCGGCGAGAACGTCACGGTAGGCCATGGGGCCAAATTCGAGAGTTGTGCCATCGGCGACCGCTGCTTGATCGGCATGAACGCGGTCATCCTCCAGAACGCCCAAGTGGGCACGGAGTGCGTGATCGCGGCCAATGCGGTGGTGCTGGAGGGCGCTAAAATTCCCGATCGTAGTTTGGTCGCGGGGGTCCCCGGCGAGGTCAAAAAGCAGCTGGATGGTTCGGCGGCGGAGTGGGTGGCCCGAGGCAGCCAGCATTACATCGAGCTAGCACGAACTTATCGCGAGGACCACATCGGCGAGGCGAGCACTCCCGTGTGCGAGCTGTGCGGCGGTCCCATCATGGAGCGCCATTGCAAAGTCGTGTGTCTTTCGTGTGGCTACCAGCGGGACTGCTCAGATCCTTAGCACGTGCGTCGTGTACCATTCGATGATGTCGGAACCGAACCCGTAAGTCAGCGCAGCACCGGCCGCGAGAAAGATTCCGAAAGGCACGAGCTTCTGCGTCTTGTACGAAATCGGCCCGAAAATGACCGACCCTAGCAGGGCCCCGAGGAAGACCGTCAAGAGCACACCGGTCATGCCCAAGAACGCTCCGACCATGGCCATCATCTTGACGTCCCCACCCCCCATCGCATCCTTCTTGAACATCCACTTTCCGGCCACGGCGACGAACTCCATGAGGCCGAACCCGAGCACGGCCCCGAGGAGGGCCCCGAGCGGATCGATCCCGCCGGGCAGAAAGGATAGTCCTAGTCCCAGGACGAGGCCGCCCAGCGAGAATTGATCGGGGATGATGTAGAATCGCGCATCGGTGAGGGCGATTCCGAAAAGGATGGTCAGGAGCAGGGCACCCCTCAGGGCCTCAAAGGAGAGTCCCGCGTAGCTGAACATGCCCGTCCACACGAGCCCGGTCGCCAACTCGACGAGAGGGTACTGCAGGGAGATCGAGTCCCGGCATGCCCTGCAACGCCCACCCAACAGGACGTAGCCGATTACGGGGACGTTGTCATACCAGCGGATGGCCGTCCCGCATTTCGGACAGTGGGAGCCGGGGAAGACGACCGATTCGTCCTCAGGCCAACGGAACGTGCACACGTTCAGAAACGAACCGATCATCATTCCGAGCACGCCGGCCAAAGCAGAGACCATCCAGGCGTCGATCAAGGCGTTACACTCCCACGGGTGAGCAGGCTATAGAGAAGAATTGACCCGGCGACCCCGGCATTCAAGGATTCCGCGCTACCCGGCATGGGGATCGCGATACTCCTTGAGGAGGCCGACGCGATCTCGGCGCGCAGTCCCGCTCCCTCGTTGCCGACGGCCAGAGCCCAGGAATCGCCCGGATGGAATGAGCGCACATCGTCGCCGGCCGGATCGGCGGCCAGAATCTCGATGCCCTGCTCCTCCAGCCACCGGTGGGCCTCGGCCCACGACGCCCGGACGATGGACGTATGGAAGCCAGCCCCAGCGGCCGCACGAACAGCCTTGGGATTCCATGGGTCGACGGAACCGTCCAGGGCAATCACGGCGTCGACACCGAAGGCTCGGGCCACCCGGATGAGCGTTCCCAAGTTGCCGGGGTCCTGCAGCCCATCCAGAAGCAACAGCCTCGACGGTTCGCGGTCGCCGAGGTGGCCGAGATCGAGTCCCGGCTCCGTGCAGACGCACAGGATGCCCTGTGGGTGCTCGGTGGCGGAGAGTTCGTCCAGGTCGGAATCGTCGACCTCCTCGGCCTCGAGCCCCTGCCCGGCCAGCGTGGAGGCGAGGGCTCGGCCCGCTTCGGTATCGAGTAATCGAGGCGACTGGACCCAAAAGCGGATGTCGGCTCCCGCCGCCAACGCCTCGGCCGTCGAGCGCACTCCCTCGACCAGCACGAGCCCCTCGCGTGGCCGGCCCTTGCGCGTCTTGAGCCGCTCAATGAGTTGTCGTCTACTCTTGCTCAACATCCGCATTCCGATCAGTGCGTGGACGCACCTCACGTTGCTGGTGGGCGTGCCGCTGCAGGCCTCATCACGATCTGCCCTAAAAAAGGTTGTCTACCAACGCCCGTGTCGCTGCGATCATGTCCGACAGCAACTGCTCGCCTGAAACACGGCGTAGCGGATTCGCTTGGGTGTGGGTGGGAGACCGACGAGAACCTACAACTCGAGCTTGCTATTGAAGTATGAGGCCGCCATCTGCCCCGTGGCTTCGGACGCATCCAGCAACTGCGAGAGGATACTGCCTGCCTGAACCGTATCCCCCCCTTGGATGGCCCTCGCGAAATCCCAAAATGTTGGCACCGACATGACTAACCCTCTCTGTGGCAAAGCTAATCTGAAAGTATCGGGTCAGATCGTCGTGGCATGAGTAGCAAGAGCTACCTATTCGGTCGGGATGAGGGGCAGAACCAAGACGTGCAAGCCAGTGGGACCAGGTGAGTTCCTTGGGCAAGGGCCTTTGAAATGCCTATCCCCTAAATAATGAATGGGGTACAGTTGTTGGTGCTTCAGTGGGTCGGTGCAGCGGTCAGTTCCCCAGCCGCTCCCTCAACTCCACGAGGAAGTTCCTGACCCACCCTCAGGTCGGTCCCGCCCGCCTTGGCTTCAATCATTCAGCAGTTGGCGTCTCATCGCTCGGCTCGAGGCGCACGATCGGCGCGAGGCCCCCGCGATTATCGATCGCGATGTAGATCAAGCCGTCCGGCCCTTGCGTGATAGCTCGGATGCGCCCGAAGCCGAACATCAGCGGAGGCCGCTCTATCCTCCCGACATACACATCCTCACCGTCACCTACGAGAGGCAGCCGGGCGACCTGTGGGTGAGCCATTCCTCCCATGAAGACGTTGTTCTTCCACTCCGGAAACCGGTCGCCGGTGTAGACCATCAACCCCGAGGGGGCGATGGAGGGAGTGAAGTGTTGGAGCGGCTGTTCCATCCCGTTGACTTCCCTCGTTGAGAAGAGGCGGGTTCCCCCATAGTTCGTGCCGTAGCCGATGACGGGCCAGCCATAGTTCCGCCCCGGCAGGATGAGATTCAGCTCGTCTCCGCCCTGGGGCCCGTGCTCGCTCTGGAAGATGTCACCTGTCTCGGGATGGATAGCGAGGCCTTGTGGGCTGCGGTGGCCGTAGCTCCAGATCTCAGGAAGGGCGTCGGTTCGACCGACGAACGGATTGTCCGCAGGGACGCTTCCGTCGTCGTGGAGGCGAATGACTGTCCCCTGGTGGTTTGTGAGATCCTGGGCAGGGTGCTGATACGCAGTTGCCATGGCCGGAGACGCCTGCCGATCACCAACTGTTATGAAGAGGTAGCCCTGGGCGTCGAAGGCCAGCCGGGATCCATAGTGACCCCCGGTATTGCTCCACGCCTTCGCCTCGAAGACCTCCTCTACGTCCTCCAGGCCGTTGCCCTGGAGCCTGCCCCGAACCACGGCCGTCGTGCCCTGCCGCCCATCTTCGCTCGGTTTTGAAAAGCTGAGGTAGATGAGCTGGTTGGACTCGAAGTTCGGGTGGAGTACCACGTCCAGGAGGCCGCCCTGCCCCACGTACCGGACCTCTGGTATACCTGCGATGGGCTCCTGCTGGAGGACCCCGTCGCGCACGATCCGCAGCCGCCCGGGCTGCTCAGTGACCAGCATCTCACCCCCGGGGAGGAAGGCGATGGACCATGGGTCCTCCAGACCTTCCACGACGGTAACGACGCGGTAGGGTCCATTCTCAGATTGGTAGACCGGCGCCTGGGCCCAGGCCGAGGGCGCTGTCCAGAGGCCGAGCACGATGCTAAGGGTTGGGATGAATGAGCGGAGCGGGCGCATCTCTACCTCCTCACGAATGGCGGTCCTGCCTCTCAGCGGAACTGCCGCGGCAATTCCTGAAAAGCCGCCGCATGTTCCATAAGGGTTATGGTCACTGACATCCACCAGAGAGGCAACCCCCTTCGTCCCTTTATCCACCTACTCTTGCTCAGCATCCGCATTCCGATCAGTGTGTGGACTCCATGGATAACCCACCTCCTGTAGCCCTCACAATCGCCGGTAGCGACAGCGGGGGCGGAGCCGGCATCCAAGCCGACCTCAAGACGTTCCATGCGTTCGGCGTTTTCGGCTGTAGCGCGGTCACGGCCGTGACCGCTCAAAACACCGTGGAGGTCGCCGCGGTGCACGCCGTTCCCGAGGAGATGGTCCGCGAACAGATCCGTGTCGTGGCCACGGATATTCCGCCTGATGCGGTCAAGACCGGCATGCTCGCGAACGCGGCCCTTGTGGCGACCGTGGCCCACGCCATCGTCGAGCATCGGCTGCCCAACTATGTGCTCGACCCGGTGATGATCTCTACGAGCGGGCACCCTCTCCTCGATCGAGATGCCGAGGATACGATCCGGCGGGAGCTGGTCCCTCTGGCCGCCGTCGTGACCCCCAACCTTCATGAAGCGCGCATCCTCACCGGCCTGCCCGTCGAGGCTCCAGGTGATCTGGCGGATGCCGCTCGCGCGATCCTCGACCTCGGGGCCGGAGCAGCTCTCATGAAGGGCGGACACTTCGACGGGGACGAGGCTGTCGATCTGCTGCTGACCGCGGAGGGGGAGCACGTCTGGTCTCGGCCTCGCATCTCCACACCTGCTGGGCACGGCACAGGCTGTACGCTCTCCGCGGCGCTGGCGGCGGGCCTGGCCGCGGGCCGACCGCTACCCGATGCGGCCGCGGCCGCCGTGGATTTCGTTGTGCGTGCGCTCGCCAACGCACCTGGGTTGGGCGCCGGACGGGGGCCGATCAACCACTTCGTGGGACCTCGACCCGACGTGCCGGAGAGCCCTCGCGACGAGTGACTTGGGCGGACCAGGGCGATCCCTCGTTCGGATCGGCATCCAGCGACCGACTCCGCCCTCTGCCATTCTGGCATCGTAGGCCTTGAAAAGCCGTCAGTTTGGCCGATTATGAGCCCATTTATCCGGCATGATGATTGCAAATCGACGCACCGGTACACATCGCCGACGCCCGGCACACACACCACGCCGGCCCGTCGCCCGTCATAAGAATCTTGGCCACCGCGGCCTCACCGCACACTGAGGAGCAGACATGGGAAAGGTTATCGGAATCGATCTAGGGACCACCAACTCCGTCGTTGCAGTCATGGAGGGTGGTGAGCCGGTCGTAATCCCCAACTCTGAGGGTGGCCGTACCACCCCTTCTGTGGTGGCGTTCACCAAGGAAGGCGAGCGGCTCGTGGGCCAGGTGGCGCGCCGCCAGGCGATCACGAATCCCGAAAACACGATCTTCTCGATCAAGCGCTTCATGGGCCGCAAAGGCTCCGAGGTGACGGCGGAACAGAAGCTCGTTCCCTACGCGGTCAAGACCGACTCGAAGGGGCGTGTCGAGGTCAAGGTCCCGAACGTGGACAAGACGTTCACCCCCCCCGAGATCTCGGCCATGATCCTTCAGAAAATGAAGCAAACCGCTGAGGACTACCTGGGTCAGAAGATTGAACAGGCGGTCATCACGGTTCCGGCCTACTTCAACGATGCCCAGCGCCAGGCCACGAAGGACGCGGGTAAGGTCGCCGGCCTCGAAGTGCTACGCATCATCAACGAGCCCACCGCAGCTGCTCTGGCCTACGGGCTCGACAAGAAGGCCGACGAAAAGATCGCCGTATTCGACCTCGGTGGTGGAACGTACGACATTTCCGTCCTCGAGCTCGGGGACGGCGTCTTCGAGGTGAAGTCAACCAACGGAGACACCCACCTCGGCGGTGACGATTTCGACCAGAAGGTCATCGACTGGCTGGTCACGGAGTTCAAGAAGGACCAGGGAATCGACCTCTCCAAGGACGCGATGGCGCTCCAGCGTCTGAAGGAAGCGGCGGAGAAGGCCAAGATGGAGCTTTCTACGACGCAGCAGACCGACATCAACCTGCCCTTCATCACCGCGACCCAGGAAGGGCCCAAGCACCTCAACTATTCACTGACGAGGGCGAAGTTCGAGCAGTTGGTAGATGACCTGATCCAGCGGACGATGCCGCCGATGAAGAAGGCGCTTGAGGACGCTGGGCTCGAACCGTCGGCCATCGACGAGGTGATTCTGGTCGGGGGTTCGACACGCATCCCCAAGATCCAGGAAATCGTCGAGGAGTTCTTCGGTAAGGAGCCCCACAAGGGCGTGAATCCCGACGAGGTGGTCGGCGTGGGTGCGTCGATCCAAGCGGGCGTCCTGGCCGGTGACGTGACCGACGTGCTGCTCCTCGACGTCACGCCGCTGTCACTCGGTATCGAGACGCTCGGCGGCGTGATGACGCCGCTGATCACGCGCAACACTACGATCCCGACTGAGAAGGCCGAAATCTTCTCGACGGCCGAAGACAACCAGACCACGGTCGAGATCCACGTGCTCCAGGGAGAGCGCAAGATGGCGGTCGACAACAAGACGATCGGCAAATTCCAACTCACCGGGATACCACCGGCACAGCGCGGCATGCCTCAGGTCGAAGTCACTTTCGACATCGACGCCAACGGGATCCTGCACGTAAAAGCCAAGGACAACACCACCGGCAAAGAGCAGAAGATCCGTATTGAGGCATCGAGTGGCTTGAGCGACAGCGAGATCGAGAAAATGGTCAAGGACGCGGAGGCCCACGCCGGTGAGGACGAAGAGCGCCGGTCGAACGTCGAGGCACGCAACCAGCTCGACTCACTCATCTATCAAGTCGAAAAGGACTCAGCTGAGTGGGGCGATCAGGTCTCAGAGGCGACGAAGGAGCAGCTGGACGGCGCTGTTGCGAGTGCCAAGGAAGCACTCAAGGGAGAGGACACGTCGACGTTTAATTCGGCTCGCGATGAACTCATGCAAGCCTTCAGTGCCGCCGGCCAGGAGATGTATAAAGCGCAGGCCGCCGAAGCGGAGGCCAGCACGGGGGAGGAAGGCGCGGATGGCGCCGAGGCGGAGGAGAGCGACGCTCCAGCGGCCGATGCCGCCGATGAGGAGGTCGTAGAAGCCGACTACGAAATCGTCGAGTAAGGTAGGGCGACGCCCGCGGTGAGCACCGCGAGGATAGTGAGTGGAGTAACCCTCCCGGCCTAGGGCTCGATCCAAGGGATGGGGAAAAATGCAGTGGACCACCTAGTCCCTGGTTGTGTAGTAGGTCGCGCGTGGGCGGGGTCGCACACGTCAGCGTTTTATCCGAAGCTTGAGGAAATTGTCGATGTATGATCCGTTTCGCGCCAAAATAAAAGTCGCCTTATACACTGCGGCTGCTGCTCTCATGGGGCTCGGAATCGCGTCCACCCTCGGGTGGGGTGGGGTGTCCTATTCGATGCCCGTCATCGGAAGTGAGCCACAGATCCCGATTGAGGCTGTGCAGCCGGCGCTCGACCTCAGCGACGCGTTCGTCAGCGTCGCCGAGGTCGTCACGCCGGCGGTCGTACGGATCGCAGCACGACGACAGGCTCCGTCTCCCAGTCCGCGAGCGCTGCGCTTACGCGCGCCGAACCCGAACCCCCAGGACCAGCCGGATCGGGTCTCAGGAGGAAGCGGGTTCATCATCTCCGACGATGGCTACATCCTTACCAACAACCATGTGGTCGAGGACGCGGACCAACTCACGGTTTTTCTCCAGGATCGGCGCTCTTTCGAGGCTGAGGTCGTGGGTCGAGATCCGTTTACGGACGTGGCGGTGATCAAGATCGAAGCAGAGAATCTGACCAAGCTGAACTTCGGGAGTTCGGCCGAGCTCCGTGTCGGAGAGTGGATCGTGGCCATCGGCAACCCGGGCTTCAGTGGCGGTAGTGATCCTCTGGATTACACGGTGACAGTCGGGATCGTCAGCGCGCTCGGACGCCCGCTTGATTTGCTACGGCGTGGGCTCCAGGAAAATGAGGAAACGAGTGTCAACGCCGGTTTCGCCATCGAGGACTTCATCCAAACCGACGCTGTGATCAACCCCGGCAATTCGGGTGGGCCGATGGTGAACCTCAGGGGGCAGGTGGTTGGAATCAATTCCGCCATCGCCAGCCAAACGGGATACTACCAGGGGTACGGATTCGCGATTCCGATCGATCTGGCCTTCCGGGTCACGGAAGATCTGATCGAGTACGGCCGTGTCCGTAGGGCCTGGCTCGGCGTCGGGATGCGCGCGATCGACCAGATCTCGGCTGAGAGTTATGGGCTTCCCACGGTCTCGGGAGTCGAGTTGACAGCCATCACTGAGGGCGGCCCGTCGGAGGCCCAAGGCCTCCGCCTGTATGACGTAATCGTCGAAATCGACGGCCAGCCGATCGGGCGCGTGGGGCAGATGCAACAGGCGATCGCCATGAAACGCCCGCAGGACCGCATTAGCGTCGGGGTGTACCGAGACGGTGCACCTCTGACTGTGAACATCCGACTCGGCGAAGCTCCCCTTCAAGCCCGACCTGTGGCCATGGCCGCCGCGGCACCCGTGCGTGAAGAAGAGCGAATGGACGAAAAGCTCGGACTCCGAATCGAAGAGATGGATCGTGCTAGCGCTCAAGAGTTCGGCTACGACGAGGTGGACGGCGTGCTGATCACGGACGTTGAGGTGAACGGTCCGGCGGCACGCCGGGGGGTCGTTCCCGGCTTCAAGATCATTGAGCTCGACCGGGAGCGAGTCGAGGACAGGAGGGACGTGGAGCGGATTATGGAGGGCGTGAGTCCAGGGGAGATTGTGACTCTCCACCTCGTTAATAGCAACGACAATCGGCTGATCATCCACGTTCGGGTGCCGAGGTAACCGCCGAGGGTTTCGAACCGATTCGAATACGCGTACAGGGCGCGCTGCCTCCGGGTGGCGCGCCCTTCGTGTTTCGGCATCTACGGGTCGTGCGCCGCCAGTCGAAGGCCGTCCCGTTGATGGGGTTTTGGAGCCCGGTTATCTTTGGCGAAGAGAGTTATCTACCCGATTCCACACCCCATCTCTGCGAAAGTGGCGGAATTGGTAGACGCGCAGGATTTAGGATCCTGTGGCTTCATGCCGTGGGGGTTCGAGTCCCCCCTTTCGCATTCATATCCAAGGCCTATTGAAGGGCCGATAGGTGCCGAAACGAGCGCAAATGGCCATCGAGGGAACCCAACTCCAGATTTCTGTCGAAGAGGGCGAGCGGTGGCGCCGGACCATGAGCGTCACGGTTCCCTCCGGCGTTGTCAGTTCGGAGCGGCAGCGGCTTACGGGTGAGCTCGCCGCGCGCGTCAAGCTGCCGGGATTTCGTAAGGGGCACGTACCGTCCTCGGTGGTCGAAAAACGATTCGGAGACTCGTTGAGCCGAAAGGCCCTCGACAAGCTCATCGGGGCCGCTTATCGAGAGGCGCTCAGCCAAGAGGAGCTCAGCCCGATTTCTGAGGGTGAGGTCGGCAACGTCCAATACGAGCCGGACCGTGACCTCACTTTCTCGATCTCCTTCGATGTGCGACCGGAAATCGAGCTTTCGCGGCTCGGTGGGTTCAAGGTTGAACGGCCTCCGATCGAGGGCGTGGACGACAAGCTCGAGGAGGTCCTCGTGCGACTCCGAGAGGAAAGAGGCACTTGGCAGCCATTGGATGGAGGTCGCCCGGAGGACGGGGAATCGGTGAGTGTGGAAATCCAGCGGATCGAGGACGGCGAAGCCGGTGAGGTGCAGCCCTACCAGTTCATTCTCGGTCAAGGAGACGCCACCCCCGACATCGAAGAAGCGATCAAGTCGCTCGAAGCCGAGGGATCCGGTGAGTTCGTGGTTCGCCTTCCCGACGACTTTCCCAACGAGGAGCGCCGGGGCCAGGAAGAGCAGCTCCTGGTCAAGCTGAACTCTCGGCAACGCCTCGAAGTGCCGGAGTTGGACGCCGATTTCGCGAAAAGTTTCGGGGACTTCGAGGGTGTCGACGACTTGAAGGAGAAAATCCGGGCAGATTTGGAGAAGGAAGCGCAGGAACAAGCCGAATCAGTCGTTCGGGGAAAACTTCTGGACGCAATTCTGGAAGCGAACCCCTTTACGGTGCCGGTCTCAATGGTGGACCGCTACGTGGAATCGGTTCTTGGCAATCCTGAGGGAGTCGCCCCGGAGAAGATGACTGAGGCCAAGGACCAGATCGCGCCTCAGGCTGAGCACGTGGTAAAACGGATCTTGGCGGTCGACCGCCTATCGGAAATACAAGATCTTCGGGCGACCGAAGAAGAACTCGATAGCCGAATCGAAGAGATCGCCGAAAAAAGCGGGGACACGCCCGCACAGATTTATGCGAATCTGCAAAAGAGCGAGAGGCTCGAGGCACTGGAGCGCGAGATTACCGAGCGAAAGGTGTTCGACTTTCTCAAAGAACAGTCGGAAATCATCGAAAACTGACCCCGCGGGAGCAACCTACCAACCATGCCCATCTACCCCCCATACGTCATCGAGCGGACAAGCCGCGGAGAGCGGAGCTACGACATTTTCAGCCGGCTCCTCATGGACCGCATCATCTTCCTAGGCACCGGAATCGACGACAACGTGGCCAACATCATCGTGGCCCAGCTTCTGTTTCTGGACGCTGAGGATCCAGAACGTGACGTATATCTTTACGTGAACTCGCCCGGCGGTGGGGTCTATGCCGGTCTTGCGATCTACGACACGATCCAGCACATGAGGGCTCCCGTCTCCACGTTCGCAGTCGGCATCGCAGCCTCAATGGCCGCGGTGCTCGTCGCTGCCGGGGAAAAAGGCAAGCGAGGCGCCCTTCCGAACTCCCGGATCATGATCCATCAGCCGTCTGGCGGCTCGCAGGGTACGGCGGCCGACATCGAGATCGCGGCGAAAGAGATCCTGTACACACGCATGCGACTCAACGAGATTTTAGCTAAGCACACGGGTCAGTCGCTGGAGCAAGTTCAGGACGACGTGGACCGCGACCGTTTCATGAGTCCGGAAGAAGCGGTCGAGTACGGAATCATCGATCGGGTACTCGAGGGTCCCGTCGAGAACGGCTCCAGTCCGAGAGATTCGCATGCGAAGCTCGAACCTTCAGACGAGGACGACGAGGAGTAACCAAGCGCGCACGAGCAGAGGACGCACGATATGTCCAGTGACAAGCATCTACGTTGCAGTTTTTGCGGAAAGTCCAAGGAAACGGTCAAGAAGTTCATTTCCGGTCCCTCCGTCTACATCTGTAACGAGTGTATTTCCCTCTGCAATGAGATCCTCGCTGAGGAAGAAGATCGAGAGTCCTCAGGGTCCGCAGTCCTGAGTCCGACCCCGCAGGAGATCAAGGACTTCCTCGATCAGTACGTCATCGGCCAAGAGGGCGCCAAAAAGGCACTCGCCGTGGCGGTCTACAACCACTACAAACGGGTCAACAATCAGGGCGTGCTCGACGAAGTCGAGATCGACAAGGCCAACATTCTCCTGATTGGGCCGACGGGAGTCGGCAAGACGCTGCTCGCGCAGACGTTGGCCCGGATCCTCCATGTTCCGTTCACGATTGCCGACGCCACCACACTCACTGAGGCCGGGTACGTCGGTGAAGACGTTGAGAACATCCTTGTTCGCTTGCTCCAGGCCGCCGATTTCAACGTGGCCGAGTGCGAACGCGGAATCGTCTACATCGACGAAATGGACAAGATCGCCCGGAAATCCGAAAACCCGTCGATCACGCGGGACGTCTCGGGAGAGGGCGTCCAACAGGCGCTCCTCAAGATCCTGGAGGGCACGGTTGCGTCAGTCCCGCCCCAGGGGGGTCGGAAACATCCGCAACAGGAGTACATCCAGCTCGACACCCGCAATATCTTGTTCATTTGCGGAGGCGCTTTCGACGGCCTGGAACAGATCATCGAATCCCGCCTCGGCAGACGGCGCATCGGCTTTGGTGAGAAGGCCTCTGAGGAGGAACGAGACGAGCTTCTGCCGTACGTCGAGCCCGAAGATCTTCAGCGCTTCGGCCTCATCCCCGAACTCGTTGGACGTCTCCCAGTCGCGGTCCACTTGACCGACCTGGACGAAGACTCGTTGGTGAAAATCCTGGAAGAGCCTAAAAACGCGCTGGTCAAACAGTACCGGAAGATGTTCGAACTCGAAGGCATTGGCCTCACGTTCGACAAAGAAGCGCTGCGCACGATTGCCAAGAAAACGCTGGACCGTGGAACCGGCGCGCGCGGCCTGCGTTCCGTGATCGAGGATTTCATGCGCGACGTCATGTTCGAGATTCCTTCTCGAACGGACGTCCGAGAGGTGGTCGTTACCGCCGAGTGTATAGACAAAGCCGTGCCACCGCTGCTGGTACTCCATCCGGAGACGCAGAAGAAAGAAGCCTAGGCTAGCCCTTCCCCACGGTCGGTTCCTGGCGTAGGATGCGCGCACCCGGGTCGAACTCTTCTGAGAGCGGCCGGCACGCGGCCCACTGCACTTCTTCAACAGTCTTCGGAGCCGAATGGCGACACTGATCCGGGTCGACCAGGCCTACGAGATCCCAGACCAGTTCCCTGTGGTAGCCCTTCGGGACCTGGTGTTCTTCCCCTACATGGTCTTGCCCCTTCTGATTGGCCGACCGCCGTCGCTCGCCGCGTTGGAGGTGGCTGAGAAGGGCGACGGATATATCCTCCTTCTGGCTCAGAAGGACGTTCAGGTGGAGGAACCCTCCAAGGACGACGTGCACCGCGTCGGGGTGGTCGCGCAGGTGCTACAGGTATCACGTCTTCCGGACGGAAACGCACGTGTCGTGCTCGAGGGCATCGGACGCTGTCGCGTTCGTCGTTTCCTGAAGTCTGAGGACGCCTTCACCGCGTCGATCGAGCCGTTCGTCGCGGAGGAACGCGCGGAGAGACGAGAGCCGAGTGAGGGCGAGGCAGTCGCCCGAGGCGTCCTTCGGCTCTTTCACGAGTATGTCCACCTGTGTGATCGGGTCCCAGAGGATGTGGCGACCTCGATCTCTCTGGAGAGCGACCGGCTTCGCTCGGCCCATCTCATCTCCGGACATCTGTTGGTGCTTCCGGGCGAGAAGCAGGAGCTTCTCGAATCCCCCGATATCGCGCCGTATTACGGTCTCCTCAGAGAAATTCTCGTGCGGGAACTGGAGATTCTCCGCATCGAAGAGAAGTTGGATGCTCAGATCCGCATGCAACTCGACTCAGATCACAAACAGATCTACCTACAGGAGCAGTTGAAGGCAATTCACAACGAGCTCGGAGCCGACCCCAAGGATGAGTGGTCGGACCTCGCGGCTGCGGTCGTGGCGGCTTCCCTTCCCGCGCATGCCCGTGAGAGGGCGGAACGCGAACTCAACCGTCTCGAGAAGCTGAATCCGGTCGCACCCGAAGCCGCGGTGATTCGAACTTATCTCGACTGGATTCTAGAACTCCCGTGGACGGAACGGAGTGAGGACAATCTCGAGGTCAAACATGCATCGGCCGCTCTCGATGAAGCCCACTACGGGCTTGAGGAGGTGAAGGATCGTATCCTCGACCATATTGCGGTGCTGTCGTTGGTCGGTGAACTGAAGGGACCCATCCTCTGCCTGGTTGGCCCCCCCGGGATCGGCAAGACCTCTCTCGGCCGCAGTATCGCCGCGGCTCTCGGCCGAGAGTTCATACGGGTCAGCTTGGGCGGAATCCGGGACGAGGCTGAGATCCGGGGTCATCGCCGTACTTACGTTGGCGCCTTGCCCGGGAGGGTCCTCCAGGGGATGCGCCGCAGCGGGACAAGCAACCCCGTTTTCCTTTTCGATGAAATCGACAAATTGGCCCGTGACTTCCATGGCGACCCCGGCGCGGCCCTCCTGGAAGTGCTGGACCCGGAGCAGAACAAAACGTTCACGGACCACTATCTGGAGCTGGAATACGACCTCTCCGATGTACTGTTCGTCGCCACGGCCAACACGCTCGCTGGGATCCCGGAGCCGCTTCGGGACCGCATGGAAATCATCCGTCTTCCTGGGTACCTCGACACGGAGAAGCTAGCGATCGGCCTGCGATTCCTCTGGCCCCATCAAGCAATGCGCCACGGGCTTCCGACCAACGTGGACCTCACCGAGGGGGCAACCAAGGCCATCATCCGGCGGTATACGCGGGAAGCGGGCGTCCGTGAGCTGGACCGTCGCATCTCTCGTGTCGCCCGAAAACTCGCCCGACAGACGGCCGAGGAGGGCCCGCCCCCAGGGGATGAGGCTACGACAACCGCGAAGAATCGATCGACCGAACACCTTGAAGTCGGCGAGGACGACCTGAAGGCCCTTCTTGGCCCGCCAATCTATCTGGACCGCAGCACGGACGAGGATCATCGCTCCGGAATAGCCAATGGGCTGGCGTGGACGGAGGCGGGAGGTGTCGTGCTCGACGTCGAGGTCGCGGTCGTGCCCGGATCGGGCCAAGTGCAGCTCACCGGGACGCTCGGAGACGTAATGAAGGAATCGGCCTTCGCGGCAGTAACCTACGCCCGCTCACGTGCCACCCGACTCGGGCTCGATCCGCAGTTCCACAAGGACGTGGACATCCATATCCATATCCCGGAGGGCGCGACTCCGAAGGATGGTCCATCCGCCGGAATCACGATCGCGACCGCACTGATTTCGGCGCTCACGGACACGCCCTCACGGTCCGACGTAGCCATGACCGGAGAGATCACACTTCGCGGGCGCGTCCTGGCCGTCGGAGGGATCAAGGAGAAGGCCGTGGCCGCGCTCCGGGAGGGCTTGAGCAAGGTTCTGTTACCGGCGGCCAACGCGCCTGAGTTGGAACTCATGCCCAAAGAGGTGATCGAGGGATTGGAGTTCGTGCCGGTCCGCACGATGGACGAGGTCTTGACCGAGGCACTCCCGTCGATGCCGGAAAACCGGCGAAGCTTTGCCGAGGGTGGGACCTCGGTCGGAACCCACCTGTCACAGTAGCGTGCAGGTCCACACTGTCGAATTTGCCGGGAGCCTTTTCGGCGCCGGCGATCCAGTCCCCGGAGACCTTCCACAAGTCGCGTTTTCCGGCCGCTCCAACGTCGGTAAATCGTCACTCATCAACGTGCTTCTCAGACGCACGAGGAAGAAGCTCGCGCGCGTATCGGCGACACCGGGCAAGACGCAGTCCCTCAATTTCTACCTGGTGAATGGCCTTTTCTTTCTGGTCGACCTCCCTGGGTTCGGCTTCGCCAGGGTCTCCTCCCGCGTAAGGCAGTCTTGGAAGGCGCTGGTGGAAGACTATCTCGTAGGAGAACCGAAGCTCCGCGGCGTCGTACACCTAGTGGACGCCCGGCACGACCCCACCAACACCGACCTCAAGATGGTCGAGTTTCTTGCAACCAGAGGTGTGCCCACGCTGGTGGTGCTTACGAAGATGGACAAGCTCAAGCGCATGGCCAGAGAAAGCGCCGTGGCGACGGCTGTAGATCGGTTGAGTATCGACGAGGATCAGGTGCTCAGTTTTTCATCCAAGACAGGAGAAGGACGTGAGGAGTTGTTGACCGCCCTCGAAGATCTCATCGGCGCTGAGACCGCACAGTGAGTGTCCGGATGAGTGGAACCCATTCCGTTATCGGAGCCATTGTTGTTCTTGTCAGCGGCTGCAGCGGTGCCGGAACCGGAACCGGCCAGTCTGCGGCGCCCACCGCGGCGACACTCGTCCCGCCTGGATATGGTACGCTGGCACAGGCCGAGTTCACGCTCGAGTTGGTCAGCGGCGCGCTCCAGATCCAAGTCACCCCACTGGCCGAATCCGTCATCCGACTCGCGGCTCCCGACACGTATCAGCGGCTGACCGGCCTGTCGGCGTTGGCCGGCGAGTCCCTACGCTCTCTAGCCCAGGAAGACAGCCCCTCTCTTCCTCGTGTCCATGTTCAGTCGAGACCCGACCATCACGTATGAGCCCCCGAATCTCCATATCGTGAACGGTGGACTCAGGTACCGTCCCACGGCCATCCAAGCCATCACACCCGGCTGGGGGGGGGGGACAACGCCTTCGCCAGGAAGAGACCCAACTTGCGATCTACGCCTTCGATCCGGGCATCAAGCTGGAGATCTCTCTGACGGTGGAGTACGAAAACGCGAGAGACACATCCTGGCAGACCATACTCAATCGGCTCGAGGCGGAGCGCGCTCGAGTACGGGCTCGGATCGGGACCTGAACGGCTTCACGCCCCACTAGGTTGTTGGGGCGTCTTCCTCGTCCATCCCGAATTTCTTGATCTTGCGATAGAGAGTACGCTCACCGATTGCAAGCCTCTGGGCCGCTTTTCGGCGGTTCCCACGAAACTCCAGCAGCGCCGCGGCAATCGCTGCCCGCTCCATATCTTCCATGGTCATACCCGATCGATACACGACCGCCCCGGCCTCAGGTGCGTCCCCCGACGCCGCCCCCCCCAGATCCTCCCCCGGCAGAACCTCGATCGGCTCCTCCACGTCCCAGGGCTGCTCCGGGACCGCGGACGTGGGTGGAACGACACCGATCTCTACTCTTCCCTCAGTGATCGGATACGTGTCCGCTGACGCGGCAGATCCCGGTCTGGGCGATCGGTAGGTCTCGAACTCCTTCCGGAGGTCGTCCACGTCCATTCTCAGATCGACCAGCGTTCGGAAGATAAACTCCAGTTCGGGCCGGATCCCGTGAGCCCCCGGGTCCTCCAAGACTCGAGAAGTCCCGTCACCAACCGGCACGAGTGCGGCGGCACTGGGCACATTCCCCCGAACCTCTGAGGGGATGTCCTTCGGCAGCACCTGCCGCCCGGGAGCGAGCACCACCATGCTCTCGACCAGATTTTGCAGCTCGCGGATGTTGCCGGGCCAGTGGTAGTCCTGGAGGATCTCCATGGCCTCCTGGGAAATCCCCTCGAAGTGACGGTCGTGACGCCTACTGGCGTCCTCGATGAAGGCGTCCACCAGCAAGGGGATATCCTCTCGCCTCCGGCGCAGCGGAGGGAGCTCGATATGCAACACATTCAGTCGATAGAAGAGATCCTTGCGGAACCGGCCCAAGGCCACGAGCTGCTTCAGGTCCTGGTTGGTGGCAGTGACGATACGGATATCGACGCGGATCACGTCCTCGCCCCCCACTCGACGGAACTCGCGCTGCTCGAGGACCCGAAGGAGCTTGGTCTGGGTGGCCACCGGCATCTCCCCGATCTCGTCGAGGAAGATGGTCCCCTTGTCCGCCAACTCGAAGAGCCCACGCCGAGAATCGATCGCACCCGTGAAGGCTCCCTTCTCGTGACCGAATAGTTCGCTTTCCAGGAGCGTCTCGGAGAGGGCCGCGACGTTCGCCGCAATGAACGGCCGATGGCGCCTCGACGACAACTGATGGATCCCTCTCGCGACCAACTCCTTGCCCGTTCCCGACTCACCGGTGATGAGCACAGTGGAGGCCACCGGTGCGAACTGCACGACCCGCTCCAGGGCCTCCTTTATCGCATCGCTCTCACCGACGATGCCCGCCGACGCCTGTAGCCGCCGCCGCTCGATGAGCGTACGGGCCACAAAGACAATGTCGTCGGCGTGAACGACATCCGAGAAGACTTCCAGGTAGTCTGCAGGCAGCCTCGGGATCGCCTCTGTGCTTTCCGTGATCGCGAAAGCCGGAGCGTTTGAATCAGCACGAGCGTGCTCGACCAGACTCCGTGCTGCGGCGGAAGCAGGGGATCCGGTCACGACCAGCAGATCGATCGAGGGACCACCACGCACGTCTTCGTCCGGGGTGACTAACTCGACGTCGTATCCAGCGCCCTTGAACGCCTCCCTGAGTTTGCCCGCCCGCTCCAAGTGATGGGTCGAGACCAGCACTCTGCCCTCGCCGACGTCACTCATTCGGGATCCACGGGCGCGGCGGGGGTCGGATGTCCGGTGGCCTCGCCCCGTAACAGCTCCACGATGTGTGGAAGAAGCCCCTCAATGGCGTCGAGGCCATCCCGGACGCCGCCGGGACTCCCCGGAAGGTTCGCCACGAAGGTGCGGCCTCGCGACCCGACGAGCCCTCTCGACAGCACCGCGGTGGGGGTCTCGGACAACCCCTGTCTTCGAATCGCGTCGGCCAACCCTGGCGCCTCCTTTTCCAGGACGCTTCGTGTGGCCTCCGGCGTCACGTCGCGCGGTGAAAAGCCCGTGCCGCCGGTCGTCAGTACGACGTCAACGTCACCCGAGTCGGCCCACTGCACCAGCTGCCGAATGATCTGATCCGTCTCATCCGGTACGACGCATCGATACATCAACTCGTATTGCCGTCGGTCGCACCACCGCGCGATCAGATCGCCACTTCGATCCTCCCGCTCACCGGAAGAGCAGCCATCGCTCACCGTCAGCACCGCTACTCGCATACTAGAAGGGTGATCGGAAAGGGGGGTGGGTCGCGTTGCGGATGCCACGGTCCCAGCTCCTAGGCGGAGCGACGACGCCATAGCCGTAGCTATGGCTAGGGGCTCCAACAACGGAGATGGGGCTGTGCCACCGCAACCCTTCAACTTGTATGGTCATGCCACTCCTGTTCGCGGACACATGGCGGTTGTGCGGTTGATCCTGCGTCTCTTGAAGAAGTCCAGTCTGACACTCCAATCGAGGTGGCTGAGTTCACCGTAGAACCGAGCCCCCGGTATAGAAAGGCAGCTGAGCGACCACGCCCGGGATCACCTTGTCTCGAATGCGAACCCCGATCTCGGTATCGGGACTGGCCAACTCAGTGGGCACGTAGCCTAGCGCAACGCCGTAGCCGAGCGTGGGGCTCACGGTCCCGCTGGTCACGGATCCAATCTCCTTCCCATCACGGACAATTGCGTATCCGGGACGCGGAAACCCTCGCTTCGTCAGTCGGATTCCGACGAGCCTTTCGGGGACGCCCTCTTCCTTCTGCCGAAGCAAGGCATCGCGCCCGGAAAACTCGCCCTTACCTAGTTTCACCACCCACCCAAGCCTGCCCGCCAAAGGAGTGTGCTCCTCGTCGAGCTCGTTGCCGTACAGCGGGAAACCCACCTCGAGACGTAAGGAGTCCCGGGCTCCAAGCCCGGAGGGAAGCAACCCGGCCCCCCCGCCCTGCTCAATCAGAGCGTTCCATACCGCAACCGTATCCGCCTCGCCCACGTATAGCTCAAAGCCATCCTCCCCCGTATATCCGGTCCGGCTGATCGTGGCGGCACGACCCGCCACGATCCCTACGTCGAAATGGTAATACGCGATGTCATCCAAATTCACGTCCGTGAGAGGATCGAGTATCTCCTGGGCGCGGGGGCCCTGGAGAGCCACGAGGCCCAACTCGTCCGATCGATCCACCAAGGTCACGTCGAGGCCCTTCGCATGCTCGACGATCCACGCCCAGTCCTCAGCCCGTCGAGAGGCGTTCACCACCAGCATGTAGTGGTCAGCCATGCGATACACGACGAGATCGTCCCGGATACCGCCATCCGACGCGCACATGGCCGAATACTGGCACTGGCCAACCTCCAGGACCGCTGCGTCGTTGACGCTCACGAGCTGAACCAGATCGATCGCTTTGGGGCCATGGATCATGAACTCACCCATGTGAGAAACGTCGAAGAGGCCCGCCGCTTCACGCACAGCATGATGCTCCGCCGTGATCCCCGACGGGTACTGGACCGGCATCTCGTACCCCGCGAACGGCACCATCTTGGCTCCAAGACTGAGATGCACATGATAGAGCGGAGTCCTCTTCAGCGTGTCGTTCATGCTCTTTCGTCGTACTCGGCGGGATCCGGATGGAGCGAAAAACTACCACTCCACATGACCTATCGGTAGGGGGATTGCGCCATTCTGGCAGATTTTGGAGCCGGAGGTCAGGCGCACCGACGCCCGGATCAGAGGATGTAGCGCCTCAGGTCTGCGTCGTCCACGATCGCTGAGAGGTTGTCCCGAACGAAGTCACGATCCACGACGATGTCACGCCGTTCGTCCTCCGGAAGCCCGTAGAGCACCGATTCGAGCAGCGTCGTGAGCACCGTGTGTAATCGGCGAGCCCCGATGTTCTCCATTTGATCGTTCAAGACCGCTGCGAGTCTCGCCACCTCCGCAATCCCCTCAGGGGTGAAATCGAGGGTCGCACCCTCGGTGGCCACCAACGCGCGGTACTGATGAACCAACGCGTTCTTCGGCTCCTGAAGAATGCGGACGAAGTCCTCTTCGCCGAGGCTTTTCAGCTCCACCCGAATCGGGAAGCGTCCTTGTAACTCAGGGATCAGATCGCTCGGCTTCGCCACATGGAACGCGCCCGCCGCCACGAACAACACGTGGTCCGTCCGCACAAGCCCGTATTTGGTATGAACCGTCGAGCCCTCCACGATCGGTAGGATGTCGCGCTGCACCCCCTCACGGCTTACGTCGGGCCCTGTCCCAGTGCGCTCCCCGGCGATCTTGTCGATCTCGTCCAGGAAGACGATCCCCATGTCCTCCGCCCGAATGAGGGCCTCGTTCACGACTTCGTCCATGTCGATCAAACGGTCCATCTCGTCCTGGACGAGGATCCTCCGGGCCTCAGCGACGGACACGGTGCGCCGCTTTTTCCGCTTGGGCAGCATGTCCTGGAGCATTTCTGTGAAGTTGTGATCCATCCCCTCCATGCCCCCGCCCATCGGCAGCACCATACCCTCGATCGATGCCGTTTGGGATACCTCGATTTCGACTTCGCGTTCTTCCAGTTTCCTATCTTCGAGGAGGGCACGGAGCTTCTCTCTCGTTCGCTCACGGCGTTCCTTGATGGCGTGGTCTCCATCCACCCCCACATTCTTCACCTCGGCACCCTCAGCGCCTACCACAAAGACGTGTGGCCGAGCTTCGCCACCCTCCGGAGGCGCCGGACGCCCGACGGTGGGAGTCACTGGAGTGGGGAGAAGCAAGTCCAGAAGTCGCTCTTCGGTTCTCGTATCGGCCAACTCCTCGACATCGTCCTCCCGCTCAGCGCGAACCATGTTGACCGCCACGTCGACCAAGTCCCGGACCATCGACTCCACGTCCCGTCCCACATACCCGACTTCGGTGAATTTCGACGCCTCCACCTTCACGAAGGGCGCGCCCGCCAGACGGGCGAGCCGACGTGCGATCTCAGTCTTTCCGACTCCGGTAGGGCCGATCAGGATGAGGTTGTTGGGGAGAATCTCATCCCGAAGCTCATCTTCCACGCGCTGACGGCGCCAGCGGTTTCGGAGAGCGATGGCGACGGCCTTCTTGGCCTCATCCTGACCCACGATGTACTTGTCCAGCTCAGCAACGATCTGTCGGGGGGTGAGTTGGGCCAACCAATCCTCGTCGGACGCATTGGGCGCGTCCGTGTCCGGTATCGTCTCCACTTCCGCCGCGGCACCGACTTCAGAGCTGTGCACGCTCGCCTCTTCCGTGTCGTCGGCTGAGGCGGAGGCCTTGGGTTCGCTCGATTCTTCCACTCTACTCCAACTCCAGAACCGTGATCTCTTGGTTCGTGTAAATGCAGATCTCCCCGGCGATCTCCAGGGACCGGCGCACCGTCTCTGCGGCCGACATCTCCGAATGCGAAAGCAACGCACGAGCCGCGGCCATCGCGTACGAGCCACCTGAGCCGATCGCCAGCACGTCCTCGTCGGGTTCGATGACCTCGCCCTCCCCACTGACAAGAAAGAGGTGCTCTCGATCCGCTACCAGAAGCAGAGCGTTGAGTCTCCTCAGATAGCGGTCCATGCGCCAGTCCTTGGCGAGCTCCACCACGGCCTTGGTCAGGTTCTTCGGAAACCGCTCCAGTTTCTCTTCCAGTTTCTCGAAGAGGGTGAACGCATCGGCGACCGCACCCGCGAAACCGACGAGCACGCTTCCTTCCCGGAGCGTCCTCACCTTCTGGGCCCTGTTCTTCACAACCGTGTCGCCCATCGTTACCTGACCGTCGCCAGCAAGCGCCACCTGGCCATCGCGCCGTACGGCCAGAATGGTCGTTGCCCGGAGGTCCAGGCCACCCGCTCGGTCTGTCATTCGGTTTCCTCAACTCCTACCGCGTATCAGCCCCAACGCTCCTAACCGTGGGCTCTGTACGATACAGTAACACCCTGAGCGCACCAAGCGCCTATGGGTGTCACCGTTGTCCCAGCGGTAACGAGTAGGTCCACAGTCGTGATAGGCGGATCTGACCGAGTCTGGTCCGACCGTGCGCCCAGTCCTCAATTCCCTCCAGGGCTTCAACTTCTGTAAGTGGGCCTGGGTGGAGTCGAACTACCGACCTCACGCTTATCAGGCGCCCGAAGTAGGGGTCGGGATCACGGCAGGATGACGGAAAAACCTAGATGGATCGCGCGATTGTGCCGCCTTCGCGATTCCAGGATGCCGTGATCTGCCGGGTTCAATCGACAGGACAACCGACAGGAACCGGCCACGGGTCACCGGCCCCCAGATCGACGGTCACACTCTCTTCTGTGCGTTCGACCAGGTCGCGTTCAAGCGGCGTCTGCGGTGGCTCGAGGCCGGGCACTCACACTACCGCGCCCCAAGGGCCAGGACTCTGACAGGCGCAGGAAAGCCAGTTGCGGCAGGGTGTAGGAATATCTAACATTATAGACGGGCATCAGCAGATATGTTAGATATCGTCCACCCCCTGGGAAGGACGGGTTGACCAGGTATGGCTGAGAAAATGAAGGATATCAGTAGCATTCTCCGGGAAGCGCGGACGTCACGCGGTCTCACCCAGGCTGACATCGCACCTCAGCTTGGTGTATC
>Ga0310121_10000110_pt1 | contig 80916 bp, 77 predicted proteins | sample CB27_Tmax_986_MG_FD_203504 | JGI IMG/M metagenome (GOLD analysis project Ga0310121, IMG submission 203504) | Marine microbial communities from Western Arctic Ocean, Canada - CB27_Tmax_986 | ecosystem: Environmental > Aquatic > Marine > Oceanic | place: Canada: Western Arctic Ocean | collected... | reverse complement strand
TCCATCGATTGGTAAATAGGTCTTGCTCTGCTGATTGGCGAGGACCTGTCGACTTGCTTGTTGCACCGACTCGAGAATGGGTGTCGCACCAGTTTCGTCCTGATAAATGCCCACGCTGAGATTGATCTTGGCGGGATTGGGATCTTTTCGAAACGCTTCGGTTAGCCCCAAAATGGCATCAGGCGGAGCTGATTGAATTGCTTCGAGCATGGGTCGTCTCAACAGGGTTGGTGGTTTGGTGAAGTCAGGAAAGCGTAGTACTGCCATGGGAACTTCGGATCGCGGGGGTCTCTTGACTGCAGCAACCCAGCGATCAAAGTGGCTCGCAATCGCTGCTGGGAAGTTCAGGGTTCCCGAAATCCTGTCCGCAGCGTGTGGTCATCGTTTCGATTGCGACGGGTTGATGCGCCCCCAGGCCTGCGATGGCAATCATAAGCCATGGTCGAGGAACTTCCAAGTGACGAACAAGCCGGGGCAGCACCGGACTGCAGTTCTACCGATCGTTCTGGAGATCGTCCCGAAAAAATCGGGATGCCGATTACCTTCAAGCCAAGCTGCCAGGAGTTTGGACGCTCGACCTCGAGTGTCGCGGCGACAGCGTCTTCGGTGTCTTGTCTGTTCGGCAAACAGTTGTTCAAGCCAATCGGGCTGGTCACGTTGTTGTCGAAGTTCGCCACCTCGATCCAGTTCGCTGGTTGCGAATGGTGCCCTTGATTTGGGCCTGCCCGACATTCTTTTCACGCCCTCACTTGAGTCCCTTCCGGAGGGGGGGAGGGTTTCCGACCCACAAATCGACAAAAATCAACCGCATGGGAGACTGAAAACGCCTTGGGACCAGATCCATTTCCGGGGATTTTGGGCACTTCCATGACGGCGCCGTTCACATGGCAGGGATGCGATTCGATTTTGGCGGTTCCAGGGTCTTGGACCTGGTACGGCTGGGTGAAGTTGCAGCCGGTCGTGCCGAAACGGGTGTAATAGGCTTTATTTGCCCGTTTTTTCAAGCGTCCAATCGGTAACAGTGAACACGATTGCTACAAACAATTGGCGGCACTGGACCAGTGGGTAACCAACCAAAAGTCCCCTGCGAACGAAGACTCGAAGGCGCGAATTGGCAGTGGCCGGTTTGACCGAGGTGGCACCACCCCTTTGATTGTCGGCCAGTGGGATTTGGACAGGAATCCGAAATTGGTCTGATTCGACTTGACGCGGTGATATGGAAATTGGTTCAATCTGGGTAAGGAAGCAGTTGTGGAAGATTCCTGGGAGTAGCAAACCACCTTCAAAGAGAGCAAGTGCTTTCCTGCCACAGTCAGTTTTGCGGACAAAGTTGGCCGCACTGATCGGACAAACAACCGATTGGAAGTGGCTCAAAACCGCAGGGATCAGTGAGGCAATTACTACGAACGTCATTCCCCCACAATGAGCGCCCAGGGGAATCGCCGGTCCACTTGTTGGGGCGTATTCAGGGAAGGAGCCATACCCGATGGCAAAGAAGAAAAAGGCAAAGAAGAAGGCCACCAAGAAGAAGGCCAAGCGGTCCGCCAAGAAGAAAGCGACCAAGAAAAAGGCCAAGCGGTCCACCAAAAAGAAAGCGACCAAGAAAGCGACCAAGAAAAAGGCCAAGAAGAAGGCCAAGCGGTCCACCAAAAAGAAAGCGACCAAGAAAAAGGCCAAGCGGTCCACCAAAAAGAAAGCGACCAAGAAAAAGGCCGAGAAGTAGTAGTTTTTGCGGCAATGCCCGCGAGTCATGAATTCGTGGGTACCCAATGTAACCATGGTAAAATCGGCTGGTCGCTCTTCAAGAGTGCGGCCAGCCGGTTCTGTTTCCTCTGGTAGAAACGTACTTCCGGCCTTGTCCATCACACTCTGAGAGTTGACTTGTCTTGCCGGAATCATCAATTGAAAACACGCACACAGCAAACTTCGACACGCTCGGGCTCTCGCCAGAGATGCTGGCCTCATTGGCCCATGCCGAATACGATCATCCCACCCCGGTTCAAGCAGGTCTGATTCCTCGCGCCATGGCTGGTGCAGACATTCTTGGGCAGGCACAAACGGGCACGGGAAAAACGGCTGCGTTTGCCATTCCTATTCTCGAGTCGCTTGAACCGCACAAACGGGGCGGCGCCCCCCAGGCGCTGATCCTCACACCCACCCGGGAACTTGCTGTACAGGTTCGGGATGAAATTGACAAATTAGCCTATGGCCGTCGCGTAGCCAGCGTCACTCTCCACGGAGGCAAACCAATACGTGGCCAGATTGCCAAACTTGACCGTGGCATAGACATCGCTGTCGGCACGCCAGGCCGCTTGTTGGATCACCTTGGTCGCGGCTCACTGGACACGCAAAATCTGCGGACTGTCGTGCTCGATGAAGCCGACCGGATGCTCGACATTGGTTTTCGGCCCGACATTGAAAAGATTCTTCACCGCTGCCCGCAGAACCGTCAGACAATGTTGCTCAGTGCAACCGTTCCTCTACCCGTACAACGCTTGGCGCGTCGTTACATGCGTGAACCAATCCTGCTTGATTTCTCAACCGAGTCGAAAGCATCAGATACGATCGATCAGTATTATTTCACAGTCGAAGCAGAGCGAAAAGTCGCTTTGTTAGTCCGGTTGTTGGAACGCGAACAACCCGAGCAGGCCATCGTATTCTGCCGTACAAGACGAGGTACCGACCGCCTGTGTCGAAAATTGAGTACCAAGTTCCGCGCCATGGATTGCATCCACGGCGATATGCCACAGGGGAACCGGGATCGCGTCATGAGGCAATTCCGCAGCAAGGAAATTCGCATCTTGATCGCCACCGACGTCGTAGGCCGTGGCATCGATGTCACTGGAATCTCACACATCATTAATTTTGACATACCCCAAAGCTCCGACGATTACGTCCATCGGGTGGGACGAACCGGTCGGATGGGACGGCAAGGCGTTGCCTACAGCTTTGTCACACCTGAAGAAGGTGAAGAACTGACGCGGATCGAAATGCTCATTAACAAACTTCTCAAACGCGGTGACATCGAAGGTTTTCAGACAGTCGCCCCGGTGATCAGAACCAGCACAGATCCCGGCGACCGTTCAAAACCTGATTCCGAAACGCCCGAGCCTCCCAAGCCGGCCCCGCCGGGGCAACGCCCCCGCCGGCGACACCGACGAGGTCTCTAATCCGCCCCCCCCCAACCGTGGCATCCTCTCCCAAAAGCCGTGAGCAGGCCGTGGTGATCCACCATTAATCGGATGCGGTAAATTGTTCGACCAGAAACGCTCGGGCCCTGTCCCAGTTGGCAGCCGCTTGCTCAAAATCAACGTTCATGGCACGGATCGTTTGCGGAGTTTCAATCCGGGCTGCCTGATCGACCTCCGGATTAAGCGGGATTTGGGCACTCGCACCTTCAGCCAAACTTCTTTCAACTTCCGCCGAGAGCAAATAATCAACCAATCTCTCTGCCGTGCCCGGGTTCGGCGAATCTTTGACTAGTGCCAGCGTGTTTGGAATGAACAAAGTTCCCAGCTCTCCTTCTCGCTGGTCTGGATAGATAATCGCCACAGGCAAGCCCTTTTCTAACTCAATAATCGCATCGTCGGTATCGGTGAGCCCAAATGCGATCGCTCCCGACGCAACTGCCCGCGCTACCTGACGATTGCCCGACATGATCTTTGCGTTTTGCCTCAAGTTGCGAAAGAACCGCTTCGCTTCTTCATCCCCCCAGGCGGTAAACAAACAAGCTGCGTGCGATGCAGTTGTGCCAAACAGCGGCTTGGCAATCCCCACCTGACCGTGCCACTGCGGATCGGTTAAATCAACAATCGATTGGGGATGGCTCCCCTCCGGAACCAGGTTCGTATTGACAATCAGTACACGAGCACGAGCTGCAAATCCATGCCATGCGCCGTTGGATGATTTTACCGATTCCGGATAAGCCGCCGCGGCAGGCGAGTGATATAACCGCAGTATCCCTTTTTGCTGCAAACGAAGTGTGTTGAGAATCTCGTTGTTCCAAAACAAGTCGCATCGAGGACGTGCTTGCTCGGCAATAATCGCTGATGTCAAACCAACCGTCTTGGTCGACTCGCTGTCAAACTTGGCACGGACCTCAACGCCAGTCCGCTCGGTAAATCGATCAAAGACCGGTTGCGAAAAAGGCTCGTCCAGCGCCGTGTAGACGATGACCTCCGGTCGGTCCGGAGAACCGCAACCGGTGACCACGCTTGCCAATCCGAAAAGAGTAAACCTAACCAAGGCTGCAAAACGTTTCTCCGTGCAATTCAGCCGCTCGGACCTCCGGAAGCGTGTTTTCATAGAATCCTCTTTCGGTAACGAACCGACACTTTCCAAGAACCGTCACGCATACCATCACGGAAATACCCACTGGGCATGGATCCCCAACAGGCAAATTGGCTGACTCCCCAAAAAAAATCTTTGCAGAATTAGCGGTGAGCTGCCACCACAAGAACCGCCTCGTTTTTCGTACTGCAGCCGCTTAAATTTTAGTGATCAACGTGTCGTTTCCGGGTTTCGATGCCGCAGCCCCGTTCCAGGGTGAGCCACCTGCAACGGCCCCTCAGATGTCTAATAATTACGGCATTTTACGCGCATATTCCAATATTCTCAGTTTTTTCTAGCAGCAATTCTTTTCTAGAAAACAGTCCGATCTCCAACGACCGTTGGTCGCAAGTTCTTTGCCAGGTTGATAATCCGGCAATCGGTATTGTACTCAGAAACGAAATAAATTGCCGTCAGTTTAGATTTTTTAGCCGTGGTACATTCTTGACTTTCCGCCAAGTGACATCAAGAATATTGGTGTGTCCCTCCCATCAATACGTCCTTCAACGATGGGTGGGTGGGATCGAAAACGAGATTTTTGGTGGATCGCAGGGATCAATTTTTTTTTTAAAACGCGAGTGCAAGTGTTGTTCAACGTTTTTTCCCGGACCTAACCCGTAACTCTGGAGTATATAATCATGGCGAGGAAAGCCATTTCCAACGATCGCTACCGCTTAGTCGGAACTTACGAACGACTTCGTAAGGCTCTGTTGGATGAAAATGATACCACGAAGCTGGATAAAGCCCTCTCTTACTGGGTTCTTCCGACCGATCGCCGTCTGCCGATCGCGTTCCTGGATCAACAACTGCGGTACTTGTTAGGCCAACCGTTGGAAGACTTGATGGCCACCTCGGGCGTTGGCCAAAAAAAGATTCTGGGATTTTATGATCTGCTAAAACGGGCGGTCAAGGCGTCCTCCGCCGATATCCCGTTTGGTCTTAGCAGCCCGGAACCCAAGAAACGTACACCCAAATCAAAGACCGAGGGTGGCTTTGATCCAACGATCGTCTCTGAGGCCCTCTGGGCGACCTGGTGCGACACGGTCCGCCGATTTGACGTGGGCTCCGAAAAGCTCGGTCGCTTGGCGCCCAGCCTGCAAGCGTTGCCGACCGTGATCTGGCAATCGCAATTACACGAGTATGTTGGCCTCTCGCTGGCTGAAATACGCAATCTGAAAACTCATGGCGAAAAACGTGTCCACGCAATCCTGGAAGTCTTTTGCACCGTGCACGAAGCGATTTCTACAGTGACGCTGAATGAAAATGTCGATGTCGTGATTCTACCGCGGTTCATCCCTCCGCTGTCGCGGTGGATCATGCAAACCATCGACCAACCCGAACTGCCGGCTGCCGAAGAGTTGCACCAGAAAATCATTGAACCGTTGGTCGCTCAAATCCATATTGACCTGGGCAAACAAATCGGAAATCTGGTGGCAGCCCGCCTGTCGCTCGACCCCAATGCACCTTCCGTCAAGCAATATGCCGACAAAATGAACGTGACGCGAGCCCGCGTCTACCAGCTTTTGGAAGATTGCGGCAAGGTGATGGAGGTCCGTTGGCCAGAAGGTCGCTGGTTACTCACACCGCTGGCTGCCAAGTTTGGATCTTCGCCGCCCGACACCATCGGACTGCTGCACGGTATGGTCGACCTCTTTTTCCCAGCCGAGCGCCCCAAGATGGATACAACTGACTCCGAGGGCGACGAAACTGGCGAAGTCGACAAGGCCGACGAAATCGAAATTGGGACCACTGACGGGTTGACGAGCGGATGACCCAGATGGATGCACGTGTCTATGTCTCTACCGTCTTCGGTTAAGTCGTGTGTCGTGTAACCTTGGTGACGCCCCAGTCCAGCACCTTCACTTCACCAAATTCCCCCACCCAGATGTTCTCGGGCTTCAGGTCCCGGTGCACCACCCCGTGGACGTGCGCGTACGCGCATGCCTGGCACGCCTGGATCACCACTTCGACCAGGCGTTCTCGCGGAAAGGACTCCTCGGTGACCCGATCCTTCCAGCTGAGTCTCTGCAGCACCTTGAACAGATCTTCGCCCGCGATGCACTTCATCGTGAAGTACAGGCAGTCCCCGTCGTAACGTCCGATCTCGTATACGGGGACGGTGTTGGGATGTTGAAGCTGGGCGGTGATCCGGGCCTCTCGAAGAAAGCGCCGCCGCTCGGTCGTGTCTCTCGCACACTCCGCACGCAACGTTTTGATCGCAATCCGGCGGCCCATTACCGGATCCCAACACGACCGCAACTCGGCTTTCGCACCACGAGCGATCGGTTCGAACTCGCTGTATTTCCCATAACCCGTTGGCAGATCGTCGGGGAAATCGAGATCGGTCGAGCGAAGCATAATCTGTGAAAAGGTGTCGCGAGAGGCGTTCATCCGGTGCACCCGTGAAATCCCGGCAAGGAAGCCTGTGTGCCTGTTGCTCTTGTCATGCCATTCGCTGCCTGCCACGGGAGCGTCGACAGATCACCATACAGTTCATCGTCTCGGCCGCAGCGCGTTCAATTGAATTCGCGCCAGTCGCACGTCTTCCTTGTTTACAGAATAAGCAAGCAGCAACTCGCTACCGACAACGATGCCGTGAGGATATTGCCATCCGTCAAGTTTGTGCTTGCCATCGAATCTCCGCCGGGTCGGCTCGTTCTTGACGATATACGCCCGATCGTACCGCCGCCCATCGGCACTTAGGGCGATCGTAAGGATCGAGCGGTCCCACCGCTTCGACGACGAGTTGTTGACCAGGAAATAGTCGCCGGCGGGGAGACGGCCCGTGGCATGACGGGCCAGCGAATCCGGGAAATTCGTTTTCACCGGAGCCGTAAACGTTCGGCCACCATCGCGACTCTCGCTCGCGTACAGGAAACCGCTGTAATTGCGAAACGGACAGATCAAACGTCCGTCGGCCAGCACATACGGCGCCGGCTCGGTGTATCCAAAGACCTTCAGATCTCCAGGCACAATTGTCGACGACGACCATCCCCCCAGTCCGTCCGACTGATCTGTCCGCAGCAGGGCCATCCGCCCCAGCTCACGTTCCTTGCCCACATGCTCACCGGCCAGCAACAGGCCGCCTCCTGGCACGGCGATCGGTGGCGCGATGTAGAACCCGGGCACCACTCGTCGGGACACCGACCATGTCCGGCCATCCGTCGATGTCCTCGCCCACAACGCGGTTTTCGGATCGAAATTCGTCCCTCCGGTGATCGTGTAGAAAGCAACCAGTGTTTTTCCCGAAACGACCCAGCCCGCCGCCACACAGGCCCCTCGGCCCGACGGATCCTTCGCCAACTCGCGAGGCGTGCTCCAGCGGTCCAGTGCTCCGACGCGTGCGGTCGAGTAGAGGATCCTCTGCCCGGGCTCATCCTCGCCGACACGACCGTTGGACCACATGCACCACACCATCTTCTCCCGTTTCACCAGGTTTGGGTGGTGGCAGAAGCGAAAGGTCGTCTCGGTCGCCCTGTAAAGCACCGTCTCCGTGAGCTGTAGGTCGGACAAGCCCAGCGTGCGGGGGCGTGATGCATCGAACAGTCCCTCCACCGCCTCCAATGGCGGTGCCGCCACCGCCACAGCGGCCAACCACACCACCACGCCCATGCCGATCAGGGCTTCAAAACGACCCGATGATCCCATTCCAGGAACTCCTCGATGAATTTCGCCACTTCCGATGCGCCGCGCTCCAGCAATTCCTCACCCTTGTCAACCGTCGCCAATTTCGGCGACCCCATCGCACCGGTCCATTGACCAGCACGTGCAGTTCGCTGGAATACCTGAGAAACCGACGTCAATCACAATGCATCGCACTTGGCTAGAGCCAGCAACGCATAACCGGTACTGCTAAACGTGATGAAGTGGTAGGAGTCGTTGTTTAACGATCGTGTCCACCAACGGCCCGACTCCCGCTGGTTGGTCTTCAGCCAGTTGACGGCTGCCTGGATCCGCGGATCTACGACAGCCATACCTGCGTCCCGAAGTATAAGAACTGCCAGACCGGTCATATGGCCGTCGCTCGGTGGGTTGTCAAATTCGGGTTCTGCTCTCAGCCGCTCAGCCCGGTTGCCCTCTCCCCAGTCTTCCGGTTTGGCGAAAGTCCGTATCGACCACCCGCCGTCTGCCCGCTGGTGACTCCAGGTCATGTCGATAAATGCCTGCTTCTGAACATCGGTTAGGAGATCGGGGATCCGCGTCGCGGCCCACAACAACGAGATGCGACCATAATCGTTTAGAGGATCCGTTTGTTGCAAATACTCCTTGAGCTTATCGACCTGCTCCTGCAGACCATCGTCATCAAGTTCAGCGAGCCAACCAGGGGCAGTTGCAACTGCAAGGGCTGCTACCGTGGTAACTTGGAACTCACTCGATTCCAGGGGCGGCCAACACGTTTGGTTGAACCAAGAACCATTTTCCAGTTGGGCGGAGAACATCAGCCGCAGTGCCTGATCGGTTTCGGGCGAAAGCGATTTGGTAACATGCACGTCCCATTCAGCCAGGCCGAGCGCGATGTACGCCGTTGAGGTCCCGGTAACATCGGACTTTAGCCCAGAAGTCCCCGTAAGTTTCCTGACTTGTTCGACAAAGAAGCTGCGGACCTCCACCGGCGGAGGCCCCAGTCGTGAGGTAAGTGCTCCACGGACCGTCAGGTAAGAGCCATTCGTATGGCAGCTGATACATCCCTCCGAACGTGACCAGGCCAATGCCCCGTTGGTCAAGTACCGATCGGCCAGATGAGCAGAGAACTCCTGCCGCTTCGGTTCCTGTTCGGACGCAGCCGGGATCAGAATCGACCCTGACTCGTACTGCGGTTCCTTTTCCTTTGTCTCCTCCGCACCTTCCTTGATATCCTCCGCACCAGCGGTGCCAATCAGCGTGACCGTCAAAAGCACTAAGCCAGCTTTCCTGCAGGCATCAAGTAATGGCATCGCATGTCCTCTGGTTCGGTTCATTTCATACAAGCCGGGTAAAACTTCTGCCAACGCATACTGGTCGGCGGCGCCAGTCGTGACCTGGGCTGTTTAACGCACCAGCGTGAGATCCAATCTGTTGTACGTCGGTGTCAAACTCTGACTCCGCCAGCGATTTAAGCTGAATCGGGATGGGGAGCAACGTCCCACCCGAGGGCAACCAGAGTTAAACGTGTGGCGGGACCGATTACATGATTTAGGAAGTCGTTCGACGTCGCAAGGCCATGACACCCACCGCCCCCAGGGCCAACGTGCCAAGTGTTGCAGCTGCTGGTTCGGGAATTGCACTACCGGTTGCGGCGGTAACTCCCATGTTATCTTTCCAGCGAGTGTAATCAGCCGCGTTCACCTTACCATCAGCGTTACCATCGGCACCCTCGCCCGGATAGACCTCGGTACCAAAGCTTGTTTTCCAGACGAGATAATCTTCTAGTTCCACTTCGCCGTTTCGATCGTAGTCACCTGGCACGGCTATGTCACCGCGGTCACCAGCGTCGATAACAGTACCGGGAACGTCCTGATAAGCCCACTCGGATATCTTCAACCCGGTCAGGCCAATGCCGTCATTCTTTTCGGTGGCTACGAGAACCCAACCAAAGTGGTCTCCAGAACCTGGAATATTGAACTTCACACCCAAATAACCGTTATCGGCGGCCAACCAGGATCCCTGCTCACCGTAGAGGTAAGTGACACCATTACTACTCGAAAATGCAGATAAGCGGATGATCCCTCGATTGGTTTTGGGACTGTCATCCGAAATCAACAATTCGGGCGCAAGTTTCACGGCGACTTCGTTGGTGCCGATCACGACGTTGTTCGACATGCCAACGATGGCCCCCTCTCGACCCACCAGCTGGAGCGCGGACGAGGTTGTTGAGGTCGCATAAGCACTTAACTTCATGCGGAAGTCGAAATCGGCCTGGTTGTCATCGTTTAAATCGAAGTTCAGCGTATTGGTCAGGCCGTTTTGCGCGGGGAGCAACACTTCCAGTTGCTCCGACGGGTGCGAGTGCTGGACTCCAGCCTCGACAGAGTGAACCGCGGCCAGAGAAACACCAGCCGCAGCAGCAAACCGCTTCCAAGCCACACTGCCGTTAACAGCAGGCTCCAGAAAGTGAAACGCGGCCCGTTGACGCTTGCCGTAGCGAGCGAGTTGGTCGCTAAGCAGAGCATCGAATTCACCGCCAGATGGCGGATTGGACCCAGCGGGACAGTTCTTACAGGGGGGAATAACCATCGCTCATCTCCTATAAGACCCGCTAAAGGCCCTTGCTGACCTTCTGCACCGATAGTCTTATATTAGACCGTCTCCTTGCAGGTGGCAACAAAAAAATGGGGGAGGCACGTTGGGCGATCCGGGCGGTCTGGCCGGACAATCGACTCCACCATCGGTCGATTCAACCCTTCCGGCGGGTATTCTCAGAAGACCGATTCGTTCCGACTGGTTCGTTTCATCAACGCTGATCACTTCGGCTTGTTGCAACATTTCCTGCTGGATGCGCTCTCGTGCCGACGGGTCGGTGATATGCTCAGCGACCAGTTTGGCGAGCCGGGCCGACAGGAGCTCCAACTGCTTGCGGGTTGCCAGGCGTGGTTTGCGGTTAGAAAATCGGTCAGGATCATGCCTTTCCAGCCACCACGGGGATGGCCGCCACTGGGAGTTCTGCTTGGCCGCATGATAGACATTCTGCATATGGGTCAGTTCTGCAGCGGCTTCGGCGCGGCGGACTTCCCGGGCAAATTCCGGACTCTCCACCAGGGCACCTCGCAAGGTGGACAGATCGTGTCCGATAGCATGGGCAGCCGTTTCGCGATCTCCACCGAGTCGCAAAACGGCCAGGGTTCGTGCTTGTTCTTCCACCGTCAAAGGGTTCAATTTTTCGTGGCTATCGGACATCGGATGAGACCTCTGATTCCTGCGGGTTCTGTGAGTTATTGCGTTCATGCTCCGATGTACTCGAACGAGACCACCGATCTGCCAGCCGAACTGCGGTAGCCAGCAAATTTTCCTGATTTACTTCGGCTCGATCCTAACCGTTTTACGCTGATCGCTTTCCAGTTGCGGGAGTTCTGACCATGACGAATTAATCTGGGGTGGCTACTGGTGACATTGATCCGCAAGCCCTCCCTGCGATGGAGGGCCGCTACAGCCTCAACAGACCGCATGCCAATGCCAATCCCCTGATAATCTGACAAGGTTACGATGCGCGAGAAACGGCGATGGTTTTTGCGCCCCATCACCGGCAAGGTCGCAGGAAAACTTACCGGCACGTCATCCCACGTGGTGAGGTAACAGCGGGCAGACGGGGCCAGCGAACCACTCAAATAGTGATGACGCTTAAACAACTGCCAAGCCTCCACTCGACAGCGGTAGATTTGCAGAATGAGCGGTGGTCGCCGAAGACACCTCCGCTCTAGCCGCGTCGTGGCCATGTCGAGGATCCAATCTGGTGCGAGCCACGCTGCGACGTCGTAGTGACATGTTATGGCAACGAACCGGCAGGGAATATTACCACGCCGAATTGCCCTCGCAAGTGCTGCCGAACCAACCTGTGCCACATTGCGGTCAACAACGCTGGTGAACTCGTCAAATACAACCAATCGAGAGCGGCCCCCATTCGCAACAACACGTCGTACAACCCGCTCATCCCGACCGCCCTTGGTATGCTCCCGCCTTGTCGTCGACCCCCGCAGTGTGACCTTGGTCGTCCTCTCTTCCGGCTCGAACACAACCGAAAGGGCACGTGCCAAATCGCAGCGGAACCGTTCCCCGTTCGATAACACGTGGTAAGGCTTGATCCACGAAGGAGGGGAGTCAAACCCAACTGCCGTGAAGAGGTCGATGATCTGACGGACAGAGTGGACCCCGAAAGCGTCTACCACTGCGCGATCGTGCGGCCAGTCGCTGCCGCAATACAATCCATCCTTAAACACATGTCGGGCAATCGTGCTTTTTCCGCTTCCCGAAGGGCCTACAATCAACCCGATCTGCCACTCGTCTTCGCGTGTCGGTAATTCCACCTGAAATCTTTCACGCGATTTTTCGGTGAGCGGTACATCAAACATACCCGCCACTTGTTGAACCCGAAACGAATCATGAATCGGGCACTCGACTACAACGTCAACAGTCGGCATGCATATCCCCCCTTCCGTAGTCGCTCGTAAACGACCTGTTGCTCCGCTTCGTTGGCGCATTCAACGACGACCTGATAACTCTCGGGAATTCCCACCTCCACCCGATCTGCTGCGAGTTCCTCGCCCAAGGGTTCCGCCGTTAGCGAATCGAACAGGGATTGCACGGCTCCGTTCTCGGTCGTGACCGTACGCAAGAGGGACTCCAACTGGTCACCCGCGGTCGTTGCCATGCCGGCCAGCGGATCATGCGTGAGCAGGATTTTTTCTGCCTCGGACTCGTCGACATCCAGGACCAACACCGGAACAAGTGCGTTGGGAGTCGTTTCGGCACGCATGTGCCCGTCAATGATTTGCAGCGTGCCGTTGGCAAGTTCGCGGACGAGCAAGGCATCCGCGTAGCCAACCTCGGCTAACAAACCACGAAACACCCGACGTTGGTCGGCCGAGTGAATACGCCAATTGCGGGGGTGATGTTGAAGATCACCAGCACGAACCCTGCGAAACTCTCGGATACGATCCCGAATTGAACTGCCCTTGGGTTGCTTCACGGTTTAAACCTCACAAGCTTGTTGTCAGAGTAGTCATGAACGGCTAATTCTCACACGTTCTCACACGACAAAGACTGGCCAGCTTGACCATGCAACGGCACACCCGTCAGCAACATGCGGCCAGGTGTCATCACTCCTTGTTGGACTGGCGTTGTTCCCACCTCGCGACTTTCTTGGGATCGAGGTTTGCCAGGACCGCGACCAGGTTCAGGAGTTCTCCGTTCCCGGCGCTCATCTGGGCCACCATCCCGTCCTTGAGTCCGTCAATTGCCGTAGCCAGGTCACGCAGGCCTTCCCGGTGGGCACGGGCAGTCTCGCGCAAAGTTCGCTCGCGGTCGGGAAGTGTCCTGGCAAGTAGCCAGACCAGGGCACTTCCTGTACCGAGCGCGCTGCCGACACTCATTGCGCCGGCTGAAGGGACACTGCTCGCCGAGACGATATCTGCGGCAAAACAAAAAAACGTGAAAACCTGTGCAGTGATCATGAATCTCTTTCGGTCGCCTACGTGTGGTTCTTGTCAAGCAAACGCCAATCCGCCCGCGCAAATTCAAGCCAACCAACGCGACCATCCAACTGGCGACTGAAAAACTCCTCAAACGTCCCCAAAAAGGTGCGCCTGCTTACGGAGAGGGTGCTGCGGGCATGGTGGGACCTGTTGTGGAAACACCAGATAACACCTCCCGGCTGGCTGCCGCACCGCCCACGCCTGCCTGATGATGGGTGGTAAAACTGTTCAGATTCGTCGGCCAGGGTCCCAGCTCCGCGGGAAGCTCGGTAACTGCAATCCCCTCGGAGAAATGTTCCAGGCGGTCTTCGTCGAAAACTCGATCGAGACGTGGAACCGTGTCGATCATTTCTGTGGAAGTGCAGAATTCGGCTGGGTTATAGGAGGTAAAATCGCGTTCCGAGAGCACAAAGCCATCGGTCATTGATTTTTCGCGAGTCTTGCCAAACAGTTCGATCGCCATGTTGACGTACACTCGTCGAATGTACTGGCCAACCGTACCCGCAAAATTTGTGGAGATTTCCATTTCGCGGCGGTTCTCGGTGTGTTGCATTGCCTCCGAGAGTGAGACCAGGATCAAACCGACCCAACGCTTCAGGAACGGATTCCGCACCTTGAAAAAAGGAACCGGGTAGACACGAAACACTTCTCCGGTTGGCCGGGCATGTCGAATCTCCATGTTGTCGTGCCCGGGAGGTACCGCCCGGCCAGCAAGGATGTTGGCGGCCCGCAGGTAGAGTTTGTGAATCCGCCTGGTCGTATTGAGTGACGGTGGAATGCGGAGGTCGGCGTCTTCATGATGCATGATGTGAAACAGGTTTCGTCCAACCAAATCGACCCAGTCGAGGATTTGCGGATTTAAGCTGCCTACATCGTTCGACCAGTTGGGGATGGCGTAACCGATTTCGCCAAACACGCCAACTTTGTACCACAAGACTGCATCGGAATGGGTGATAGGCATTGTGCTCTCCTTGGGGGTTGAAAACCTGTTGCATTTTTCGGGAATCAATTTCATCCTGGCGTGTCGTTACTGCGCTTTGAGTTGTTGATCGATCAACGAGTCGAGTGCAACCAACATTTCAACCGCGCCAGGATACTTGCAGCTCAACTGCTCCGCAGCCCATTGATAGGCACGGGCAAAGTCATCCTTCTCGTACGGGACATACCGTGTTTCGCGGACGCGGCGTTGTGGCAGGGGTGGAGTCTCAACGACGATCGGGCGTGGTCGGCCCCTGCCTCGCCCGCGGTGTTCGTTGCTGAGGGCGGCGTTTGGCTGCTGGCTTCGACCCTTCGAAGGTGCAACTCCGCCGACTTCACCACCACGGAACTTTGCACCACGGGTCGCCCGAAAGCCAATCCATCCCGCCACCAAAACGGCCAATGTCGTCGGGCCACCAACGGCAATGACCAGACCAAGCACGTCGCGCGTTGTCAGACGGGCAAGCAAACCGGCAGAACCCTGAATTTTTTCCCGCACAACCGCCAGCGTAGCCTGTTTGGCCCGGTCTTCAGCGGCTTGGACCAGTTCGTCGAAACGGCAGCCCAACGCAACCCGTTGGCTTCGTGGGCAAGACTCTAACGGAACCACTTTTTTCCCTTGGCCGGACTCCGCTGACCGGGCCTTCCCACCAGGGCCTCCTGGTCCGCGGTGCTCGCAACGATTGGTACTTGCTTGCTGCTCAAGTTTTGCCACCCGGTTTTCCAGGTGGCCCAACCATCTTGCCGGCTCCTCCCGACCTCGGGACCCCACCTGCGGAGCACCCACGACAGGTTGGCAAGGAACCACCGGACGGACCGCCACCAGGTCGTGGGTTGCCGGTGTCGATACACGCGCCAGGAATTCATGCAAAGGCCGACCCCACGTCGCGTAGGTCATCCCGTCACGAACACCCCAAACAACTCCGATCAATTCACCCCGCAAGTTGAAAACCCCACCACCGCTGTCGCCCGGCCGGACTGCTCCTTTGATTTTCGTGCTCGGGTACAGAGTTTCCACCGGCGTTGCATAGCCAGCCAGCCGTCCTCGCAGGCAACGGTACTGCCCTGTTGAACCGTAACCGCAAACCAGAAGCTCCCGACCGGGGTGGTCTGCAAACGACCGCACCGCAACCGCGGTTGACGGGGGGATTGCAAGGGCGGCGAGATCATTCGCGTGGTCGATCGCGACGATCCGTCCCCTGGTCGAAGGCGCACCTGGCCAGTGGATGGTGATGGTCCCAGGCCCCCGACGAAACAGGTGGGCACAGGATAAGCACCAGATCGCCCGTCGCAGTTGCGACCAGGGTCCCACTGCCAACGTTGGTGGTGGAGCCTGTCGTATTCACCACGCGACAAGCCGAGCCATGGTTCTTGCCAACTGGCGTGTTCGCGTTGTCGCCGCGTGATGGCGCAGCAACTGGCGGGACGCCACGGCCGTGACCTAGTGGCTGGCAGGAGATCGGGCAGGCACCCCCGGCACATTGAGCCATGGACGCCGGAGTTTGCCACGCGCAAACCACCGTCAGGAGAATGCGTTTGGCAACAGACCACCGTTGCAACCGCAGCGTGTTTGCAACGACTTGGCGTATTCACATTTGCCAAATCGTCATCGTGCATTGTGAGTCGTGTGCAACGGGTCTATTCATGGTGCAGTGTAAACTGGTACTTGCAGAAAGGGCTTCTGGAGAGGTCAGCCGGTTCGGTAAGCCGGTCGGTCAGGTGGGGCACCGGGTCGACCTGGCCAGCTAGCCGATCCGCCATCGCGCACGCTTGACTACAAAAGGGTGGCCGGCGATCGATCGCGTGATCTTCGGTCTGCACTCGCATGGTCAACCGGACCAACGGCAAGTGGAACATGGCAGCGGCCAGAACACCTGCATATCCATAGTCGCAGCCGGCCAGACGCCGCATCCAAACGTGTGCCCGCGTTCGATCGTACTCCGGCCACCACTCGTTCGGGTTCGCCTGGTACACATCAATGCAAGCGGGGTAGCGGCGCACCTGGCTTGCCAGCGTGACCGCTCGACCTCCATGCCACTCCCGTACTTCCAGGCAATACGGGTCATCCCCCCACTAACCAACCTTTGCCGCGTGCGCGTGAACACCCCGGCCGCAAGATGCAATCAATCCGCGTCGGCGAAACAACAACAGATCGCCATTCTGCAGATAGGGATGGGCGTCTTGCAGATTGAGCCAGCGTTGACCTTGGCTGGAATGATTCACGATTTTGATTTCCCCCTGTGCTTTTGGGTGCGATAGTGTGAGCGGTCGTGGTTTTTTTTGCGGGAGCAAACGCCTTGCCGATGGGGAGTCGACGAAGGCCAACTCGCACAAGTCAATAACCGCACAACAGGTCTCTTGGGACACTGGCCAGCTGTCGGGTCGGGTAACAGGCCGCTGACTTCAACCGGCTACCCTGGATGCAGCGGTCCAAAAAAAACCGTGGCCGGACAGAAGCATGTCCGACCACGGGCTCTTTTGGATGTTTGCCTCGGCAAACTCCGCTGGATACCAGCGCCAATCGTTATGCTGAAGAGATTAGCACAACCGCAAGAGAATCGCGAGGATTATTTTTGGCCAGTTGCCACTTCTGGATTCGACGCGACGCGGCCTGGTTTCACACTCTCGTAAATACTGAACTCGGCCCAGACTGGCATGTGGTCAGAGACCTGCAAGGCCTCACTCAGCTTGAGATTGTGCAAACGCAAAATGTCATAGACACCAGCCCGGCCAACAAACTCAGCTGTGGACGGGTGGTGAATCAATACGTTGTCGTAGAGGGCCGTTTGGCGTGTGTTTGTGAAGACTTCGCTGATCAGGGGGCGTAAACCAGGAATTCTTCCAAGTTCGCCCATGTGTTGGCCGTCGACGTTAAAGTCACCCAGCAAGATGATATCGTCTTCACTAAGAGCAGCAACACGCACGGCACGACAAACTTTGGCTAAATCGTTGAGCTCGGTATCTACCTCATCGGGGTCAGTATGTATGTTGACCAGCACAAATGTGAAAGCTTCACCTGGCGGAGGGCCTCGTACACGAAACATGGCTACAAATGGCTCGCGATGCAACAGGTCATCGGGATCACGAACCGTGTAGGTGTGATTTCGATCGACTTCGACGCGGTTCGTGTCGTAGATAAATGCATACTGCTCCTTACTGCTGGACCGGCCCAGTCTTGGACCCAGGACATAGTCGTACGACCGCCCACTGAGAGGATTGAGATAGGTACTCAAAAATCGCTGTAGCAGAAAGTCGTCCTTGATTCTGATTTCCTGAACGGCAATCACATCGAAATTGCGAATGATCGCTGCCAGGGTTTGCATGGCAGCCACATTTTGCTCTTTCGCGCGACCAAAAACCTGAATGTTGAACGACGCAATCCGAACGGTCGGACTGCCCGTCCAAGCCACCGGCGGTGAACCACCACTGGCAACCACCTTCGAAGCTGGCGCAAATAAACCCGGCGGTGAACCGGTATCGGACCCCGAGCCTCCGGAAGACCCATCCTGCAAAAACTTCCAGCCGGCGCCGACAACCAGAACCAGCACCACGATTGAGACCAGCCGCTGCACGGCACCCTCCCTGTGTGTAGCGTCGTGAAAGGACGCGATCCGTTCGACGCCCTGATGACTCCAACAAGCCTCCCAAGAATTCGGTCCACGCATGCCAAGCCGATTGGCACTGCCATTAGCACTCTTATCGGCCAATGTCGGCAAGAAAAGCGCAACAGATCAGCGGGAAAGGGACCAAGAGCGCAAAGAAACCCCCGTCGATGCTATCGGTGACAGCATGAGGGTCCAATCGTGGCAAACCTTGCCTGTTACCAGCCGACCTCGCTACCAATCGACCTTGCGCACGCGACGCCGATGTTTACCATTCATACGCACGTGCTTGGTTCCCTTTTTAAAACGGCTCCGCTTCGGCGTCCCGTTCCGACAAGGGTAGATCGTTCGTTCAGACCGGTCCATCCGTTCAAACGAATCCTCTCCTTCTGGCAGATCGAAGTCTGGTCCTTCTGATCGAATCATCCGTGAAACCCCCACGAATCCATGTGGACGGCGGGAAATCATAGGTTCCCAACTCGTTCGTCATAATCCCTTTCCGATCGCAGATCAACACAGATTCTCTACGTTTTTGTACCTGTAGAATGCCGTGCGCAAATCGAAAATAGGAAACTTCTTTACTTTATGGACAGCCTGGGATGAACAACTTGCAGAAACTGTCTAGCGATTGGCGTCATTTGCAGACTTCGTGCACAAGACGCCCCAATTCAGGCACGATTCGCTTTTTCATCACCAGGCGAATCGCGTTGGTCGAACCCAGCCGTCAGCACGACCGTGCGGACCATCGGTGCCATCCGGATTGGCCAGCTCCTTCAAGAGTGGGCCGATCTGCACAGGCTCGTCCGGCACGAACTCGCGATAGCAAACCTCGTGTCCACCACCGTCAGCAGTTCGACCATGAACTCCCCGCCACGGTCATTCTCGCAGGTCTGGGTATCGCTGACGGTCATCATCACCGCACAGCAAACTAACTGGGGGCTTAACGGCGGTGCCCAGCGGTACTCCGGCTACTTGGAACATTACGAATCTAGCGATTGTGCGGGATGGAAGCAGGAAATCGACGACTCCGGCCACCTCGAATCTTGTATACTGGAAAAGACCGTCATTCCAGCGCGATCACCAACGAAAACATGGTTTTCATGCAACTTCCTGCCTCCCTGTTGCCTGGTTCGATTCTGTTGACCGTCCTGCTCTGTCCGTTGTGGGCACCGGCCGACCTGGTGAAACTCAAATCGGGTGGGCAAATCGAAGGTCATGTCATCCATGACCAAGGACGGCCAGAGCACTTCGTGATCGAAACACCGGCTCATGGACGAATTGTTGTCAACCGGCAGCAGGTCGTCCGCGTGGTTCAACAAACCGATGCAGATCGCGAGTATTCTCAGCGCGCCCACCAGATCGCCGACACGCCGGAGGCCCACTGGGAACTGGCCGAGTGGTGTCGTGAAAATCAGCTCTCCGAGCAGGCAGAACAACATCTTCAACGGGTCCTGGAACTCGATCCCCAAAATCCCCAAGCCCGGCAACGGCTCGGTTTTCAGGCGATCGGAGGCACCTGGATGAATCGTGAAGAGCTCATGGCTTCGCGCGGCTTGTTGATCTACCAAGGCAAATACCGCACGCAACAGGAAATCGAGTTGCTCGAACGGGCTGAAAAACGCGATTCCACAGCTGCCCAGTGGCGCGGGCGTGTGCAACGCTGGTATCGGCAGCTTTTCGACCGACACCACGATAAAGCACTCGAAGCTCAGAAGAACCTTGCCGCGATCCGGGACCCACTTGCAGCTGACGCTGTGGCAAAGCTGCTCAAGCACGAAGAAAACGTCCAAGTCAAACTGATGTTGCTGGAAGTGCTGTCGCAGATTCCTCATCAGACTACGATCAACGTGTTGGTGAACCACGTACTTTATGATCCCCTTGAAGAGGTCCGCGTGCAAAGCCTGGAGTATCTGATTGATTCAACACACCCGGGAACCTCCAGCTCTTTTGTGCGGGCACTCCAGAGCCAGGAGAATCTCGTTGTCAACCGTGCCGCGTTGGCCCTGCAGGAAATTGGCGATCCCAGCACGATCTACCCGCTCATTGACGCACTCGTCACCGAACACAAATTCGTTTTGGGAGCCGGTCCCTCCGGAGGAGACCGATACGAATTCAGCCCCAGTTCCGGTGCTTTTTCATTTGGGAGCAGTGGTCCACGGATCGAAAAACGGCTGTTGAAAAACCCCTCGGTGCTCAGTGCACTGGTGATCCTTTCTGACGGGAAAAGCTTCGATTACGATCAGCCACGTTGGCACACCTGGCTGGCCGCCCAGCAAACCAGCACACGAGTCGACATGCGACGCGACGACTAATGGCCTCCTCCAACTCTGCGGTCCCCCTTGAGCATTCCAGCAGGTCACCCGCTTCCCCAGAGGGGCCTGAAGCGGTGTGGTCGACTGGGGGAAGCGATTCTGCCGGCACGAGCAACGGACCATGAGATGACGACATTTTTGCGATCTTTTTTTCCTGCTGGAATCAGGGTGTTCTCATGACAAAACCAACCGTTGCAATTCTCGGAGCAAGTGCCGATCGGGCTAAATTTGGAAACAAATCGATTCGTGCCCATTTGACCCGGGGATATGATGTCTACCCGGTCAATCCCAAGGGAGGCTCCATCGAAGGACTTCGCGTCTACCCAACCCTGGCCGACGTTCCGGTCCAAAAGCTCGATCGCATCAGCTTATATTTGCCACCGGCAATCGGCATCTGGCTGCTCGAAGAAATCGCGGCTAAAGGGTGCGATCAACTTTGGCTCAACCCGGGAAGTGACGCTCCAGAAGTGGTGGCGCGTGCCCGTGAGTTGGGGCTTGATCCGATCGTGGCCTGCAGCATTGTCGACGCCGGCGTGAACCCCCACGCACTGCCCGACTAGCAGCAAAAACTCACGCGGCGCGCACGACGACCTTGCCGCGTCGCCTCCCTCGCGATCCTCCACCTCCCAACACCGAAAGTGCTACACGGTCTTCCAGATTGGGGCGAAAGATCGTCATCAGCAATAGTGGAAGGTACCAGGCTAGCGCCAAGCCCCCACTATGGGCATGCCAGAACTGCGTACCCAGCATCAACGCTGCAGATCCACTCATTAAAGTTCCCAGATTTTTTTGAGCAGGCCAAATCGCAAAAGCCAGGCTAAGAAAGATGAAACCAGCCAGGATTGGATAACGATAAACGTCGTTCCAGTATTTCCAGATACCTACGACATCTTCGCCAATCGGAAATCGAGCTCCAAACATCTGCTGCAAACGAGCAAAGAACATCGCGGCATCGACCGAAGTAATCGCCAGTGTGACGACCAGCAGGGCTACCATCGTGACCGCACCGGACAGGAATTGCATCAGGCCTCTCCGCCAATAAAAACTCATCCAGAGCGGCAACAAGAACAGCGGGTAATAAATCGTGCCAAATGCCAGGCCCAGTATCATCCCCCCAATCAGTGGATGGCGATAGGCGACGATCGCCCATACCAAAAGAGCCCCCGGAAGGGCGTGCGTCACGCTACCTGTCCACATCGCCGTATAGGGAAGCAACATGTAAAGTGTCGCTGCCGCAATTCCCGTCTTGATGTTGTCGAAGTGGCGCAAGCCAATCAATGCCATCCCCAATACGATCATAATCTGCGAAATGATTGCCACGACACGGGCAGTCACCGCATGGACCATTTGTGCCGGTTGCTGCAGGTCGGCGACCGCACCGCCTTCATTCGTCCCTGCTTCCTTGAGCAGTTTCTCGGTCGATATATGCGGCAACAAATACAGCAAAGGGAATCCGGGCCCGTGCGTCTTGAGTGTATTGATCTCGGCGGGAGAGGCCTCCAAGGAACTCAACTCTGCCGCCCGCTTCGAGCCGGCCAGGTCGTGCACGCCAGGACGACCGGTAATCACATTGGCCATTAAAAACACCAGCAGCGAAATCCCGAGAAACGTCATTCCCCCGACGCTTAAATTGGGCTCGAGCAAGGGCCGCCGTACCATCGATGTGTCCAACAGCAGGCGGACTAAAAATAACGCACTGACAACAATGAGCCAGATGTGACCAACGTGCCCAATCAGGGACGCCTGCGTGTCAAAAGGAGCAAGGTCGGCACCGTATTTGACCAGGAGCAGACCAGGTGCCAGGAAAATCAGCCCGATTAAATCAAGGTTGCGTATGCTCCATAGCCGGCCAAATTTGACATAAAGCGCAATCGTCAATAAGGACGAGAGATAAATCCAACTCGTCGGGTCCAGCCGCTCATAGCGAAAAAGTATCTCGCCCATGGCACTTGTTTCGCAACGGGACGTAGCACAATGCGCTCAACACTTCATTCTGCCGACCCACAAGCCGACGTGACAACCCCAGCGGACGTCCGATCGCAACCTTTTTACCACCGTCGAACGTCTCCAGAAGGCCGGGCCAACCGGGTCCCGCTCCTACCACGAATCCCCTTTCCATCACTACCAGGTCCCAACTCCAACGCCCTTGCCGGTCCAGCCCCATCCGGCTACTCGACTGCCGAAAGCCGATCTTGTGCCTCCTCGGCCCAGGGGCTTTCTGGTGTCAAATCGCGAAAATGGGCCCAATGATTCAATGCCTCGTTACAACGCCCCAACTGGTCCAAAAGCCGTGCCAAGTGATAGTGAACGTCGGCGTAATCCGGGTGACAATCCAAGGCCCCTCGATACGCAGCTTCGGCAAGGTCTGGCTCGTTGAGTTCCACGAGTACACAACCAAGGTTAAGCCGCGCCTCGATATAATCGTCAGCCAGCTCAATTGCCACATAGAACCGCTCGCGGGCAGCAGAGAGATCACCGGTTTGGTACAGCAAATTACCCAAGGCAAAGTGGTCCTCGGCAGCACCGCTGCCCGCAACCACAATCGACCGATAAAAGTCCAAGGCACCTTTGAGGTCACCCTCGGCTTCGAGTTCACCCGCTAATTCGCGGAGTTGCTCAACACCGTAGCCATCCCCTGTTGAAATGCTCTCTTTGTCAAACGGAATGGACTGGATTAGGGAAGCGGCGTCACCTTGATCCGAAGTAGCGTCGAAGTTCAGCAGCAATTGCCCGCTCGGTTCACTCAGCTCATCGCCACGCCGCAAAAGCAACTGCTGACCTTCTACGACCATTGGCAGTTCACAAAGTGGCCTGGCTACCCCCGGCAAGACCCTGGCAAGTTCGCCCATCTTTGTGTCGATACCAGCAAGCGAGCAGCCAGAATTCAAGATCTCGGCAAGGAGTCTCGCAACATGCAACTCCCCCGGAGCCAGATAGGTCACCCGATGCACTTCAACCGAAGCAACCAAATAATTCCGGCGAATCCATCGTCGAATTGCAGATACCGAAACCCCCATCAATTCGGCAAGCATGGCAGCCGTGTACAAACCACGCACGTCTTCGGTTGGGTCTTCGGTCGCCACGCTCTCGCTCCACGCCAGTTAAAAGGGTTACCCGTTCCCGGGATTGGCAACCTCATTGTGACATATTTGACGCGCCGAGGTGAGAGGGTCGTAAGGGCGAAGTGAAGATCCACTCGCAGCAACAGCGACAAGAGACCTGCTGCGGCTGGGTACGCTGACGGCCGAGGGACCCATTCCCCGTGTTAAAAGACCTCTCGTCTTAACCGCATGAGTAGTCTTAACCGCACGAGTGGTCCTAACCACACGGGTCGCAGCACGGGTCACAAGAATCGCACGGCACGCGAACCGTGATGGTCTTTGGTACACGATACGTGTACGTCACTGGAACACGTTTACACACTGTACGTGGTTCTTCGATCGTTTCCTGACGGCATTCGTAGCGGCACACGCGAACCTCATAGGGTTCGACACACTCTTCGGCCACCATCCGGCAGACCGTGTACGGCACCTTGCGGACACGTTCCTCGGTGATCATCCGACAAACTTGTACCGGCACTTTGCGCTCAATTCGCTCGGTAACTTGGCGGCAAACCGTATACGGTACCTTGCGGACACACTCCTCGGTCACCATTCGGCAGGTTCGTACGGGTACTTTGCGGACCCGCTCCTCGGTCACCATCCGGCAAACCTGATACGGCACCCGCTCGACAACCTGCTGAGGAACATATCGAGTCTCGGAGACTTGTTCTGCTACGATATTCGGTCGCCACACACGCTGCGCCACCTGTTGTGGTGGTGCCTGATACCTGGCCCAGTTGAATCCCCCCCGTTGAATTTGGACTTGTCCCGTCTGAGGGTTCACAACCTCCGTGGAGGACAACCAGGTCAAACGGGGCGGGGAGACGGCACCCGGTACGGCCACACACTGGGTCCCCCAACATCCCTGGTCTCGCAAAACGGTACGACAAGTCGTTACTGGTCGCATGACGGTACGGCAAATCTGACGCTCGGCGGTTTCCCAAACCGGTCGCTGGACACAATACCGCTCTTCGCGACAGCTGGTTTCCCAAACCGGTCGCTGTACGCAATATCGTTCTTCACGCTCACATGTCTCGCTGACGGTCCGAACCTGATCATAACTGCAGTCGCGGACCACGGTCTCCCATACTGGCCGCTGTACGCAATATCGCTCTTCCCGCACCTGCGTTTCGCGAACTGGCTTGAGGACCGTATAACGGCGCTCTCGGGCCTCTGTTTCCCAGACCGGGACTCGACGAACAACCTGGCGTTGCTCGCACACGGTCTCCTGCTCGATCCGATAGTAAGTAACTTCCCGCTCCTCGTAGACCGTCTTACAAACGATGCGATATTCCTGACCACAGGACGCCAGTGCCTCACCCGGATTTGCCCCGCAGGCTATCAACGTCAACCCAATCAAAACAATAGCTATACGAATTGTCATGCACCCGACCTGTTTGCTGTTTTAAAGATGTTGTCCGCGTCCTAGCGAGACCCGACAAGGGCTGTAATCCCTCGGGTGCGCAACCCTTCGTCTCAACTCTGCAGGCTAAACCACCGCAAGGCAAATGACTAAAGATCCGCTTGCAAGCTATCACACCCGCCAAGTTCTGACGGGACAACAACTTGCGATTAGAAAAAATTCTCAAGTCCAATCCATTTTGAACCGACAGCCGAGCCAGGGACAAGCTGACAACACCCTGAACAGCCAATAAAATTTTGTCGGCAAAACGTCACAACCCGTACAACCTGAAGAAGTTGCCCGCGCTCAAAACGCAAATCGGGAAAATTGATAATCGCCGGCAACGTTGCAAGGTGTCAAGGTATTCCCTGTAAATGCTCAAGTGTTCGTTTCGCTTTGGCCTGCACATGCGGGTCGATTCGGGATTCGTACAATTCGGTTGGATTGGCAGTTACGATCTCTTGCAGGGCCTGTGTGATTGATGACAAGTCGGACTCGGAATTCTGCCGGGCAAGCTCAACGGTGCCCTGCATCGCGTTTTTCATAATGACTGCCCGCTTGACAAACTGTGACTGCGGGTCGGGCTCCTCCGTCGCACTACCCAGCTCTTCGCTATCGAGCATCTCGGCGAGCGTTTCGATCGCAATCGCATTGCCTTGTTGAGCCAGGGCAACAGCTGCATTGTAGCGCGTGTCGGAATGGGGGTCGTCGATCATGATCTCCAGTTGCTTCATCATGCCCGGGGTCCCGATCCGCCCTAACGCAAACGCTGTTTCAGAGCGAATCAGTTCGTTTTCTTCATTCGCCAGTAGAATTAATGTCGGTTCGAGCGTGGCGTACTCCGACAGGCCGTTTGGATTGCTTTGCTGCAGATGATAACCAAGCACGGCTATTGCCTGGATGGCGCCTCGCCGGACCCATTGTTCGCGCGGGTCGCGAGAGGTTGTCGCCGCCTCAATCAGTACCTCTAACCCATCCGCTACTTCAAATTCCCCCAACGCGCGACAAATAAAATATCGTAAATTCACCGCTCCAGGTTCCATCCCACCCGGAGACGTCGCTGTCGTCAACTCGCGTTGGAGGATCTCCGCAAGTTGCATTGCCGCGTTAGAGTTGCGGCGAAATTCAGTATGGCGGCTGTTGCGAAGCATGTCGGCTAGTTCGTTTGCCCGCTGCCAACGCGCCGGGCCAGAGCCTCGCAAGCCCTGTACGACATCTTCCGGGCGGGTCGAAGCATGGTGGGCAATCCAGCTGAACATGAGCCAAACCGCTACAATTACTACCACGATCACCCCGGGAATCACAAACAACTGCAGAATGAACCCTGCCGACGGTGGTTCAACTGGCGGCAATTGGTCGTCGGGGTAATGGGGCCCTGACGGGTGGCCCGTGGAATCGCTGGATAGACTCGAATCAGACATGGTTACGGATGGCTCAAGGATTGGAAACAAAGGAGTTGGGGACTGGTTGGTTCCAGAGTCACCACCCCCTAGAATCCAACATTGGCGATCCTGCGCCTAGCACCCCCTACCCAACGCCTGCCAATCATGTACCGTCTCGGTGTTTCACTCGATTCCCCCGCCAAAAATCTGGCCCTGGACGAGGCCCTGCTGGACTGGGCCGAATTGCAGCCGGGCGGTGTGGAAATTGTACGCCTCTGGGAACCCGACGTGCCATTTGTCGTTGTCGGTCGTTCCTCCAGACTTGAACAGGAAGTCGATCTTGCCGCCTGTCAACAGCGGGGTATTCCTGCCCTCCGGAGATCCAGTGGTGGGGCTGCCATTGTTACCGGGCCAGGTTGCCTGATGTACGCCGTTGTTCTCAGCTACCACCGGCGACCAGAACTCCGCCCAATCAATCAGGCTCATTCCGGCGTGCTGGATCGGATGCTCAAGGCACTGCGACCACTGGTCCCGAATATCGATTTTTCCGGCACAAGCGATCTCGTCTTGCAACCCTCACTTACGGGCAGTCACCCGGGATGGAAGTTCTCCGGAAATAGCATGCGGGCTAAACGAAATCACTTTCTCTATCATGGGACGCTGCTTAGTAACTTCGATCTCTCGCTCATCACCACTTGTTTACGTACGCCACCGCGACAACCGGAATATCGACAACAGCGTTCGCACGACCAATTCGTGGTTAACTTGTCCGTCCCAATCGAAACTCTGCGCGAAGCAATCTTCGAAGCGTGGGAAGCAGATGACTTTTTAACCGACTGGCCTCGTGAACAAACACTCAAGCTGGCGACCACCCGCTACCTTCAGGAAAGCTGGACTCGGATTCTTTGACGGCTACGCTCAAGTGGCTATCTCTGCAGTCTCATGATGGGGCCATCCGATCCTGCTGATGAAAACTGTTTGTGGCGATTGTGACGCTTCTCCCAGCCCACTTCGCAGTTGAGTTCGATTTGAATCATCCTCCCACCACAGGCTGCAAAGTACCGAAATAAGCTAGCTTTGTAGGCCCGCGTTGCTTCTTCTTGAGGACAAATCCCAGTTATGGCCAACACGTTCCAACGACCTGATCCACCAACGATTGCAACCGATTCGAAATATTTTCCGCTCCTGCAATCGATCGAGGCGATGGTTTTCACGCTTTCGGTACGGGGAACAATTCTCGATTGCAATGGCACCTGCGTCGAACAAACCGGTTTTTCCATCGCAGAACTCGTCAACCGCAATCTGGCCGATACCGTTGCTTTACCAGGAGAAGCCGACGCACTCCAGGCGAAGATCAACCAAATAATCTCCGGTGAACTAGTCGACCGCTTTGAAACCTGTCTGCAGACGAAGCATGGTAACCAAAAACGAATTCGCTGGTCGGGCATAGGCCTCGAGACTGTTGAGCAAACGCTCCCCGCAATCCTGCTAACTGGCATCGACCTGACGAACGAGTTCGTCGTGGGAAACCACCTCACCAGGTCCCGGGAAACTTCAGCCAAGCTGAAGCAACAACTCGCCCGACTCAATGCGACCTATGATCTTGGAGACGAAGCGGTCGACCGTCGGTCAGAGCGGCGTCCCGATTATCGGCAACGGCAACGTGTTGCCCCATTCGACGGCCGCCATCTGCCCACCAACGACTGCTTTATTGAGGTGGAATGCAGGAATATTGGAGCGCGCGGAATCAGCTTCTTCCTGGACAACCCACCAGTTACCCAAGACTATGTGATCAAGTTAAGCCGCGGGCCGACGGTAATTAATTTGTCTGCTGAAATCAGGCACGCCACGCTCACCGATTTCCCCGATTCCCGGCGTTTTCTCATTGGCTCTCAATTCACCGGCCGGATCACAGAAGGTGCAAACGATTGAGGTAACAAACACAACCCCTTGAGCAATCTTTCGGTGGGGGTGACAATTTAGGCCACCATGCACCGCAGGCCCCTACTCGAATTCCTGGACCGATACCAGCACCGCTACCCAAACGAACATGGGGTGATCGAAAAGATTCGCCAACTGGTCGAAAGTCGGGCCAATTGTTTTGAGCGGACGTGCCAGCCGGGTCATCTCACCGGATCGGCCTGGATCCTGGCAACCGATCGACAACACATCCTGCTGACCCACCATCGCAAACTCAAGCGATGGCTCCAGTTGGGGGGTCATGCCGACGGTCAAGTCCACGTTGAACAAGTGGCGCTTCGCGAAGCCCAGGAAGAATCGGGAATCCGACAGTTCAGGTTTGTCCTCCAAGACGAATCTCTGCTCCCGCTCGATGTCGATGTCCACACGATTCCCGAACGCCGCGACCCGTCTGGAAAACTGCTTGAAGGCGCTCACGAACACCACGATATCCGGTTCTTGCTGATCGCTGAATCCGACGATCCCATTCGGGTGAGTGATGAATCTCATGATCTACGTTGGTTCACGCCGGCAGAGGTTGAAGCCCTGACCAGCGAAGAAAGCCTCCTCCGCATGCTCTACAAAGCCGAATCGTGGGTAGCCTGATCCCACCGGGCAGACGATCCGGTCGCTTGTCGCCGACCGGCCCTCGATCGCGCTGGGCACTGCCCACACCAGCCAGCCCGGGTGCGCGTCTAGCATCGATTCATAGAGATCCGGTATCCTGGTATCCGTTCAAACCACCCTATCAGCCCCTTTTGATGAAGGCTTGAGATGTCTGCACCTTTGGGACGCAAAAAAATACACCGCAAAGATTTGCCCGAGGGCGAGGTTCTCTGCGAGCACTGTACGGCTAAATGCTGCCGTTATTTCGCGATGGTCATCGAAACTCCCGAGACAGTTGCCGACTTTGATTACATCCGCTGGTACTTGCTGCACGACAAAGCCACCGTATTCAAAGAAGATGATGACTGGTATCTGCTTGTGCATACGGTGTGCGAGCATTTGCAACCCGATCATCGCTGCGGCATCTACAAAACGCGCCCCCAAATCTGTCGCGACTATACCACCACGGACTGCGAATACGAAGACGATTGGACATACGATTTCTACCTGGAAGCGGCCGACCAGGTCGTCGAGTACACGGAAGCCGTACTCCAAAAGAAGGGACAAAGTATCCGCAGCCCAAAGCCACCCTTGCTGTCAATCCTTTCGTAGCCGCTCGTACGAACCAGCACACCATGAGTAAACCTTTGATCCAACCCAGAACGCTGAAAGGGTTTCGAGACTTTCTCCCGGAAGCGATGATCCCGCGCGAGCGGATGATGGAAATTGCCCGACGTGTTTATCGATCGTACGGCTTCAGCCCCATCGATACCCCTGCCTTGGAATACCTGGAAATCCTGCGCGGCAAGGGAAGCGACGAAACGGATAAACAACTCTACCAGTTCGAAGATTCTGGTGGCCGGGCAGTCGGCATGCGGTTCGATCTGACCGTCCCGTTGGCCCGCTTTGTCGCTCAACACATCGGAGATTTAGGAACCCCGTTCAAACGCTACCACATCGCCACGGTCTGGCGCGGTGAGAATACGCAGCGGGGCCGTTATCGCGAATTCATGCAGTGTGATTTCGATACGATCGGCACGCTGAGCCCGGCCGCCGATATAGAAACAACGCTCGTCATCCACGACCTGTTACGCGCAATTGGATTCGAAAAATTTACCATCCACATCAATAACCGATTGGTCCTCTCCGGCCTTTTGGAAAAAATTGAACTTGAAAACCAGGCAAAAGAAGTCCTGCGCGGACTCGACAAGTTAGCAAAAATTGGACCCGATCGCGTGATCGACGAAATCCAACAAACAGCCCAAGCCACGACGCAACAGGCCCGGCAGCTTGTAGCCCTGGCCGATCTGCAAGGTTCCAATGACCAGATCCTCAGCCAACTGCACGATTTGATCGCCGGCAATGATCGCGGCGAAGAAGGTGTCCAGCGACTAGCCGATCTCCTCGCCACCGTAACTGCCGGTGGAGTTGCAACAGAACACTTGAAACTCGATCCTTCGATCGCGCGCGGCCTCGACTACTACACCGGCACCGTCTACGAAACCGTACTGGACGACCTGCCCGGCATCGGCAGCGTCGCGAGCGGAGGCCGTTACGATAACCTTGCTGAACTCTATACCAACCAGCAATTGCCCGGCGTTGGCGCGTCACTCGGACTCGATCGACTTCTCGCCGCTATGCAAGAACTCGGCATGATCGAAACCACTCGCACACCTGCCGAAGTCTTTGTGCCGTACTTCGACGCCCACCGCCTCGGGGACTATCTCCTGTTGGCCTCCCAGGTTCGTGCTGCCGGGTTTGGGGTGGAAGTTTTCCCCGAACCAAAAAAACTTGGGAAACAGCTGCAGTATGCCGATCGACGAGGCTTCCGTGCCGCCCTGATCGCCGGACCTGACGAACTCAACACCGGGCAATGCCAGGTGAAAGATCTCGTCAACGGCACCAGTACCACCCTCCCGCTCGACGATCAGGCAACCGCCATCATTACCGAACTCCGTCGGTTGCTCGCCTCCTAAGCCAACGACCAGGGCCCAACGGTCACGGCCCAGTCCAGCTTCCAAGTCAATCAGCTGCCCAGAACCCCACCACCGACCGACCGCTTCGGAAGCCCCCATCCGCGGCTCACGACCCACAGGGGCTTTGCAACCAGTAGTGTTCGCATGTATACTCACACATGTCATGGCCGATCGCCGGAACCATTACGAGGCTGCTTTTGAAGCGTTCCTACGGGACCACCGGATCGCTTATGTGGCGGTCGATGAAACGCGTCGCAGTTTGGTCGCAGATGGTTCTTTGAAAAGCCTCGATTTCATTGTCTCGACAGGGGCGAATGCCTCATGGTTGGTCGACGTGAAGGGACGTCGTTTTCCCTCGGGCGATGAAAGTCGAACTTACTGGAAAAACTGGTCGACCCGAGATGACCTCCGCAGTCTGGCTGACTGGCAAAGCCATTTTGGACCCACCTTCTGTCCGATATTGGTTTTTGCCTATCACCTGGTCGCCAACCGGTCGCCCCTGCCAACAAGGGATCTTTTCAGGTTTCGGGGCGCGGTTTACGGCTTTTTAGCAGTACCGCTGGCAGACTATGTACCGCATGCACGTACGCTCTCAGAAAGTTGGGACACGGTCGCTTTGCCGACCGCTGTTTTCCGCAGAATGGCCCGACCTTGGAGCCAAATCGTGGCAGGAACGACTTGGGTGCCGTCCGGCGAACTGGTTTGGCAAGAGCTGTCCAGTGAGTTACAGTGATGGGTAGATGGGGCCGCTGGGCCCCACCGATTCCACCTTACCGCCGAATGCCCCCAGAAGGGACGGCCTGCCGGGCCGTGATTGGGTTTGTCCATGGGTACCACAACCCTACTCAGCAACGTCGTGCCTGGTTTCTCGTTGCTCGCGGAGGGTCAAGGCCCAACTTGGGGCTTCTCCTGGGCCTTAGTTCTGCTGTCCGTCATCCTCGGGCTGCTGGTGACCCTCAAGTCGAGTGGTCGCAAGATGGAGGTCAAAAAACGCGGCACGAGTTTCGACAAAGACTAGGTTTCTGTGCACAAGCTGCAGCTTGTCGTTAGGCCGCGTGTTCGATGGGCATGGTACGGCAAAACTCCGCTACCGCGTCGAACACCGTATCTTGTTCGGCAGGCGTCAATTCCGGGAACACAGGAAGCGAGAGCACTTCCTGCGATGCCTGCTCTGTATTGGGCAAACTACCCGTCTCGTATCGAAGGGCTGCAAAACAGGTTTGCAGATGAAGCGGGATCGGATAGTAAATAGCCGAACCGATCTTGCGGTCGGCCAGGAATTGGCGGAGCGCATCACGGCGACAGGCTTGCACTCGAACCGTATACTGATTCCACACGCTTTGGCAATCGTCTGCCACGGCCGGAACAACGATCGTGTCGCTCAAATCGCGACTTGCAAATGCAGCCGCGTACCGCTCCGCGTGTTGCGAGCGTTCAGCAGCCCACCGGTCGACCCACGGCAACTTCACCTTCAATACAGCAGCCTGCAGCGCGTCGAGCCGACTGTTCACGCCTACCACATCGTGTTGGTAAACGGGATGCTGACCGTGATTGCGCAGCATCCTCAACCGCTCGGCCAGCTGGTCGTCGCTCGTGGTAATCATACCACCATCGCCAAAGCCACCAAGATTCTTGGAGGGATAAAAGCTGAAACAACCGGCCGTGCCCAGCGACCCGGCGAGTCGGCTCTGATAACGAGCTCCAATCGCCTGAGCGGCATCCTCAATCACGGGGATGTTTCCAGCGGCGGCGATCTCATTAATCTGCCGCATCCGGGCACACTGACCAAACAAATGTACGGGAATGATGGCCTTGGTGCTGGGTGTGAGCTTTTGCTCAATATCGTCGGGATCGATATTGAATGTCTCGGGAACGATATCGGCAAACACCGGCTTTGCCCCGAGTCGCCAAACCGAACCGGCCGTGGCAAAAAAGGTGAAACTCGGCAGAATGACTTCGTCACCCGGCCCAATTCCGAGCGCCATTAACGTTAACAGCAGTGCGTCGCTCCCCGATGCACAACCAATCGCATGGGCCGTTTGGCAGTAATCGGCTACGGCTGCCTCGAATTCACGGCAAGCTGGCCCCTGAATAAACGCTCCCGATTGGCTAACCTCGGCGATAGCCGCATCGATCTCAGCCCGCAACGGACTGTTTTGTCGTCCAACGTCGAGCAGCGGGACCGCTGTGACCTCGTTTCGCTTTGTGTGCATGGTGATTCCTTGGCTTGTGTGAATCAAACAGGGGTTGGTGAGAATCAAACAGCCTCTCGGGAGCGTAGGAAGATGCCCAGAAAACGTCAATCGACATTGGCGACTCTGTCAAACCCAGCTGTGGTGCTATCACTGCATGCTGATGGTTTTTCGGGACTGGCGTGCCGAAGCTTCAAGCTGTCGACCAGAGAGCAAAGCCGCGCAGATGATTCGACGTAATTCGCTTGACGGTGCCCGCTCGGATCGTTCGGGCCTCCCCATTGGCACGGCCAATCTGCGGCAAGGAACAAACGTCTTGCAAATGCGTCTTGGAAGACAATGCAGCCTGGAAACCCGCTCAAAACGTACTGGGGACCGAAACAGTCACCAGGAAGCTTGGTTCCCAGCGGCTTTGATTCGATTGGCGTCAGCTACAACCCATGCTACTGCCACAATTATGGCAGAGGTAACAGTTACCATTGCGCACAGTAATTGCACCACAGTTATCGCAGGCAGGTGCATCGACCTGGAAGTCGGCGAACTGAGCACTTCGGGTGAGTATTTCACTCTGGGATCCGTCGTCTGAGGGATCCTCCCGCGACAACACCCCGAAGCGGGCTGGTGCACGAAGCATCACTCCGGCCCGCTCCAAGAGCTTGGTATCCAATCCATTAGAACGCCCATTCGAATGTCCGTTGGAATGTCGTTGGGCCCAATCCTCCGTGCTTGTTTCAACTCTGGAACCGTCCGCGGCGAGCGGGGCGTCGGCGCACTGATCGGCCAGGGTCACGAACTGTTCAGGGTGAGCCTGCGATTGCTGGTCGCCTCGTTGGTCCTGCTGGTCACCAGCGCCAGCGGACAGCTCGCCCATCTTCCTGGCGACGGGCGAAGTTCCTGGCTCGTCATTGCGCCCTTCGCCTGCAGGGCTCTTGCTGCCTGGCGATTGACCATTTTGGCCATCTGGAAAGAACCCGAGGGTTGCCTCCTTGTAACCGGGCAGGAACGTAATGCCGAGCCACCGGAAGATATAATCGATGAGGCTTTTCGCGATGCGAATATTGGGGTTTTTGGTGAATCCCTGTGGTTCGAATCGCATGTGAGAGAATTTGCGAACGTAATCTTCCAAGGGAACTCCGTATTGAAGACTCATCGATATGGCAGTCCCAAAGGCGTCCATCAATCCACCGATGGTACTTCCCTCTTTGGCCATGGTGATGAAAAGTTCCCCGGGTTGACCATCGTCGTACAGCCCCACGGTCACATAGCCTTCATGGCCTGAAACGCTGAACTTATGGGTGATTGATTGACGTGTATCCGCAAGCCGCCTTCGAAATGGTTTGGCGATAATCCTTACATTGGCGTCCTCTTTTTCTGCCGTGCGATCGCCTTCGGGACTGGTTGTCAGGGGTTGGCTCTCTTTAGAACCGTCGCGGTAAATGGCCAAGGCCTTCAGTCCCAGTCGCCAGCCATCGGTGTAGGCCTTGGCGACTTCAGCCGGGGTCGTATCGCGTGGCATATTGACCGTTTTGGAAATCGCACCGGAGAGGAACGGTTGAGCCGCAGCCATCATGGTGACGTGCGCGTGCCACGGGATGCTACGACTACCGTTGCGTGGCGTAAACGCACAATCGAATATGGGTAAATGAGCCGGATCCATGTCGGGCGCACCTTCGATCGCGTCATACTCCTCGATATATGCGAGGATCGACTTGATTTCCGGTTCGTCGAAGCCCAACGTCTGTAACGCTAACGGCACGGTGCGGTTGACAATCTTCAGCATGCCACCACCGGCAAGCTGTTTGTACTTCACTAACGCGATGTCCGGCTCAATACCGGTTGTATCGCAGTCCATCATGAAGCTAATCGTCCCGGTCGGGGCGAGAACGGTCGCTTGTGCATTGCGGAAACCGTGGCTAGCCCCTGCCACAATCACCTCCTCCCACAGTTCCTTGGCCGCATTGCGGAGGTAAGGCGGGCAGTGGGGATCAATTCGATCCACCGAATTGCGGTGCATCTGCATCACCCGCAGGAACGGTTCGCGATTCTTCTCGTATTCGTCGAACGTGCCCACCGCTTCGGCCAGTTCGGCGCTGGTCCGATTGGCCGCCCCGTGGAGCAAGGCTGTGAGTGCCCCACAAACACCGCGTGCCACGTCCGAATCGTAAGCCATCCCACCGGCCATCAGTAAACTACCCAGATTCGAGTAACCCAGCCCCAACGGCCGGAACAAATGGCTGTTGTGGGCAATCTCGGCTGTCGGGTAGCTCGCGTGATCGATCAGGATCTCCTGGGCTATGAAAAAGATCCGCGCGGCAGCCACAAACCGCTGGCAATCAAAGGTGCCATTGGAGTGGCGAAACTTCATCAAGTTGATGCTGGCCAGGTTGCACGCCGTATTGTCCAGGAACATGTACTCGCTGCACGGGTTGCTGGCATTGATCCGGCCACTGTTGGGGCACGTGTGCCAGTGATTGATGGTCGTGTCGTACTGCACACCCGGATCGCCACAATGCCAGGCACATTCGGCCATGCGGTTCAAAATCTCGCTCGCCTGGTAGGTTGGCCCCGCCGTCTTCTGGTCGGTAACCCACCGCGTGACCCACGCCTCGTCGTTCTCGACTGCCTGCATGAAGTCGTCGGTCACTCGAACCGAAAGGTTCGCGTTCTGGAACATGATCGAACTGTAGGCCTCGCCGTTGAAGTTCGCTTCATATCCCCCCTTCTCAATGAGAACGCGGGCCTTCTTTTCTTCCTTCCACTTACACTCAATAAACTCCATCACATCCGGATGCCACACCTTGAGCGACTGCATCTTCGCAGCCCGTCGTGTCTTGCCTCCGCTCTTGACCACCGCCGCGATCTGGTCGTACACCCTCATGAACGAAAGCGGGCCGGATGGCCTCCCTCCACCAGAGAGCTTCTCCCGAAACGAACGTAAACTCGAAAGATCGGTCCCGGTGCCCGACCCAAATTTGAACAACATCGCCTCGCTCGTGGCCAGGCGCATGATGTCTTCCATGTTGTCTTCGACATGCTGAATAAAACATGCCGAACCTTGCGGATACTCGTACGGATTCTCCGGTTGAACCACGCGTTCCGCAGACGGATCCCAATGCCAATTGCATTTGTTTCCGGTCACACCGTACTGGTGGTACAACCCAACGTTGAACCACACCGGTGAATTGAATGCCCCATGTTGATGGAGGCATAACCACGCCAGATCACGATAAAATCGCTCGCCGTCCTCGGGCGAAGCAAAATAACCATCGCTCACGCCCCAATCGGTAATCGTTCGCGCCACGCGATGGACCAATTGACGCACGCTGTACTCACGCTCGGTCGTACCTACCTCACCGTAAAAGTACTTGCTGCAAATGACGTTCGTTGCCAACTGGCTCCAAAACGATGGCACCTCGCAGTTGGTCTGCTCAAAGAGAACTTTGCCCCCCTCCTCTTGAATCTGTGAAGTCCGCGTTTCCCACTCGACTGTATCCAACGGATCGGTCACATCATCCGGGCAAAACTGCGACTCGACCTTGAGTTGACCGCTAAACCGCTCTCGCGGATTTGTGAAAACCGGGCGTGAGCCAAACGTCGTAGCATGAGCTGTCGTCATCTATGCTTCCTCCTGAGCGCAAAACAGATGGGAATCCCTTCCATTGTGTACATTTGTTCAGATATGTCTACCTTTACGATCGGCGACTACGTTGGTTGCTCTGCACAACATTTAGGGCCGTCAGTGACACAAACCCGAGGAAACCAACCATTTTATCGGCGCTGACCACTATATATTGTAGACGATTCAAGCAGCACTACAATATCCAGTTGCTAAGTCGTCAGATCTTACACATCCAGATCACTTCGTCAATTGAATTTCCTGTATTCCGTAACATGCTATCACACAAGACCTTGTGTCAATAATGAATCTTAAACCCGTGTCTCGATGAGGGGTCGATGAAGGTCAAAATAGGCCGTTTTTCCCGAGCGCCAGCCGAATTCTTCTCCCTCCGCGGACCGAACCGACGCCAACCGAAGAATTCCCAAATTTTCACCCGCCGCCCCCCCCTTAAATACAACGCTAACCTCGCAAACTGGCCAGGTTGTTACCAGCAAACCGTGCCGACTTCAATCGGCCCGGTTTTCGCGGCCCATCCGGTTCCCCCGACGCGTTCATCAATAGACATGTCGCGGCTTCCTGAGCACGTTGCTGACCAAACCAAAGGGCAAGGTTCGACCCGCACGCCCATCGAACGGGTGTCTGCTCCGCCAGAAGACCTCCCAGCTGCCCGCGGTCCCCATTTCTTGGATTGACAGTTCGCTGCGGCCAGAGCGGTCCTCAGACTGCCTAGACTTCGATTTTGCTGATTTTCACCCGCGTGAACAACGAACGATGGCCCGTCTTGCGACGCGAGTTCTTCCGTCTGCGGAGCTTCTGCACGACAAGTTTGGGCCCTTTCTCGGGACCCAGAACTTGGGCCGTCACCTTGGCACCTGCAACCGTAGGAGTTCCCAATTTCACTTCTCCCTGGCCACTTTCGTCGGAGTTGGTGCCGCGGACTGCCAACACGCGATCAAAAACCAAGTCCTTACCGGTTGGCACGTCCCGGTAATCAACAATCAATTCTTGACCTTCTTCGACTTTGTATTGATGGCCGCTGTCGGCAATGATGGCATACATGGGAAACTAGGGGGTTAAAGGTTGGGGCAAACGCAAAGGACCAACGCATTCTGGGGAAACAGCTCGATTATGGGTGTTTTGCGCCTCTTTGTCCAGGACCCCAGTTCACGACAAGTCGCCGATGACAGGCCTGTCACCCTTTAATCGGTTTCCAAGCGAACCTCATGACCGGTGGCATTGTGGCATGCCAAACTGAGGTACTCCGGCGGCAAATCTTCCCGGCTTTGTACAACCACGACCAATCCATGTTCCTCCTCCAAAGCAACCAATTCCCGTCGTTTACGATTATTCAGGTAGCTGGCTACATTTTCCTCGACGGTCACGGTTATTTTGGCAACCTGCTCTTCGTGACTCCACAGGATTAACTTGCGGATCACCTCCAGCGCCATACTTTCGGGCGACTTGACCAATCCAGACCCCGTACAGGCTGGACATTCCTGGTAGACACTCCGCTTCAGGCTCGGCCGAATCCGTTGTCGGGTCATCTCGATCAGGCCAAACGGACTCGTGCGGAGGATTTTGGTGCGGGCCCGATCTCGCCTGACCGCATCTCGCAATGTCCGCTCCACCGACCGGCGGTTCTTGTCTTTCCGCATGTCGATGAAGTCGTTGACGACCACGCCGCCGAGATCTCGCAGACGGAGCTGTCGGGCAATCTCTTTTGCCGCAGTCTGATTCAGTTGGTGTGCCGCTTCTTCCGCCGACCCATCGGTACGGAAGCTCCCGCTGTTGACGTCGATGGCTACCAGGGCTTCGGTTTGGTCGATCACCAGCGATCCCCCGCCGCGGAGCGAAACCTGCCGTTGATTGATTTTCGCGATTTCTTGATCAAGGTTGTATTTTTTGAACAGCGGCTCTTTACCGTCAAAGAACTGCAGGCGGTGCAAGTAGCGGGGCATCACGAATTGGAGGAACTCTTTCGCCCGTTCATACGCTTTGGGTTCATCAATGTAAATCGCATCGACCTCGCTCGTGAAGATGTCGCGAATCGTGCGGATAATCATGTCACTTTCTTCGTAGATATCAATCGGGGCGGTGGTCTTCTTGATGCGGCGGACAATGACTTTCCACAATCGCAACAGGTAGGCCAGGTCGCGGGAAAGCTCTTTCTTGGTCCGGTCGGTGCCGGCCGTGCGGACAATAAAGCCAAGCCCCTTTGGTGGATTGAGTTCTCGCAAGATGTCGCGGAGACGACGACGGTCATCGTCGTCGTCTATCTTTCGCGAGACGCCAATCCGCCCCAAAGCGGGCATCAACACCAGGTAACGGCCCGGAATACTGATGTAAGTCGAAAGGGTCGGGCCTTTGGTGCCAATCCCCTCCTTGATCACCTGAACAAGCACCTCGTCACCCCGTTGAAAAATATCCTGGATGGGAGGTTTCACGCGCGGGCGCAATCCGATCCGCCGCCGATTTCCCGACTGCCGCCCACCCCGCTGGCCATTGCCCCGGCAAGGCTCCTCAGCCTCTTCATCCTCGGCTTGCGAAGCTGCGTTGCCATTACCGGGCTGGGTCCCATCCGGCAAAATAGGTTTGTCGGGATCGTAGCCACCCTGGCGGAAATACTGCGGTTCGACATCGCTAATGTGTAAAAACCCATTCCGGCCGACGCCAAAGTCAACGAAGGCTGCCTGGATGCTCGGCTCCAAATTGACAATTTTTCCTTTGTAAATGTTGCCGACGTAATTATCCTGGCTGGTTCGCTCAACATAGAGTTCTTCCAGCACGCCATCTTCGCAAATCGCGATTCGGCACTCCTCTGGTTGCGCAACATTAATTAACATTTCTTGTTTCATGAAATTTCCCATGGTATACGGTTAATGACGGCGGCAAGCTGGCTCCTCGGAATCGTACTTGCCGAATTTAATTCAAATTTCTCGGGATGCGGGTTTCTCGGGATGCGTGGCGTGGCTTTCAGCCAGGCCGGGTCATTGGGTAAAGTTGCTTTTACATGGGCAATCCAGGTGAAACTGCATGGGCAATCCAGGTAAAACTATATGGGCAATCCAGGTAAAACTCGCGTTAATTCTTCCTTCAAGTAAGTTTTGACGTCGTGGGCGTTGTCGAACAGGAGGCTCCGCTCGGAAACTTGCTGGCACTGCTCGATCGAAACATTGCGGCAGACATGCTTGATTTCGGGAATGTGCGTGGGGGTGAGGCTCATGCTGCGCAATCCAAGTCCCAGCAACAACATCGTGTAGAGTGGATTGCCACACATCTGGCCGCACATGCTGATCGCAACCTGATGCGCATCGGCAATCTCAATGGCCCGCTTAACGAGCCACAGGACGGCCGGCTCGGCGGCGGAATACAAATTAGCCACGTCTTTATTTCCGCGATCAACGGCCAACACGTATTGGATCAAATCGTTGGTCCCAATGCTGAAAAAATCGACGTCGTCCACAAACCGCTCGAGCATCACGATCGCCGAGGGAACCTCCACCATCATGCCAACCTGGATATCGCGATCGAAGGGTGTGCCTTCCTCTTCGAGATCCTCCATCGCATCGGCTAAGATCATGCGGGCCTGCCGCAACTCCATCAGGGTGCTAATCAACGGAAACATAATCCGTATGTTCCCCAGCACGCTGGCCCTCAGAATCGCACGCAACTGGGTCCGGAACAGTTCGACGTTGCGCAAGGAGAGACGAATGCTGCGGAGTCCCAGGAACGGATTGCGCTCGTCTTCAGAGACTGGGATGCTAGGCATCTTGTCCGCCCCCAGGTCAAGAGTCCGCATCACGACAGGAGTCCCTGTCATGGCTTGGGCAACTTGGACATACGCCTGGTAGTGATCTTCCTCGGAGGGTTCGGTATCGCACGACAGGTACAGGAACTCCGTGCGATAGAGCCCAACGCCATTGGCGCCACGCTCGGCACACTGCTTGACCTCCAAGGGAAACTCGATATTAGCCAGTAGTTCGATACGTGTCTTATCGGTCGTTTCGGCTGGCAAATCGCGGAGTGACTCGAGCTTGACGGCGTACGACTGGTGTTCGACCAATTCGTGCCGGTAGCGGGCCAGAGTCTCCTCATCGGGATGCAGGATCACCAAGCCCTGGTCGCCATCAATGATCACCATCTCACCACCGGAAACATCCGTCATAAACGGTCCGGTACCAACGACCGCCGGGATCCCGAGAGCTTCGGCCACAATCGCCGTATGGCTTCCTGGCCCACCGATCTCGGTCACGAACCCCAACACGAACTTCGGATTGAGGTTGGACGTTTCGCTGGGCGTGAGATTGTGAGCGAGCACCAAAACTTTAGAGGTAAGCTGGGCTAATTCTTCGCGTCTTTCACCCAGCAAGTGGTGCAAGAGCCGCTTTTCGATATCAAAAATGTCATGCATCCGCTCCCTCAGGTAGGGGCCTTCCAACGACTCGAACACCTTGGCATAGCGTCGCAACACACGGCTGACCGCGTATTCGGGCGAATAGTGCCGTTGACGGATCATTTCCTCCAATTCATCCCGGAGGCGATGGTCATTGAGCATCTTAATGTGCACCGAAAAGATTGCCGCATACTGGTCCCCTAACTGTTCGGCAACACGACCGCGACGGTGCTCCATTTCTCGGGTGGCAGCTTGGACAGCGTTGTCGAGCCGCTCCAGTTCTTCCTCAACCGCATCGCGCGGCAGGAATCGACGAGGGATTCGAAATCCTTCGTTGTCAAAGACGAGTGCTTCGCCAATTGCCACACCGGGCGAAACAGCAATCCCCTGTAGGCGTTCCATGGAATACCTGTGTGGTAATCCCGCCAAAGGAAGACCGAGTTGAACTTAGGCTAGCGAACAGCGGTTGACCCCTAGCGAGGATCACCCTCGGATCGATCTCCATCAGCCCCGCGCGACAACATGCCTCGCGAAACCTTGCTCTCGATCCGCTGTAAGCTCCAAGTGTCTCATCGGTGCGCCATCCTTAACAGGACTACACCATTGTGTTGGACAAGATCGCCGGCAGACGGAACGCGACTGCGCCCGATTCGACCCAGAACAGGCTTGTACGCCGCTCACTGGATCGCTACCGGGGACCCGTTGGCGAGCAAGCACACCGCAGACCGGCTTTTGAAGCCGGCAATTCAGCGGCCAGGCCGCCTCAATCAGCGAGCTTGCTCTTGATTTAAATTTTTCTCGTCTGCGAAGTCACGGTCCACCAGTTGGACCAACGCCTCGACGGCCTGCCGGGCGTCGACTCCGCGGGCTTCGAGGACAAGTTCCGTCCCCTGGTCCGCCCCGAGAGTCAAAAGTTGTAAAACGCTCTTTGCGTCTACCCGGATTTCGACACGTATGAGCTCAATAGCGGCTTCATATTGCATCGCGGTGCGGGCAAACAACTCCGCAGGTCGCGCATGGAGCCCCTGAGGACCTTTAATCAGCAAAATTCGTGAAACGGGCGGGTTACCCATAACAGCCCTCAAGATGCAAACTGGTTGTCATCAGCTTCTTCTAAAAGCTGCCAAACGTCGTCTGGTGTTATGCTCTGTTTCAAAAAACGGCAAAAAGTATCATCTCGCAGCTGACGTGATATGTTCTCCAAGGCTCGCAAGTGGTCTCCAGGGCGATCCGGGGGCGAGATCAGCAAAAACAACAAATGTACCTTCTCCCCGTCCAGGCTCTCGAAATCAACCCCGCTCGGACTTATAGCCACCGTACCAAACAGCTTTTCGACCGTGGAGTGCTTCGTATGGGGTACCGCCACGCCGCGGCCAATGCCCGTACTACCGAGCTCTTCCCGCTTCAAAATTGCCTCGACAATCCCTTCAAATTCCTGCTCTTCAATTTTACCCGCCGAAACCAGCACCGACACAATCTGCCGGATCACCTCCAGCTTGCCATCCGCTTCCAAATCGGTAGTGATCGCCTCGTGACAAATGAAATCAGCAAATTTCATGCTCTTGCTATATCCTCAATGCTTGTTGGTTGATCGGTTTCGTTGCGCCAAATCGTGGCTTTGCACGGCAGGAACCATTCGACAGGCACCCTGACTCGTATCGATACCGGTCGGTTCGGGAAATATCCTGTTGCCGCACAGCAGCTCGTGGGCGGCACCTTCATCAAATCCTACTCGTTAAGCTTCATCAAGCCCCACTTCATCAAATTCCGTCGACTCCTGTTCGTCAAATCCCCCTTCCGAATCAGCTGCTTTTTCCTGGCGCCGCATATCGTGATTGCGATTTTGTCGCTGGACCTTCTCCTTGTATCTGCGAAGCTGTTGCTCGATTTTTTGCACGACCGCGTCGATCGAACCCCACAAACTGTCGGTTTGTTCGTGAGCCACAAAATCGTGCTTGTGCTCGGCCGAAACCTGGATGTCAACCCGCGGCCGCTCCTGGTCCTTGAGATCCACAATCACTTCGATGGAGAACAAACGGTCAAAATATCGCTGCAATTTTCCCACTTTTGAGACAATTTTGTCGCGGCTGGCATCGCTCAGATGACCATGTCGGGCTGAAATGTCGATCTGCACGTGCAACTTTCCCGGAAAACGCGGGTATCCACCCACGATAAAAACCTGGACGACGGATCGGATACCAATCCACAGCTGCCCCCAGGCTCTATTATAACCCTTTCAGGGCGAATGAACAGGCCGACTTGGGCAACGGAAATGGGGCCATTCTCAACAGCCCAGACGAGCCGCACAAGCGGCGCCGAGCCGTGTCACAAGCCCAACCGCCTCGGTGCTGAGCATGATACCCGCCAGGGTCGAGGTCACACCGGCTCGGAAAGGTCGCAGTCAGCCCCCATACGACTCGCCAATGGCAAGGTCGCCCTGTCGGAGCCGTTGCCGCCACCGCCTCACCCCCTGCGTTCGATCACTGGGATTCGCAGCCGGATTCTGCAGCAAATTCTTGCCCGTGATCTGATGCAGATTATGGGCTGCCAGAACTCGATAATCGAGATTGTCGCTTTCCAACCACCCGATCAGCTTGCCCAAAACCCCAACCTTTATTTCCTCCGGAGTACGGCCGATATCCTCTGCCCGATAACCACGGAGCATCTCAAACAGGTCTGTGGCCGCCTCGCCACCACGCTGGTCGACCAATACCTGCCGGAGTCGCATCGCCGAATTGGGGCTCAAGGCGATGGCCTCACGCAAGGTGCCGATATGCTTTGGCCAAACCGATCGCTGATCCGAATCGTGCAACGCGCTGACAAACGGCGAAAATTGTCCGACATAGGCACCGCACTGAGTCGCCAACGCACGTACTTCTTTGCGACGATTGCCGGCCAACTCCAACAATCCGGTCCTTGCCGGCATGCCGGGTTGTAGGTGCTCGCGGATTTGATCTGCAGCTTGCCGTTCCAAGCGACTGGACGGCTCCTCATTCAGCCAGAACGGCGCAGAATCGAGCGATACCGTCTCGATCGGCTTGCCTGTTGCAAAATTCCATCGAGCGGGAACATCGATGGGCGTGACTCCGTTTTCGTCTGCCCAATCAATCCCACCATCAGCCGCATAGGCAGTCGCTTCGATAGGAGCGGGTGTCACTTCGGGATCGCAACCGGGAACCCATCGCCGACGGACTTCGATCGCCAACCGCACGTCCTTGCCCAGCTCAATAGTTTGCTCCACGTTATTCACTCTCAGAACGAGGGTGTTGCCCGCTTCACCCGAATTGATCAAGACAACTCGGCCAAACACCACCTCCAGCAATGGGATCGACTTTGTCTGATCGGCCAGCGGGAGCGTACGTCGATCCAGTTTGACCGACGTGGCACCAGAAAGTTCAATGCCAATTCCCGAATCCAAGGCAATGGTGGGGCGAAATGTTGGTAAAGCCATGAGTTGATCGCCAACACTCAAGGATGTTCCGGTGGCCAGCGGCACCCAAGCTTCCTGAGTGGGATCCAGTCGGAGCAGCACGCTGCGATCGGCCCAAAATGTACCCAACTCCGTCGGTTCGTCAGCCACGGGAGAGACGCCACCGCCATTTTCGGCCACAGCGGCCCCGTCGCTCTGCGGATCCGCCACGGAGACGCCGTCCGGTCTGTCGCGCCCAGCCGCAGCAGCCAAGGGGGGTGTGGCCGCTGAATCGATGTCTGACGGGTTGTGCGGCTCGGAGCGGGGTAATGTGCCGGCGGCCTGAACTCCCAATGTCTCACTGGAATCCGTCACCGCCGTCTCTTCCTGCTTCAACTCGGCTCTGTTCAAGTCGATGGCACTGTCAGCCGAATTTGCCCCCGCGGCCAACGGCATGGCCTCCGCCCCGCTGGCTGCAGGTGCGGCGTCACCGGTCGCATTCTCAAGGGCACTGTCGCTGTCGCTGGGACCCACTTCCACGGGCAGGTCTGCCGGCGAGTGCGACGGAATCGAATGGCCTGCAGGCTTAGCCGTTTCCGGCGGTCCAATTTCGCCTGCCTGATCAACCACTTGGTTATTTGGATCCGTAGCGATGTCCACGACCTTCGACCGGTTTGCCAAAGGCTGTGCGTCAACGCCGGTTGAACCGTCCGTAGTCTGCCCATCGGCGACTTCCTCACGATCGGCGAACGGACTCCCAAACCAGTTCAGGCCAAAATACCCAACTGCCATCAGAACGGCCGCAATCGCTAAAACTTTTGCCAGAATCTGGACGGGCCCGCGGCGTGAAGTCCGCAAATAATCTGGCACTTCACTCGGGTCAGGCCGATCTGTTTGGCTGGACAATGGCACATCACCCGCCGGTTGCTCAACCGTTGGATCGGCCGCTTGTTGTTCGGTTTGGGGATCCTTGACCTGCAGCTGCTTGCACTTTTCGGCATATTCAGGAATCGCATACATGCGTGCCCGAATGTCCGCGTCCACATCCGCTGGCTGGCCAAGCACCATCGTGAGTACCTGATGGCATGAAGCAACCTCGGCCAGGTGCAGGTCCGACTCCAGGCAAATCCGCTCCAAATCGGCCACACGCTCGACCGGGAGGGTACTGTCCAAATACTCCGCAACCGAATTGGGATCCAGCCCTAAACCAGCTCCCAGAACCTGTGGAGCACTAAGTCGAAGACGCCGCATCGAGTCCCGCGTGCGGTGAACTAAATCACCAGCGTAGTCACTCGTTTCGATTTTCTCATGGAGTTGCTGCTGGTCTTCCGATTCGAGAATCTCGTCCATGTAAGCCAGCAGCGTTCGGAGGGTCAGTCGCATCGATCAATCCCGGGGTAAAGGTGCAAATGTGTGCAAACGGATACCGCATGGCCGTTTCCAGTATTAGGGCACCCGAGACCCGCTTATCGTGCAAGAAAATGCGAGATTGCCACAAAATAAAACCAGCCGCTGCGCGCCCGGTCATGCAGTTGCGGTCTCTAACCCTTAAGGATGGCTCACGTTAGGGCGGCGTCCCACATCGGTCGACCCCGTCGATGTCGGGGCTCCCGGCTCCGAGGAAAACGCCCACAAAGCATATAAACAGCCCAGGATTTGCCCCCCCGCCACCAGAAGCGGATTGAGCTTCGGACCGACGGGAACCGTGTGCAACCAACTGCCCAACAGCTCCCACGCATCGGCCGTGCGAACCCACGGGAGCCGGTCAGGAACAACCTGACCGCAGACCACCGGGGTGGCGGCCAGACAACTGCAAAAGCCGAGTGACACCAGAGCGATCGGCAGCAGGTAGGGGCAAAGATGACGCACGTCGGAAACTCCTCCCAAGCGATCTCACACAGGGTCTGGGGCACAGGTTCGAGAACAAAGCCATTCTCAACAGCCCGCAATCCGCAACTTGCAACTTGCATGCCTAACCCGCAACTTACCCGCAACTTATCAGCCCGCAACTTGCATGCCTAACGGCAGTGGCCACCGACCAGATCCGCCGAATGACGGCCTTGACCGGGCATTTCAGCGGTTCCGTTGCCTTGCGGGCCCTTCCTGCGTGTTACCTCTGGTAAACGTGTCGAGGTTCAAACGGAAAAAACAACCTGCCGATTGGCTACGATCCTGGGAATTTCGGGGGAACTGGCGGGTTGCCTCGTCGGAAAATCTGCCGCCGTTTGCTTGGCCCCCTTCGGGACGGGAAAAGCGTATCTACCGCAGAGTTTCTGTCGTCGGCCTGACCGGGGCGTTCGATCAGCTTTGTGTTGTGCGAATCACCAGTCCTGAACTTTTACGAAAAGGCCCAAAATTGTCGAAAAAATTTGGGTCGCTTGTTATTGGTGAGTACAATTGTGGGGGGGCGGCTTTTCACCACGCTTTTCACCACGCAGCTGATAAACTTCAAAGTCGATGTAATTTAAAAATGTCCCGTGTCCATCTCCTCATCCAGCGGATCATCGAAGAAGCCGAAGGCTACCTTGAGCTCGGTATGACTCAACACGCCTTGGCCGCACTTCAGCGACGCGGCAAGTTTGTGCACGGCAATGCGCGGGCATCTTATCTGATGGGCGAAGCACTGCGGGAGCTGGGGTGTTTTCGCGAGGCCCTCTTTCCGCTCGAGCGGAGCGCCGAACTGACACCTGACAACATCCATGTTTGGATAGCGTTGGGTTGGTGCTACAAACGGACAGGCCAACTCGATCACGCGATTCAAGCACTGGAACAGGCCCTGGATGTGGACGGCAGCGAAGCGATCCTGCACTACAACCTCGCCTGTTATTGGACCCTGGCCCGCAATCGGACTCTTGCGATCAGCTATCTCTCTCAGGCCCTGGATATCGATGCCAATTTTCGTGATCTGGTGCTCGACGAACCCGACTTCGTCACGCTCCATCAGGATCCCGCGTTCAAGCTGATCGCCGGCACCGTCGTCTGAAATCGCAACATCGCAATCCCCAACAAACCAGCGGGACAATTTTGCCGGCGCCCACAATCACCCACCTCCAGGCCACTGCCGTTGCTGGCGCCCTGGTAGGATTCCTCCGCTGGGCATTGCCTGGTGGCAGGCACCTTTTACAAGGTCGCCAGCGGCTCGGCACCACGACCCCTCCAGACAGCATGCCCCTCTAGGCAGCGCGGCTTGCCACCGAGGTCAGCAGATCGCGCCCCGCGTAATAGGCCAGCACTTCTCCGCCCAAGGCGCGATAATCCTCAGCGCCGTGGGAATTCGCCGCATACTGAAAAATTGACTGGCCAAAACTGGGAGCCTCGGCAAGGCGAATATTGCGGCGAATCCGCGTTTCGAAGAGTCGAACGTGTTTCCAGGTCGGCGACGTACGTCGGGCTTCCTGAAAAAACCCTTCAACATCCTTGCTCACTTCCGCAGCAAGACGAGTTCCCGACTCATACATGCAGAGCACCACCCCGGCCAATTGCAGCCGCTCGTTGAGCCGCTCAGCGACCAGACCAATCGTCTGCAGAAGTTTGCTCAAACCATGCAAAGCCAGGAAATGGGGTTGCAGAGGCAGGAATACGTCGTCGACGGCCGACAACGCATTGAGTGTCAGAATCCCCAGCGAGGGCGGACAGTCGACCAGTACGAAATCGAACGATTCGAGCTCTTCCTCTGCCAGCAACTTGTCACGCAGAATAACTTCCCGCCCCACCACACCGGCCAGTTCGACTTCAGCCGCAGCCAAATCAATATGTGCCGTGGCAACCGAGAGGTTTTCACACGCCGGTTGCCATAATTTATGGAGTGGCAGGTCGCTCATGAGAAGGTCGTAGACATTGGGTACCGACCGTTGAGAGTCGAAACCCAAATCCGGGTCGGAACCTAAGTGGAGCGAGGCGTGCGCCTGAGGATCAATGTCGATTAGCCCAACCCGCTGTCCCGCCGCAGCCAGTGCCGCCGCAAGGTTCACAGCAGTGGTCGTTTTTCCAACGCCACCCTTCTGATTGATGACCGCAATTGATCGCATCGATTCACTTCCCACCAGATGAGCACGACGGGGGCGAATTATAGGCACCCGATGCAGGCAATCCCAGATCAATACATCCACCATGCTATCACAACGAGAATTGCTAGCGTGAGTCCGTGGTTGGCAGAAAAAGCTCTCCGAACACCTTCTTCAATCCTGCTGAAATCGGGGCACACGAAATTTCGTTCCGCCGGTGCGCGCCGGTAGGGATGCATCGCAACTGGCGGCCATCGGCGGAAAACTCGATCCGCACCTCCCGCGCTTGATCCGCGAATCGTAAACCGTAACTCCAATCGGCTGGCGGCGGTAACTGCCGCTTTACCCAAATATAACTACGGTCTTCTAACAACGCATTGCGGAGGTGCGTCATTCCCGGAACATGGGAAACATCTCGTTGCGCCGCTCCAGCCGCCAACCGGCCTGGATCGTGATCGTCAGCGGGAACATAGGCTTCGACGATCGCCGCATCGCGAATGAGTCGGAAATTAGCTCCGCCCCAGAATTCAGCAGCCCGATGGGTCGCCGCAAACCGGAACCACCAGCTGAACGCAGCCAGCGCACAACCGACCAACACAATCACGCCGATGAGCCACTTGCTTTGACGAGTTGACCGGGAGGAATTTACCAAATCAGGGATACCTTCTTGATCTGCGATTTCATCAGTATACTGGGTCGATATACTGGGTCGATATACTGGTGTCGATATACTGGCAGTCGATGGCGTCACCCCTATGAGGCGAGCCGGTGGCGTCATCCGACAGCTGATCGAATAAGCTGGTAATGGATCCCCTCTGACACCTCTCGCTTGCCTTTTGAAACCGAAACCAGACCATGGCCGACAAATTTGATCCCTATCGCGAAGCGCTAATCATCGAAACCCAAACCGCATGGCCTGAAGAGTATGACGATTGGGAATCCTCGGAAAGAACGCGTCTGGAAAGACTTTTGCATGCCCAGCCAGAGGCCGCGGCTGAGCTTGAGTATATTCGCATGCATACGGGGTTTTGTCGACGAATTACCGTGACCCCCGACGACATCCAACGTCTTGCCAACTAGAAACTTGAGACCGCAGACTTGTGACACTCGACCCGCAAACTGTCCATGTTGATCTTGGCTCGCGCAGCTACGATATTCAAATTGGCAGTGGAAATCTGTGCAACTGGGAGTTCCTGCTGACCCGCTGTCCGCAGGCAACCCACGCCGTCATCATCACCGATACCAACGTCGATCCCCTCTTCGGCGACAAGCTGGCCGATTACCTGGAAGATGAGAATTTTGAAATCGACCTGATGATCGTCGATGCCGGAGAACCAAGTAAATCACCCGAGGTGGCCCAGGAACTCTGGGAACGGATGCTTGAAGAAGGGACCGATCGTCAGTCAATCGTCGTCGCGCTCGGCGGGGGTGTCGTCGGTGACCTCGCCGGTTTCGTGGCAGCCACCTACAGTCGCGGGCTCCGCTTCCTGCAAGTGCCGACCACCCTGCTCGCCCAAGTCGATAGCTCCGTGGGTGGGAAAGTCGGGATCAATTTACCCCAAGCCAAGAATATGGTGGGTGCATTCTGGCAACCGCTTGGGGTTGTGATCGACGTCGATACCTTGAACACGCTCCCAGATCGTGAATACCGGGCCGGTCTCGCGGAAGTCATCAAGTACGGCGTGATCCTTGATCACGAGTTTTTCACTTTCCTGGAGCAACATATTCAAGCTGTTCAGGAACGAGATGCCGGCACGCTGCAAACCATCATCCACCGTTGCTGCCGATTAAAGGCCGATGTCGTGGAAAACGACGAACGTGAAGAGAGCGGACACAGAGCCACCCTGAACTATGGACACACCTTTTGTCACGCCATGGAAGCTGCCAGTGGTTACCAAGAGCTGCTTCATGGAGAAGGTGTCGCGATCGGTATGCTTTGCGCTTCACGGCTTGCCGAACGCCTTGGCCGCATCGATTCAATCACCACCCAACGGCAGTTCGATTTGCTCACCGCGCTGCAACTCCCCACCCAAGTGCCCGCTTTCGACCCCGCCGAACTCCTCCGGTTGATGTACCACGACAAGAAAACCAGCAGCGGACGCCTCCGCTTTGTGCTCCCCAGTCGGATCGGGCATGTCGAACTGGTTGACGACGTTCGCGATGAGCAGGTGTTGTCGGCCCTGGTCAATCCTGCCTGACTTGAAATCTAAAAAACTTTTGGAATCGGAACTGGTAAAATGAGTGGTACTCTATTATAGTCCTCTTAGCTAGACGATCAGAAAAATTTTTGGAGTTCCTGCACAAGTTCGTTGCGCTACTGGGGCGGACCAGTGGTCCTTTGTAAACGACACTTGGCTCCAAGATTTCTGCGGTTGCCCGCGTTGTGGTTAGCCGCCGAAAGGGCAACTTCGTCCTCTCTCCAAGACTACGAGTTTCAACGGTGGATGAACTCAGCAATCAAGTTGCGCTCATAACAAACGACGCGTCGGTCGTCGATTCAATGCTGCGTATCGCGGATGCGAATTCTTGGCAATTGCAGCACTTTGAAACCTGCGAATTTTGGCTTCGCCAAGTTGCAGGCGATCTCTCATGGAACGGTGCCGTACCATTGTCACTACAGACTGGCTGCTTGTTGATTCAAGCAACACTGTCAAGTCGTGAACTACCAAACGACCTGGCTCGCGTGTGTTCCTTGAGGGCCGGTTTGCCTGTGGTCATCCTCACCCACACCCCAACCGTCGATGGTGTTGTCGCGGCAATGCGCGCGGGGGCAGGCAACCTGATCGAGTTCCCATGCAGCGACGAGCAATATGAACAGGTGATTCGTGGAGCACTCGATGACGGTGCAAGGATGTATCCCAAAGTTGTCCGTGCCCACGAGTCAAGATCACGTTTGTCGAAACTGAGTGCCGACGAGCAGGCAATTCTCGATAAACTTATGGACGGCAGGTCCAATAAAGCAATTGCGTCGACACTCCAAATGGGGCTGCGCACGGTTGAACTCCGTAGGGCTCGGCTGCTGCAGAAGACGGGTTCCAAGAACCTGGCTGAACTCGTACGGCTGGTTTGCGAAGCGCGAGCCTTGACCTCCTAGATTCCTGGCTCTTTAGCAGCTGGCGCGATAGGATGTTGGGGCTTCGGTTTTGTGACCAGGTTGGATTTCTTGGCCAGGGAAGTCGTGAACTCCCTGGAGAGGAAATCGGTATCCCCTTCGGTAGATTTTAACACCCCGTGCCCCATGACCCATGACCCGATTCCCCCTGGCCTTGCCGATAGCGTGCGGCTTTCGTTGGTCGAGGGAGTGGGCCCGCGGTTGCGAACCGAGTTACTCTCGGCGTTTGGTTCCGCTTCGGCGGCACTGAGTGCCAGCCCGACCACCCTCAGCAGACTTCCCGGTATTAGCCCCAAAGTCGCTCAGCGGATTGCTGCGGCAATCGAGACAGTGGACGCCGAAACCGTAATCCGATCTGCGTGGAAACATCAGATTGATGTTTTGACGAGCGAACAGGAAGTCTATCCGCGGCTGTTGAAAGAGATTCACGATCCACCGGGTGTGCTTTATCGCCGCGGCACGTTAACCGCTCAGGACCCGTTAGCAATCACCCTCGTGGGGACCCGGCAGGCAACGCAATATGGTCTCCGACAGGCCGAGCGACTGGCCGCCAGCCTGGCCGGCGCGGGACTGACGGTCGTCAGCGGATTGGCTCGGGGTATCGACGCTGCTGCGCATCGCGGAGCTCTACAAGCCGGTGGCCGCACGATCGCAGTGCTCGCCAGCGGGCTGCTTCAAATTTACCCGCCAGAGCATCAAAACTTGGCAAATCAGGTCTCCCAGCAGGGCTGCCTTCTGACCGAGGCACCGCCCCATCAGCGACCCTTTGCTGGGGCATTTCCGCAGCGTAACCGGCTCCTCAGCGGGCTGTCGGTGGGGACCGTGGTGATCGAAGCGCCGATCCGCTCCGGGGCTTTAATAACGGCCCGCCTTGCCTGCGAGCAGGGGCGGGAGGTCTTTGCGCTGCCCGGGCCCGTGGAGAGCCGTGCCTCGCGCGGCTGTCATGCGCTGATTCGTGACGGCGCAACGCTTGTCGAAAATATCGACGACATATTTGCACAACTCGGCCCACTGGTCGAGCCGGTTCCTCAGAACGACGGCGCTGCACTCCGTGAACCCCAGGAACTCCGTCTGAATCCCATCGAACAGCAGGTGCTCCAAGCGATCAACGACGAAGGAACCTCGATCGACGTCGTGACGCGAACCTGTGGTCTACCTGTACACCGCGTTCTGGCGACCATCAGCGTCCTGGAAACAAAGCGGTTGGTGCGTCGGGTGAGCGGTCAGCAGGTAACCCGTGTTTAGCTCACTTGGCAGCCATAGCCAACCGTTGACCGATCGGCGGATGGCTGTGGAATAAGAATACTTCGACCGGATTTGGGTCTGTGTCAGCCTTATTCAGTTTGGCAAGTTTTGCAAACGCCGAACGATAGGCTGCCCGATCACCAGTTCGCGCCAGCGCATATCGATCCGATTGCCGCTCATAGTGACGACTCATGAAATTTTGCACGGGCTCCAGGACCAACCGGAAAACTAACAATGTAAACATCACCAGCGGCAACGCGCTGATCGGTACCTGCGCGCCAATACCCCCCCCGGTCCACCATTGAATCAGCCAGTCGCAAAGCCAAAAACCGAGCAAGCTCCATACGATACCTGCCGCAATCATTTTATTGATGTGCCGGTGAACGTGATGACCAATCTCGTGGGCAAAGATTACTTCGATTTCTTCCAGCGAAAACTGGTCGAGCAGAGTGTCCCCCATCAACACGCGTCGCGTTGGCCCCAGCCCCGCCAACATCGCATTCGCCTTGGACGTATCTGCACTGAGACCAAGTCGGTAGACCCCTTCTATCGTTAACCCGGTACCCTCGGCCAGCCGGGCCATGCGGTCTTCGATCTCGCGGTTGTCGAGCCGTTCGATCTTGTGGAACAATGGCATGATCAACACCGGGGCAGCCTGACCCAGGATCACGTTCACCACAAAGAATGCCCCAGCCGCAATCAACCACCAGTAAGGACCCGTATTCCAGATGATCGCAAACAGGGCCACAAACATAATCAAACTGAAAACCAGTGCAAGCCCGTTGTTAAGTGACCAGTTCCGCAACCAGCGTAAGTGCGTTTGGCGACTCAAACCAAACCAATGCTCCACGACAAACCCCGAGAAAAACGAAAGTGGGGCACTGACCATGACGTGAAATGCAAACACCATCAACAACAGGGCGATCAATCTCAAATAAGAGCACGAACCACTCAAAAGGGGGAACTCTGCCAGCCAACTGTCCAGCGGGACAGCAATCACAAAGGTCATGACCCCCAAATAGACCAGGTCGAGCGCCGAGTCCGCCAGCGAACAGGCGAGGGAAATCCGACCATAGCGGCGGGCTTCGGCTTGCTCGTGAGGCGTCATTTCCGAGGCCAGGTCCGCCTCGAGCGGTTTCGCATGGGTAGTTGGCTCGCTGGGTTGCTCGGTCACGGTGAATCTCGCAAACGAATGGGTGGACTGTTGAAAAGCCGCCGATACGAGTCGCTCTCCGACTCCTCAGTCTTGCATTTTAAGCGCGGGCGGCATCAAAGACCTCAGTAGCCAGTTACAAACGGCCCTGGCTGCTGCCGAAATGGCACCTTCTCGGGCAATTGTAAGTTATTATGTCAACTGACATTAGGCCTACCCAGAAATCTCCCAGGTGTCGCACAGTTGAACAATTTGGTGATCAAATTTGCGACGTCTGGATGCAGGTTTTGCAAAATTGGCAGGTGTCGCAGGACTCAAGAACTGGTTTTTCGCGCGAACCAATACTACCTTTCTCTGCGTAACAACCGTTGGGGGAAGTACTTACTGTGGTTGTGGGTAAATCCTGACCTTGCTGGCAAAAGGGGTTCGGCACGCAAATTGCTATTTTTCGACACTGACGGTGGTGCTCCCCGTGCCAGACGGTGCGATGTCTCGTTGAAGAACCGGTTCGGTTGCGCTCTGTCATTCCCAACGACCCATGGATTTGCACGTGTTATAATGTGAGGGTTGGTGGGTGACCATTTTAGACGACGGCGAAGAAAGAATTCTTCCCACCGATGCGTCGAACTCTCGATCACAGGAGTTCGTAACCATGATTGCAAAAACCACGGATGAAAGACTGACGACTACCCAACTCGATAGCGTCGCAGAAATCACCGATGAAGAGTTGCTGTTAGAATACCGGGCTACCGGTAATCAACAACTCTTTGATCGGCTTGTGCAGCGTTACGAGCGGGAACTGTTCAATTACCTTCGCCGCTTCCTGGGAAGCAGCGTGTTGGCTGAGGACGCATTTCAGGGCACATTCCTGCAGGTGCACCTCAAGTCGCATATGTTCGACGCGGACCGCAAGGTTCGGCCTTGGCTCTATACCGTAGCCACGAATCAGGCTATCGACATCCAGCGCCGTAACAAGCGGCACCGGCTGGTGAGCCTTGATCGACCCAACCGTTCGCAAAATGAAGAACTGGGGGCCTTGGTTGATCTGCTGCAAAGCGGTGAACCCGACCCGCTCGATCAGCTTGATCAGGGAGAAAAAATCTTGTGGATTCGTCAGGCGGTAGCCGCCCTGCCCGATCAGTTGCAATCGGCCGTTAGCCTCGTTTACTTTCGTGGGTTAAAATATCGGGAAGCGGCGGATGAACTCGCCGTGCCTGTGGGAACCGTGAAAAGCCGACTTCACTCAGCCATCAAACGGCTGGGCCAAGCCTGGAATGATTCTCCTTGGGCTTCAACAGTTTGACCTGCAACTGCTGGTACGCATCCATGTCCTTCACTATTGATAAAGATTGACAGCCAACGAGGGAGTCTGCCACAAAGGTAGGCTCCCTCGCATGTTGTTGGTACGAGTTTTCCTCGGTTCAAGCTACTCCGTCAAATCTGCTCTGCAACATGCACGACCTACTGGTTGGATACCTGCTGGACGAACTTGACGACGACCAGCGGCGAATTGTCGAAGAACGGCTTCGTCGCGATCCAGACTTTCGTCGTCAACTGGCCCATTTGAGTCGCTGCCTCGGGCAAGATCGTAATGCCGAAAACCTGCCGACCGAACCACCGCGAGGTTTGGCGGAACGCACGGCTAGGAACATAGCCCATGCCACTGACTCCGGAGAATTTCGCTTACCAAATAAATACGGATACTCGTCCATTGGTTTTGCCGACGACGATTCCCGCGGTCAATCGCATTGGACCGTTGTCGACATGGCGGTGGCAACCGGAGTTGTGCTGGCAGTCGGAATGTTGCTCTTGCCAGCACTGCGCGATAGCCGCTCCGCGGCGCGGCGCCTTGAATGTCAAAGTCATCTTCGCCAGTTGGGTGTCGCCCTGGCCAATTACTCAGAAGTGTACCAAAAGTACATGCCCAGGATTGAAACTGGGGAACCGGCTGGCATTTTCACAGTCCGGTTGGTCGACAACCGTTTTATCGATCGCGACCAAGCCAGACAACTGATCGTTTGCCCGGCAACGGAACTGGCCGAAAACATACAATCCAGGCAGGTTAACATTCAAATCCCCTCTTTTGCCGTGTACCAATTGGCCAAAGGGACCGTTTTGGTTCGCTTGCAGAAAACGATTGGGGGTAGTTTTGCCTATCGATTGCCATTTCTCAGCAAGGGCCGGTACGTGGCGCTCCGCAATACATATCGGAAAGATATCCCCATCCTCTCGGACGCACCCAACCCCCAGAATCCCGACTTTAAAAGCTGTAACCACGGGGGATATGGGCAAAACGTGCTGTTTCAGGACCTCCGCGTTGAGTACTTGAAAGGTCCGTTATGCAACACGAACAGGCGTGATCACCTCTTCCTGAATGATGATGGCTTGCCGATTGCCGGCACAGATCGCGACGATTCGGTCCTCGGTCCCAGCGATGCCGTATTGGGTAATCTTGCGGTCCGTTAGCTGGCCCTTTTAGCCAGTTGCTCTGGCGGCGGACCGATCATGTCAAAAACCGGTTCGCATACCTGGCAACCGTAGCTGTTCGCTCCGATGGCCACGACTGCCGACGTTTCCACCCGGTGCGAACCGACAAGTCTCGTGCACCAGGGTGGCAAAATGCTTCAATTTCCAGATTCCGCCTCCCTCATCCGCACGATCGCTACAACACTTGCCTGGTACTTCATCGGTTCTTGCTTAACCGTCGTGGCCAGCGACAAGCAATTTGCCCGAACAAATTAATATGGTTCGAATTACCTTCGCCTATAGTCTGCTCCTGGCCTGGGTCACACTCCTGGCCAATACCGGCACCCTTAGCGGGCCGCTCAGCCAATTCCACTCGACATCCCACGGAGACAAACTGATCCATTTCTTCTTCGTCGGCTTCTTGGCCCTGATGACCAATCTTGCAATTCGTTCAAAAGGGGCAACCTCCCTTTTCCGCGCAACCGTGCCAGGCAGCCTCTTCGTGTTTGCGGCCGCGACTTGCGAGGAATGTTCCAACATGCTGCTCGAAACGCGCGGCTGGTCCCTTGGCGATCTGGTGGCAAATTATTTGGGTATCGCCTGCCTGGGTGTGCTCCCTGTGCTGCTCTACCATGCTTTCGGGGCCGGCGGGCAGGAAACACGTGCCACGTCCCAGGGCTGTCCGTCGACCGCGGTTGTTTCTTGACCAGAGCGAAGCGTTTACAACACACCGTCAAGTACCGCTGTTGCCCAAACGCCACACCAAGGCCACAGGCTGAAGCCCCACCCAGCGTCGCCTCCTGCTCCTAAACCCTTGTGGGATAAATCTTTGGAACTGCAGAGGAGCTGCCGTGCCGCCAGTCTGGCACGCTGGTTGCTTGATGCTATGGGCAATGCAAGGCAACCCCACGTTGCCCCTCCTCCAAAAAACCTCCTCCACGCTTCCCACGACCCGACTCCCCCTGGAAACATTTCCTCCCGCGACCGCACCCGGAGCCTTCGTCCCCCCGGGCTCCGGGTGCTGTCAAATGGTCCCGGCAACATCACGCTCGTCCCAATCCTATGCTCGCTATAGAACTCGTCGATCTGGCCGCCTTAGTGGCGATCAACAGCCAACCACTGATTCGGGAAAACCCACGAATGGTGAACGATGTGATCCATTCTTACTGGTCGGCTTCGCGTTGCCGTCTTGACCGCTGGGGTCGGGGACTTCGGGCTGCAGAACAAACCCTTCTCCTCAATTCGCAGCTGCCACGTGAAGTCAGTCAACTTTGGCACGAGATTCTCGTGGCTGAAATTCTCACTCGCATGGTGGCGGCGTTGTTCACAGCGCACGACCAGTTTCATCAGTACGAGGGGGTTACTCCTATCGGACGAAATGTCTTGTACGGTCATATCGACGCCCGACGCCGCGTACTGCGACAAATCCAAACCGCCTGCAAAAAAGAACAATTGCCAAACTCCGACTTCACACAACTCTTCGCGCGGTGTTCACGATGGAACGACTTGCTCTTGGGTTACATTTTGCGACACGCGCCAGTTGGTGAATTTACTTTTGATATCGATCGCGCGAGGGAATTTTCGTTTGACAGCGGTTCGTTGACCAGCGAGATGGTGACAAACGATGTCGCCGTCACGTTTTTGCGCGGTTCGCTCCGGATGGGACTGACGATTAGTGAAGAACGGGATGGCTACAGCAGCGATCTCAATCACCAGATCGCCGCCGCCGTCATGGCGTGCTTTGGCCCGGAACTGTTCGATTCCTTTGGCCTCTTGAAGTCGAGCTGGTTACATCGCATGGAATCCATGACCAACGATACGATCGCGCTGGTGGAAAATCTGATGGAAAAGGATCTCGCACGGAGCCGCTGGCAGCGCTAACAAACGCAACGTGTGTGTCGACCCGCTGAAGAAGCAGCGCAGTGAGACCTCTCGCGTCGCAAGTCGCTCCCGGCATTGGCAAACCGTGTCTCTGCAGCTGGCCTCAGCCTGACATGGCCTGGCGCCTTGCTACTCTTTTCCGGATCGACCCCAAATCATCGCTCGGTGTGGCATCGATGAGCCGCCGCGTATACTCCTCTTTCGGTTGTGCGTAGATATTTTTTGCGGGGCCAACTTCCACCAGCTTGCCCGCGTTCATCATGGCCATCATAGCTGCCCTGAATTTCACGACACTCAAATCGTGACTGATAAAAACGTTAATCCGCGACGTTGCCGAAGTTCTTTCAACCGATTCAAAATCTGCGCTGGCACCGAAACATCCAGAGCAGAGACCGACTCGTCGCAAATGATGAATTCAGGCTTGCCTGCAATCGCCCAGGCAATGCATATCCGCTGCCGGTCACACTCCGCCAAAATGCCTGACTCACCCCGGTTCACCCAAGGATGACCGCCTCAAAGGCGACATCTGAAGGGGCACCCCCGGAAGGGCTGGTCTGGCGGGCACCAGGAAAACTTGCCCCCCAGAACCAAACCATGCCTGGAAACGCATGACGCTCGAGGTGCGCACTGGGTGGGAAAAGTCGCACCCCACACCCACCGAGGCACTCCAACGACTATCCGCGGGACAGCCCGGATCGGCTGACTGCGGGTCTGGAAGATCCGTCCAGAATGCCAACTGGCGATTTGTCCGCCGAAAAACGAGTGTTTTGAAAAAACCTGGTTCAATTCGGCATCTGGTCCACATTGATCGTGTTGTCGGTTGCCATCATGGTATAGACTATCGGCCGTTAGTTGGCCGCAGGCGTATGGAACTTCTCCTCTTGATAAGAGCGCGGAGCAAGGGGCTTGGTTTCATCGAATTGGAACAGGAAGAAGACCCGCAAACGGGATCCCACAACTCAACGGTGGAACCTACGAAGGCCGCCTTCTGAAGGTGAAGAAGGCCACCCTCCAAGGGGGAAATAAGGACTGCCCACGCGAAGATCGCCACGGTGGCGGATGACGCTCATAAACATATGTGGCAAACCATTCGGCAAACCATGCGGCAATCATGGGCGGACCCATCGCCCCCGCGAGTATCCGCCGGGCTCAATCTCAAGGTCACGCTTTTCCAACAACACAGGCACGAATTTGGCACCGCACCTGCAAACACGACACCATAGATTTGAGTTTTGGGCGAAAACCACAACCCAGTAGCGCACTGTCCAGAAAGGGTGTAAATGACGTGGCTGCCCGAAAACAAAGGCTAACGCCGAATATATGCAGAAAGTCACTCCGTATGAAGCACCGAACCTTCAGGAACCCGTTCCGTAGAAAACGTATATGTACAGATTATTTTTTCGCTGATTCCTTTGTTGGCAGTCTCCTTTTTCAACGGCTTCGTTTCTCTACCGTGCAGATTCGTAAGTCCATTAGGCGGGGCTGCCCGCTTCCGCCAGCTGGTCTCCGTTTCATCCCAACTTATTGACCCGCACGTTGTTTACCTGCACATTCCTTCCAAGTTTTCATGACCACTAGTAAATGTTGTCCCCTAAAGAACGAAACGTATTCGCTATTTTTCGTCAATATCTGGCAACCCCAGGGCATATGATTTGTTTGGATGCTGTCATGGTTCGAAAGCATGAAAGTCGCTTTACGGGACCTGGCCGAACGACGTTTCATACTCAAAGAGCGTTTTGAAGGAGGATACAGCCTTACGAAAGCTGGATTCACGGCAATGAATGCCTGTGACGAAGAGGGGTAGTATCGAAGGCATCCAACCACAAGTGGAAACAAGCTAAAGCTGTTCGTAGTGCATCGCGACACCATGCCACTGCAAGCCACGGTGCCGCACCGAAGCGGACACATCCTTTTAATACCACAAAACTCACCAGAGGATATAAACTATGGATGAACTACGTGACCAAATCTGGGACTACCTTTACAAGGCAGGTCAACCACAAAGTCTCGTTGATATCGCTGGCTTCGCCAGCCGGGATTTGGAAACCATTCGCGGTGCTGTCGATCATGAATGGTTCACGGTGTCCAATGAGCAGGTAGGCATTGCTTACGCTTCGGAAACGAACTGAACTTCCCAGACAAGATCGGGCGCGGTGCTTCGAGTTCCACAGCCACTGAAATGCTGTGGGACCATTTCTTGCGCTAGCCTAATGTTCACCGCCTGGCCAATTCTTCGGCCTCTGCTTCATTCGGCCGGGGATCAAACCTCTCGTCAAAGGCAATCCAGACCGCACGCGCATAGCGAAAAAACCACAGCGGAAAAATGACGCAGAATCCCGCCCGTACGAAGAGTCGCGGTTGCCTTGGCAGCGGAGCAAACAAATAAAGCCCGAAATACGCCCCGATCGTGATCACCGCCGTGATCTCTCCGTACGATTGAGATTCAAATGACGTGGCGGACCGTCCGAGCGACCGCCATGGACGCATGTCGCTGTCATTGACCGCTTTGCAGTCACTGGTCCAAAAATTTCCAAGCGTACGATTTCCCGCCACCCTTGCTGCTAGCTCCCGAAGGAATCCCGAAAACGCCTGTTGTTGGCTGGCAACCAATTCAGCTAAGGTACGCAGCCATTTTCTGGCGCCATGATTCTGTCCCCAGCTCTCCGCGAGGTCGTTTATGAAGTGGTTATCCTTGCACGTACCTGTTGTGACCGTTGTTTCTGTGCTCACGTTGATGACCTGCAACGGTTCCGCCCAGGGACAGCTGTTCAAATCGCTCTTTGATGGTTCTACGCCAGAAACACCAAACAGCGGGTCCACGAACGCAACGGGCCAAACACCAGGCAATTCACGGAGCCGGGCAACACCGCCAACGACCGCCACCCGGGTTACGTCAGGGCAACCGACGGGCAAACCAATCACTATCGAGCAGGGTACCGCTGAAGAGCGCAAAGCATTTGGCGAACTGATTGGGGCCCAATGGATTTGGTCGCCGGCGCACAAGAAAGAACAGGTCCCTGCAGGCGATGTTTACTTCCGCAAAACGTTGACGTTGGGAAAAGTTGAATTTGGCCAGGTTCACATTTGTGCCGACAATCAGTACGAACTGTTTGTGAACGGGCGACCGGTCGCCGCAGGTAACGACTGGCGCAAAATGGACGTGCACGATATCGCCAAACTACTCAAGCCGGGTAAAAATGTCGTTGCGGCAAAGGTCCACAACACAGACACCGGGCCAGCCGGGCTGGTCGCACGGGTCCTCACCAAAGAACCAGCTAGCACCCTCGAGAGTTCCGCGACCGACAGCTCGTGGCGCACGAGCGTCAAACAATTTAACAACTGGAACCAACTGAACTTTCGCGACAATGACTGGCTACCCGCGGCAGAATACGGCCTCATGGGAGCAACCTTACCTTGGGGCGACGAAATCGTAATCGCCAAAGAAGGGGCACGATTTGCGATAGACCCTGAGTTTGCCATCGATCGCTTGACATCGGATCAGCAAACGGGGTCGCTTATCGCGATGGCCTTTGACTCGCAGGGCAACATTCTCGCATCGCAGGAAGGGGGCCCGCTGTTGTTGGTTGCCGATCGTGATCAAGATGGGAAGTTCGAGTCGGTCGGCGTCTTCTCCGATCAACTCAACACCGTGCAAGGTATCTTGTCGCTGGGATCGCGGGTTTTCGCCGTCGGGAAAGGGCCAAACGGAAGTGCCCTGTATCGTCTCGACGACATCAATCGAGATGGCCAGGCAGACCGCACCCAAGCGATCTTACGATTTCGCGGTTCGCCAGGAGAACACGGGCCGCATGCCGTTCGCCTCGGACCCGAGGGACTGTTGTACGTCATGATCGGCAACTTTGCACGGGTTGCCCCGCGACCTGATCCGCGGAGTCCCTATACGATCGAGTATGAGGGAGACCTCATCCAACCCCGCTATGAAGATCCACGTGGCCATGCCGTTGGAGTTCCCGCGCCAGGCGGAACGGTCATACGAACCGACATGCAAGGCAGTTTCGCAGAGGTCGCCGCTGGTGGACTCCGCAATCCCTACGACTTTGCGTTCAATGAAGATGGCGAACTCTTCACTTTCGATGCCGACATGGAATGGGACCTCGGAACGCCATGGTACCGACCGACCAGGATCAATCACGTAACGCCCGGCGCTGAATTTGGTTGGCGAAGTGGATGGGCCAAGTGGCCCTCAACTTATATCGATAGCTTGCCGGCTATCCAGCAATTGGGTGGCGGGTCGCCAACCGGAGTTGAATATTACGATCACGTGATGTTCCCCATACGACTGCAGAACAAACTCTTCCTGGGAGACTGGGCACGCGGGTTAATCTACGCCGTGCATCTCGAACCGGATGGAGCAAGTTACAAGGCACGCTGTAATGTCTTTCTTAAAGGTCGGCCGCTGAACGTCACCGACATGGCTGTCGGTCCCGACGGTGCACTCTATTTTTGTACCGGGGGGCGCGGCACCGACGGTGGCATCTATCGCGTGCGCTGGAAAGGCAACGTACCGGCGGCGATTACAGAGCTTGGAGACGGTATCGAACAAGCAATCCGGCAACCCCAATTCGGAGCAGACTGGGCCCGAACTAGAATTATCGCCGTGAAACAAAACCTGGGAGATGCCTGGCCAACCGAACTGGCGGCAATCGCCACCGACAAAAAACACTCGGTCCGGGAAAGAAAACGAGCGATCGAACTCCTCACCTTCTTTGGCCCACCACCTACCAGCCAGTTGTTGTTGACCGTAAGCGAAGAAAGTGAACCTGACCTGCGCGCCCACGTCGTCCGCCTGATGGGACTACGGAGTGAAACGGACTTCAACCAGCGACTCGTCGCCTTATTGCAAGATCCCAATGCCCGGGTGCGACGTCTGGCATGTGAGGCCGTGTCACACCGTGGGCAGCAGTCGCCAACCAATGTGTTGGTTGAGCTTTTGGCCGATGAAGACCGCTTTGTCGCCTTCGCCGCACGCCGAGCCCTGGAAAAGCTGCCCGCAGAGCAATGGCAGCAGGAGGTCCTGGAGACTGCCAGCACGCGCACCTTCTTGCAAGGAGCTACAGGTCTCTTGATCGCCCATCCATCGCGGGAGGTCTCGCTCGAAATCCTCCGACGGTGTGAGGGTATGATTCAAGGCAACGTACAAAACGGGGGACGACCTCACGGTCTTCTTACCCACCAAAGTTTTCTCGAGATGTTACGTGTCGTCCAACTCGCCCTCCATCGGGCCGAAATTGAACCGCAGGAAGTTCCCGGCCTCACGAAACAACTGGTAAGCGAATTCCCCACGTCTGACGCCGCGATGAATCGTGAATTGGTCAAATTGTTGGCCTATCTCGACCCGCCCGAAGCCACATCCTTGTTCGCCCAACAGCTGGCAAGCGATATTCCTGACATCGAGAAACTCCACCTGGCGGCCTATGCCCCACGTCTACGAAGCGGGTGGCAATCCGAGCAAAAGCTGGCCTTCCTGCAATACTATGAAAAAGCCCGAAATCTCGAGGGGGGGTACAGCGTGAGCGGCTACGTCGAGAATTTTGCGCGTGACTTCTTTACCCATCTAAGTCTTGCCGAACGCCGTCAGGTCCTCGCCGTCGGTGAACAATATCCAACCTCCGCCCTTTCCGTGCTTGCCAGACTGCCCGACGATACCGGACCCGATGTGCTCGCTGAAGTTCGGGCTCTCGACAAACGCCTCGCCAGCCACGAGGGTGACGTGTTCGACCGCCTGCGGGTAGGGGTCGTCGCCACGCTTGGTCGTTTTCCTGAAGCCGATTCACTGGCTTACCTGTACGAAATCTACAAGACTCAGCCCGAACGCCGGGCCCCAGTCGCCATGAGCCTGACTGCAAATCCGAGTGGGGACAACTGGAACCTGCTGGTCGATTCCCTCAAAATAATCGACGGCGTCGCTGCTGGTGATGTACTCCATGCCCTCAGCCAGGTCCCACAAAAACCAGAAACTGCCGAACCGTACCGGCATGTGATCCTGCAAGGACTACGAATGCACAACGACGGAGGCGAGCTGGCCACGAAACTTCTCGCCCACTGGACAGGCATACCAAACAGCGGCAAGACCATCGATGAACAACTTGCTGCCTGGCAAAACTGGTATGGGCATGCTTTCCCTGACGCGCCTGCTCCCCAATTGCCCCAGGAAGTCGGGCAGAACAAGTGGAGTTACGAAGAACTGCTAAGTTTTCTTGATTCCGAAGAAGGATCTTCTGGCGATCCAGTCAACGGCTCCAAGGTCTTCCAAACGGCACAATGCAGCAAGTGTCATCGTGTTGAAGGACACGGAGAACGCCTGGGACCTGATCTTACCACGCTCGCCAGTCGCTTCCAGAAAAAGGAAGTGCTTGAATCAATCGTGTATCCTTCACACGTGATATCGGATCAATACGTGAGCAGGGCTGTGGTCGCCGGTGGTCGCACTTATGTCGGGATTGCCACACGTGATGGGGCAGGCAAAGTCATCATCCTGACGGCAAATGGTGAAAAGGTCCAAGTCGACGAGCAGGAAATTGAGGAAGTTCACACCATCTCGGTGTCGGCAATGCCCGCCGGGTTGTTGAATCAACTCACGCTTGAGCAAGTTGCCGACCTGTTTGCTTTCTTGATCGACCGCTCCTCGGCAATTGTCGCGGGCAGAACTCGTGAGCCGGGCAGATAACCCGACAGCTGCCAAAACCTTCCTGCCACCGATCGCAGCGGAAGCAGGTGTCAGCCCGTTTTTAAAAGTCGCTTTCGATGACGAGCCTGGGCCTTGCCAGGCGTAATCGTTCCACGGCATCCTGGCTGACCTTGGTCAGGCGAAGATTCACCTTGCGGAGCGAGTTGATGGCAGCCAGATGGTCGAGTCCCGCATCCGTGATCTCGGTCTCGGCAAGCACCAGCGTTTGGAGATTGGGTGCCTCGACCAGCCTGGCCAGTCCCGCATTTGTCACACCGGTGTTTTCGAGATTCAAGTAGGTAAGTTTTGGAAGGACTGCAAGGTTTTCCAATCCCTCATCCCGCACGGTTGTATTCCACAAGTTCAGCCAGGCGAGTTCAGGCAGCTTTGAGAGGTGAATCAGGCTGTCGCTCCCTACACCGGTTTCGCTGAGGTCGAGCTTGCGAAGTTGCGGCATCTCATCCAAATGCTTTAACCCTTCGCCGCTGATATAGGTTGCACGCAAGTTGAGTGTCCGCATCTTTTTCAGCGAACTGAGCGGAGAGAGACCCTCGTCGCCGATGGGAACACGGAGCAAACTGAGGCTGTCAAGCTTGGTGAGGCGGGCCAGGGACTGCATGCCATCGTCCGAAAGCCTGGCGTCTTCCAGTGCCAGTTCGCGTAGCCGTTGGAGCCCAGCCAAATGATCAAGGCCGGCGTCGGTGATCGCGGAACTCCGTAGCTTCAGACTCACCAGGGATGTTGCTGTCGCCAAATGCGCAAGCCCAACGTCTGAAATGTTGCAACCACGCGCATCGAGCAAGCGGAGCTTCTTCGCGTTTGCCAGGTCTGCCAACGCCCGATCCGTGACTCGCGTGTAGAGGATCTTGAGATAGGTCAAGTTGGGCATCGTCGCCAAAGTCGAGATCCCCTCGTTGGTGATTCGGGTGGCTCGTCGAAGTGCGATCGATTTGAGCTTTGGAAGGGTTGCCAATTTCGCCAGGCCAGCATCGGTAATTCGAGTGTTCTCCAGGTCAATCTGTACGAGATTCTCGCTGCCGAGCAGGCTGTCAATGCTCGCGTCGGTGATCCCGGAACCCCACAGGGCGAGTTTTGTCAGCTGCGGGGCAGCGCCGAACATTCGTACATCGTCATCCCTGGCACGCCGATTCTTGAGGTCGATTTCGACGATTTCCCCTGCCTCATTTCGCCTGATTTTTCCGCGCAGCCGGCCGATGCGCGTCTCCAGCATTTCGGGGCTTGCTGCCCCCGCTTCAGCTGCCGGTTTGTCTATTCCCTCGGCAGTAGCCGACCAACCGCCAAGTATGGCGCTCATCATCATCAGGATCCGCCGAAGTTGCAGTGTCTGCAGGCTCACGAAATGGTAGCGGTGCAATAAAAGAAAACGGTTCGGAGACATCGGTAGACAGGGCAAGTACTGGTTGATACGGGAATTATTGTTTATCATAGCCGATACGGTCGTTTGATGGTGGGCTGTCTTGCACCCAAACCATCGCTGGCCGTTATGGTACGGGTTGTGGGGGCCATAGACCCCGTCTATTTTACCCCTGTTGTCCCCTTGTCGCGCCCCCTGAGGATTCCCGAAATGTCCACTTACGGTAACCGTCGCCAATTCTTGCAGACATCAGCCATGGCCGGAATGGGTTACTGGATCACCAGCGGCCTGCGGGCAGCGACCAGCACTTCCGCTAACGAACAGATTCAAGTCGCCTGCATTGGCGTCGGTGGCAAAGGAGATTCCGATACCAAGAACGCCGCCAAGTTTGGACAAATTTATGCTGTCTGCGATGTCGACTCTAACGTCGTTGAACTAATTGAAAAAAAGCTGGGAACGCAAATCGACCACAAGTACTCCGACTTCCGCGAGTTGTTGGATCAATTGGGGGATCGGATCGACGCAGTTACCGTCTCAACTCCTGATCACAACCATGCGGTCATTGCTTCCAAGGCGATGCGCATGGGCAAACACTGCTTCTGCCAGAAACCACTTACGCGGACGATTTGGGAAGCCCGTCGACTGGGTGAAATCGCCACCGAGACTGGAGTTGCCACCCAAATGGGCAACCAGTTCACCGCATATAACCCCATGCGAAAAGCGGCTCATCAGGTCCGGGCGGGGCAACTCGGAACGGTATCCGATGTGCACATCTGGACGAATCGACCCGTGTGGCCAGTACCTGAAAGTCGGCCGACGATGAAGCCTGTGCCCGATTCGCTGAATTGGCGAGCCTGGCTCGGGCCGGCGCCGTATCGCCCCTTTGGCGACGGATATCATCCCTTTGCCTGGCGGGGCTGGTGGGATTTCGGCACCGGTGCCCTGGGAGACATGGCTTGCCACACGTGCAATTTGCCTTTCATGGCATTGAACATGCGCGACCCCATTGCGGTCGAAGCAGAGTGTCCCGAGCATGACGGCGACGCTTTTCCGGCCTGGTCAAGAATCAAATACGAATTCCCTGAACTGAATGGGCGGCCTGGATTCACCATGACCTGGTACGACGGGGGGGAACTTCCACCCATCGAACTGTTTGATGATGTCACGCTCACCACCGGGAGTGGCAAAGACGCCACACCGCCGCCCCATGTGTCAGGCTGCCTGATGATCGGCGACCGCGCAACAATGTATGCGGCGGGCGACTACGCCGAAATGGGCAATGAGATCATCGGCGATGTCGAAACCATGGATGTCGAGTACCCCCATTCCCCCGGTCACGTCGAAGAATGGTTCAACGCCATGCGCAACCCCAGCGAACTGCCAGTCTCCAATTTTGCCACCTACGCAGGTCCCCTCACCGAAACCATCCTGCTTGGGAATCTCGCCGTCTGGAAACGGGGTCGACTCGATTGGGATCCCAAGGAACTCGTCCCGCTGAACGCTCCCGCACTCCAACGAATTGTCCACCCCGAATATCCCAGTGGGTACGAGGTGTAGTTCAAGCTGAGTGGCAGGGCTATCACACCCGATGGAATCTTGCCGGTGGCAATTTTCCGGCAACCAGTTGCGAATAAACCTTGACTTATGTTTGACAAGATTGCTTCACTTGCTGGCGATGCGGACAAGCTTTTTGAAGAGCTGGCTCGGCAATTGGTCGCCGCTGGAAAATTCCACGAGTTGTTTGATGCACGCCTCGTTCAAAGTCGACATCGCCTGGCACTGTCGATTGATAAGGCGGGGAACCTTGACGATCTACCCGAACCCACCCGCAGCGACGTAGAACAGGCCTACTTGTCGGCTTGCCGCGAGGTGGGACAGTTGTTACTGGAAAAAGGTCGTTTTCAGGAAGGGTGGATGTATCTGCGCCCCGCGGGAGAAAAGACGCTTGTCCGGGAATCGCTTGAGCGGGCAATCCCCGATGAAAAAAGTATCGAGGAGTTGATTCAGGTTGCCCTTCATGAAGGTGTGGCCGTTGAGCGTGGCCTGGGTTGGATGCTGGGTCACTACGGGACCTGCAATTCAATCACAACTTTCGAGGGAATCGCCGGCTCGCTCGATCAAAACGATCAGCGTGCCTGTGCTGTCGTGCTGCTCCGCCATTTACACGTGGAACTGCTCGGGAATGTTCGAGCGCATGTTGAGCGTGTTGAGGGCCGCCCACCAGAGGAAACCAGTTTGACCACAATGGTTGCTGACCGCGGCTGGTTGTTCGACAACGACAGCTACCACGTCGACACCTCGCATCTGGGGTCGGTCGTGCGGTTCTCGCGGTTATTGGAAGACCCGACCACACTGGAACTTGCTATCGAGTTGACTGAATATGGCCGCCGCCTAGGTCGTAAATTGCAATATCCTGGCGACCCCCCTTTCGCCGACCCGTACACAAGTCATCGGCTCTTGTTCCTGGCAACGCTTGGTCGCGAGGTGGAAACAGCTCTCGATTTCTTTGCCCAACAAGCCAAAGAAACGTCGGTGGAAGAATTCGGCAGCGGCGCGATCGAAACCTATCTCATTCTGCTCTACCGCGCACAGCAATATCACAAAGCATTGGTGACATACAACGACCTGGTCTCGACAACCACGTCACTTTCTCCCTTCGCACCTACCACGCTGACCCTCGCCCGCAAATCGGGTGATTGGGATTTGTATCTCGAAATAATGCGGAATCGCGGCGATCTTGTGGGCTATGCCATGGGCCATTTACAGCAGTTGCAAGATCAGGCTTCGTAGCTCAGATCGCTGACCGACAGCTTGCCGGGAATTGAGCTGCACCTGAAAAGTTCAGCTCCTGAGGTGAAAACAGCACGGCTAGGGCTCATCTTTCTGGGACCGCGGTGGTGGCGGGGGGCCCTGGGGACCAGGACCGAGGGGACCATGGCGCGGCTCGCCGGGTCTTCGTCCCGCTGGTGGGCCAAGTTCACCGCCCCGCTGTCCGCGACGCCGGCGGTTCCGATCGGGTCTAAACGGTGGCATATCCCGAAGAGCTGGACCATTGGGTGTCGGGAACATGTGCTTCTGGTAATGTTCAAATAATCGCCTTTTCATTTCTGGCCAGGACATCGCTAAAAGCTCTTCTCGCTCGTCGTTGCTGAACCCCGTGACAAAGCAATCTTCCAGGTCATCCACCGTGACCTCACTTGAAAACGCTTCGTGAATCCAGCGTCGCAATTGCCTTTTGGTTTCCGGCTCAGGAAGTTGGGCGATACGTTGTTGCGTCGGATCGCTTAGAACCCCTGTCAGCCGTTTGTACAATTCGTCTCTTCCAGGTCCCGAGTCGAGCATTCGCACCGCAAATATGGCAGCCAGCGTGTCTGGTCGCTGACGGATCATCCACTCCGCCCCGGGACCTTTGCCGCGACGGACTAGCTCTGCAATCCTCCTTTTGTTCTCTTCGAAAAAGGCCTTGATTTCTTTTTTCAAGGCCCCGGTATCCTCCTCCGACAAGAGCCGGTTTGCGGGGTGATCGCGGTTGCGCATCATCCGTAAAGGTTGCTGAGGAGAACTTTTCTGCAGCTCAGCCTTTTCCCCAGGTGTGCTGGGAACCAGAATTCGGGTAGCGGAAAATCCCACGGTTGCGGCCAGAATACCCACAATTGCAAACAGGAACAGTCGCCTGCGGTGTTGCACTGGTAACCATGTGGTTCGCTTCGCTACATCGCGTTCTGCCGCCACCGTAACCATTTCAATGGTACTACGAGAAAACGATTCGTCGACCGTGACCTGGGGAAGCTCGTCGAGGGCACTCCAAACATTGTCCAAGCTTTGTAGCTCATGCAAGTACGCATCGTCATTTGACAGCCGTTTCTCCACGGCGCCGCATGGTTGTGGTTGCAACTCGCCGTCAAGATAGGCAACCAACTCTTCTAGTTCACGATCATTGTTTGATTTGGGGGAATTCATCGGCTAGGTCACATATGGTTCGATCACTTCGCGGAGTTTGCTTCGCGCCCGAGATAACAAGGACTTGATTGCCTGGGGTGACATCTCCATGATTTCACCAATTTCTACGTAGCTCATATGCTCAAACTTGCACAACAAAACGGCCATGCGTTGGCGATCGTTGAGCGTTTCGATCGCTCTCTGTATGATTTGCAGCAACTCAGCTTTGTCGAATTGCCGGGTCGGCATCAGCCCACTGGCTGCCAGTGCCCTCACCTCAATGGGATTGGCACCCGTCTCCGCCGCACTCGGCGCAGCCAGGTTTACCTCTTTGCGGCGGGCAAGGGTCCGCATTGCATTGAGCGCCACATTATTTGCAATTGTAAACAACCAGGTTGAAAACTTGGCTCCCGGCACATAACGCTCGCGGGATCGATAGACACGCAGAAATACATCCTGGGCCAAATCCTCCGCCATGTCACGGCGCCCGACTTGATGTGCCAGCAATGATACCAGTCGGTTCTGATAGCGTAGCATCAGCTCTTCGAAGGCAGCCGCGTTGTCGTCGTCGCGTACCTGGAGCATCAACCGCACATCTGGGTCTTGGAGCGTATATCGATGGGCCGTTGACTCGCTAATCGACAAGTGTCCCTTTCTCCATCTCAGAGGACAAAACACCCTGTAATGGTAGTCTAGGGCAAGTGGAGGTGGGCGGCCAGCTACCGCCTGGTTCAACCGTGCAGATTGCGCGCAGGCCCACACGTCCAGCAATGATAACCCCTCACCGCAGGGAAAGTTCCGCAGAAAAGGCGAGTCGCTTTTCCCGCTACTGATGGTAATCAGAAAAATCTCGCTATCAAATCGGGACACCACGCCAGAACGACCCCACGACGCCACATGGATCTTCTCGACCGTGCAACGCAAAAGAAATGCAAACCCTCCTGTGACAGGCAACTGAAACGACCCATCTGCCGCTCGTTCCTTTACAAGAGGCTATCTAGCAGCAACCGGATTTTGCGCATTTCGGCATGGTGATCCAGTCCCTCGATTGGCTCCATTTCGACCGACAAGGCACGGTCGTATTTAACTTTGGCAAGCTGTTGCAAGAGCTTACCATAATCAACTGCTCCTTGCCCCACGCGAACCTGGAGATCCTCTTTGGTCGAATCACGCAAATGCACGTGTTGAACGTAGGAAAAAACCTTGTCATAGTTGGCATCCTGATGAGGTCCGGCAATGTAGTGACTTGGGTCGAGCGCCAGTCGGAGACCCTTGACGTTGTCGCAGAGGACAACCGCTGTACTGGGATCCTCGGTCATTCGACCAATCTCCGTTTTTACACAAACAACCGCACCGTCCAAGGAAGCAATGCTCACCAGTCGCCGGAGTCGCTCGATTTCCTCGTTAAAAGGGGTACCCAACTCGGCTGACGGTATGATGATCGTGACCACCTTAATCACCTTGGCCAATTTGCTGATGGCCTCAAACTGCTTGTAATAGGTCTCCCCCTCGGCAGCAAGCTGGACATTCAAGCCGGCGATGTCCAGCCGGTGGGTGTCGCGGCAAAAATGGGCCGCCTTGTCAACATCAGCCAATACTTCGGATGGTCGCACAAAGCCCCCTTCTTCATGGACAGCCAGCTCAACGGCTGTGAACTGCAAATCAACCAAAATTTGCAAAACTTGGGGAGGCGAAAGATCGGGGAAACATTCCGTGGACGCAGAAACAAACACCCGGCAACTCCTTGCGACAATTGTTATTTGTGATGCTGGCGAAACCAAGCCTGTACTTTAGCCGCAGTCTGGCAATTAAGGCAACACCCGCTGACCCGCTTCAGGGGTGGCACAGCCCCATATTCTATCCAATTTCAGCCCATATAGGCGTGACCAAAACGCCATCCTCGGAATTTGCGTTCAGTTGGAACTTGTTCAATCCTTGACTACGCATAAAATTCTCATTACTAGCTGCCACATGCTAATTGGTAGCCAACGACCTTCCAGCGGAGATTCCGTCCCATGACTGATTTGGATCCCAACGCAGCCACTCCCTCAAATAACCCTCGCCCTGCCGCTCCAGAAATGCCCCCTCCGCAAATCATCCTCCAGCAAAAAGCAACGATGTTTGGGCGGTTTGGCAAACTCCTGATCTTGGCGCTGGGAATTGCCATCCTGGTCATTCTGGGAATGTCGGCGTCTTATCGAAGTTACTTCAACCTGACCAGCGGCCCTCAAGAAAAGTTCCATTCGCTCTCCCGCGACGCAACCAACAAGATCGCCATTATCTCGGTGACAGGTACCATCATCGAGGGAAATGGTTTTGTGAAAAAGCAGATCGACCGCGTCAAGAAAGATGATGACGTCATCGGCGTGGTACTCCGCATAAATTCTCCGGGAGGAACCATCACGGGAAGTGACTACCTCTACCATTATTTGAAAGAACTGATCAAGCAACGCGCTTCTGACGACAAGAAGTTCCCGGTCATTGTCAGCATGGGAAGCATGTGCGCCAGCGGAGGCTATTACATCGCTATGGCCGTGGGCGACGAACCTGAGAGCATTTTTGCCGAACCAACCACTTGGACCGGATCGATTGGGGTCATCATCCCGCACTACGATATTTCCGGTCTGCTGAAAAACTGGAATATTCAGGATGACTCGATTGCCAGTGGCCCGCTCAAACAAATGGGAAGTCCTACCAAGCCAATGAGTGAGCAGGATCGGAAAGTCCTCCAGGAACTTGTCGATTTGAGCTTCAACGACTTTAAAGAGATCGTGCGGGCGGGTCGCCCCGATTTCAAAGAAAATCCCAAGGCCCTGGATGACATCGCAACTGGCCAGATCTATATCGCGACCCAGGCCCTTAAACTTGGCCTCGTCGACAAGATTGGCTTCATCGAAGCAGCCATTGACCGCGTGGCTGAATTGTCCGGTCACGATTTAAAAGAGCTCCGTTGTGTGCAATACCAAAAGCAACCCTCGGCGTTCGATGCGATTATGGGTGTCCAAACGCGAAGTGACCATCCCCTCCCAATCGACGTGATCTCACTACTCGACTTCACCACGCCTCGAGCGTACTACCTCTACACCGGGCTGCCATCGCTTTTTACCAACACGCAGTTCTCTCGCTGAAAGAAAACTCACCTTGTCCCATTTGCTGGACAACCTCGATGAATTGTTGAGCCAGTGGTGCCAGCAGCGCGAAATGCCAGGCTACCGCATCGCCCAAATTCGACGCTGGATATTTGAAAAACGAACCCGTGATTGGGACACGATGACCGATCTGGGCAAGCCACTTCGCCAGGGACTGGCCGAGCGGTTCACCCTGTGGTCGACGAAAATCGATCAACACACGAAAGCAGACGATGGGACGGAGAAACTGCTCCTCACCCTGGCTACCGGCGGTCAGATCGAATGTGTGCTGCTCCGGGATGGAGTCCGCCGGACCATTTGCATCAGTACCCAAGTTGGGTGTGGGATGGGCTGTGTCTTCTGCGCCAGCGGATTGGATGGTGTCCAGCGAAATCTCACCACTGGCGAAATTGTCGAGCAAATGCTACGCCTCGATCGGCTTCTTCCGCCGGAGGAGCGACTCACCCATATTGTCGTCATGGGGATCGGCGAACCGCTGGCGAACCTCGACGCGTTGCTACCTGCTCTCGACCAAGCCCGGCGTCCGGATGGGCTGGGGATCAGCCCGCGGCGAATCACGATCTCGACCGTCGGCCTGCCCCAGGCAATGCGGCGTTTGACCCAAAAGGCCCCCCAATATCGTCTCGCTGTTTCGTTGCACGCACCCAATGACCAACTCCGCAACCAACTCGTACCGGTGAACAAAAAAACAGGGCTCGATGCCATCCTCAAGGAGGCCGATGCGTACTTCGCAGCATCGGGACGACAACTGACGTTTGAGTACGTGCTGCTGGGAAACCTGAATGACCACCCGGAACACGCTTTGGAACTTGCACAGCGACTAGGCAGACGCACTGCGCTCTTAAACGTCATCCCCTACAACCCAGTCGAGGGGCTCCCTTACAAAACACCAACGGCACAGGCTCAGCAGCGATTCCGTTCCATTCTTCTGAAGGCCGGTATTGCCGTAAAATTTCGCCATCGCAAGGGCGACAAAATCGACGCGGCCTGTGGGCAACTCCGCCGAAGAGTTGGGTTGCAACAAGTGCAGCCGGAGGTTTAAACCTCCGGCTGCACAAATTGTCTCGCAAAAACCAGCATGACGGGCTGACCTGGCGATCCGCCTAGTGTAACTCCTCAGCCTTCTCTTCACCTTCAGCCGGAGCGACCAGACGCTTCTGCAGCTCGCGCAACTGCCGTTCCATTGCCTGGAGCCGGTCATCGAAATTGCCCTCATCTCCCCTGCCGGGGAAAAGGCGGTGCAACTGCGGCACTTGACGCTGGAACTCGTTCAGATTGAACCCCTCGATGTCGGTCTGCGGACCGTTACCAAGCAGTTGCTGTACGTAGGGCTTCACGTCATCGGGAAGCTGGTCGATCGCTTCGGGATCTTCGCCTTCGATTTCCCACTTCTCGCCATTGCGCTCGACGACAATTTTGGTCGGCTCGTTGTTTCGCTTTTCAACTTTTATCGAAGCTCCGTCAGGCAGTTGGGTAACCTTTGTTTGCTGGCCACCGACAACAACACCCGGCCCAAAACGACGAAACTCAATGCCGTTTTGACCATGATCGCCAAGCAGCTGGTTGAGCATCCCTTGAAGAGCGTTGTCACCTTGATCGACCCAACCCGGCGCGAAACCAGGTTGTGGCTGACCGCCAAAAGCAGGCAGGTTGGCCGGTCGCTCAACGGGTGTCACCCAAATCGACTCGACCTCACCACGGCGGAGCACTTCCACGGCAATCTGCCCTTGTTTCTCACCTGCGGAAATCACCAGCTCCACCAGATCCTGCATCTCGTCAAGCTGAATATCGTTCCCCTGAAGCAGGATGTCGTGCCGCTGCAAACCCGCCCTGGCAGCCGGACTCTCGGGAACCACGTCCAGCACCTGCAAACCGATCTCCTCGGGAATGTCGACCTGGTAACGTACGGCTGGATCAACCGGGCCACCGACAATGCCAATCCAATACGGTGGGATCTCACGCTCCTCAGGAACAGCTGGATTGATAACGACCCGACCGGGCCCCACATTGGGTTGCCGACCACCTGCCTGTTGATCTCGATCCGGCGCGATCTGAACGATTTCGCCTGCTTCACTGTTTTCGGCATGGGCAAATCCACCCATCCCGCAGGCGACGGTTCCCATTAGCACTACCTGGAATGGCTGATACCAAAAAAATTTCAACATCTTACAATTCTCCTTTCGTCAAAAAAGTAACGTTTGCAAGTGGCCACTGCATGCGAATCGGAAAATTTCCACTGGCAAGCAACCTGTTTCAATAACCGAACTCAATAAACCGGACGACCGACCGGTACAATTTTTGTATCCTCGACCGGGACCATCAGTGATGTCCCATCCTCAATCCAGAGCGGAGCATAATGCCGGCGGCTCGTCACCTGGAAACCATGGTCTGCAAGTTTTTCACAAACTTGCTGCGGAATCCCCGACCGAAACGTCATCCCAAGTTGCGAATCCAGGGTGTCTGCGTCAAGCAGCGGTACATCGACTGTCTGCGGTTGTCCTTGCTCATCATGCACCCACAAAGTAAGCACATCGCCTTTGATCGGGTTTACCTCTGGGTGATTCTGCTGGGTGGCAGGAAGTTGGTCGACCCCACCGGTCGGCACCTGGCCGGCAATCTGGTGTGGCCTGTTGGAGGGAACCGGGGATGGTAATTCCCCATCATGTCGAATGGCGAAACCGGCGAAGAACGCAGCCAGCGGCACGGCTACGAGCGAAACACGGCGAAGCATTTCCAGCCGTCGTGTCCGTCGCCGCACTGTTTTCACTGGAAGTGCAAACTGAGCCCGTTGCGGCGAACCCACCAGTTGTTTGAACTCGCTGCGCCACGACTGCGCTTCCAAAAAAGCCAATGCACAACGACGCCAATCACCTTCGGAATGTTCCATCGCGGCGAGAAACGCCCGCCGATGTTCTGCCGACAACTCACCGTCGACCAGGCGGTCGAGCATAACTTCATCGTTTAAGTAGTAATCAGCCATTACGGTGCCAAGAAACCGTTGGTGGTTTCATCTCTATGAGCAGGAATCGTGTTCGAAATGCCTTCTTTCAAGCTCGCCCGAACCCTTTCCCGCGGGTCCTGGGACCCTCCCTGGAGTCTATTTCTCCAACAGCGGTTCGCAGTTTGCCGCGTGCCCGGTGCAGACGAGCCTCAACGGCACTCTGGGTAATTCCCAAGTGTTCAGCGAGTTGACGGTAGGACCAGTCCTCGGTGTATTTCAACAACAGTATTTCCGCATCCCGGTGTACCAATCCCTTCAAGGCCAACCGAAGCAGTTCACGTTCTTCTTTAGCAACGAGCCATAACAACGGATCGGGATGCCGAGTGTCTTCTTCGGTGGGTCGAAATTGCGTCGCGAACTGTTTTGTCAACTTGCGATATCGGCCCATCCGCCGCCGGTACTGCAACGCAGCGACAACAGCCAGCCGATATAACCACGGCGCCAGTTTTGTGCGATCGCGAAGGCGGTCTCCTTTTTCAACAGCGGCCAGCGCTACGTCCTGGAACACCTCTTCGACCACCCGTGGGTTTCCCACTCTGGCCAAAATGACCGTCCGCAACCAGCGACCATGTTCCGAAAGCGCAGACTGCCAATCAATGGGTGGCATGCCACCGCCAGGAGATGTCGGTAACATGTTACGGTTGGCCATAGTCACCAAAGATAGTTACCGCAAAGTGTTTTGTCTTGCGGAAAAAATTTTACTTGGTCCCGGCAACACGAAATTGGCTTGTTGTCGCGGGTCGAACGGGGTGCGTTGGTTCCCGCGGCGTCGCTCGGTATCGGGGGAAGCTAAGCTGTTGAGCCATCGTGAATTACTGTCCTGGAAGTGCCAATCGGGGTGGTTTGGTACGAAGTACGCCCCAGCCGATCAGTGCCGCCACAATAAGAACTACGCTGACATTCTGTGAAATGCTCATTCCCGTGCCCAAAAAAATGATTTCGTCGGTGCGAATCATCTCCAGCAGGAAGCGGCTGATCGGATAAACCGCGAGCATCAAGGCAACCACCTCGCCGTCACGACTTCGAAACGGAAAAAATGCCCACAGGAGCCAGGCGATCAGTGCCGCATTAATTGTGCTGTAGATTTGGGTGGGGTGCACTGGCAGACTTCGGGTCGAAACGGGTACCGCCTCGGCCCGGACCTGCTTGCCAGCGGCTGTTTCGACATTGAGATGCATATTTCCCCAGTAGGCATTGTGGATCGCCTTTGCCGCGTCGGCGTAGGTGGGGCACGGTTGACCATTAATGCCGACAATAATATCCCCGCGAGCCAGGCCCAATCGATCATTACCTTCGACCACAACGGCGCATGCTTGTCGGTCTGGAGCGATGTGAAACTCGTGTCGTTCACCTCGGGCAATCTGGTCGGCATAGGGCGGGCTCTCTTGTGGAAAAGTAACCGCCCAGGGGTGGTCACAAACTCCGCCGTAGCAACATCCGTTCAGTAAACAACCAATCCGGCCAATTGCCAGGCCGACCAGAAAGCTCGGTGCCACAATGTCGGCCAGCGCCAACATCGGCAAACGATGCCGGCGAACGAACCCCACGAATGCCACCAGACTCCCCATCAGGGCACCGTAAACGACTAATCCTCCTTGTGGAAAATTGAGAATTTTTGCAATCGTGGCAACGAGATTTTCCCCGCGAAAATCAGTGTTCCAATACTCGATCACGAAAAACAACCTGGCACCAATGATGCCACACACAAAGAGCCATACCGCCAACGAGAAAATCACTTCTGAGCTAAGACCCATTTGGTTTGCACGAACGCAGGACAACCCCACACCTGCCGCGGCAGCTAATAGCAACATCACTCCATAACCACGGACCGGAATTCCTCCCGACAACAGGGTGAATCCTCGCGGAAACCACTGCGGTAAGAAGGGCAAAAACAGAATGATCCCGGCTACCAACACCACGCCCCAACACAAACCCCGGGTTTCGTTCGACCAGCCACGCGCACGAATTGATAGAAAGAGTCTCCACCCCCCAAAAAGCAGCCAGATGGCCAGAAGCACGCCGAAACCAAAGATCGGAATCGGTCCCCACTGAAACGGAATACGAAAAAGTTCGCTACGCATGGAAATGAGGCCAAGCAGGGTTTCTTGTGCTTGGGGGGCCATTCGTCTGGCATCCCCAGGCCACACACATCAGCCGCGTGGCTCAACCATCGCGGCACAATTTTAACACCACCTTTTAACCAATCAGACTGTTGTCAATCAATCGCGTTTGACCAACCTGAGCCGCAATCGCAACCACGGTCGGGCCGTCGATCCGCTCAACTGGCGTGAGCGACCCCGGAGCAACAAATGCAATGTACTCAAGCTCGACCAGCGGTGCGGTTGCTAGCTGCTGCCGCATTCGCGAGTCCAGCACTCTCGAATTCCGCTCCCCAGCCACTGCAAGACGCTCGGCGAGCTCCAAACTCTGGAAAAGCGCACCTGCTTGCTGACGCTCTTCCGCATTCAAGTAACTGTTCCGCGAACTCATCGCCAGCCCATCCGACTCGCGCGCGGTCGGGCAAATTCTGACCGTCACTGGAATGTTCAAGTCGGCGATCATTTTTTGAATGATCAGGGTTTGCTGATAATCTTTTTGTCCCAGGTAAATGTGGTCGGCTGGTGCGATCATCAGTAACTTCAGTACGATCGTCGCCACACCTCGAAAATGAATCGGGCGGACCAGTCCCTCCAGGCAGTTTGCCACCTCGCCAACCTCGACCCATGTGTCGTGCCCGGACAAATACATTTCCGCCACACTTGGCACAAACACCAGATCGCAACCGTGTTGCCGCAGCAATTGCAGATCGCTCTCTAAATCGCATGGGTACTTGTCAATGTCTTCCGAAGGACCGAACTGGGTGGGATTTACGAAAATAGTGGCCACCGTCTCGTTGCATTCAGCTCGAGCCGCATCCACCAAACTGAGATGCCCTTGATGCAACGCACCCATGGTAGGTACCAGACCGACTGATAGCCCGCTACGCTGAGCGTCGCGTACCGATCGCCGCAATTCGTCCCCGCTGGAAATTACTTGCATTGTTGGTTGAGAAGCTGGATTGGTGTTGCCGTTCATTCTATGGCTGTTAGACCCGCCAAGTCGAGTTGTTGGCATAGCTGGGCAACGGTCTGGTTGAATTGGGGGTGGACCCAATCAGCCACGATTTCGGTCGCCGGACCAAGTACAAACGGCCGCAAATGCATCCGCGGATGAGGAATCTCGAGGTCGGGCGATCTGATGATTTGCCCGTCGTACAACAAGAGGTCAATGTCCAGCGTGCGGGCAGCCCAGCGGACACCACGCTTCCGGCCGAATTGATCCTCAATCTGACCCACGACAAGAAGCAGGGCGTGCGGATCAAGGGTTGTCTTCACGACGACCGCCCCGTTGAGAAATTCACCCTGCCCGGCCGGTCCACCCACCGGTTGTGAGCGATGCCAACGACTGACCGCAACCACTTGCACGTTTTCCACGCCACGCAGTACATCCACGGAGCGTTCAAGTGTTTTGCGACGGTCGCCGAGGTTGGCTCCGAAACCCAAAAGACACCTTGCCATACCTGGTCCGACCCTGATTTCGTGCAACGAACCTTGTTGGCTAGTTAAACTGCGTTGTCTGGTGAAACTGCGTTGGCTGGTGAAACCGCGTTGGCTGGTGGCGTTTGGTCCACTTTCGAGCGATCCCGGGTCGAAATTGGAGCAGGACAAACCACCGCGCGCAAAGACCGGCAGGAGGCAACACCGGTTACCTTCTGCCGTTATCGACTATTTCACCTCTCGTTTGCAAACACTGGGAGGGACCGCCCGTCACACGAACTCGCTCGTCGCGATCGCTCCATCAGTTGCGCTCCCATGATCGTTTGCACTGGTACCCTCACATCCTTGCGAGGAAATACTCTTTGCCGGTTTTCGCAACGTGAACCAAATTCCCATTGGCCGCTTCATGCGCTCTGTGGAAAGCCCAAGCCGAAATCCCGCATGGAAATGATCCATAGAACAGTTCTCATAGCGCGCACCAACAGCGCAATTCCCGCCTACAAACTGACCTTGGATCCCACCAGAGTCGACACCCTACCCACTCATCGCGACGACACGCTACTCGGTCGTTCGTCCTTTCTCGAGCAGCAACACCAACGATCAGCAACAGAATCTCGCAGTTGTCGTAATCGATAGAGGGGTAGTTTGCAAAACTTTGTCTCTCTTGTCAAGCAACTTTCTTTGCCCTTCTTTTCAGAGGTGATCTATACTTTCAAGCGATACTCTGATTCCGGAAAATACCCTCTTGACAAACACCATCGATGGCCCACAAAGTTCCTGCCCGGTACTTCCTGTGATGTTCGACGCTGCGTACGATACAGACGTGCTGTCAATCACACTCCACATAGACACTCCACATAGACACTCCACATAGACACTCCACATAGACACTCCACATAGACACTCCACATAGACACTCCACATAGACACTCCACATAGACAC
>Ga0310121_10000109_pt1 | contig 80973 bp, 65 predicted proteins | sample CB27_Tmax_986_MG_FD_203504 | JGI IMG/M metagenome (GOLD analysis project Ga0310121, IMG submission 203504) | Marine microbial communities from Western Arctic Ocean, Canada - CB27_Tmax_986 | ecosystem: Environmental > Aquatic > Marine > Oceanic | place: Canada: Western Arctic Ocean | collected... | reverse complement strand
CCTTGACTGCCACCGGACGTCGATTGTGGGACAAAGATAACCTCGACGCCATAGCAGTCGGCGGCATCGCTGCGGTCGGCAACCGGCTCGCAGCCCATGTGCTCGGCGTACCAGTCGACCGCCCGCGATGGACTCGCGGCGGTAATGTGTACATGGTGGTAGTCGGCCGCTTTGGCCAAACCCGGAGTGATGAGCGCTCCCGTGGCGACGACGGCGATCACGGCGCGGTTCCAAGTCATGGTGATACCTCTCTCTTTTGTCTCATTCATCAGTGCCATCGGTAGCGCGAGACCTGCTCGTCCTCCCGCCCACCAGGACGGGCGCGTCGTGATGTCGCTGCTCGTGAGCTGTCGGCATGACGCACCCGCGATTATATCGGCATCGGCCGCGCGCATCGCCGTCAGGACGAGACTCGTGCCGTCGGCCCCAACCACTGGCGGCTATCCTGTGGTCAATCGAGGATGGTTCCTACTCGTGAACGTCGCCTGGTCACGGACTCGCCGAACCTTTTCGGGCCCAGTGCGTTTTCTTGACTAGAGTGCCGGATACCCATGCGCTAATCGCACGATGCCGCCGAGGCGACGATCTGGCGTGGGAACGCCTCGTCCGTGACTACCAAGGTCGTGTCTACGCGATCGCTTATCACTACGTCCCGGACACTGGCGAAGCGAGCGACATCTCGTAAGAAGCGTTCGTGCGTGTCTACCAAAAGCTCGATACGTTTGGTGACGGGGCGTTTCTTCCGTGGCTTGTGCAAATCGTCCGGAACCTTTGCATCGACCATCTCCGCCGTCGGAAAACCCGTCCCCCGCTCTCCGATGTCCTGGTCGAGGATGACGGCGAGACGCTTGGCCTCTCTGCTCATTCACTGGGCTCTAGTGCACCGCCGTCAAGGGGAAACCGGAGCGAGTTGTCGTGACGTCCGGGTTGGAGCAAGCGCTCGGGTATGTCACTCCCCCTCGGAAAGCTCTATGTCGACCTCGCGGTGGTCACCGTCGCGCAGGATCGTCACTGACACGGCGTCGCCCGGCTCATAGCGGTCGAGCACAGTCGGTAAATCGCTGAGCTCGCTGATATCGTCTCCATCAATGGCCTGAATGATGTCGCCAAGACGTAGTTGACCATTTGCCATTCGTGATGTCCCGCGGAGCCCCGCGCGCGACGCACCCCCACCGGCGTCGACGTCAACGACCACGACGCCTCGTATACGAAGACGCCGGCGGACATATCGGTTCAAAGACTCGCTGACCCGAATCCCCAGGGTCGGTGGCGTGTACTCGCCCTTGTCAATGATCTGGGGCACCACCCGACGCACCGTATCCACGGGGACCGCGAAACCGATTCCGGCCGACGCCCCGCTCGGGCTATAAATCGCGGTATTGACGCCGATCAGGCGTCCCGAACTGTCCAACAACGGTCCACCCGAATTTCCAGGATTGATGGCGGCGTCGGTCTGAATCATGCCCTCAATGGTGCCGCCTCCGACGCTGTCAATTTCACGGCCGAGTGCCGACACGATGCCGGTCGTTAACGTGGCACTAAGACCGAACGGGTTCCCGATGGCAAAAATACTCTGACCAACTCTCAGAGTGTCACTACGTCCGATGCGCACGGGCCGCAGCCCGTCCGCCGGTATGTCAATACGCAGCACCGCGAGATCGTGTTGACGGGAAAATCCCACCAGCGCCGCCCGATATGTTGACTGGTCGTGGAGCACAACCTGGGCCGCGGTCGCGCCCTGGAGCACATGTAGGTTGGTCACGACGTGACCCGTGTCGTCCCAGACAAATCCAGAACCGGTGCCCTGGGGCACTTCGGTCGTAGCGCCCGTAAATAGATTCCTCCGCTCCGTCAACGTGGTGATATAGGCAACGGACGGATGGACGTCTTCAAATAGATCGACGGTGGCCTGCTCGCTGCTGGTGAGCTGGGCCGCAGCGGCAAGGCAGACCGCCGTGCCCCAGGCACCGGCTAGTCCCGTCGTCAACAATAGTCGTAGTGTCCACATCGGTCTCTCCCTGGTCGCGGTAGTCCGCCAGGATCGCCGCCCGAAGACGACGGCGCGCATGTTGGTCGCGTCACGCTCTCTAGTATGGCGCAGGCATGCCCTCTGGATTCACATGCTGTTGGAACGAAGGATTCGACGCCGATTTTTCTCTAATCTGGTATGGAATGACCTCTTGTCAAGCCCCCGATCTACAGATGAGGGCTTAACGCTTAGTCAGCCAGCTCATAGCGCTGTCTAACAGCCTTCGCCCACGTGGTTCTTGCAACACTGCGGCGGTAAGGGCCGCGAAGACGACGGACGATCGAGGGCGCTTCGACGACGAGTCACGCTGATATACGGTAGTTGCCACGCCGGAGCGCAGCCGAGCAGACATGACAGTGCTTCGTCGAGAAGACGTGCAGTCTAGGAGCGCGAGTTGGGAGCGGTGCCGTCCGTATCGCATAGCTAGCTCGCGGGTCCTCGGAATCGTGCCTCGGATCATCCGCCGTCTTCGCGGTCCGTCACCGCCGCTCGTCACGACGTTTCCCTTCGCCGGTGGCTGTCTGGCCGCGCCGAAGGCCTCAGTGCGCCGCGGCCGGCTCGGGTTGCAGCGTGGCCCCGACCCCCGGCCGATGCCGATAGTACCAGGCGGTTTCCACCAACACGCGCCGCACCAGGACGTTCCCCGTCTTGGTGATGCGGCCCCCGCCGATGCCGCTCCCCACTCGAGTCCTCACCGGGGACCAAGCCCAGATAGGACATCAAGGCCGGGGCACGCTGGAACCGGCGGAAGTCGTGCAGCTCGGCCAGAATCAGCATGGCCGACAACGTGTCGATGCCACGGAAGCAGCGGAGCCAGCCCACATGCGCACGATACGGGTCAGTCTCGGCCACCCGCACATCGAGCTCCCCCAACCGCGCCTCGAGGTGGTCAATGGCGAGCAGATAGTCCTCGCCGACGTGGCGTTCGGCCTCGTGCTCCCAGGCCAGACTGTCGATCCTGCCGATGTCCGCGCGTCCAGTTGCGGCCAGCGTAGTGCAAGCCCCGGCGCAACAGCAGCTTGCCCAGGCGATGCCGGCTGCGCTGCAGGTCCTCGCGCGCGTCGTCCCGCGCCCGGCACAAATCGCGCACCGCCTCCTCGGCCGGCGTCGGGGGACACACCTCCGTCAACAGTCCGGCGCGATGCAGCTCGGCCAACTTGCGCGCATCCCGCCGGTCGGTCTTGATCCGCTCGCCCGGCTTGCGCGGCACCAACGCGGGCGCGACCACCTGACAGCGAAGCCGATCCCGCTGCAGCCGTCGTTGCAACGCATAGCCACACGGCCCGGCCTCATAGCAGCCCTCGATGCGCCCGGGCGGCGCCCGCTCCAGCTTTCGCCGCAACCGATCGATCGCCCGCGGCTCGTTCCGCGCCGTCCACGTCACTGGCGTCGAGGCATCGCCGACCAGCACCGCCACGTGCAGCTCCCGTTTGTGGGCATCAATCCCAACGTAGGTGATAGGCTCGTTCACGATCGGCTCCTTTCGTCTGCGGCTCTGACACCGCAAGGGGTTAACCCGCGACCACGGTGGCATCGACCACCTTGTCGACTGTTCGTGCACTTCGACTGTACGATCGCGAGCCGGTCATTCCATATTGTCTAGATAAGTACGATGTCCAATGGGTGATCTGGAGCAGGTTCGCCGAGTGCTGGCCGGGGACGAAGCGGCTTTCGATGAGCTCTTCACCCGCTATTTTCCTCGTCTGTACCGGTTTGCCCGCTCGAGGACGACCACCCAGAGATTCGGGCCGCCTTCGCAGCCGTTGCGGCGTTTGGTCAGGAGAACGACCCGGAGGTTGCACTGCGGCGCCGCGAGCTGTCGGCGTTTGTGCACGCCATCCTTGACCATCTCCCTGGCAAATACGGAAACGCTCTGGAGTGGCGCTACATCGATGGGAGATCCGTTCTGGAAATCGCCGATCGGCTTGGCGTGGGCTACAAAGCCGCAGAATCGGTGCTGTCGCGGGCGCGCCAGGCCTTCCGCGATGCCTGTGCGTTGATCTCGCCAGCGGCGCCGACCTGGCCCGAAGTTTCCATAGCCAAGACGAGTCGCCATGACTAAGCCCTACGGTCATGACCATGAGCCGACACCGGGGTCCGAGGCTCGTGAAGACGTGAACACGATGAAGCACCTATTTCAGGCGGCTGGCCCTCGACTCCCAGTCTCCCCCGACCGGACGGCGCGAGTTCAACAGGCAGTGTCTGACCATTGGTAAACAAAGACACGACGCCGGACGCTGCACCTCCGATTGCGCAACGCCGTCGCATTCCTGGCGGCCGCCGCCGGAGTGGTCCTGGTCTTACGATTTGGACTGGCCGACGGCGGCGAAACGGTCGTCGACCGAGTAGTAGCGACCGTCGAGAAGCTTGACGGCCCCGTCGAGGTCATCTGGGTCCACACGCACACTATCGCCCCGGGGCCAGATCTGGACAGGCGAATCGATCGTCACCGCGGCCGGCGCCCGAGTGTCGCTACGATTGGAAACTTGAGCGTCCGTCCGGCTCGATACCGGCGGGTGCGTCTGGTGTCCACGACCGTGCTCGCGTTGGACGCTGGCGCGCTCTATGTGGACTCGGGTGAAGACCTGATGGAACTCGAGATCCAGACGGCCTTCGGCACTGCCCGCGATATCGGCACTCAGTTCGAGGTCCGGCTCCGGGAGACGGCGTTGCGGGTGCGAGTCCGAACGGGCGCGGTCGCAGTGATCCAGGGATCGCGGTCGATCGCGGCGCGTCCCGGTACCGAGCTGACCGTCACGGCCACTACCGCTGTCAGCACGCCAGTCCTCCCTTTCGGGTCGGCCTGGGACTGGACGCTGGAACTCGCGCCGGAATTCGAGACCGACGGTCAGCCTCTGAGTGAGTTCTTCGTCTATCTCTCCCGGGAGTCGGGATGGCGAATGCGTTACGCGAACGACGCGCTCGAGCGCACTGCGAACGACATCATCTTGCACGGATCGATAGGCGGACTCGCTCCGGTCGACGCGCTGACGGTGGCCCTGACCACTAGGGGCCTGACGCACCGCCTGGATGGCGGCGAGTTAACCGTGAGCGCCACCGACGCTATCGCCCCTCCGGTCAGTGGTTCAGCACGATGACAAGCAGCGTCATCGCATCGTGGCTGGTCGTTCTTGTCTCACTGGCAGCGATACCCTTAGGGCGCAAGCGGAGCAACCGGCCCAGCCGGACCGCCCACGATACAAAGGACGCTCCCTCCCTGAGGCGCTGCAATTACTGCGGGACGACGGCGCACGCCTAGTCTTCAGCTCACAGCGGCATTGTAGGACCAGCGCGGGACAAGATAACCACTCACACATGGCTGTGCGATCCGACGAAAGGTCGGCCAAGACACAGCCGGTTTGGCTCGCTCGGGACGCCGACTACCCCGGTCGCCCAGAGCGTGCGTCGAGTCGATGACCGCGCCTCCGAGCGACTTTGATCGCCACCTGGCCTGACCGATAATCCCGTCATGGCGAAATGGAGCGTATTTCTGCTACCGCTGGGCCTCTGGGGTTGTGGTCAGGCTGATAGCGCAGCCCCGGCGAACAATGAGTCGGCGACGATTGAGGGCGTCGGTTCAGACTCGGTCCCTGAGTTCCAGGTCGATCCCTTCTGGCCGAACCCGCTTCCCGATGGCTGGCTTCTCGGGAACGTCGTGGGCGTAGCGACCGACTCCGGCGACAATGTCTGGATCATCCATCGCCCAAACAGCCAGACCGGTGCTGCCGAAACGCCGCCGGTGATCGCATTCGACCCCGCCGGACAGGTCGTGGAGAGCTGGGGTGGACCAGGCGACGGATACGACTGGGGCACGCAAACCCATGGGATCTACATCGACCACGAGGACAATGTGTGGGTCGGCTTCGGCGGAGGGCTCCCATACGATCCCACCGCCCCAACGACAACCGACAACGCGTTGGTCCTCAAGTTCACCCGTGACGGGCAATTCCTGCTGCAAATCGGCGACTTCGGAAAAGGTACCGAAGGCAGCACGAGCGAAGAGTTCCTCGGACAGCCAACGGACATCTTTGTCGACTCGACGACCGAAGAGGTCTTTATCAGCGACGGCTATACGAACCGTCGCGTGATTGTCTTCGACGCCTCTACCGGTGACTATCGACGCCTGTGGGGCGGATCCGGGAACATACCAGACGACGCTCCACTGCCGAGGTTCGACCGTGCCGCGCCACGACAAAACCAATTCAGTACGCCCCACTGCGTCGTGGGAGCCACGGACGGGTTAGTGTATGTCTGCGACCGAGGGAATCAGCGCATCCAGGTGTTTGACGGCGCCGGCGCGTTTGTCTCGGAGCGATTCATCGAGGCTCCGCTGGGCAGCGGTGCGGTTGGCGGCACACCCTGGGACCTGACATTCTCACGCGATCCGGGACAGCGTTTTCTCTTTGTCGCCGATGGCGGGAACCACGCCGTGCATACCCTCGAGCGCGACTCACTGGATGTCGTGGCTTCACTTGGCCGGCGGGGACGCTGGGCTGGTCAGTTCGAGTCGCCGCACAGCCTGGCGGTCGACTCCGCGGGTAATCTGTTTGTCGGCGAGACCCTGGACGGCCGACGAGTACAGAAGTTTGCACCGAGCCGCTAGCGGATGGTCGCGGAGAACGCTACGTATTGATCCCGGCCACGACCTATGCCAACGAATCGCTGACGCGGGACACAGTGCACCACTAGTTGACTGAGTCAGGGAGCGCGAACGCGACATACTCGCCCGAATGGGTCCCTCCGCTGATCGCCAGGACGAGATACTGGTGGCCGTTCAGGAGGTAGGTCATCGGGGATCCCGACTGTGGCGCGGCCATATACACCGCGCCGACTTCGTGGCCGTTCGCCTTGTCATACGCTCGTAGCATCGCACCGCGTTGGTCACCTTCCATCCGGTGATAGCTGCACTCACCCATGATGACGAGTGTCTTTGTCACAAGCGGCCCCACGAGCCCCGCGCACGGTTCACCTGTCCGTGGAATCTCGACCCCGGCGAGCGCCGGGTGATAGCGAACGCGATCGGGCGTGCTGCCGTGCGGCGTCTGCCAGAGGATCTCTCCCTGGTCGAGGTCTATGGCCGAGAGCCGACCATAGGGCGGCTTTGACAGCGGCAGACCCCGGACGTTGAGGTCCCGGAGACCACCATGGCCGACTCCGTACATCGGGGTGCCTTTGACATAACGCATGTCGGACGCGTCCGGGTCGGGTGGAGGGATAAGCTCCCACGAGTAAAACGCCGTGCGGGACGGGACATAGACAACGTGCGTCTCGGGGTCATAGGCGCCACCGGGCCAGTTGGTGCCGCCGCTTCCCGCCCCCAGACCAAGGGTCGCGATGGGTCCTCCAGCCTCACTCAGGATAGGTGGCGTAAAGATCGGTCCGAGCTTATAGCGAGACGCGATCGCCTCTGCCTCCGCCCGGAGCTCGGGCGTGAAGTCGATGAGGTCCTCGAGCGAGGAACCCTGCTTGTCATACGCCGGCGGCCTTGTCGGGAATGGCTGCGTCGGCGCATACCACTCACCCGGCACATCGCCCCGAGGGACGGGACGCTCCTCGATCGGCCACACGGGCTCCCCCGTGACGCGGTCAAAGACATACAAAAAGGCCTGCTTGCTGGGAAGCGCCACGGCTTTGACCTCGCGACCATCGACCGTGATGTCCGCGAGAATCGGCGCACACGCCATGTCAAACCCCCAAAGCGGATGGTGCACGAGCTGGAAGTGCCATCGGCGTTCGCCGGTCTCGAGATCGACCGCGACCAAGCTTTCGCCAAATAAGTTGTTCCCCGGTCGATGTCCGCCGTAGTAGTCACCGCTCGGCGTTTCCACGGGGAGATAGACCATCCCCAGCTCAGCATCCACCGAAATCTGTGTCCACACCCCGTTGTTCCCGTTGATCCCCCAGGAATCGTTCTCCCAGGTATCGTGACCCACTTCACCGGGACCAGGTACGGTTCGGAAGGTCCAGAGGCGCTCGCCCGTCTGCGCGTCGAACGCCTGGACCAGCCCCTTGGTGTTGTTGTGCGTGCGTGGCGCGGGCGCGTCCGCGAACGCGCCCCCGACAATGACGATGTCCCGCGCCACGGTGGGTGTCGCGTGGAGCCCGATCTCGCCGGTCACAGGGTCGATGCGCCGGCCTTCGCCGTACACGGCGGCCGTCTTCAAATCAATGAGTCCTTCGACTCCAAAGCCTGCGACCCGGAGCCCCGTCGCTGCATCGAGCGCCACCAGCCGAAACCCGTGCGTGACGTAAAAAATGCGTTCGTCGGTGCCATTGGTCCAATAGGCCAACCCTCGCCCCGAAAGCCGCCGCGGCGCCACGGCAGCGCGTTCGCCTTCATACTCGCCGTGCACCCAACGGAGCTCTCCTGTCGCCGCATCCAGGGCCACAACCGAGCGGCGAGTGCCACCTGTGGCATACAGCACGCCGCGGACCATCAGAGGCGTGCCCTCGAGCTTGAACTCCGGCGCGGGACCAAGGTTGTCCGTCTTGAAGCGCCACGCAACCTCCAGGTCACCGAAGTTCGACGCGTCGATCTGGTCGAGCGGCGAATAGCGTGTATGACCGATGTCTCCGCCATAGGCCGGCCATTCACCCCGCGAGGTCGACGGCAGCCCAATGATCGACGGTTGAGAAATGGAGGAGGCCTGAGAAACTGGCGAGGACGGCGGGGGCGCGGATTGAGCGAACAGCGTCGCCGACGGCGTCCACCCCCACAGGAGGACAGCAAGGGCCCTGACGACGGCGACGCCGATGGCACCCGCGCCCTCCGCGACGGACGCGGGCGCGAACACAGTCGGTCTACGAGACGGCATCATGAAACCGTCCAGACAGGTCCGCGTCTATTGCGCCGCGGTTTCACGAGCGGGGACATTCCCGTATGGCTTGAGTGTGGCGATGCCGGGTCCGGCCTCGTTCTTGAGCGTAAACCACAGCGTGCCCTCGAGGTCGCGGTCCAATTTTGGCGTGTGCGCCGAAAACTCCGGGAACGGAAAATACGTGAACTCAGCCGTCTGCTGGTCAAACTTCACAAGCGAGTTGTAGATCCCATTCTCGATCCACAGATTGTCGTCTTCGTCCGGCCAGAGGTCATACGGGTTGCCGTCCTTTAGAGGAAGCGCATACTCGGTCACCTCGCCCGTCACCGGGTCGATCTTTGAAATCGCGTTCCCAAAGTAGTGGGCCGCCCAGACCTTCCCGTTCGAGTCGATCGTGGGCCGGCGGGCCGGGTTGGTCATCGGATACGATGTCCACTCGGCCGTCTCCTGGTTGTACATCAGGATGGCTGGCGTGTGCAGTCCGACCGCCCAGACGCGGTCCTGCCTGTCGACGACGATGCCATACCCACTAAACCCTGTGAGCGGCTCCCACTCGGTGAAGTCTTTGGTATTCAGATCGAAACGTCCGATTTTTCCCGCCGACGCGAAATATGTATACCAAAAGCTTCCTCGCGAATCGACCCAGACGCTATGCGGACCAGCACCGGTCGTGGGCAACGGATAGCGCCGCATCTCACCAGTCGTCGGGTCGAGCTCTCCGAAGTGGTCGCCCGTCAGTTCTACCCAATACACACGTCCCCGGTATTCGAGAATCCCGTGCGGCGTGACGTTTATGTTGTCGGGGTTGTCGATCCAGTATTCGGTCGTGCGGCTGGCGAAGTCAGGCTCTCCCGTGTCAACGCGGAGAATCGCGTTTGACCCGTTGCCCGATACCCAGATGACACCGGGTTCCTGCACACTGGCAAACACACTGTGGAGGCTGCCCCGCGGGGTCACGCCGTTGGACAGCGTCCGAGCGGGCCCGCGATTCAGCTCGTATTGGATATAGACCGCCCGCGACAAGGCGGCTTCGTCGCGGACGATCGGGTCAAGCGCGAGATCGCGGAGTGCCGAGCCCGGGCCAAAATTCGCCGTCAAATACTGAATGATGCTCTCTTTTTCTTCTAGCGATACGAGGTCATAGGTCACCTGCGGGACGCCGGCGGCCATATCGGCAACCCGCCCGTTGGGGTCAAACATCCGGTCGACGGCGTGACGCCAACCCGCCTCATTCTTTCGACCACGCCGGTGGAAGCCGGCCGGGCCATGACACCCGAAACACGCGCGGAGCATGACGTCACGGGCGGGGCTCGGCGGATACAACGTGTCAAAACTCACCAGCTCCGCCATCCGGTCGTCGGCCGCCGCGCCTCCATAGTTGCGTTGCGCCGACGCCCCTCGCGCACCGGCGCCAAGAGCGGCCTGGGCGTCTCCGCCCGAAGCCGGCGTCGCGTTCGTCACCGCTAGATCTAAAGTCGAGGTCTGGTCTGCCAGCACGGAGACCGTCTCGACCGGCGACTCGAAACCTTCCTCCAACACCTGCACGTCATACGTGCTCGGGGGAAGATTGAAAATCTGATAGCGGCCCGCGACGGTATAGACCGTGTACGAGACCCGGTGCACTGTGTCGCGCGCCTTGACGCGAAACGCGCGGACTTCGCCCTGGTCGGCGCTCACGCTGCCAGCAATCACCCCAGTGGCGCTTGTCGACTCAGCTGTCGCGACGGCTGGCCACAGGTGTGCCGCCGCCAGCCAGGCACCACACAATGAAACGAGGAAGAATACGCGCCGGCGTGTGGTCGTTGGGGTCATGTCGCTGTCTCCTCCGAGCGTCAGCTGGGTTCGCGACACCGTACCATGGGTAGTTAGCCGGTTCAAGGATGTAAGATGGGCAGCATGGCTCGGGCTGTTGCCATCTGCCTGGCCGTGCTCATCGGCGGCTCCGGGGTCCTACTCACCCGGGATGCCCGGCTGCACGCTCAGACCGCGACGACCACCCCTCACTCCCTGTCGACGGCATTCGCGTCTGACGAGACTGCGGCACGAACGCTGTTGGACGAGTACTGCGTGACGTGCCACAACCAGCGACTCCTCACTGGAGGGCTGGCGCTCGACACTCTCGAGGTCTCCAACGTCGGAGAGGCGGCAGAACAATGGGAGAAGGTCGTTCAAAAACTGCGGGGCGACATGATGCCCCCACCCGGCCGGCCGCGACCTGTCCGGCAGGCATACGACGGCTTCCGCGCGTGGCTGGAAGCCGAGTTGGACCGCGCCGCCGAGGGAACACTCGAGCCTGGTCGGGTGCCAACCCATCGTCTGAATCGCGCGGAATACACAAACGCCATTCGCGATCTGTTGCGCCTCGATATCGACGGGCAGGCGCTCCTTCCCGCCGACGACACGGGTCACGGATTCGACAACCTGGCCGGCACCCTCGCTGTGTCACCGGTGTTGATGGAGCGGTATCTGAGCGCGGCGCAACGCATCAGCCGACTCGCCGTTGGGGATGAAACGATTGGGCCGGGATTCACATCGCGCACCTATGTCGTGCCGATGAATATGACGCAGAACGACCGCATGAGCGAGGACCTCCCGTTTGGCTCACGCGGTGGTATCGCGGTACATCATCGCTTTCCGCTCGACGGCGAGTACATCCTCAGGATCCGGTTGAAGCGCAGTGTCTACGAATACATCGTCAACCTCGACGAGGCTCACGAACTCGAGGTGCGTATTGATGGACAACGCGTCGCTCAGTTTAGGGTCGGCGGCGAGGCCCCGGGCAAACCGGCGCCAGTCAGCTTCTCTGGAACCTTTGTCGCCGCCGGGGACGCGGGGTTTCCGAGCCAGGCCTGGGATGACTACCGGACAGGCGCCGATGCTCAGCTTGTCGTGAGAGTCCCGGCGCGGGCGGGCACCCGCCTCGTGACCGCATCCTTTAGAGACAGATCGTGGGAGCAAGAGGGCGTCCGGCAACCACCGCTACGTGAATACGGAGCGACCGTCACCGAGACGACCGACACCTCCCCCCGCTCGGAAGGCCCAGGCCTGGAGAGTCTCGCTATTGATGGTCCGTATGCCGTCACGGGTCCCGGGACAACGCCGAGCCGAGATCGGATTTTTCTCTGCGGACCGACCGACACCGCAGACCAGCTCGCCTGCGCGAAGAGCATCTTGTCCGCGGTGACGCGTCGGGCCTACCGCCGACCGGTTACTGACGTCGATATAGCATCGCTCCTTCCCTTTTACGAATCCGGATATGCGGCCAGTGGCTTTGACGGAGGGATCCAGTCCGCGCTGGAGCGTATTCTGATCGACCCGGAATTTCTGTTTCGGATCGAGCGCGACCGAGCGTCGGGAACGGCGGGTGGCGCCTACGCGGTCAGCGATCTCGAACTCGCATCCCGATTGTCGTTCTTCTTGTGGAGCAGCATCCCGGACGACGAGCTCCTCGACATCGCCACGCGCGGGCTGCTGTCTGACGTCGAGGTGCTCGAGCAACAGGTGCGCCGCATGCTGGGAGATGCTCGCTCGCGATCTCTGGTCGACAACTTCGCGAGTCAGTGGCTCTCGCTCAGACGGGTGGCGGGCATCACTCCGGACCCGAACCTCTTTCCCGACTTCGATGAAAACCTCCGGGAGGCGTTTCGTCAGGAAACCGAGCTGTTCATGGAAAGCCAGCTCGCGGAAGACGCGAGCGTCGTGGAACTGCTCGACGCCGACTACACCTTCGTCAACGAGCGATTGGCGCGTCACTATGGTATGTCGGGCGTCGTGGGAAACCGCTTCCGGCGGGTGAGATTCGAGGACGATCGGCGCGGTGGCCTCCTCGGGCACGGGAGTATTCTCGCTGTGACGTCCTACGGGAACAGGACGTCGCCCGTACTTCGAGCCAAATGGGTCCTAGAAACTGTGCTCGGCACGCCGCCACCACCGCCGCCACCCGATATCCCGCCGTTACCCGGTCCCGGACCGGCTGACGAGCCACGCACCGTCCGAGAACGTCTCGCGCAACACCGACAGAGCTCGGTGTGCGCCGCGTGTCATGCCCCCATGGACCCGCTTGGCTTTGCGCTCGAGAACTTTGACGCGATCGGTCGGTGGCGGACAACAGATGAGACCATACCGGTCGACGCCTCGGCCACTTTGGCCGACGGAACCACACGCTTTGACGGCCCGGCCGAGCTTCGAGACGTGTTGCGTGCCCGCGCCCCACAATTTGTCGAGACAGTGACCGAGAAGCTGCTCACATATGCGCTGGGCCGAGGCCTCGAGCATTACGACCGACCAGTCGTGCGTGGCATCGCGCGAGCGGCCGCCGCCAACGATTACCGCTGGTCGTCGCTGCTTCTCGAGGTCGTCAAGAGTCCGCCGTTTCGGATGCGGAGACCAGAATCATGATCATCACAAGAAAGGCGCTCTCCCGCCGGACGGTGCTCCGTGGCATCGGCGCCACCGTGGCGTTGCCGTTGCTAGATGGGATGATACCGGCGTTGACCGCGCTGGGGCAGACCCCGGCGCGACCGGTCAAGCGGTTTGGCGTTGTTTATGTGCCCAACGGGGTCGTGATCGACCGTTGGACACCGGCCACTGCCGGCACCGGGTTCGAGTTCTCGCCGATTCTCAAGCCGCTTGAACCGTATCGGCAGCAGTTGCTCGTACTCACCGGGCTGACCCAGAACGTCGACGGGCTGACTGCGCAAAGCGGAGCGGTTCATGGCCGCTGCGCCACAAAGTTTCTGACCGGAGCCATCCCGAGACCATTCGGGCAGGAGGGGAGCGACTTCCTGGCGGATATCTCGATCGACCAGCTCGTCGCGCGCGAGCTCGGGAGACAGACCCAGTTGGGTTCACTGGAGCTCTCTCTCGAGTCGGGTGACAAAGGGGCGGGCACCTGTGATGGGGGCTATAGCTGTACCTATAGCCACACCATCGCGTGGCGCGGGCCTCGAACGCCGCTGCCGATGGAACACAACCCTCGCGTGGTCTTTGAGCGGATGTTTGGCGACGGCGGCAGCACCGACCCATCCGCACGGCGGGAGAGAATGCAGCGCAACGCGAGCCTCCTCGACTCGGTGCGAGAAAAGGTGACCGACCTGCGGCTGGGTCTGGGTCCGAGTGACGCCCGTAAATTGAGCGAATATCTCGACGCGGTGCGGGATATCGAACGCCGGATACAGAGAGCTGAGGAACAGGTCGACCGGGAGTTGCCAGCATACGACCAGCCAGCTGGTGTCCCGGGCACGTTTGCCGAGCATGCGCGACTGATGTTCGATCTTCAGGTCCTGGCGTATCAAAGCGACCTCACCCGGGTCATCACATTTATGGTTGGTCGAGAATTCAGCAGCCGCACCTATCCCGAGGTGGGTGCGCCCGGCGGGCACCATCCGCTGTCCCACGAGGACAGTGCCGCGAGTCGAGAGCAGCTCAGCCGGATCAATATTCATCACGCTGAGCAGTTTGCGTACTACTTGCAACGGCTCGACGCGACACCGGATGGCGACGGGTCACTCCTCGACCATCTCATCCTTTACTACGGCGCCGGTATGGCCGAGGGTGACCACCAACCGTGGAACCTGCCGATCGTCATCGCCGGCGGAGGGGCAGGCCAAGTTACCGGGGACAGGCATCTGCGATTCGGGAGTGACAGCACCGCCACCCGCTCCCTCAAAGGCGGGACGCCCCTCGCAAATCTCCATCTGAGTGTGCTGGAAAAGCTTGGCATACGTATGGGCGCTATCCACGACAGCACGGGACGACTCGATATTTGACCGACACCCCAGCGCGACTTGACCAGCTGTGACACCGCCGTCCACCAGCGACAGGCGCCGTGAACCAGCGACAAGACGAGAGCCGGCGGCGAGACGCAAAGCGGCGGTAAAGCGTGGACCAGCGGCAAGACGTGAACCAGCGGTAAGAACGGAGGCGGCCCTGGCAGAGACAGGTGATCGATTTGCGACGCGGGGGCGTTGGTTCCTGATGGCGACTTGCGTCTGCACCGTCGCCCTCTCTTCCGCGGCGCACGGCCAGACCCGTATTCCCCCGCTCGTCGAGGCCGCGCGTCACCAGGACTTGGCGACCGTTAGCCAACTCCTCACGGCCCCGTCCGAGACAAACGTCAACGCCTCGCAACCTGATGGTGCAACCGCGCTTCACTGGGCGGTCCACTGGGAACACGTCGAGATGACCGGCCGGCTCATAGGCGCCGGTGCCGACGTGAACGTGCACAACGATCTAGGAATGTTCCCGCTCCTCATGGCCGGACGGGCGGGTAACGCCACCCTTGTCCAACATCTTCTGGCAGCGGGAGCTGACCCCGACCAATCCCTGGAGAGCGGAGAAACGGCGCTCATGGCCGCCGCTCGGGTCGGGAGCCACGGGGCCGTCACCGCCCTGCTCGCCCACAGCGCGAGCCCCAACCTGGCCGAGACCACCAGGGGGCAAAGCGCGTTGATGTGGGCCGTCGCCAATCGACGTCCCGCGGTGACCGAGGTGCTACTACGTCACGGGGCGGATATACACGCCCGCTCTCGAACCAGACGTCTGGTGTTCAGCATGGGCGGAAGTCGGTCCGCCGGGTCAGCGTCGCGTGGTATCTCGCTCGAAGAAGTCGAGCAGGGTGGTAGCACGCCGTTGTTGTTTGCGGCGCGCTCCGGCAGTCTGGCCTCGGCCAGACTGCTCGTCAAGGCGGGGGCCGACGTGGGGGACACGGCGGCTGACGGCAATCCCGCCCTCGTCGTCGCGGCGCACAGCGGTCAGGCGTCGCTCGCGGCATTCCTTCTGGACGAGGGCGCAGACCCCAATGCCGCCCCGCTCGGCTATACCGCGCTGCATGCCGCAGTTCTGAGGGGCGCGCTCGACGACCGAGGCGTTGTCAATCCTGATCCCGGCGCCGGCCTGGCGCTCGTACGGGCACTGCTCGTTCACGGCGCCGACCCGAATCCGCATCTCAGCCATGGTACGCCCGTCCGCCGTTGGAGTCACGATTTCGCGTTCATGGAACGATGGTCTGGCGCTACGCCGTTTTGGCTTGCGGCCATGTTTCTCGAGGTCGACATGATGCGTCTCCTCGTGGAGTTCGGCGCGAACCCACTGCTTCCAAGTCACGATGGGACGACACCGCTCATGGCCGCGGCGGGTCTTGGCTACAGCCGAGGCGGGGGCAGCGCGTTTATCAAAGATCGACGCGACTTCTCCTCCTACAACCCGGTCGCGTCTGCGGAGCTCGGTTCGCGAATCCCGGCCCACGAAGAGCGTCAGGCACTCACCGCGGTCGCAATGGCGCTCGAGCTCGGTGCCGAGATGAACGCGACCAACGATTCGGGCGACACCGCCCTCCACGCGGCGGCGGGCCAGGGTACGGACACCGTCGTTGCGTTCCTTATCGAACAAGGCGCCAACGTCACTCTCGCCAACGGCCGGGGACAGACCGCGCGGGAGTTGGCCGTCTTTGCGGACGGCATCGCCGGAGACAGCTTCGTGCGCGAGAGTACAGCCGAGCTCCTCGATCTCGGGCGCCGCAACGAGACCATGCATCCCGCCTCGCCCCACCGCCATCCAGTCGCGCAGTCGCTGCGCAACCCGGTCGCGGCCACCCGCGAGTCGCTCGCGGCGAGTGGCGTAACATACGCCACACTGTGCTCCACCTGTCACGGCCCGACCGGTAGCGGTGACGGGCGGCTTGCCGCGGCGACCGGCGCCTATGGTTCGCGGCCGTCCAATCTCCGCGACGGCAGTTGGCAGCACGGCGCGAGCGACGGCGAGATCTTTGCGACCATTCGTGACGGGATCGCCCCGACCTACTCCATGGACGCGTACCGCGGTCGGCTCAGTGAACCCGAGATCTGGAATCTGGTGAACTACCTCCGCACGCTCGGCCCCCAACCCTGAGACATGGATTCCTCGCAACAACGCGCAACCCAGAGACTCTTACCGGGATTCTCTCCGCCTGGGTCGCCGACCTGCGATATGTGCCTGACCGCTTGGAGCGGTTTGACGAATCAGCCTCTCACGTCAGTCCGGGAATCCAGGGATCGAGGGCATTTGCATTGGCTCGTATCCCACCGGCGGTGCGAACGTGCCGTCCGGCAATGGTCCAGTTTCGGCGCTCATGAGCGTGACGGTGCCTCCGCCATCGTCCGGGCTCGACACGATTCTCACCACGCGACCGTCTGGCAGTCCTTGCGCCTCGGCGAGGGAACGGTATTGCAAGAACTGTTGTGAGCCGGCCCCACCTCCAGTCATCGGGTTCTGAAGCATGCTGGCCGCTTCTGCCGCGCGAAGCGAGAGCTCGAAAAGACCGACCTCCGCCTCCGTACTGAGCCACAACGTTCCTTCTTGACCGTCCGCGCCGCGCATCAGGACCTCGAACGCGTTCCAATTGCCAATCTGCGCGGTCTGTCCGGTCTCCTCGAATTCCATCGTCGTCGGGTCGAAGATGTCGGGCTCCGCGCCGCCTGCGCCGGGCACACGCTGCAGCATTTGACGCATCATTTCGAGTTGCTGCGGGCCCCACTCGATGTAGCGCTGCTCGGCGTGCTGGACCATCACCATGGAGGGACTGGCGCCCGTCGTCGAGATGACCGACACCTCCTGGGGCATATCGAGGCGCATCCTGTCCTGGCCCAGGGAGTACTCCATGTCCATAGGAGATTCGCCTTCGATCTCGACCCGCATCACGGCTCTGATGTCCTCCGTCGACTGGGCAAACACGAGTTGCGGGATCACTCCCGAAAAAACTCCCGTCAGAACGAGAATATCCAGCGCCGCGCGGCAATTCATCATCTTGATATTCATCGGTATTCCTTTCCCCTTCGAGAGCCGGCCGACGAGAGAGACGACGCCGACAGCAAGGTGCGTCTCCTCAACTACGATAGATGTTTATTGCTTTCGACTATGTCTTTCACGAGCAACCCATTCGGCTCGTTGAAGAAATCGGCCGCATGTCGTCCCAGTGCTCTGCCATGCATCTGTGGTATTCCATTCGTTCCGCGTTCACGGCACGCGCATATCGAGCCTGGCACTAACGTGGCCTGGCACAGTGCTTGACATGGTCTCAACGGCAGTGGATGTCGGTGCCTACCGCGCGCCGTTGAAGATATCCAAGGGCAGGAGCGCCGTCACTCCAACGTTCGGGGCGTCGACGAGTTGTCCGATACGCAAGTCAACGGCGACACTTGCCACGACATAGGCTTGCTCGGGCGTCAGTCCGTAGGTCGTGGTGATATAGCCGATCATCTCTAGTAGCGCATTTCGAGCGGCCAGGGAGACATCCTTCGACAGGTTTCGTAGCCCGGCGATACGCTCGTTCGCACCGAGATACCGCATGTCCGGTGGCACCTCGCCCACACCCTTCAGCGGGAAGCCGGTCGTTGCATAGAAACGACGGGAGGGAATGTCGAGCACTCGGACCGGGCCCTCAAAGTGCGGTCCACGTACCAGTTCGGGCCCGTCCTTGATGAGCCGGGTGGTCACCATGAAGTTGGCATCCATTTCGATGGCGGTGCCCGAAACCTCGCCGTCACCCTGTGCAAAATGCGGGTCGCCGATCGCGAGCCCACATCCCTCGATGTAGCACGGCAGGTAGAGTGTCACGCCGACTTGCAGATACCGGATGTCGAGGTTGCCGCCATGTTCGCGCGGAGGCAACGTGCGCAGACATTCGGAGGCGGCCGACCCCGTCGGTCCACACACCGCGTCCGGCGAGGCGTGCAGTGAGTGCGGCGCAAAGCCAGCACCACCCAGCACGCGCAACTCGGCCTCGCGCGACAGCATCGCATCGAGTTCCGCTGGTCCAGGCAATACCGTGACGATGCCAGGAAAACTGGCGTTCGGAATCCGCACGCCGGGGACGTCGTCACTCACCGCCTCCAGCCGGTTCAGTCGCCAGAGGGCACGAAATCCGCCGCTTATGTGGTCGGACACGAACCCGATCGGACTGACCGACGTGTAGCCGAACGGCCCCGGCTCTATGTCGAGCAACGTGACCGCGAGCACGTCACCTCGCGCGGCTCCCTCTATATGCACCGGACCGGTGAGGGGATGCACCGTACCAATCTGCGGGTCGCCCTCACGCGGGTCGACATCGGTGATGCTGGGGTCAAGCGCGAAGTCGCTGGCGTTACGGGCCCGAAACAGAATCGTCTGTCCAGGCTCCGCGCGCGCGGCCATCGGGATGTCAGGATGCAACCGGTTCATGCAGTCCGGGTCTTCCCCGCAGTGGCTGCCCTCACCTCCCAACACCAGCATCTCGGGCTGGGCCGTTGTCACACCGGGGACCAGGGCCACCGACAGAGCCCACAGTCCCACTACCAATCGGCTTCTGTTCATATTTCCTCGCACGTGTTCTGCCGTAAGAGACGCGGCCTGGTCACAAGCCATTCGGCCCGATACGGTGACCTTGACAACGCATTGCCGCGGATCGCGTCCTCGTCACGAGGACGGCGCCGGAGGGCGCGTTTCAAGCGCCCATCGGTCGAGACCGAGTCCGCCGCAGCATACTTCACCCCAAGCGGACTACTGTGGGAAACGGGCTATCCCGAGGCTGCCCCGTATACCGCCCACCCAGATCTCATCGTCGACTTCGATAGCCACGGTTCCCAGCCTAAAAAACTCGTTACCCTTGTAGTCCACCAGTTGTTGCACCTCAAGCGTCGTGGGGTTGACTTTGGCAACACGAGCCACCGCCAATTCACAGTCGCTGGATTCATCGCAACGAGTGACATGACCAGCGACAATGATGTTGCCATCGTTCCCGACACGGACGTTGTCGACGTTGAATCCCACCGGGGCCGCATCGACTTGAATCGGTGTCTGTCCTCGTGAGAGGCGAACCAGGGCCTGGTCACTCCACCCACCAATATAAAACCACTGACCGTCGGCGGAAGATACGAGTCCATTGGGACCAGGCATCTGACTGCCCGGCACTTCGGCCCAACCCGTCGTGGGATGCCACTCCCACAATTCACCACCATCCCTATCGAAATTTGTCGCGCCGAGGGTGCCGTTTGGCAACGCGGTGATGGAATTTATTCTTTGTGTCCCTTCCGGGGCAACTATGCAACCGATCCAGGTGAGCGACGGAAAGTCGCCGCGTACGTCCAGGTCGAATACTTCAATCGCTTCCCGTGCGCCATGACCGACCACATACAGGGTATGCCTGCCCTCGCTCCCTTCTCGTAGCGTGAGACCATGGGGTTGAAAAATCGGGTTCGCACCCGGGCACTCTCTATAGGTCGTTGTGTCGTGTTCCGGCGATGAGGCGCCTTGCGGGAATATTTCCCGAACACTGTGGTCACGAATGTGCACCGCGTAGATCGGGCCCGCCACATCAGATACCCGGCCGGATGCGATGACCCACGGAGTCTCTGGTATCAGGAACAGATCTTCAGGATTAGTGGTGCCGCAGACAAACTGCACATCGCCGTCAGCACTACAGGTCTGGGCGGAGACCTCGTTGACGCTGGACAGACTCAGCAAAATGGTGCCCGGTAGCAGAAAGAAGAACGAAATCGCTCGTGACATGGGGTACCTCCGGTGGGTGTGTTTCATTGGACTGCGGCATCGTAGCAACTTTGCCGATTTCAACGCAGTGTCGGGACTGCTGAAAGCTCCACGCGCGTTCGCACGTGTCCCTCAAACGCTGGCCGGTGTCCCCAATATTGGTCTCTCTGGCAGGGCACGGCAACTACGGACAGGCTCGTCATCATGTTGTGTTTATTGGACTTCGAGCCATCAGCGGGCCGCGAAGGAGAGGTGGCACGTTCCGTGAAGTAGTTACCGACAGAACAGCACCTGAGTCGGGACACCGTCGGCGTCCCCGGAGAGGAGAAAACACAATGACACGCACGCAGATCGTTGCACGACACATCCCGGTTTTGTGCCTGGTAGCCGGCCTCACTGTCGCGACAGGTGCCTCGGCGGCACCGTCGGCCGACCTCACCAACGATGTCCGGCAGCGGCTCGCCGCTGAGGAACTCGTCGGGTTTGCGGTTGCTGTGGAAACGAGCAATACGGAGGTCATACTGCGAGGTGAGGTCCCCAGTTTGTGGCACCGCGAATGGGCGATCGAGAGAGCCAGCAAGACCGATGGAGTTGTCAGCGTGGTCAGCTATCTCACAATCCGAGACGCTGATGGTCCAAGAGCGCTGGCCAACGCGGTCGCGGAAGCCATTCGCCGCTACGAGTACTACACCGTCTTCGACTATGTCAGTGGCGAGATCGTCGATTCGGTCGTGACACTCCGCGGCGTGGTCACTGCCCGACCAGACAAGCCGGGCGACCTTCGAGAGCGAGTGTCGCGCGTCGCTGGCGTCAAGGGGGTGGTGATTGAACTCGAGATCTTGTCGCCCGCCATTGGGGACGAGCGCCTTCGCGCCGCGTTGGCTCGACGGATCTACGGGACCCCAACGTTCTCACGGTATCTTGGTCTCGACCCGAGCATCCATCTGATCGTCAGAAACGGCTATGTGACCTTGAAGGGCGCGGTCCTGACGCAAGGTGACCGGGTCCAGGTCGAGGCCGTCGCGCGACGCACGTTTGGTGTCATCCGTGTAGACAACCAACTGCGGACAAAGGCAGAGCTGATGAAGAAAGCCGTTCCAGACAAGGCACCGGCTGAACCCGACGCACCGGTCGCAGTGGTCGCGAACGACTAAGCAGGTTTAGGTGGCGGGGCCGACTCCCAGTCGGCCCCGCCTTCTCTTGACGATCCGGCCGCCCTTGGTCATCGCGTCGCCCCCATCGAGAAACGCCTTCAGTCTGGAAGGGCGTCGGCCCGTCCATGTTCCCCGGCACGGCATGACGCAGAGGTCCACTCTAGAGATCAGATAGGTAGCCCAGCGCACCGGTGCTATCGCCGAACGTCTCCACTGGCAGCCCAAGCTTGTCGAGCACTGAGACGTGGAGGTTCGCGAGCGGGGTCTCGGTTGGATAACGGAGATGCCGGCCGCCCTTGACGTGCCCGCCTCCGCCTCCCGCCAGCAGCGTCGGCAGGTCGAGGTGGAAGTGCAGGTTGCCGTCGCTGATACCGGAACCATAGATGAAGAGCGAGTGGTCAAGCAGCGATCCATCCCCGTCCGGGGTCGCATCGAGCTTTTCGAGAAAGTAACCGAACTGCCGAATGTGGTGCGTGTTGATCTTGGCCAGCATCGCCAGATTCTCAGGATCATTCTGGTGATGCGAATACCCGTGGTGTCCGCCGGGGACACCAATCTCCGGAAACGAGCGACCACTGACCTCTTTGCCAAACATGAACGTGCTCACCCGTGTCAGGTCGGTTTGATAAGCGAGGGCCAGCAGGTCAAACATGAGACGACAGTGCTCTTCGAACGTGCCGGGAATACCAACCGGTTGGTCCACGACCGGCATTTCGCGGTCGCTCTGCTCCTCGGCCTTCTGGATACGTCGCTCGGTGTCGCGCACGGCGTCGAGATACTGCGCAAGTTTGATTTGGTCACCCGCGCCGAGGGTGTGCCGAAGCTCGTTCGCCTCGTCGGTCACGAAGTCGAGAATGCTGCGGTCCTGACGAATCCGTGCCAGCCGAGACCGTATGTCCGTGCTGTCGGCTGCGCCAAACAAGCGCTCGAACACCGCGCGGGGGTTGTTCTCCATCGGGAGCGGCGTGGTTGGCGTGCGCCAGGCGATCGTGTTCGCATACGCGCAGCTATACCCTTGGTCGCAGGCGCCCAGCACCTCGACCGAGTCGATCGCCAGCTCCAGGGATGCAAGCTGTGTGTCGTTACCGAGTGTCTGCGCCGCGATCTGGTCGACGGAGATACCAGCCCGGATATCCGGTCCCTCGGTCTTCTTCACATGCATGCCGGTCAGCCAAGTGGATGCCGCGCGAGCGTGGTCGCCCACGCCTTCGCCGTCACGAGGAATCGCGACCTTATCGGCCAAGCCCGAGAGTACGTTGACCTGATGACGCACCGGGTCGAGGGGGGCCAGCACTGGCGTGAGCTCGAGCGACGTGCCGCCCGCGGTCGGCGTCCACGAGCGCATCTCGACCCCATTGGGAACATAAATGGCCCCCAGACGGCGGACCGGGTGGGCGGCCGTGGTGCGGGTCGCGGACAACGCCGGCACCATCCCGTCCAGCAGTGGCAACGCCAGAGACGCTCCCAAACCGCGCAAGACCGTTCGCCGAGGCACGCACTTCTTCGTGATGATCATGGCTTCTCCTGCGTTCGCCGCATCTGAAACGGCGTGCTCGTAACGATCCCCGAAATCAAATCCGACCACCGATAGCCGTCGGGTTCAGCGTCCGCGAGAATGCGACGCACCACCGGTGCGTCGTAATACTCGAGACCGCGGCCAAGGGCGTAGGTCAATAGCTTCTCCGTCACCGTGCCGACAAATTCGCGACTCCACGGCTCTCGGAGCAACGCATCGCGGAACGCCGCCGGGCCATCAAACGCAGCGCCGTCGGGCAGCTCGCCCGAGGCATCGATCAGTGTGTCGGCGGCGCCCTCGCTCGTCCGCCATCTCCCCACGGCGTCAAAATTCTCGAGCGCAAATCCCAGCGGGTCGATCTGCGCGTGACACGTCGCGCAGACCGGGTTCGCGCGGTGCTCCGCCATCCGCTCACGCATCGACACCGGTTGTCGGTCATTCGTCGTTTCTGGCAAACCGGGAACGTCCGCGGGAGGCGGGGGTGGCGGTGACCCCAACAGATTCTCTAGCAGCCACTTGCCCCGAACCACGGGTGACGTCCGATGCGGATAGGACGTCACGGTCAGAATACTGCCCTGCCCCAGCAAACCTGCCCGTTGGTCGTCCCGGTGGGTCACGCGCCGGAAGTGACTTCCATAGATATTCGGTATCTCGTAGTGTCGGGCCAACCGCTCGTTTAGAAAGGTATAGTCGGCCCGCAAGAGATCATGCACGCTGCGATTCTCACGCAGCTGACTCTCGACCAGCAGCTCGGTCTCTCGTCGGAGCGCGACTCTCAGGTTGTCATCAAAATCTGGAAACTGGACGGTATCCGGCGCCACGGACCGTAGGTTGCGCAGATAGAGCCACTGGCCGGCAAAATTCTCGACCAGCGCCGTGGAGCGCGGGTCAGCGAGCATCCGACGGACCTGTCGGTCAAGCGCCGCGGGCTCGCTGAGGACTTCGCGTTCGCCCAGGTCCAGGAGCTCGTCGTCGGGAAGACTACTCCAGAGAAAGAACGCCAACCGGGACGCCAGCTCGAGGTCAGTGATGGGATACGGTGTACCCGGCGCCACATCGCGCGGGTCGTGCTCCATCCGGAACAAAAATTTCGGCGACACCAGGAGCATCTCGAGCGCCCAGCGGATGCCGTCATCGAACCCGCCTCCGTCGCGACGACCACTCTCATACGAGGCCAGCAAGGGCGCGAGGTCGGACTCAGTGACCGGTCGCCGATACGCCCGGCGTGCAAGCGAGGAGAGAATCTGCGTGGCGCAGTGCGGCTCGTCCGCGACGACTTCCGGGTAGCACCCAAAAATGGCCCGTCGGCTCGGCGTATCGGCCGGCACCTGGCCGTCATACGGCCCCACGACTTCGACGCGTTCTACGGACGGGTCGTTCGGATACAGCGTAAACGCGAAACTAGTAATCGACGGGGGTGGCGGACGACCGTCCACAGGAAGCGAATGCTCGAGCGCGCCGACAAACGACACGCCCAGCAACCGCGTACCCGCCCGGACCGAGAGACGAATCTGCAGCGGCCCGCGGTCGGCCAGGTCAAAGAGTCGAACCCGCTCTCGGTCAAGCCGAACTTCCAACTGATGACCCGCCCGCGCCCTGCCCCGCAGATACACCTTGACGAGATACTCGGCATCGAGCGGAAAGTGATGACGCGCCGCAATACCGCCGCGAGAACCAAAGGGCAGCGCCTCGCTCACCCGGTCGTTCTGCGCCAGAAGCGGCGAGGTCTTGTACACGGCCGTGGCCGGTCTCAGCGTTGGATCGCCCACCGCTTGCCGACTGATTTTCGCGGCGGCTAGCAAATAGCGCTCGAGCAACCCCGGCGAGACGGACAGAACATCGCCGATGTTGTCAAACCCGTATCCGGACTCGTCGGCCGGCAGCAGGGCCCGACCGTCGACCTCGAGCGCCAGCAGATCGCGCACGGCATTCGCGTACTCCGTCCGGTTGAGGCGCTGGACGACTGGCCGCCCCGGATTGGGGTTGGCGGCAGCCGCCCGGTCTAGCGCGGTCTCGAAATGGGACACGAGTCTGGCATAGGTATCAGCGTCCGGACGGGGCCGGGACGAGGGCGGCATGAGCCCGGTCCGCAGCTTGCGGACCACCTTTTCCCACACCGCTGCATCGTCGCCCACGTGGTCCGCGTCAACCGTATCGAGAGTCAGCCCGCCGGTCTGGAGACGCTGGTTGTGGCACGTCACGCAGTAGCGGTCGAGCACCTCTGTAACGGACGGAACTTCTGCGGACTCGCCCACGAGCTGCTGCCCGTAGACAACGGTGACCGGCGTGGTGATCACCCCTAGCCACGTGACGAGCCCCAGGGCGAACGTTGATAGTCGTGTCATTCCTCTGGCTCGCCCGACTCGTCCTGGTCACCGAAGTTCGTCAGCCCAAACGTCAACTGCATACCGGCGGTGCGGTCCGCACCTAGCTCACGCAGACGCGTCGCCGCCTCTAGGTGGCGCACATAGGTCGTACAGCAGATCAGGTGGCCTTCGGCGACCCGCAACGGTGTTTGCTCCGCCGCGTTCGTTACGTCGATGTTCGCACCGGCGCTCACCAGAAACTCGATGACGTCGTTGGCATTATGATAGGCCGCCGCGTGCAGCGCCGTCTCGCCATGGTCATTCGTCGCGTCGAGATCAAGCCCCAACTCAAGCCCGACACTGAGCGCCGCGACGGCTTTCGCTTCGTTCCATTCGTAATAGGTGATGTCCGACGCCGCCCGCTTGCCAAGACCGGCCGCCAGCATCAGAGCGGTCGTTCCGTCGTCGGTGGTGAGCATGGGGTCGGCGCCCCCCTCAGCCAGCAGCTCCATCATGACCGCATCGGCAGACTTGGCCGCCACCAGAAACGGCGACGATCCCCGCTGGGTGAGACGGCCCGATCCCGGCGATGAGAAGACGCCGATCTCGAATGCGGTGGTCAAACGCTGGGGCATCTCCATCCGTTGGTTCGGGTCCGCCCCGCTCGCGAGCAGGGCGCGCGCGGCGGCATGCTGCCCAGTCGCACTAGCGAGGTGGAGGGCGGTATAGCCCGTCTCGGCCGACCGAGGGTCCGCACCTCGTTCAATCAGGTACAGCGCGACCGTCTCGTGACGCTTGGTCAGAGCCAACATCAGAGCGGTGACGCCGTCGGGTGCGGCTTCGTCTACATCTGCGCCGGCGGCCAGCAGTACCCCCACTGTCGCGAGGTCTCCGGCCAGCACCGCGTGCAGCAACGGCGTGAAACCACCTTGGGCGCGAGGTGGGTCGCTATCCCCATCTCGCGGTATGTCGGCCGGATTGACGGCTTCGTATCGGCTGAGCACGGTGGCCTCTCGAACGCGCGTTCTCGACGGTGGCGTAACGACGGCGGTGCGTGCGTGCACATTCGCACCGACCTCCGCCAGGACGGTCACGATCCCAGCATGCTGTTCGGCCGCCGCCCACATGAGTGCCGTGTGCCCCCCGTGCGTCGCCGCGTCGATGTTGGCACCCCTCGCGACCAGCTGCCTCACCACCAAGACATTGCCTGTGCGCGATGCAATCATCAACGGCGTCTCTCCCGTTGAGCGGGCCAAATTTGGATCGGCGCCGGCCTGGAGCAACGTCTCGACCATCCCTGCGCTCCCGTTTGCGCAGGCGAGCATAAGGGCCGTGACCCCGAGGTCGTTGGAAAGATTCACGTCGGCACCGGCCGCGATCAGCAGGTCGGTCATCGGCCGGTCGTCCCAATGCACCGTCCAGGCCAGGGCCGTCGCGCCGTCCGCCTGCGGAGCATCCACGCCCACCCCTTGCGCGAGCAGCGATTGCACCGCACTCATCTCCTGTCGTTCGGCCGCTTCGACAAGACGGAGATCGTGGGTGGAGACAGATGCGGGCTGAGCAGATGTCGTGGCCATCCCCGGCCATCCGACAGTAATGACGACGGCCGCCGTCAGCGGGTGAGTAAATCGTCTCATAGGCTTTCCGGAGTCAAGGACCTGACCGCGAACCGTCCGATTGAATCGTATAGTAGGAGGGCGGCATGTTCCAGGCCGATTCCGCACGTGGACGAGTGCCAACGCCCCGGAGGATGGTTCCGCGCCCTACGGGACGATCCAATAGACTGTGGCTCGGGAAGTACGAGCCGCCACCACATCTGCGGCGAGGAGGACGACTGTGACTCTGAACACCGCGAACGCGAGTGTACTGTGCGCCGTTCTCGCGCTTGGTATTTCGTCGACGACGTCGGCTCAATCAGCAGTCCAAGAGCCACCCCGCACGCCCTGGGGTGATCCAGACCTGCAGGGGGTGTGGGACAACCGCACGATCACCCCGCTGGAGCGGCCGCAACAATTCGCCGAACGGCCGAGTCTTACCGCCGAGGAAGCTGTCGCCTATGAAGCGGCGACAGCCGAACAGCGGGTCAACGACCGCTACTACTGGGATCGCGGGATCAAAACGGTCAGCAATCGACGCACGTCTTTAATCATCGATCCAGTCGATGGCCGAGTCCCACCGCTCACTCCTGCAGGCCAGCGTCGAATGGAGGCGGGTCGTAGCCAGGGTGTGAATGCTCCGGAGGAGCGCAACCCCAGCGAACGCTGTATCACCCGCACCGTACCACGTCTGCCCGGTCTGTATAACAACCACTATCAGATTCTTCAGGCGCCGGGCTACGTTGTCATCTTCAGCGAGATGATCCATCACGCTCGTATCGTTCCGTTGGACGGACGTCTCCATCTCGCCGAGCACATCCGGCAATGGAACGGAGATTCGCGCGGACACTGGGAGGAAGAGACGCTTGTCATCGAGACGACGAACTTCACCTCGAGGACAAATTTCCGGGGGTCGGCTCGAAACCTGCACCTCGTCGAACGATTGGTCCGCGTCGACGCCGACACGATCGACTACCGTTTCACCGCCTCGGATGCGACAACCTGGAGCCGGTCTTGGACGGCGCAGATCCCCTTCAACCGGAATGAGGGCCGCCTCTATGAATACGCCTGTCACGAAGGCAACGACGGTCTGGCGGGCATCCTCGAAGTCAATCGCAACATCGAAGCGACAGAGACCGCGGAACGTGACCCCGGGGCGTCCCGGTAGTGTCGTGTCTCGGTCTTGCCTTGACAGTGATTCCGGAGTGCCGCACCCGGCCGGCGAGACGAGGGAGCTTGTTGGGCAAATTGAGCGAGGAGCAACGCGGCCAGACGGGTTGCCTCGCCCGGACACTGTCAAGGCAGGACGGTGACACGACACTCGTCGCGGGGACCCCAGCAGCGCAGGAGTAAATATGAGCACGTCGCAACCACCGCACATCCGACACACCGCGTCATCGTCGACCCGACTGACCGTATCGCTCCTGTACATATTTGTGAGCGTCAGCGGGGCATGGGTCAGCCCGGCGGACGCGCGGATCACACGTATCGAGATCACGACCGTCGAGTCTCCGACGGCCGACGGCAAGCGTTTCGGGGCGGTGGGTGCCTACGAAAAACTGCGCGGAAAGGCCTATGGCGAGGTCGACCCGCAAGCTCCCCGGAACGCAGTCATTACCGACATCGCGCTCGCGCCCCGGAACTCAGACGGTATGGTCGAGTATTCGATGGATGTCTACATCCTCAAACCCGTCGACCTCGACCGCGGCAATCGCACACTTTTTCTCGAAGTGAACAACCGTGGAAACAAACTGTTTGGCAGGTTGAACGACGCCCCCCGAATCAATGACCCCACCACGGCGGCTGACCTCGGCAACGGCTTTCTCATGGACCGCGGCTATACGCTGGTCTGGAATGGCTGGGACATTTCTGCTGACACCGGCAATGACCGCCTGACAATCACCGTCCCCATCGCGCGCAATGCCGACGGGTCTGTCATCGAGGGACCCTCGTATGAGTACATCAACATAGATTCCAACGACACCACGACCTACCGGTTGGCCTATCCGGCCGTGACCGTGAACGCCGACGACGACAGGCGTCTCTCGACCCTGACCGTGAAGCAGCTCTTGAACGACACGCCGATGCCGCTCGGTCCAGATGAATGGGAGTTCGTCGACGAGCGGACCATTCGCTTACTCCCCGCCGGAACACCGTTCAAGCAAAGTCACATTTATGAGCTCACCTACACCGCGCGGGACCCGTTGGTCGCGGGACTCGGACTCGCCGCAACCCGGGACTTTATGTCCTTCTTGCGGCATGCCGAACACGATGACTTCGGGACGCGCAACCCCCTCGCGGGAGACGTGCGGTCCACGCTGGCCTGGACCATGTCCCAGCCTGGACGCTATCTCAACGATTTTCAGACTCTTGGCTTCAACCAGGACGAGAACGGCCAGCGCGTGCTCGACGGCATCGAGAACTGGATCGCGGGAAGCGGTGGTGTCGGAATCAACTACCGGTTCGCGCACACCTACCGAACGGAACGCAACCGCCAGCACCACTTCTACCCTGAGGGAATCTTTCCGTTCGCGTATCCGGAGCTTTCTGACCCGGTGTCGGGTAAAACCGCGGGTCGCAGTGGGCGGTGTTTGGCGTCGGGCACCTGCGCGAAGGTGTTCGAGGTCAATTCGGCAAACGAGTATTGGGCCAAGGCCAGCTCGCTGCTCCACACCGACCCCGCGGGGCGTGATCTCGCCGACCCCAACCATGTTCGGTTCTTCTTGATCGCCGGAGCACAGCACGGACGGGGCGACCTGCGTGCCAAGGGTCCCTGCCAGCAATTCCAGAATCCCACCGACGCGGCACCAGCGCTCCGGGCGCTGCTGGTCGCCCTCGACGAATGGGTCACACAGAATGTCACGCCGCCCGATAGCCGGGTCCCGAGAGTGGCAGATGGAACAGCCGTGTTTTCCGTGCCTCAACCCGGGTCAGTGACAGGCATCGTGCCACAGAGCGATCTCGGGTTCCCCGATATCCCGGGCCTCACATACACCGGACTCACGACGACGCGGTATCTGTTCGACTTCGGGTCACAGTTCGATGAAGGCCGAGTCAATCACTATCCGCCGGCATTCGAGGGCCAACCAACCTATCCCTCGTTTGTGTCAAAAACTGACCAGGATGGCAACGAAATCGCGGGCATCCGATTGCCGCCCGTCGCCGCACCAGTCGCAACCACCACGGGTTGGGCGCTACGCCGTAAAGGATATGGCCTCGGTGATGGCTGCGAAAGCGCCGGGCAATACGTGCCGTTCGCCACGACTCGGGACGAGCGACTGGCGTCTGGCGACCCGCGACTCTCGCTGGAAGAACGCTACGAAACACACCAGGCCTACGTAGAGGCGGTAAGCCGGGCCGCCCGGCAGCTACAGCAAGAGCGGCTCCTACTCGACGAGGATGTCGATCGATATATCCAAGAGGCCGAGAACCGCGCGATTCTCGACTAGACGAATCCGAGACGGGCGAACCACGCGCGACGCACGTTCAGGCGGCGACCAAGAAGCCAGCGTGGACGTGGTGCCGAGGACAGTGTTGCGCGCGTGAGGGCATCGTCACGGACCTGTGTTCCCGTTCATATGGGACCTGGACCTAGTGCCCCAGGTCAGCGATTCCTTACATAAGTCCCGGGCGGGGCATCCCGTCTGGCGGCGTTGCTCCTCGGTCACAAATGCCAAATTTGCTCCATCGTCGCGCCTTGCCAGCCGCGCGCCGCGCGCGGCAACTTATGCAACGAATCACTGACCTGGGACACTAGCGGTAGTCCACATGCGTGATTTCGGCCCGACGCAGCCTGCGCTTCTCCTCGCCGACACGCGGCGTATCTCCGTGGCGGGCAGATGAAGACCAAGTTCCCGCTCGGCCGAGGATTCCTGACCAGAAGATGGACGCGATAGCCTATTGGCGAGCGAGAACGGTCTCGCTTCTGTGGTGAGGAGGGTGGCTTGGGAGGAAGGGCTGGGTCGAGACGCACGATGATCGCCGAGGATTTCAGGCGTATCGCGCTCGGCTTCGACGGGGCGGAAGAGCGAAGCCACATGGGGGCCGCCGACTTCCGGGTAGGGGGGCGGATCTTCGCCACGCTGGCGTCGATCTCCGAAGGGTATGGCAACCTCATGCTGTCGCCGGAGCAGCAGGCCGACTTCGTGGCCGAGCAGCCCGACGTCTACGCGCCCATCAAGGGAGGATGGGGCCGGATGGGGATGACTCACATCCGTCTAGAGGCCGCGGACGGAAGACATACTCACGGACGCGCTTCGGACGGCGTGGCGGGGCAGCGTGGACGTCATGGGTTCGCCGTGGGTGTCGATTTGAGAATCCCGACGGGTGACGAAAAGAACCTGCTGGGGTCCGGCACGCCGGGCGTTCGACCCTTCGTGGCGTGGTCGGCCTCGGCCGCGACCATATCGCCGCACTTCAACGCCGGCTATCTGTGGAATGGATCGAGCGTTCTGGCCGGCAACGTCGCCGAGGGTGAGTCGGCCGATCTTGCGGACCAGATGTTCTACACAATCGGTGCCGACATGCCGATCGGGTCACGAGTGACCGTCGCGTTCGACGTATTGGGGCGGGTATATCTGGACGCCCCAAGAATTCAGCGGGACCAGTTCCGATCGCCCGACGGCGTCACGACGTTCCCGAACATCCGCTTCACAAACCAAACCTTTACGGAACACGACGGCGCGATCGGCGTCAAGCTCAACATCGCGGGCGAGCTCCTCCTCGACTTCAACGTCCTGTTCCGACTCGACGACAACGGCTTGCGCGACAACGTCACGCCGTTGATTGGTTTTGAGTACGCGATGTAGGTAGGGCGCCGGCCACCCGTCGCTTATCAGATCCTCGACCGTTCGTCCCACCGCGGTCAACCGTCGTGCGGTGCAGAACAGCGCATGACGCATCGTTGATGCAGGGTCGACAGATCCCAGCCTGCCTATGGCACATTCACATTCACGACGCATTGGCGCATGTGCGCGTCGGCAGACGAGGTCTGGGACGTGCTGAGTGATGTGGAGTCGCTCACCGATTGGTGGTCGGCGGTCTATCTCTCGACGTCGATGTCTTGCGACGCGGAAACCCGGATGGCGTTGGTAAGACCGTGCTGCTGCTGACGCGCGGGAAGCTGCTCTACACGCTACGGTGGCAGATGACGGTCGTAGGCTCCAACCGACCCCACAATTTGTCGGTGGAGGCCACCGGCGACCCGGTCGGTCGCGGGGTCTGGACGTTTGAGCAGAGAAGCCGCGATCTGGACATCACCTATGACTGGAGCGTGCGAGCCGATAAGCCGCTTCTCAGATATCTGTCGTTTCTATTGCGTCCGATCTTCTCGGCGAACCACAGATGGGCGATGCAACGGGGACGAGAAGGACTGGAGCGTGAACTCGTGAGGCGGCGCGCGCTCCAAGAGAGCCGCACATGAGCACGCGACCCACCCTTCTATCTTGAGACCGGGCACATCGGGCACAATATCGAATCATGACATCTGTGAAATCGACGATCTGGACGACGTGGTGCACGACGGCCGCACTGGCAATATGGCTCGGGGCCACGGCGCTCGGGGCGGACGACTGGGCCCAGTGGCGCGGAACTGACCGGTTGGGGGTCTGGCACGAAGACGGCATCATCGAGTCGTTTCCTGAGGATGGACTCGACGTGACGTGGCGTACACCGCTTCGTTCGGGCTATTCGGGGCCGGCGGTCGCGGACGGTCGGGTGTTTGTCGTTGATTGGCAGGAGGATCCCGAGTCACGGACGCTCGACGGGATTGAACGGGCGGTAGCCCTCGACGAAGAGACCGGGGCGGTGCTCTGGACGCATGAGTGGCCGACGAGCTACCGCATGCTGATGGCGTCGTATGCGGTGGGTCCCCGCGCCACACCGACGGTCGATGGCGACCGAGTCTATGTCGTCGGTGCCACCGGGCGTCTCTTCTGTCTGGACGTCGCGACGGGCACGGTCATCTGGGAGAAGGACTACGTCGCGGACTACAACACCAGTATCCCGACGTGGGGAGTCGCCAGCGCCCCTCTCGTGGACGGGGACAAGCTGATCACCGTGGTCGGCGGCGAGCCGGATGCCCTCGTGATGGCCTTCGACAAACAGACCGGTGACGAGATTTGGCGCGCGGTGACAGTGGTCGGGGAGATGGGCTACGGCCAGCCGGTCATTTATGAAGCGGGTGGCGCGCGGCAGCTGATTGTCTGGCACGCGGCGGCGCTCGTCTCGCTCGACCCAGACACCGGCGATGTCTACTGGAGCCAGGACTGGGAGGCGGGCTCCGGTCTGTCCGTGGCGACCCCGGTCCTCAGCGGGGACTACCTAGTGGTCTCGCAGTTCTACAACGGGTCCATGATGATGCGACTCAGTCAGGACCGCCCGACCGCGTCGATGCTGTGGCAAGGCACGAGTCGGAGCGAGCTCCCGGACCAGACCGACGGGTTGCACTCGCTCATCACGACCCCGCTCATCATCGGCGACTATATCTACGGGGTGGGGAGCTACGGAGAACTACGCGCCCTCAACGCGCGGACCGGCGAACGGGTCTGGATGAGTGACGAAATGACGGCGCAAGCACGTTGGGGCGCCGCGTTCATCGTGCGGCACGGCGACCGATACTTCGTCAACAATGACGATGGGTATTTGATGATCGCGCAGTTCACGCCGGAAGGCTATGTGGAACTCGACCGGACCCTGTTGATTGAGCCGGACGGCAGCTCCGGCGCGGCCGTCCGCGGCCGTCCCGATCGATTCCAACGCGCCATCAACTGGACGCACCCGGCCTACGCCAACAAGCACATCGTGCACCGGAACAACGCCGAAATCATCCGCGTCTCGTTGGCGGCGGACGACTACTGACCGGACACGACTAGTGGGCTGTCTTGGAGCAAGGTCTTACCGTCATCCCTGCCCGGCCGGAAGATGGTAAGCCCTCTCCTCTCTAGGCCGTCCACTAGACACAGCAAAGGAGGTCGCTCTCCGGTCGCGTGCGCCTCGTGCAGGAAGAGATGTAAAACGTGCCCTGCGGCCACGCGGTAGCGCCGCTCCCACAGCGATGGGCTCTGCAGACCAACTGCGCTATCTCGCCTGTGGCTCTCTCGAGATATCAAGCGGGCTGGGGGTCGCGCCGAGCTCGAGAAGCAACGCGGACGTCGTATCCGACTTGATGAAGTTTCCCCCGGTATGGATCCCTTCGGCGATGACGAGCGGGGTCCAGTCTCGGTTGTTCTTTACGTCCATCTCAGCGCCACGGTCCACGAGAAACTGCACAATCGAATCTGCTCGTTCCCGCCACGCGGCACCATGCAGAGCCGTGTCGCCAGAGTCGTTGACTGCGGTGACATCGGCGCCGACCTCGACGCACAGATAGACCGCGTCGAGCGCCTCGTCCTCGCTCGAACGGGTGATACCTGGCGAGTGGCCAATCCCGGCCGCCATCATGAGCGGTGTCGTCCCGTTACGCGTCGGGATCAGCGGATCAGCGCCGTGCGTGAGCAACTCGCGCATCACGGCGACATCGTTCGCCCGCGCCGCAATCAGAAACGGCGTACCGCCGGTGATGTTGCCCAGATGGCCCTTCACCGCGATACCAAACCCCGGAGTTCGGTCGGTCCGCTGGTTCGGATCCGCGCCGTGACCGAGGAGCAACCGCACCATGTCTAGTCTATCCGGGGCGCGTAGTCCTCCGAATGCGCTCCAGTCGTTGCCCTCGGCGACGCCATTGGACAGGTCGTTCAACTCGGTGTCCCACTCGCCGGCCGCCCAGTGCAGCGGCGTAAACCCGGGCCCCAGATTAGGGTCTGCCCCGTGGTCGAGCAAGTACTCGGCGTATGACGTGTGCCGTCGGATGGTCGCAACGACCAACGCTGTCGTCCCATCTTCCGCAGTGTCATTTATGTCCGCGCCGGCATTGAGGAGTGTCTGAGTTGTCTCCTGATAACCCTCACGCGCCGCCAACAACAATGCCGTGTATCCGGTCGTCGTCCGCGCCCCGACATCGGCACCATGCTCGAGCAAGGCGCGCACGACCTCCGTATGACCTTCCCACGTGGCCCACATGAGCGCGGTCTGTCCGTGCGCGACCTCTGCTGCGTTCACATCGACCGCGCGCGCGAGAAGCGGTCTCACGGCGCCAACCACGCCCGACCGCGCGCATGTCATCAACGCGGTTTCCCCGGTTGCCTGGGTGGCGTTCACATCCGCGCCAGCCTTCAGTAAACGGTGAACCATCCCAGCGCTCCCGTTGGTACAGGCGAGCGCGAGCGGTGTCACTTGATAGTGATCCGCCGCATTCACGGCGGCACCCGCGCCGATCAGGAGGTCAGCCATCGCCTCGTGGTTCCATTGAACCGCCCAGTGCAGTGCGGTGACGCCATCGGGCGGCGTGGCATTCACGGCGACGCCCTCGGTCAACAACGTCCGGACAGACTCGGCGTCATGATTCTTGGCGGCCGTGGCCAGCCGGACGTCGGGCGCCGCCACCGCAAGACTCTGAACCGCGGCGACAACGATGAAGACGGCGACCCCGGTCATTCTTTGGATGGTATGCATCTCACGCCTCTCAACTAGACCTCGGACAGCACTGGCAACCCGCCCGTGCTATCGCCAAGCCGTTCGGCCGGAATCCCCATGTTCTCGAGCACCGTCAGATGCATGTTGGACAGCGGCGTCCCCTCTGGCAGCCGGACGTGCCGTCCCCCAGTGATCGTGCCCCCGCCTCCACCCGCCAGGACGATCGGAAGATCCAGTGGGTCGTGCGCGTTGCTATTACCCATCCCCGCACCATAGATGATCATCGAATGGTCCAGCAACGAGCCGTCGCCATCATTGGTCGACCGGAGCCGTTCCAGGAAACGCCCAAAGATCTGCATATGGAAGGTATTGATCTTTGCCAGCTTCTCGAGCTGTTCTGGACTCTGTCGGTGATGAGAAACAGGGTGGTGCGGTTCCGCGACACCGATCTCTGGGTAGGTTCGGACGCTCTTCTCCCGGCCAATCAAGAACGTTGCAACTCGGGTCAGATCAGCCTGATACGCCACAAACATCAGGTCAAACATCAAGCTGGCGTAGTCCTCGAAGGTGGCCGGAATACCCGCCGGCTGCACGACTTCGGGAAGCTCGCGGTCAGCTTGTGTTTCGGCAATCTGGATACGCCGCTCGATATCCCGCACCGAATCGAGATAACCGCCCAGCTTTGAGCGGTCGCCTCGACCGAGCACGCGCTGCAACTTTGTCAGCTCCTCACTGACCGAATCGAGAATGCTCTTGTCCGACTGCAGGGCGCGGAGCCGAGCTTCGCGACCCGTGCTACCCACGGCTCCAAAGAGATGCTCGAAGGCGGCACGCGGGTTTGTCTCCATCGGCAACGGCGTGTTCGCGTCCCGCCACGCAAGAGTGGCGCTATAGGCGCACCCATACCCGTCTTCGCATTGCCCCACCAGCTCATTGGCTTCCAAAGACAGCTCGAGCGAGGCGAGCTGCGTGTCCTCTCGCAGCTCCCGGGCCGCGAGCTGGTCCATCGATATGCCAACCTCGAGGGTTGTGTTGGCCCCCGAGGCTTTTTTGGCGTGGGCGCCGGTGAGATAGGCGGCTTGACACCGCGAATGGTCGCCATCCCCTTCATCGAGCCATTGCCTTGCCTCCTGGTTCGCCATCCCGCTCAAGACCGTCACCTGGTCTTGCACGGGCGCGAGCGGCGAGAGGATCGGCGTCAGCTCCAAGCGGCCTTCGGCCGTCGGCAACCAGCGAGCCATACTCATGCCGTTTGGCACATACACCGCACCGAGCCGTTTGACGGGACGCGCGGCCGTGTTACGCATCGCAGCGAGTGCTGGCACCATTCCGTCGAGCAACGGGAGCGCGATACTCGCACCCAAACCGCGCAGCAGGGTGCGACGCGACAGGCACTTCTTTGTAATCACCATTCAGACACTCCTATCTCGAGTCTCGCGTTCTACAATCCCGTCTCAGCGTCCTGAACCGTTCGCATCTGAAACGGCCGACTCTTTACGATACCGAGCACCAGCGACGACCATCGGTGGTCGCTAGAGGCGGCGTCCCGCACGATCGACCGGATGGTCGGTTTGTCATAGTGCTGCACTGCGCGGCCGAGCGCATACGTTAGAAGCTTTTCCGTAAAGGTCCTGACAAATTCCTCACGATGAGCCAGAAGGGCCTCCCTGAACTCGGCGGGTCCGCCAAACGTGGTCCCATCCGGAAGCACGCCCGACGCATCAATCACGGACGCACCGTCCATCGTGCGCCATCGTCCAATCCCGTCAAAGTTTTCCAAGGCAAACCCCAGCGGGTCCATCCTGGCATGACAGCTCGCGCACGCGGCGTTCCGCCGATGCGATGCCATCCGATCGCGCATCGACGCAAGCGGGTGACCGGCCTGGTCCGAGTCCTCGAGTGCCGGTACATTCGCAGGAGGAGGCGGCGGCGGCGCCCCGAGGATATTGTCGAGAAGATACTTGCCTCGAATCACTGGCGATGTCCGAGTTGCATACGACGTCACGGTGAGCACGCTGCCCTGTCCCAACAGCCCCGCTCGGTTCGGGTCTTGATGTTCCGCTCGCCGAAAGTGCGCTCCATACACATTCGGGATCCCATAGAAGCGGGCAAGACGCTCGTTGACAAATGTGTGCCGCGCGGTCAACAGCTCTCCGAGCGGACGGTCGTCGCGCATTTGGTTCTCGAGAAACAGCTCCGTCTCGCGCTGGAACGCGGCGCGCAGGTTGTCGTCAAAGTCGGGAAACGCGCTGGCGTCGGGGTCGACGGCCTTGAGATTCCGTGTAAATAACCACTGTCCACCAAAGTTCTGTGTCAGCGCCGAGGCCCGCGGGTCGGCCAGCATCCGCTTTACCTGTGCGGCCAGGCCCTCCGGATCACCCAAAGTCCCGCGTTTCGCGGCGTCGAGCAAGGCCTCATCCGGAATACTGCTCCACAGGAAGAAAGATAGACGCGACGCCAACTCATAGTCACTGATTCGATACACGCCGGCGGCGGTCGCCTCCTGCGGATCACGCTCAGTACGAAACAAGAAATGGGGTGAGACGAGTAGCCGCGTGAGCGCCTCTTGAATGCCCCGCTCAAAGGTTCCGCCGACAGCGTCACGACCCGCATCGTAGAACTGGAGCAGCGTGTCGACATCTGCATCTGTCGACGGGCGACGATAGGCACGACCAGCCAGCGTCGTGAGAATCTCGCGCGCACAGGTCTCGTCGTCTATATCCGCCGCGGAGCCCCCGGTCATCTCGGCCGGGTGACACACAAAAATTCGGCGACGGCTCTCGGTGTCCCCAGGACCGGTGGGGTTGAACGGTCCTTCCAGACGCACGTAGTCGATATCCATGCGTGGCGCCTGATATGTCGAGCTCGTGTGTCGTGGTGGGAGCAAGGCGGGAGCCGGCCCTTCCGTCAATACGCTCTTCCTTACAAACGCCACGCCGAGCGCATGCATCCCGGCCTCGGCGGGAAACCGGACCTCGAGGGCTTCATCGGCAGTGAGCTGGTAGGCGGACGTCCGATAGATGCCGGACCCGATGCACGCAGGGTCTTGCGGGTCGGCGTCACCACATTGCCCGCCGATTGTGAATCTGGTCACGGGCGCGCCGTCGAGCAGCACGTCGATCTCTTCCCGGGTCTTGATCGCCCGAATCTGCGAGTTGGTGTAGTTGCGACCCAGTCGGATCTTTACGACATACTCGCCGTCCAGAGGAAAATAGTGCCGTATCGACGCGCCTCCACGCGTGCCATACGGGAGGTCCTCACTCATGCGCTGGTCTTGTCGCAACCCACGCGAAAGGTTAAAGGTCTCGACGGCGGGGCCGGCCGTCGGATCCCCGATCGCCAGTCGGCTGATTTTCCTCGCCGCGAACAGATATCGCTCAAGCAGCGTGGGCGACATTGACAGCACTTCGGCGATGTTGTCAAAGCCATGATCCGATTCATCGGCCGGGAGTAACGCCGCCGGATCAATCTCCAGCGCCAGGAGGTCACGAATGGCATTGCCATACTCCACCCGGTTCAGGCGGTGATCCGCGGTTCGGCCAGGGTTCGGATGACGGGCAGCCTCACCGTCGAGCTCTGTTTCGAGCCACGTCACAAAGCCGTCCAGGGTAGCCTCGTCAGGACGCGGGCGACCGAGCGGCGGCATCGCGCCACTCCGAAGCTTGCCTACCACTTTCTCCCAGATCTCGGCACCGTCGCCGATGTCGTGAACATCGCGCATCTCCAGCGAGAGGCCGGCGGTCAGGGTCCGCTCGTTGTGGCAGGCGACGCAATACTCGTCGAGCAGAACTTGGGGATCAGAGGGCGCTGCGGGAAGCGCCGTGGGAGAGCCCTGCGCAAACGCAAGTTGCGCATACCCTAATGCGACGACCGCGACGATGTATCCGCACGGTGTGGCGCGTAACGGTCTTCGCATCTACCCTCCTCGAAGCAGTACCAACAGTGGTCGAAGTGTAGGCCTGCCCGGTCACAACCGTCAAGGACCGACGGGCGTGCCAAGGGCCGCGCAGCTACGCCTTGAACTCGGTGTCTGGTGCACGGCATCACATCTTGTGTTCGAGCGGGAGAGTCACAGGGGGTTGAGCAACACGGCCTGGGCCGCTGTTTGGTGTTTGGACACGTCTTAACCCGGCTGATGAGTATCGGGTGTCGTGAACCGATCGAAAGAGGGTCATGTCTGACGAAGTGATGTGTCGATTGCCAGCCGTCACCCGCCGAGAAGCACTGAGGGTTCTCGGCGCAGGCGCGGCCGTGGCGCGATCGCCACACACCGTCTTTGGCGCGCAAGGGCCAGAGTTTCCCGACGGGGCGGTCATTCGGACAGTCCTCGAGGACCTGTCCCCCGCGAGGCTCGGTGGCGGGACGACGCTGTTTCATGAGCACTTGACCCACGGCGCTGATTGGAACGCGAGGATGGCTGCCCGGCCGTCACGGGCGGGCCGACCTCGCCGGCCACTGGTTCGTGACCCCATCACGGGCTGTCCATTGGAGAAATGGGCACCTCGGACGAAATCACGCCAAACGAGCGGAAAGTATTCCGCGCTGTCGGCAGAGCGCACGTTGCAACGAACCTCCCGATCTTCACGCCCACCGAGAACGGAAAGTGTGCGGAGGAACAACTCGACATCCTGGAATCGATGGGAGTCCAGCCCGACCGTGTCGCAATCGGTCATCTCGGTAGCCTGGTGGCACCAGAGGTGGAGGTCCACAAGGCCATCACGCGACGCGGGGCGTTTGTGGGTTTTGACCGACAGGGCGGGGGCAGCGACGACCGCAACGTGCCGATGATCCTCAAGCTCCTCGAAGCGGGCTACGAGAATCGGCTATTGATTTCCGCCGACTTCGGCGTGAATGCCTGGCCAAATTGGCAGCAAAACGGCGGTCCTGGTATTTCGAGGACCGTGACGGTGTTTGTTCCAAAGCTGCGTCGGGCCGGTGTGGATGAAGAGACGCTCAGACGCATTCTGGTCGACAACTCGCGCCGATTCTGTGCGTTCGTGCCAAAAATACCGAGGACGGCGGAGCGCCGAGGTGAAAGCTGACCGATTCTCCCGCATCGGGGTCAAACGTTGGTGACGACACCGAAAAAAAGAGGATCGTATGAAACACATACGTATCGCGTCTGCGCTGATGCTCCTCATGTTGCTCAATCAAGCGTCGCTGCTCGCGGCGTTAGCCGTCGCTTCAGATTTCCAGAATTGCGCGCTCCGCCCGCCTGGCGAGGACCAACGAGCCCTCACCGGCAACCTACAAATAAGCGTTTGAAGAGCCACTAGGGACGATGGGATGGACGGGGCCCACGCCCGGGGGACGGCGGAGTCACATTCTTTATGGGTCGAGGGCCTGAGAAATCGGCGCTGTCGCGCACCGCAGACTCGCCAGGCGTGGACGACCGTAGCGAGTTGGTAAATCGTATCTGGAGATACCGATTGAGCAAGCGCCGGAAAAACGGGATGAGGCACAAGAATCCAAAGAGGTCAGTCAGCACGCCCGGCGTCACAAGTACCGCCGCCGCGACGAGAATGAGCGCACCGTCAAGAAGCGGTTCGGCAGGCGACCGCCCCTCAGCGAGATCCTTGCGCAGACGTGCCAGCGTGCTGAGACCTTGCTGCCGTGCCAGCGACGCCCCGACGATCCCCGTGCCCACTATGAGCACGATCGTCATCACGGTCCCAATACGTTGTCCGACCTCTATAAGGAGGAACAGTTCAACGACCGGAAGGGTGACAAAGAGCAGCAGTAAGCGTCCCACTCGTATCTCTTGCTCGTCTCGCGGCGCGCCGCGACTACGAGCCCGCTATCGCAACGAGATGCCCCCGGGTCCGCACAAACAACATCCCTTCCGATAGGGCGGGGGTCGCCATCAGGGTCTCGCCCATCGGATTCGCGGCGAGATGCTGAAACTCCGGCCCCGTCCGGAGGACATGGATGGTGCCGTCCTCGCTCGACACGTAGAGCTTCCCGTCGCCGGCCACAGGCGAGGCGGTGTATCCAGAGCCCCCACCGGCAACCCGCTCTTGGTAGTGTCGGCGACCGGTGGTCGTATCGTAAACAGCCACCGCGCCAATGTCGCGAAGCACGTGTAGATATCCATCGACGACAAGTGGGGTCGGCATATAGCCGCCGCCACGCGGCTGGCTCCACACGACGTGGTCATTCGATGTTTGGTTCGCGGCGAGTGAGATGTTGCCCGAGGCGCCGTCGCTCACCGCAATGACCGGAGCGCCAGGTCCGTGGGCATTGGTGATAAAGATCAGGCCGTCGTGGACAATGGGCGTGGGCACCGGGATGTCGCCACCCCCTTCCATTCTCCAGACCTCCCGACCGGAGTGGAGGTCGTATCCGCCGATGTGGCGATACCCATTCACGATCACCTGAGCCACGCCGTCGACCACGTGGACGGTTGGGGTGCTCCACGTCGGGACGTCATCGCGAGACGTGCGCCACAACTCGTCACCCGTATCGGCGTCGAGGGCGACCAGAAAGGACTCGTTGAGCACATCGGCCTGTACGACGACCAATCCGTCGTAGATAACGGGCGACGCCGCATAGCCCCACAGAGCTTCCGGGACGTCAAAGAATCCTGATCTCAGGACGCCGAGATCTCTCCGCCAGCGAAGCACTCCAGAGTCGAGAAAATACGAAAACAGACCCTCCGACCCAAACAAGGCAACAAGCGATTCACCGTCGGTGGCGAGGGTCGAGTTGGCGTGCGTCGACTTCGGATGCCGTGGGATTATCGGCTCTCCCGCAGTCGCCACCGCCGTCCACCTCTCAGTCCCGGTGTGCTTGTCAAAGCACAGAACGACCCATTGATGCTCTCCCTCGTTTACGACCGGCTCGATATCGCCATACAAGCCAACCTTCAAGAGGGCGTCACCACCACCGACCGCCGTCGTGACGCAAATGGTATCTCCCCACACGACAGGGCTCGAGTGACCGAGACCGGAGACCGGCACTTTCCATGCGATGTTCTCCCCCGTCTCACCATTCCAATGAACTGGGGTGGTCCATCCCTCCGCCGAGCCGCGCGCGCCAATCCCGCGAAATTGCGGCCAATCGATACCGGCGGTTGGTTCGCCTTCTTGACCAAACACGACGCTAGGAGTGATCGCGGCGCCAAGCGCGACGGTGGTGGCGGCGGCGAGGACACGCCACCGGGTGGCGCGGAGAAGGGATCTGGCTACGAGCAGAGAAGGTCGAGACATTGTTGATGCTCTCCAATATTGCCGATAGCGAATCGCCGGGCACGGCCCACTTTGGCGAAGACAGCTTCCTGGCCCCGCCCTGCGCAGCCCCACCCAACCAGGGTGCCTCACCGGGCGTCCCCCCACGGACCGCGCCCTACTAGGGGAGTCCCAGCGCAACCCACTCCGCTGGGTAGTCGCTCCCACCGATCGGTACGACGATGTATTGCTTTCCCTCGAAGACATAGGTCATCGGTCCGCCGGTTGTCCCCGCCGGCAGCTCCGTTTCCCAGACCACATACCCTGCCTCTTTGTCGTAGGCGCGAAACCCCGCTCCCCACATATTCGGCTGGATCCCACCAAATACGTTTCCGCCCTCACCGATAAAAAGAAGTGTTTTTGTCACCAAAGCGACCGGCCGACTCGCCACGCCCAATCGCGGAAGGTCCAAACCACGCAGCGCCGTGTGGTCTCGAATCCCTCCTCCGTTGGCGACGACCCATGCGTGCTCGCCACGAGTGAGATCAATCGCGGTGAGCCGACCCCAGGGCGGTTTGACGAGTGGGATCCCATCCAGATACGGCGCGTCTCGATTGGGACTGTAATACGCCATTTCGGTTGCCGGCTGGTCGGTGGCATCCGCAAGTCGATAGACCCGCGGCACCACATGCGAAAACGCGTAGTAGTAGCCGGTCTCTGGGTCAAAAGCGCCGGTGTTCCAGTTCCCCGAACCCCACGACCCGGGCAACGCCAGCGTTCCCTGCGTCCCACCTTCCGTCTCATCGACTACGGACGGCGGTGTAAAGATCGGACCGATGACGAACGTGTTCGCAACGTCGCGGGCGCGGGTCGCGAGTTCTGAGGTGAAATCGATAAGGTCGTCCTCAGCCACGCCCTGACGAGCGAACGGCGGCGGTTTGGTCGGGAAGGGCTGGGTCGGCGACGCACGCTCACCGGGAACAGTGGATGGCGGCACCGGCCGCTCTTCGATTGGCCACACGGGCTCGCCTGTCTCGCGGTCGAAAACATAGAGAAATCCGGTCTTGCTGGGCTGCATGACCGTCTTGATCCGACGTCCGGCGACTGTGACCTCGCCAAGCGTCGGCGGACCAATCGTGTCGTACTCCCACAGGTCGTGATGGACCATCTGGAAGTGCCAGACCCGCTCGCCGGTCTCGGCATTGAGCGCGACCAGGCTGTTCGAAAACAAGTTGTCGCCGGGTCGATGACCGCCGTAATACGCGGCCGTCGGCGCGGTCAGCGGAACATAGACATAACCCAGCTCGAGATCGGCGCTCACACAACACCACGCCCCCAGGTCGCCCGACGCGGTCAACGAACCGGCACCCCAGCTCTCGGCCCCAAACTCGCCGGGCCGCGGCACGACATGGAAGGTCCACCGGAGGTTCCCGGTCCGGACGTCATACCCGCGTATGTTCTCGGGGAGACTCCCTCTCCACCGCGAACCGCTATCACCCGCGCCGTCAACGGTACCGGCGACCACCACGATATCGCCAACCACAATCGGACTGGAGCCACCGTTGGCGACCCGAGCCCCGGCTGGTGTCAGGTCGACGCGCCCATTCTCGCCAAAGCCAGGAATCGGTCGCCCGGTCGCGGCGTCGAGTGCGTACAGATGCCGCTGACGTAACGACAAGATGCGCGCATCGACCCCATCGGTCCAAAAGCCCACGCCATAGGCGGCACGACCGGCGACGCCCTCCAACGTTTGGGAGACCGGCGGCTGGATCCAGACAGTCTCTCCGGTATCCGGACGAAAGGCTTCCACCAGACCAACCGCATTTGACGCATACAGCACGTCATTGATCAAGATTGGTGTCGAGCGGAGGTAATTCGACGGTCGGAGCTCGGGGAAGCTTTCCCTGAAAACCGAGGCCAGCGCTGGCCGGCGCCATAGGATCTGCAGATTCCGTACGTTGGTCGCGTCAATCTGATCGGCAGCCGAATATCGCGTGAACTCCGTCGTTCCCCCGAAATAGGTCCAGTCTGTGCGGCCGGCGTCCACATCATCCTGCGCCCGCAAGCCGGCGCCCCCCACGAGCACCATCAGGAGAGCGACGCCGACGCTGCGCCCAACATTCCCAACCATATCCGCCCCCAATCCCGACGACCTGAGCCCCAACACCGTTCTCACCGGACTAGTGCGCCGCCGACGACAGCCGGGCCCACCGGAGCACGGTAATCACCTGTCGTCCCTCGTCATCCTGGCGCGGCGGCGGCCGCAACGTGAGATGCGTGTCGGTCAGCTCGTAGTAGCGCCGCGCATCGGTTCCGCTGTCGCCAGGATTCTCGCTCCCCACCCGGTGGTGGACGACGTATCCCTGGTCACGTGGTCCGGGGCAGGTGATACAGCCTTCCACCTCATGCACTGAGAAAGGACCGAAGTAGCTCCCATACGTCTCGGTCGTCCTCAGCGCTTCCTCGGCCGTCGGCTGATCACCCGCGTAGGCAGCACGCCCCGGTCGCATAAGATGCACGGACATATAACCCGACGGCGCGTACAAGATGTACGCCGACTCATACTGGTCCACAGGTAGCGAGTACCCGTCGGTGGTGTAACGCGTCACGGACTCGACCCGATAGGCACCAAAGAGCAGGCGGTGCGTGTCGGTTACCTCGGACAGAGGCATAGCCGGCAGTCGCTCCCAGGAGAGCAATGTCTTCGACCTGTCCTCCCCAGACGGGGGCTGCAGAATGAGCCGGTCTTCGCTGAAGGTGAAGACACGTTCGTAGTCGGACCCCGCACCATTCGGATTCAGGCTCCCCTCCACATGATGGGTGACGGTGCCCTGAGCCGGGTCGACGGTGAACCGTCCAAAATACGACGTGTAGCTGCCGAATTGCGCGAGCGCCTCGTCCGCAGTCGGTCCATCCTCGGTATACGGCATCCGGCCGGGCCGCATGATTGTCACGCCCATGAAACCCGCCGCGTCATAAATGATATAACCGAGACGGTCTTCAATCGGGGGCGACAACAATTCGCCTTCAGCGCTTCGCCGCTCGATCGTCGCCAGTGACCACGCCCCGACGAAGGGAAGCCGATCGCTCAACGCGGATGCATCGTCCGCACCCGCTGACCTCGCCGGTTCGGTCGGCACCGGCGCCTCGCCACACCCAAGCGTTGGGACACACGCAAGGACCGCTAGGACGTATCGATAGCAATTGCTCATGTTGCTTCCTCTTACCACCCGGTCACCACCCGCTCGCATGGTCTAGAGCACCGCCGTCGAGATGCCACTAGTTCGCCCGTTGGATCTCTCGGGACACATTGTCGAAGGTGACGGCGACGAGCGAGTGCTCGACGATGCCGTCCTCATAGCGAATGCCGCGGTCGCTATCGGCAATGGACGAGTTGGACAGACGAACGTCAGCCGAGTGCCGAACTGACCATCGAATGCAAGGTTCTCAAAGCTTGTCGAGTGACCGACATCGACCACACGACCGGACGCCGTCACCGTCACGTCACCGGCGCCTACCAGCCGTATGTCGTCCCGCCGAGTGACGATACTCTCGCGATAGGTCCCGCCCGAGATCACGACGGCGTCTCCGGGTCGGGCGACATCGAGCGCATCTTGAATACGGCCAAAGGGCGCCGTCTGGGTTCCGGTGCCCTCAGCATCCACGGCCACATCCCACTGTCCCGTCGGCTGGCCGGACGCCAATTGCGACGCCAACGGTCCGGCGTCGGTTGGGGCGGAGGGAATCGCGTGACAACCGCAAATGGCGGCCACCCCAAGCGACAAGACCCGGAACCAGTCGGTAATCACTACCCGCATCGCCCTACGGTATCAATTTCCGTTGCCCGTCGTACACCAAGACACCCCCTTACGACGCACGATCGGCTCGTCGCGCTCACCCGACTCGTCCCCTGTAGCCGTGGAGTTGAGCCAGGCGACTCTAACTTCGGAAACGCTGGCTTAGTGTCCCGGGTCGTCCTGACCGTCTGCGTGCAACACCGCGGGCGAGAATGCGTGCCGAAGAAAGAGCTCGGACTCTCCTCCGCCGTCCGCCGGCACTTGCCATATGTCAGTAACGCGAGGTGTCGGCGCAGACGGGTCGGGCAGGGCGTACAGGATCACGTCGTCGTCCAGCCATGCGACCTGATCGTCGACGTGCCGAGTCTCGGCCAGCGGGGTTTCGACAAGGGTCCTCAAGTCCAATACAAAAAGACGCCATGCGAAGTCGGTGCCGGTGGATATCCGTCTCTTGAAGGCGACGCGGGTCTGGTCGGGTGACAGGGCGGGGCACTCGACGCCTTCGCGCAACACCGTAACTCGCCGGTCCGACACGCTGCCCTCGACCAGATAGACTCGGCCGCCGGTACCAAGTGTCGCCAAGAACCGATCGTGATCATCGGTGAAAGTGACGCCCCAGAAATTCAGATCCACGGCTCTGAGACGCGCGCCATCCTGGCGGACCTCAAACTCTTCCAAGTTCCTGACAAGCCGTTCGCCCGTGTAGGTATCGATCAGACTCGTCTCTGTCGAAAACCCCTCATCGGCATATGAGTGACCAGAGACAAAAACGGTGACCGCGGCCCGACGCCCGTCGCGAGAGAGACGCACCCGGCTCGGAACCCCATTCAACGGAAGCGTGTGCAGCGGTTCGAACGACCGATCGAACACCATGATGGAGTGAGTCGTATAGAAGCGGTCCGTGGCAAGACAGACACCTCGCTCGTTCACAAAATCGAGGCGATCGCATCGCAACGGCGTCCCTCGACGGGCTTCTCCGGAGTTGTCCAGACGTATCACACTCATGACGCCATAGCTCGCGTCGAGGCCCGTATGGCGTATGAGAAAGATCGGCTCCGACGGTGGGTCCAGGCCCGTCCTTTCGTCAGCAACTACGTCTTGCGATTCAGTGCTGTCGCCATCCGGTCCAGCGCCGAGATCCTCTGGGGGGGCCGACTCACTCGACGACGCGGTTACTCCTGACGCGGCGAGCAGGTCTTCCGACAGGGCGACCCGTCTGTCGAGACTCGTGACCTCTGGAAGCGCAGGACCTTCAAAGAGGGTCGCCCGCCGCACGGACGCGTGCCAAGCGTACCCGACGGCAAGCACAAGGCAGGCCACGCACAGACCTGCGAATACGACCCCAGGGCGACTCCGAGACTCAGCCACGCGTGTCGGTGCCCCGCTCGACGCCCGGTCTCACGACAAGACGCGTGATGACGATGGCGACTAGTAAACCGGTCAAGAACCAAGCGAGAGCGACGCGCGCCCCGAGCTGTGTCCACAATGCCCCAAAACCAACTGATGCGACCACACGGGTCACGCTTGTCGCGGTGGTGACCACAGCAAACCCAGTCCCGCGACGGGCCGGGGGCAACAACCCGCTGGTCAGTGCCATGAGTACACCATCGGTCAACGCATAGTGTCCCCCCAGGAGAAGGAGACACAGAGCGACGGCGCCCACACCGGGTTCGGACTGCATCGCGACCACATACGCCGCAGCGAGAAAGAGATAGCCGCCGAGGAACGCGGTCCGACGTCCGATGCGGTCCGCCAGCCGCCCAGCCGGCACGGCACAGAGCAGATAGCTCCCCGCTGTTCCCACATAGAGCAACGGAAACAGCCCGGCATTGAAACCGACCTCCCGCTGCAGCACAAGATAAAGAAACGCGTCGCTGACCGTGGCCGCGCTGAGTAATGTCGCCGCGACCATCACGCGTGACAGCCCGGTGTCGTGAAGAACACTCCGCAGTCCGGCCGGGATCGGTGGCGACACGGCCCCCGTCAGTACTGCCGGGTCGACGTTTCGGACAAAAAGCCAGATGACCCCCATTCCGCAGACCGCCACGCTAAAGCTCGACACAAACACCACATCGAACGCCTCTGGGAGGGCCGCCAAAATACCGAGCGCCACGAGAGGTCCGAGCATCGCCCCCGCGCTATCGAGCGCCCGATGCACACCAAACGATGTTGCGAGCGCACTTGAGCCGCTGCTCAGCGAAATGAGGACGTCCCGAGGGACAGTGCGCAGGCCCTTGGCCGCGCGGTCGACCGCAACCACGGTGGCGACAAGCGGCCAGGAGGCACCGGCCGCCAAGAGCCCCAGTCGAGAGAATGCGGACACGCTATAGCCGGCGATCGCAAGCTCCTTGCAGCGCCGTGTACGGTCGACGGCGACGCCGCCAAAGAGACGCAGCAGCGCCGTGCCCCCGTGTTGAAGTCCGTCGACGAGACCGTAATGAAACGGGGTGAGACCAAGATACAGCACCAGATATATGGGAAGGACGGTGCTGACCATCTCCGACGATACGTCGGTGAAAAAGCTCGTAAAGCCAAGCGCCCAGACGTTGCGATGAACGCTCGACCATGACGTGGTGCCCTTGGCATCGCGGCGGGCCTTTCGCAACCCGGCCCAGGCCTCGATCTGATACATCGGCTTACCCCGCGCGCCGATACGACCTCGGTGTCCCCCCCACCCTCAGGGCGAGTCGCCGGCGGACGGCTCCTTGTGCGGACCTGGCAACGGCTCGTCCTGGGCGAAACGCCGCAGAACATTCTCGGTAATCCGCGAGACGTTGTTGTCGTAGTCGTTGAATGACAAACTCCCGCCCCACGCAATTGAGCTCGTTGAGAACACAGCGCCGCCGTTTGGGTACTCGAGATACGCCATATCCGCCTTTACGAGCGGGTTTACCGTGCCGCCTTGTCGAGAGTCACTCGTATTGAGCTCTTCGACTACGTGCTGGTACGCGTCGGAGTGACCAAACGAGCTGGCCAAGACCAATGTGTGCGGGGGCGACCCCAGAGCAAAGTCCACGCGGTCAAGCTCCGAGCCGGCGCCACCGAATTCCAACACCAACGATGGATGATTCCCGATCAGTTCGTTGTCCCCGATCCCCTCAAACACAAAGGCAACCCGCGGATCGAAACTGCCGGGCATCCGCTGAAACGGTGAGTTTCGGTCAAACCCCTGCGCAGTGAATCCCACTCCTACGAGCCACTGCGGGGCGAGGCCCCGAAACCGCCACAAGCCGCCCGGCTCACCCGTAAGGCTGTGGTGGCTCTCACCGGGTGCCCCCTGCCAGGCCTCGGTCCCGTCGCGGCGCCGAAGCTCGATGAACGTGCCGGTTGGATCCATCGGCGTCACCCAATAAAAGCCGTTACCGCCCATATACATCATGCGGCCGCCTTGTTCGAGATACGTCCGCATCCCCTGCAACATCTCCCACGAGTAATACTCAGGGTGCGTGCCGGTCATGATGACGTTATACGGCTCGAGCAGCTCAGGACCCTCGAAATGCAGATCACCATCCGTAATGATGTCGACGTCGAATCCCTTGACGTCCAGCCAGTCGACGAGGTGGGTATCAGCCATAAACTGCCACGGGTTCCTCGACGCAATCTTGGGCCGCATGTCCGTCACAGGTCGGAGCCGGGTCGAATACGTCACCCCACTGCCATCGGTGTGCCCGGCGTATGTGCTCATCCGTCTCGGAAAACTGCTGGACCCAGTGCTCGCATACGCCAGGTAGCTAAACGTCGGAATCAAGAGGGCAATCTTTGCCGTCGCCGTCCCCTGCAATGGCCGAACAAAGAACGGGACATAGTCCTCGCTCGTCGTCGTCTGGAGCCGGGCGGCGTAAACGCCGCTCGGCAAGTCGTCCGGCACATCGAAGGCAAAGCCAACATCCCACGCGGCATCCAGCAAATCGTCGTCGTGAAAGTAGATCGCCGAATACTGGTCGAGCGCCTGCCGGTAATCCATCTCGGTCGCGTCCCAGCGGTGTCCCGTCACCGCCCGGGTCGGAAGATTTATCGTCCGACCGTCGAGCCCGCGCGGCGCGGTGTCGCGCACGCGATCCGTGGCGATGTCCGCGGAAAAGTCCCAGGCCGCCACCGCGTCTAAGGGTCCCCCACCCTGCTCAATGGAATCCACCTCCTCCGTGCTCAGAGCACGGTTGTAGACCCTGGGGTCGTCGATCTTTCCGCTGTAGAACCCGCCAACGTCTCCGTCCTCTGCCCAGCGCGCCGCCATTAGCAATGGGACGTCGGTCGGCGCAGGTCCGGACACCTCGGTCGTCTCCGCCACCGTCACCCGGGTTGGGTCACTTGGATGAGCGTCGAGGGGTCGTTGATAGACCGTCAGTTGCTTGCTGGCTGCGTCAAAGCTCGCCGCGACGAAATACCACACCGTTGGTACGCCGTGGGGGCGCGGACTCGTCCCACCAACGATGGCGGGCACCCATGGGCGCAAAGGCGGCTCTGCGACCACTGTCGCCACTTGCCCCGACCCCGCCCCGACCCGGACTGACAACCGACCATCCGCATCAATGAAGAGCCCGTATCCCTGTCCATCGGCCTCGGACCACTTGGTGACGATGCCTTGAGCGTCCGGTTCATTCGACCAGCCAACCTCTCCCGGCCGGGTCGCGGCAATCCACGCCGTGATCGTAAAACTGCCCTCCAGCCGCAGAGCCGGTGCGTCGGGCACCGTGACATACGACCCGACGACAAGTGGCTGATGCCGTCCGGCATACTCTCCGTTTGCTGAGGTCTCCAAGACCTCCTCTTTCATTCCTGGTCCCAGCGGGTTCGGATCGCCATGAATGAGACGCACAATCTGTGCTTCATACCGTGGCAACTGGCTACTCACCATGAACTGGATGGTCTCGCCCGGCTGCACACTCAACCGATCGGCGTAGCCGACGATCCCCATCGCGTCGAGCCATTCCTGAGGCGTGTCGCCGACTTGCGCACGGCTGTTGATTCCACCCCAAACGACCAAACCCAACACGACAAACCCAGAGACCTTTGTTACGGACAATGGCGTCCTCCAGACGTTGTGTGCGACCAAGAAACCGGCCTCGTTGGACACGTCAGCGATCGGGTCACCGAGCGCTCATTCTATGCGCAAGGACCCGCGAGTTCGAGGTCTCCGCGGCGAAGAGCACGTTCTCGGACGGGCACAGACTGGCCTCCGCGAGGACATTCGGGCTCGGGCAAGAACGCCAATAGCCACGAAGGTATCTATGACCGATCACATGTTTCGGGAGGTCGCGAATCCCGGTATCAGAGTCGGTGCGAAAAGCTGGTACACCGTCCCGCTATCCATCATGATTCACCTTGCCGCAATCTCTGCGATTGCCGTCGTTCCTTTGATGGCGGTCGACGCACTCCCCACCCCAGTATCGATGCTGACCTTTGTGGCGGCGCCACCGCCTCCACCACCGCCGCCGGGTCCTGTCATCGACGTTCCAACGCCTGTAGAAGAGGGCGATTCCAGTCTTCCGCCCATCGTCCCGCCAGACAAGACTGTCACAGAGCCACTTTTTGACTTGAATGGCGTGGAAAGCACGGCCGCGGGAAAAACCGTTGTGGGCGGCACATACTTGCGCCTGGCCACGCCGACCCCGCCAGTACCGAAGAATCCGGTCCGGATCGGCGGCAACGTTTGGTCGCCAACAAAGGTGGCCGACGTTCCGCCTGTATATCCACCCGTCGCTCAGGCGGCGCGAGTTCAGGGCGTCGTCATTCTCGAGGCGATTATCGGTACGACCGGGCGCGTGACCGAGGTCAGGGTTCTACGTTCCGTGCCACTGCTTGACGACGCTGCTCTCGACGCGGTGCGGCAGTGGCGCTACACACCGCCGTTGCTCAATGGGACCCCGGTAGCAGTCATTGTGACGGTGACGGTCAACTTCACATTGAAGTAGCGTCAGAGCCCCTGTCGGCTCAGAAACCGCTGGATCGTCGCAAAGATGGCCAGCGTTTCGGCAGTGTCGAAGCCACCGTGGCCACCGCCGGCCACGGTGTGCAATTCCGTCTCGACACCTGCGTCCTCGAGGGCGTCATGCAACCGAACGGCGTGTTCATAGGGCACGATCGGATCGGCGTCCCCGTGAATCGTCAGTACCGGCGGTAACCCGGCGCGCACATACGTGAGCGGCGAAGTCAGCCGGGCAACATCGTCGCGATTCGCGAGACCGCCCAGCCACTGGACCGCGTAGCCCTTGGTGTTGGGGCCGTGCGCGAGATCAGCCACGTCGGTGATGCCATACCAATTGATGATGGCCGCCACTTCGACCGACGGTATCGTCGGTGGCCCGGAGAAGCTGCCCGAAGAGCACTCGCGTCCGAGCCCCGCCGAGGCGGGGACCATGCCGGTGGTCAGCGCCAGGTGACCGCCGGCCGAGTTCCCGGTCGTGACGATCCGCGCCAGGTCAAAGTTGTAGTTCTCCGCGTTGCGCGCAATCCACTGCAGCGCGCACAAGCAGTCTTCGACGGCCGCCGGGGCACGCGACACCTGGACCAATCGATAGGTCACGTTCACAACCGCCCACCCCTGCTCGAGATAGGGCATCGCGCGCAACAACTGAGACTCTTTCGTCCCCGCGACCCAGCCACCTCCGTGGATCATCATCAGCACCGGGACCGGGTCGCTGGTGTTGGCGGGCAGATACAGGTCGAGCTTGTTCTCGTGGTTGTTCGCGACGTGGTAGACCACGTTCGGGATAACGCGATACTGATTGGAGAGGTCCGCCAGAAACGCCGTGGTGTCGCTCAGCTGGGCATCCGCCGCACCGGGTCCCGCCACAACCGCCGCCATAACCGCCACCGAGATGCACAGCCCTCGCATTTTCCACATAGTGCCCTCCTGGGAGAAAGACTCGGGAGACTCAAGTCGCCAAAGTATACCGGTCGGCGCAACCGTAACAACGCGCGGACGGGAAACACCGTTGGGCCACCGAAACGCACCCACCGCTAGCGCGCGAGAACCTCGGCTAGCGCGGCCCGCAGGTCACGACCGCGCGCAAAACCTCTCCCTTCAATCAAGCCCACTGCTTCGTGAGCGAGAGCAAGGTCGGATTCTTCCGCGGCGTCTATCAAGGCTCGGAGATCAACCTCGTCCTGTGGACGGTCTTCAGAACGAGCCAGGAGCTTGACCGCAACGAGGTGACCGACTTTCGCGACTCCTGCTCCACCTCATGCTCGGATGCGCCGGGCCGGCTACGACGCAGATTCTGCCTCATGAGCGCCTCTCCATCACGAAACAGTCCGAGCGCAATGAGAAGCTTCGCCGCCATCGACGTGCGAGTCACCATAGTCAGTCTACGGCACCAACCCCGGAGTCGATTCGGCTGATAACAATCGTTGGCACCGCTAGTGCACCGCTCACTCGACCGATGCGGAGATGGTCGTCATCCAGGACAACACACAGAGCAAAAGAACGTACTCAACTAGCGTACGCGGGGCCTCGTCTGTCGGCGCCTTCCCGCCCAGCGTCTGTACGACTGCGGCAATCAACAGCAGAATCAACATGCCTTCGCCGCTTAGAAACCAGGCCACTGTCGCAACGAGAACGACGATCCAACGGTGAGAACGCGTCAGTGCCGCGAAGCCACGACCTCCATCCAGTTGCCAGATGGGAACAAGATTCAATAAATTGATCCATGCGCCGACCCGGGCGATGGCCGCCCAACTCTGCCAGCCAGTGACAAGGTGAACGGCAAACGCCGCGATGGCCGCACCAAGACCCCACCAGGGGCCGGCGAGACCGACGCGGGCGTTCTCGATGACGGTGTGCGGATACTGTTTGAGTCTAATCACCGCGCCGAGGCCTGGAATGAACGTGGGCAGAGCGCTCTTGATGCCCTAATAGCGCAACATTGCGACATGTCCCATCTCATGCACGTAGATGGACACCACCAGCCCCAGCGCAAATTTCCATCCCCAGGCGGTCCAGTAGACGCCGAGCGAGAGGATCATCGACAAGAAGGTGCTGCCCTTTGTCAGGCCTAGGAGCAATAGCTTGCCTTTTGTGGCGACGAAGGCTCCGAGGAACTTGAACTTCCAGAGCGCAAGACCCAGTGCCCCGGCCGCGGACAGCCTCTTGTCCACCAGCCCCGATCGGGCGACACCTGTGTCGCCCCCCCCCCAGCGCCTGACTCACGACCGTCACGGGTGAGCGCGGCAACCTTTGCGGAGACGGCGTCGTATTGTCTCGATGCGGGAGGCAGGAGCTCCAACGCCTGTCGCCACGAGGCTAGCGCGCCAGTGAAGCCCCCGGAGACGCGGCGTCTTTCTCCCCCCGCGACGAGCTTCCGTAATTGCTCCGCGTGCAGCAGAGCGTGGCACGACGGACAACTCACCAAGCCGCTCGACACCTGGGTAGCGCACCGAGGGCACGCCCCAGCAAGGCCTCCCATCGGGAGCGCCATCAGTCGCGGAGCGCGGATGAGGAGGACACTCGCGCGCCCGCGAGTTGAGAGATCTCAAACGGCCCGGTCAACGCAATTCGCTCTCGCCGGTTCATCTTCCAGGCCTGAAAGAGGGCGAATCCTATGATGGCCAACCCGATGATGTTGCCCGGCAGATCATAAAAAGGTGCGGCTACGGCCGTCGCGAAGACGAACGCCCAGATCGTTCCTCTGCCCTGGAGGTCCCGACGTTGCATGTCTCTCCAAAAATTCTCAGGCTCGGTGAAGCCCGGGTCGTGAAAGAGGTACACGTACAGATTTTGCTTCGTAATAGCGGCGAACACAGAAACAGCGGCGGCGCAAATCTCCTCCTGGTCCGACTGTTCCTGGTAGTACCAGACCACGCCAGATTCGCTGAACCGCTCCAATCCGGTAACGGCCTCTTCGACCGTAACGGGTGATCCGTTTAGTACGATCGAGTCGTCGCTTCGGACAATAACCTTGGCCATCTCTTCCGGGGCAACTTCAAGCGGGACAAACATGCCTTCAATGATGAATGGCACATATGTGACGACGACAAAGTACGTGACGGCCAAGGCGAGTGCTTGATACGGCATTCCACCCTTCCCGTGGGAACCCATTCGAACACCGGCCCCAACCAGAAACCCAACGGCTATGGCTACTAACCCGGTCTCGTAACCGGTGAGCGTCACGATCGCAAAATAGATCGCCGCTCCCACTGCTCCTCCTCCCGCGAGGCCGAGACCAGTCGCGCGAAAGAATCGTCCAAGCGCGGAGCCTTCCGCCGTACCGACGAGAAGCTGAGAATGACACGCGGGACAGATGAGATTGCCATTGGCGGTGTACTACTCACGCAGGAGTTCCGTCCCGCATGAAACACACTTTCTAAGACCGTCCTCCGTCTCCTGGCTGTACTTGGCACGGTCGAACTGCAGATCAGCGTCGGAACTTGAACTCACGGGAAACCTCCGTTTACGTTCCGTTCACGGTGCTACGCCGGTCAGGTCCGGCGCCCCTCGTTCAGCCTCAACCTGCGGGCGAAGCACAACCTACGGCGCGAGTCTAGCAGCCCGCGGTGGAGGTCGCTGGCGACACCGCTCACGGCGAGGCGCCCGGCCGACCAGAGCCTCTTGGGAAACGGTCTCGAGAGAGACACCGCAGTTGCGAGTCAATAGCTGTGGCCCCCGCGAGAGGATTGTCCCAGCGGCGGACCGGTCTAAGGCAGCATTGAACGCCGTAGCGGGCGGCAGTAGGATCGACGAGCATTCCGTCACGTCCACGAAAGAGGAGTTATTGCATGTCAGCACGCCCCATACCGTTCACTCTCGCCGCCGCGGCCCTCACCTGCGCGCTGGCTGCTCCGTCGGCCACCGCTCAGGTGGAACGAGTCGCGGACCCCAACTGGACCACGCCTCGCACGGCTCACGGACATCCGGACCTTCAGGGCCTCTGGGGGAACAAGACCATCACCCCGACGGAACGTCCCGATTCCGCGGAGGGACGAGCGTTTCTGACGGATGAAGAGATGGCGGCGGCTCACGCGCAACGGGTGCAAGCCCTGGCAGCGCAGGACGCCGCGCCCGCCCAACGCACCGAAGCCGGCGGCCAGCTTGGTGCCTACGGGAGTTACTGGCTCGACTCGGGCGACACGGTTTTGTCGACCGGTCAGACGTCGCTCATCGTCGACCCGCCGGACGGCCGGGCACCTATCAAGACATGGGCGACCGAGGCCAAGGCATACAATCTCGCCCACGAGGGTGACCACTATCGGCACTTGAGCACGCTGGACCGGTGTCTGTCGCGGGGTGTGCCGGGCTCGATGCTTCCGGCGGGATACAACAACACGCACCGCATCGTGCAAACCCGCGACCACATCGTCCTGCAGCACGAGATGATCCACGACCTACGCGTTATTCCGTTGTCGGACCATCCGCACATCGATGACCGCATCGATCTCTGGATGGGTGACGCGCGCGCGCATTGGGAAGGAGAGGTCCTCGTGGTGGAGACACGGAACTTCCACAACCGCGGCTGGATCGCGACGAGCGGCGCTGGTCGGCGCTTGAAGGGCATCCCAACCAGCACGAGGCTCCATGTGGTCGAGCGCTACGAGCGCGTGTCGGAGACCACGATCATGTGGACCGTCACAGTCGATGATCCGAATGTCTACACTGCGCCGTGGACGATGTCGATTCCGCTCACGGCCGAGCCTGACTATGTGATCTACGAATACGCCTGCCACGAAGGAAACTACGCCATCCCCAACATCCTTGCCGGCGCTCGGATGCAAGAGGCGGCGGCAGCGGTAATGAAGACTGGATCAAAGTAGATGCACATCGGCGACGGCACCACCGTCGCCGGAGAACGCGACCGAAACGTACACTTCGCCCGCCGTAACTCGTCCCTGAGGAGGCACCAATGTGTGATGACCGAACAGAATCCAACAACACTGAATACTTGCGTGGGAACAAGATCACACGGCGACAGTTTGGCGCCGTATCGGCCGGCACGGGGCTGGCAATGCTATTGCCCCGGCCCGCAAACGCGCAGGCAGTGACGGAATCAGAGATCGACGTCACGACGCCGGACGGCGTGGCAGACAGTTACTTTGTCCATCCTTCGACCGGCGCTCATCCAGGTGTCATCATCTGGCCCGATGCGTTTGGCCTTCGGCCCGCGAAGAAGCAGATGGCCAAGCGCCTCGCGGAGTCCGGCTATTCGGTCCTCGTGGTCAACCCGTATTACCGGTCGCAACGAGCGCCCGTCGTCAACACCACGAACTTCGCCGAAGTACGCGACATCATCGTTCCGCTAATGGGGTCATTGAACGCAGAGACCCAGGCGACGGACGCGAGGGCATTTGTTGGCTTTCTCGACGGCCAAGCGTCGGTCGACTCCAACCGGAAGATGGGGACGATGGGCTATTGCATGGGCGGGCCGTTCACTATGAGAACCGCCGCGACCCTTCCCGATCGTGTCGGCGCGGCCGCGTCCTTCCACGGTGGTGGCCTCGTGACCGATCAACCGGATAGCCCTCATCTTCTCGTCCCGCAAATGGAGGCGCACTATCTGTTCGCCATCGCTGCCAACGACGACGAGAACCAGCCCGAAGCCAAGGACGTGCTACGCGACGCGTTCGCACAGGCGGGGTTACCGGCGGAAGTCGAGGTCTACGACGGGGCGATGCACGGCTGGTGCCCCCCCGATTCGACCGTGTATGACGAAGCACAGGCCGAACGAGCGTGGAGCCGTCTACTCGTCTTGTTCGAAAACGCGCTGGGCTGACATCGCGCCCGCCGGTGTGGATCAAGGCGTGACTCAACAGGGAGGGCGGGACCGACGGTCCCCTCCTCCCGCCTTCACGGACTCCCCAAACAGCCGGCACGTCCAAGCGCATAGCCGAAGCGCTCGTATACCGGAGCTCACCAATTGCCCATCCCGACCGGAGGTTCCCATGAGCCTGCTCGACACGTCGTCGGCCTTCTTCTCCCGTCCTGCGGAGGAGACTGCTAGCGACGCGCCAGAGGGCGCCTGCGCCAATTGCTGGGGACGATATGAGTACGACGGAGAAATCCGACAGACCGCCCGGGACCGCCAGATCCATGTGAACAACGGCGCCGAGCGCTACGCGTTCATACAGGACTTTGTGGTGAACCACATCGATGGGATCCGTCTCCGCAACGACGACCGCGGCTATATCTGTCCGAAGTGCGGGACCCGCCCGTCCTGAACGGTCAGCACCCATACTCGTCGCAGAGATACAGTTGACCATGCGCCGGCCGGGCCGGACTGATTCTTCGACAACCGTGCAAGGTTCGACCGTCGCGGCCAGTAGGCGATGCTAACAGAGGAGGGACAACAGACGCTGGCGCGGACGACGCCGGGTCATTTACGCCAGGTCGCTCGTCACTTCTTGGCTCACCTGGATCAGGACGACGTCGGCGCCCTCAGCCGAATACTCTCAAAAGTACTCGGTGCGGAGAAACAAGAAGAGTCATCCGCATGAGAGAGGCGCCTCGAGCCAGAGCCAACGTTGAAGCAATCTGCTTCGAGTGCAAAGCGCTGGGTGATGTCAACACAGGAGGCGTCGAACATCACCCAGACCAAAAGAAGAGGTGTGGGCCCGAACCGGGCGGCAATCAGCGAGCCGGGTCGGCCGTGTCTACACCAGGTCGCGCGAGTTCCCAGGGGGCCCCGGTCCCGGACGACCCGAGAAAGAGCTTTGTGCCGTCGCCGAATGTAATGTCCCGGCCGTTCGCCCGGTTCGTACCATCTTTCGCCTGATACCCGTCGACGAGCACCTCGGTTCCCGGTAGTAGCGAGCGTCTGGTAAAGCCTCGTCGGAACAACACGTTTGGCGTGCCGGCTTCAAATGCCCACTCTTCAATGGCGCCGTCGTCCCGCTCTACGTCAACGTGGATCCATACGTGCGGGTTGATCCACTCGACCTTTGTGACCGAGCCGCTGAACTCGACCGGTCGGTCGCCATCGAATTCGGCTGCAAAGGCGTGATGGGCCGCGACGGGCTCGGCGGTTCCCGCAAACCACCCACAAAACCCGACAACCGCGCTCACGCAAAGAATCACTGTTCTCGCTCTCATGGGTATTACCTCTCAGCTGTTACTGCGTCTCGGGTCGATGCCTGTTGCTACCAAACTTCTGCACGGTCGGTCGTACCGGCCGGCTACCGACGATACCATTGGTGGAGCTCGTCGCCAGGCGGAATCTTTCGTGTGATGTCGATAATCATGGTCTCGCCTTCCCAGCGCTCGACCAACTGCTCTCTCCGCAGATGTCCATACATGAACTCTTCGGCGAATTCGATGCAAGGATAGTCCAGGACCGTCGCGTTGGGGTCCATCCGCCGATAAATTGGCATGCCGATCGTCCACGGCTCGGTAAAGGTCTGCGGGTCCGTCATCGTGACTTCATACCAGATCACATCTGGCGTCATCTGCGAGAAGCGCTCGGTAAGCTGAAGGGCTTCACTATGAAAATTCCCGGCGCGGTCGAACCAGGTCCTCCCGTTGAACTCGGTCACATCGACCACGAGAGTATCTCCTTCCCATCGTCCCAGCGAGTGCCCCATGTAGGTATAGTCCGGCGGAAGGTCGACCGTGTCGAGATGGATCACCCGTGCCGCGTTTGAAAAGCCGAACGTCATGTGGATCTTGTCGTCGCTCTGGACGATCTGAAACGGGTAGGGCATGTACATCGCCCGTGGAATACCCGGCAAGTAGCACTTGAGCTCGGGGTCCCGGTCGATCCAGTTCGCGGCGTTCTCCTGCTTGATGCTCAGCGCCTCCGCGGTGTAGGGAATCCGACCATCACCCTGCACGACACCCAACGACCCGGGTACGCCTGCCGCCGCGCCTAGCGCCAGCACGGGGGCCGCCGGCACCTCGGCATACTCGTACTCATACACCCCCGGCTGCGTCACCATGCCGGGGCGTGCCTCGTGGGCTTCCAAGTCCCAATGCGCTTCGTTGTTGGCTTGCCACACGCCGTTGAAGTTTGGCCGTCCGTCCGGGGTCTCGGCCGGGCGCGGCGCCTGACCCTGGCTTTGGCTGGCGGTACTCGTTACCGCGACGGAGATGAACGCACCCACGGTGGCGGCGGCAAGGGCCGTGACAACGGTCGAGCCTCTGAACCGGATTTTCATTGTCGCTCCTTGCTCTCTCTCGTTTGCTTAGTCTTGTAAGCCATTGACACAGGTGGCGGTGTCCATGGAGAACGGATTCGGCCCGCTCCCCTCCGCAAAAGCCTGCTCATCCATCCTCGCACCGATGAGCAACGCCGGGAGCCCGTAGTTTCCTTCGTGACACCGAGGCTCATAGTAGATCCGATTCTGCTCGTCGCTCTGGCGCTTGAGCTCCTGCCGGATCGTCCAGGGTGCCGTCCACACGGTGGAATCTTCAATCGTCATCTCATACGTCAGCGTGTCATCGTCAACCCGGCTATAGCGTTCGACGAGTCGACGGTTCGCACCTGCACCACGATACAGAAACTTTGATGAGAAATTGGTCGTCTCGATCACCAGGGTCTCGCCCTCCCAGTGACCGCGTGAGTCCCCATGCCGAAGACGGATCTGACTCGGCGGATGGCCGCCGCTCAGGTTGACGACACGCTGGAATCCCTGCCCCTGTCCGGTGTCATAACCGATGGCCACAGAATCCGCTCCCTGGACGATCCGACGAAATCCTCTCAGGTCAGGCGTGCGCCCCGACATGCAACGATCGCCGGAGCTTTGATCCTCGGGGCCGTCATGACGATTCATCCGCCCCGTGTTGTAGAAAGGCGCGACATCGAATCGATCGGGCGATGGCTCTCCGTACTGACCACCAGAACAGCCGGGCGCGCCAATCTCACACGTCTCGGTGTTACGCAACAGCATGAGCCGCCATTGTTGCTGGATCTCGTTCTGACGCTGCATCTCGACCGTCAGGGCGGGAATCCTCCCGTTTGGCGGATCGACGACGAGCGATGTGCGGGGGCCGGCGGGTCTCGCCGACGTATAGACGGCGTTGTATGCCCCCGCCACGTCTTGCCGACCATCTTCCCCACGCCGGTTGCGCCCCGGGCTCATCATCCGAGCCTCGTCGCGGGCGGCCCGCTCTTCGGCCGTCGCGAGCTCGCGGTCACCCAATTCGACCGCCCGCTCGAATGGCGTGTCATACACATCGAGCCAAATACCCTCCAGGTTTGGATGGCCCCAGGCCGTCGTCGGTGGAGCCTGTCCTTCCACCGGCACCGCCGTGAGTTGCAGAAGCGTCATGACGGTTGCGAACACCGTTGCCGTACCGAACGACTCGAGCAGTCGTCGACTCATCTTCGGTCCTCCCGCGTTCGTGCCCCTGGCGATGACCCCGCGCTGACCTCAACGCAACTGTGAACCGCCAACCGACATCGCGTCATGCCTGTAACTCTCGGAAAGGCTCGACTATACCCGGGCTACCATACCCTGTCAAAGCCCACTGCAGCGCGCTCGATCTCGCGGAATGTCGCGAAGAAATGTTGCCCGAACTTGCAGCGGGACGCTCACCCGACGGCGGTGCACTAGTCAAAGTCACGCGAGTCATCGGATCCAAGGGCGCCGTTCTCCGACCGCCCACAGGTGTCAGCCCATCCCTGGCGACACGCACGCGCGAAGAGCGCCTCGGCCGAGCGGTCCACCACTGGTCCTTTTGTGCCCCGGAGGAGTATCGGATAGTCGTCCAACGTCGGCGGCGGATGCTCGGCCGGACCTCGGCCGACACGCAACAGGCCAAGGTTGCGGCAGGCCGCTTCGAAACCCAGCGCACAACCTCGCTCGAGCACATCCGCCGCGTCGGTCAGTTCGAGCCAACGCCGAACCTCACCCGTCGGGGACACCACCGCCTCAAGCGTGCCGGCTTCGTTGCACGCCCAGCCTGAACCGGTTCGGCAAGACCGCAAATGCATGTCCGCCAGATAGGAGCAGGCAGAGGGCCGTTCGTCGGCGCATGCGCCCTGCCAAAAAGGCACCCATTGCCCCGGGTGGTGGTCACCAACCGTATTGGTCGTGGTCATGACAGCGAACAGCACCGCCCAGAGTGTCATGTAGGCGAGATTCCGCTGACGGGGCGTAAGGGAGCGACCGGGCGCGGGATCGACCACGCGCAGCCACCGCCCGGACGCGAAGCGGTCCAGCCACTGAATGGAAAGGTTGAGGACGGGCACTTGAAGCAACTTGTCGTAGAACGGCGGAACGCCAGCGCGCGTCAGAATCGCGTAGAGCGCGACCGTGCTCAAGCCATACAGTGCGCCAAATAGGATTCGCCCCATCTCGGTCCGCGGCGCTGTCGACGGGTCTGTAAACAACAAGTGCATGCCAAGAAACACGGCGACGGGTATATACGAATCGTAAAAAAAATAGACACCCGTGGCGGCAAAGTAGAGAAGCCCAAACAGATAGGTCACGGCCACGGCGGACATCGTCATCAATGTCACGCCAAAGAGGTATTGCCCCGGCAAGCCCACGAGAAACAGCGCCAGATACACATGAGGTGGGAAAAATTGTGTCGTCGCGATGTCCTGGCCCCAAGTGACGTCGCTTGTGCCGGTGAGAATCAAGGCCAGCGAGACAATCGCCAGGGGAAACGATGACGGATTGAATATGTGAACCTGCCGACCGGCCTTCTCCCATCGGATCAGCTCTTTGACGGCGAAGCCCACCGCCACTAGGAGAAATTGCAGATAGAACCAATCGTCGGCAAACCACAGGAAGAGATTGATACTGAAGATGACCGGGACCGGTCCGAATCCGAGGGTGTAGGTGTCCCGGCGCGACCAGCACAACAACATGTCGAACGCGTAGGCGAAAACCAGCTGGGAGGCAATGAGAAACGCGGAATCGTAGACTGGGCGCCAGTGCCAGCCCCAATACAGTAGGAAGACACCCTGCGCGAGCGCCTGAACATAGTGCTGTGGTCGCAAGGCGACCCGCACGCCCAAGACCCGCCCCGTGCGCTGCGCACGTCCGACCAGGACGCCGGTCCACGCCAGCAGCAGCACGCCGGGTCCGATGAACGACCACTGGAGCGCTGCGTTGCCTCGAGCTGCGTCGAAAAAACCGAAACAAGAGAGACCGATGGCGAGGCTCGCTGTCAACCCACAGATTGCTGGCAGCGAGAGGGTGAAGCCGTCCCTCTCATCTGTGGTATCGAACTGCGCCTGTGTCACCACGCTCCAAACCTTCTACGGCGCGAACTCAAACATCGCTCGCAATCGCGAGAATCGTGTGAGAGGATTCGCGAGAATCCAACGGGAGGATACGCGATGTATTGGTTGCGCGCTCTGGCAGTTCTGACCGTGTTCGGGTCGACCTCGGTCGTCAGTCTGGCCCAAACTGGCCCTGAAACCCTCATCCGGGGCGGCGATGTTGTCACGCCGGACGGTCGACGCCAGACCGACATTCGTATCGTCGGCGCGACCATCGCTGAGCTCGGGGCGGGGCTTGCCCCTCGCGACGAGCGCACGCAAGTGATCGACGCGCGGGGTCGACTTGTGCTGCCGGGCGGCATTGACCCTCACGTGCATCTCAGCGGGCGAGTCGACGACTATACGAGCGGGTCAGCCGCCGCACTCGCGGGCGGGATCACGACCATCTCCAACTTCGGCGCCGTAGGCACAGGCGAGACACCGGCCGAAACAGTCGCGCAAGCGACGCCCGCGATTCGAGACGAGACCATCGCCGACGTCATCTTTCACCCGATCATCAGCGACCCAGCGACAGCCACCCGCGAGACACTCGATCGACTGGCCGCCGCCGGTCAGACGACGATCAAGGTATTCATGGTGCGACCGACGTTCGAGCAGAACGTCACGGGTTTTATCCACACGATGCAGGCAGCGCGCGCGACCGGTGTGCTGTTGATGATGCACTGTGAGGATGCGTCCATTATCCAGACCACCGCGGAACAGATGGTGGCCGAGGGACGAGGCTCACTGTCAAACTTCGCCGACGCGCGGTCTGTCTCGGCGGAAGTGGCCGCGACCCAGCGGGCGGTGGCCATGGCGGAAGCGACGGGCGCGCCGATCTATATCGTGCACCTATCGTCAGAACGCGCGCTCCGGGTTGCGGAGGACGCACAGACGCGCGGCCTACCGGTCTACGTCGAGACTCGTCCGATCTATCTTCATCTCACGCGTGAGCGATTCGACGGCCCTACCCCCGGGCTCTATATCGGACAGCCACCGCTGCGCACGGCGAACGACCAAGACGCCCTCTGGGATGGACTTGCCCGCGGGACGATCCACGTCGTCGGCTCGGACCACGTCGCCTATACACGCGAACAAAAACTCGACCCATCGCAGACGGTGGCCCGGCATCGCGCGGGAATGAGCAACCTCCAGGTCATGCTGCCGATGATCTTTTCGGAAGGCGTGCGCACCGGACGGATCAGCCTCGAGCGATTCGTCGAAGTCACATCGTCGAATCCGGCGAAGCTCTTTGGAGTGTATCCGCGGAAAGGCGCCATCGCCGTCGGGTCAGACGCGGATCTCGTCGTGTGGGACCCGGACGACACACGCACGATCCGCAACGAAGACATGTTCTCTGGCAGCGGCTACTCCGTGCACGCCGGCACCGTCGTCACCGGGTGGCCGACCCTGACGTTGCGACGCGGCGACATCGTCTATCGCGACGGCGAGGTCCTTGGGACCGCCGGCAGCGGCGAGCTGCTACGCCGCGAGCGCTGGCAAGAACCAGACTTCTAGCCTTCTCACCATCTCAATCCAGCGAAGGTCTGGTTAGAGACGGTCCGCGGTCGTTGCCACTCCGGCCGCACGTGATCCTGTCCGAGTCACGACGGACGGCGTGTCGCATTCTTGCCTGAACGGACACACCGTCGCTGTCTACCGCGACCCGTTGATCTTTTCTTCGGCTGCTCTTTCCTGGGCGCGCGCGCCGATCAGCACATTCGCAATCGAGTAGTTCCCTTCGTGACATGCATACTCGTAGATCACGTAGTCCGGACGATGGACGAGAGGCAACTCGACCGTCCAGGGTCGCGTATACGTCGTCGGGTCGTCGATGGTATAGCGATAGTCGATGGTGTCATTGTCGGTCCGCGTGAGTCGCTCGACCGCTCGCAACGTGCGACCCGCACCCGGGAAGCCACGCCACGTCGTCTTGTCGCTGTAGTTGGTGGACTCGATCACCAGGGTGTCGTTTTCCCAATGGCCACGCACATCGCCGTTCCACTGTCGAATACGTGGATTCGCGTGCGGACGTCCGTCTAGAGGCACGATACGCACGTCGTGAATCATCTCGTTGAGAATGACCACATAACCCGGGGCCTGGAGGATGTGGTATGTGTTGTTGTAGCCGGACGGGACCGGGGGTGCGCGCTGGTATGTCATGCACCGTTCTTGTAGGGGTCGGTCCTCCCACGAGTCATACGGGTGTGCCTCCCGATGTGACTGTCGTTCCGCACGGTATCGCTCGCCCTCGGGTGTCAGCGGTGGGAGCCTCCCGTCTTCGGGGTCCACAATCAACGAGGTACGACCCGTCGAAAGACCGCGGTCCCACCACACCTGGTTGTACGCCAGACCGAGGTCCCGTTCGGCCGAGAGCTCGTCCCGGCGTTCAGACGAAGCACGTGTCGCCGCGTCCTCATTCTGGAGCGCCACCTCCTCGGGGGTCAAAAACTCTCGACCGGCCAGCTCGGCCGGGCGCTGCAACGGCGTGATGCTGGCATACGACCAGATGCCTTGCAGATCGGGGTCACCCCACGCTGTCCGAGTCTGCGCTGACGCCGGCGCGGAGACCAGCACCAGCGTGAGTGACGTCATCACCATTACCACGGTCGTTCGCGCGCGACGCATCATCCGGAACCTCTTTTCTCTTTCAAGGGCGGGCATGATCATTGGATGAGGGCCGCCGCTGGCCCCGTCAACTCAACAATATGCAGACCAGTGTTGGCTCGGTCGACCAGGTAGATAAAGCCCCGATCGTCGACCTCGACGTTGTTGGTTTGAATCGCCGTCTTACAGCTCTCGACGTCGTCGATGGTGACACAACGTTGATCGGTATTCGCAGTCGTCGCCGGGATATACGATGCGACTTCGATTGGCTCGAACGGATTTCTCACATCGACCGCCCGCATCCCCGCGTTGAACCAAGAGAACACCTGCACCTTCTTATAAAAGGCGGGTCCCATCGCCCACTGCGTTCCGTGTGGTCCAAACCGCCCGCCCCGGTCACAGAAGCCACCGGAGGACTCGGGCACCTGGAACGTCGAGACCGGCCAGGGATGGGATTCGTCGGTAATGTCGACAAATGACACGACGTGGCGAGCTTCCTGACACTGATTGGCCACGGACTCCGATACGAGCACCAAGAAGTCACGTCTCTGTTGGTCGCGGTTCGTCGCGTAGTCTGCGACCTCGACGTCGAGCAAAGGAAAGGCGGTGTGTCCACCCCAAAATGACGGCATGTCGAGACGACCGACCTGAGGGAACCGCAGACCGGCGGGGCTGGCCGCGAGCGGTGCGGCTGCGGTGTCATCGCCCCGAAGTAGCCGCTCCCGGTCGACGATCTGCAGCACCCCGTTCTGAGACGTGCCATAGCTGATGTAGAGCCGGTTGCCGACCCGCACCACCTCGTGCGCGCCCGAACCGCCCGGCGTCGGTCCCGCCGCGTCAGGCTGCACACCGTCGAGGCTGAAGTCTCGCACCAGACGCGGCTGGTCGGGACTCGACAGGTCGAAGACCTGCACTACCCGCGGCGCTCGCCAACCGTCGACGGTCCCGACCAGATACGCCAGACCGGTCTCGCACTCCCACCAGTTCTTGTGCGTGTTCTGCCGGCCGTCCGGCGTCCGCCCCAACTGCACGACCGTTGTCACGAGGTCAGGAGAAGCCGGGTCGGACACGTCCCAGACTTCGTGGCTCTGATTTCCGTTGCTACGTAGAAGAAAAGTGGTTCCGGCGGCCGCATCGGGGAGGTCCTCACCGGAACACACTTGGACCATCTGGGCGCCCTGCGCATCCCCCCTGGCGGGAATATGATGCAGATAGCGCGGACGGACAGGATCACTGACATCCACGATCGATGTGCCGTTGACCTCGATCCGGTCCGTGAGCGGGTTCAGCATCGCACCGGCGTGATGCCCGACATACAGAATGTAGCGGCCATCCTGCTCGACCGGGAGCGGCTGGTAGGCCGAACGCGCCTGCAGATCGTCCGTGCCGACAAGACGCGTGTTGTGCTGTTCCTCGCCGTGCCCTTGCGCGAACGGCTCGGACAAGACGGCACCGGCTAGCAACCCGGCCAGAAGGGCGACGCGAACGACCCGCCCCGACGCTACACGGTTCTTGTCATCCAGCACGAACCCCTCCTTTCGGGGGAATACGCCAACCGGCGCAGGATCACAAAAAACGATTCAGCGCGTGATTTCACAAGGACCCTCCGTTCGGTGGAGGGTATCATTCACCGACGTTCGCGTAGCGGCTTTCTTCCCCTCCCGTCACGTGTGCGAAGTGGCGATGGCGCCAGCTCATCACCGGCATTGACGTCGACGTCAAACGTAGTTGCCCGCCGATTCCCACGTGGGCTCATCGCTCAGCCAGAGCCAACTCTCCGTTTGACGTCAGGTCAGCCTGGTGATACCTATTATGCTTGTCGGCTCGGCCTCTTTGTGACCCCAGCTACGAATGTCGGCCGGCAGGGAGTGTCTCATGGGACGGCGGCGATCCACGTTCCTTCTGTGCGTGTCCTTCATCGGCTTCGGCGCGGCACCGGCCGAAACGCAGGAGAGCGCGTCACACGGGGAATGGCGTTACTACGGCGGCGATAGAGCATTCACACGGTACTCGCCTCTCGACCAGATCAATCGACACAACGTCAGAAATCTCGAGATCGTCTGGCGGCGACCGGCGACCGCCACGCGGTGGACAGACGAGGCATTCCCGGAGCTCGAACCGAATCGCTATCTCCGGTCGACACCGTTGATGATCGACGGGGTGCTCTACGCCTCGAATGCGCTCGGGTTTGTCGAGGCGTTTGACGCGGGAACAGGCGAAACGCTGTGGGTGCAGGAACCGGTCGTGCCCACGCTTCAGGAAGTTTCAGGGGCAAGCACGCGGGGGCTGGACTTCTGGACAGATGGGTCCGGCCGACGGATGTTTCTCGTGCGTGGGCGGTATCTCTACGCGATCAACATGGCCACGGGCGCCCGATACGCGGAGTTTGGGCTTGTCGACCAGGGACGCATCGACCTGAACTTTGACGCCCCGCGGGCACGCAACTTCAACTGGACGGCCGGTCCCATTGTCGTAGGCGATGTGGTGGTCGTGGCCGGCATTACCGGCGGGGCTGGAGATGGCGGCGTCGTGCGTGAAGCCGCGCCCGAAGATGTGCGAGGCTTTGACGTCCGCACTGGACGACTCCTTTGGACCTTTCACGTCGTGCCGCGCGCCGGGGAATTCGGGGCCGACACGTGGGGCGACGGATCGGGTGACTACTCCGGAGACCTCGGTTCGTGGTGCTGTCTCACCGCCGACGAGACACTCGGATACGTCTTTGTTCCGCTGTCGGCACCCACCGGAATGGTCTACGGCGGACACCGACCGGGTGACAACCTTTTCTCCGACAGTCTCGTGGCCCTCGATGCCTCGACCGGGCAGCGCGTCTGGCACTTTCAGATGGTCCACCATGACGTCTGGGAATACGACACGGTGGGGCCGCCGATCCTTGGCGATATCACCGTCGACGGTCGACGGGTGAGAGCTGTGATGCAACCAAGCAAGACAGCGTTCCTCTATGTGTTTGACCGGGAAACCGGCGAACCCGTCTGGCCGATCGAGGAGCGCAAGGTTCCGCAGTCGATTGTCCCCGGTGAGCGGACCTCGTCGACACAGCCATTCCCGACCAAGCCCCCACCATTCGATTTGCAGGGCATCACCGAAGATGACCTGATCGATTTCACGCCCGAGCTCAGAGCCGAGGCGCTCGAAGCGGTGGAGTCACTCGTCCTCGGTCCACTGTTCACGCCACCGTGGCCCACCAGCGACGACCCCACGGCCAAACAGGGGACCTTGACCGCACCCGGTGGATGGGGTGCCGGAAATTGGCACACCGGAGCATTCGACCCCGAGACGGGGATGTATTACGCCGTCTCCCATACGATGCCGACCGTATGGAGCGTTGCACCCACGACTTCACCGGACGCCACATTGGACTGGGCCACACCGCAAGGAGATGCGAACCGCACGCCACGGCCACACGGCCTGCCGATTACCAAGCCGCCCTATGGTCGGATCACCGCCCTCGACCTCAATCGTGGCGAATTGGCGTGGATGGTGCCGAACGGCGACGGTCCCCGGGACCATCCGCTCCTCAAGGATCTGGATTTGCCTCCCCTGGGAACGCCCAATAGACCGGCCCCGCTCGTCACCAAGACCCTACTCCTGATCGGCGAAGGGAGCGATGCGATCATCGGAACGAGACGTGGGGTCGACGACGGCACCGACCCGGAGCTCGACCAGTCCTGGCGGTGGGGGAAGACGTTTCGAGCCTATGACAAGGCGACGGGTGAGGTGATCTGGGAGACTGAGCTTCCGTCGGGGACGACCGCCGCCCCTATGACCTACATGTTCAACGGCAAGCAATACGTCGTCGTGTCCGTCGGCGGGTCGGAGCATGCACCTGAGTGGGTCGCGCTCGCGCTGCCCTAACGCCTTAGACCCTGTCGGTCGTCAGAAACTATCGTCAAGCGCCATGACTGCTCCGCGTATCTGCTGCCTCGACCTGGACACCTTCTTTGTCTCTATCGAGAGAACTCTCGACCCGTCTCTCGAGGGCAAGCCGGTTGTCGTGGGAGGGCGCCCGGGGACGCGCGGCGTGGTTACGGCCTGCAGCTACGAGGTCCGCGAGGTGGGGGTGCGTTCGGGTATGTCCCTCACCGAAGCTGGGAAACTCGCTCCTCACGCAGTTTATCTTCCAGTGCGGGACGGTGTGTATAGCGAGTTCTCAGCGAAGGTACGGAAGATCGCCAGTCGCTACTCGCCAGTAATTCAGGTCGCCAGTATCGATGAGTTGTATATGGATTTCGCGGGCTGCGAGCGTCTTTACCGGAAGTCTGGAGACGCGTCCGACGACGCAACCATCGAGCGGACCGTGCAGGAGATGACGGCGGTAATTCAGGACGAGCTTGGGCTTCCGTCCAGCGCGGGAATCGGCACCAGCCGTTCGATGGCAAAGATCGGGAGCGGGCTCGCCAAGCCAGCCGGTGTTCTGTTGGTGCCGGCCGGCAGCGAGGCGGCTCTGCTGGCGCCGCTCCCGGTGCGCAAGCTGCCGGGGATCGGTCCGGTGGCCGAGAAGAAGCTCGAGCGTGCCGGTCTCACGACGCTCGGCCAGGTGGCGGCGATGCCGCTTTCCGACCTGCGACGAATCTTCGGTGCGTGGGCAGAGCATGTGAAGGACAGTGCTCGGGGGCTCGGCTCTGCAGACCTGAGCCGTGACCGACCCGCCTTTCGGGAGCACGACGTCGAAGGGGATTCGGTCGGGAGTATTTCCAACGAACGCACCTTCCGCGCGGACGTCGGTGACTCGGCAACCATCGAATCACAGCTGTGCTCGTTGTGCGAGCGAGTCTGCTGGCGGGTACGGCGGCGTGGCGTGAAGGCGCGCACCGTGACAGTGAAGCTGCGCTACTCCAACTTTCAGACCCTCACTCGGTCGCGCACGATCTCGCCGACGTCCTCGGACATCGAAGTCTACTCCGTGGTCAAAGACCTGTATATCGGAGCCCGAGATGGGCGGCGTGGCGTGCGGCTCCTCGGCGTCGCCCTCTCTCATCTTGGCCTCTTTGACAGTCAGCTCGCGCTATTCAAGAACGATCGACGGCGAGAGGTGGCAGTGGACGCAATACGCGCGCGCTTTGGCTATGACGCGGTGCGGCTCGCGGGCGGAAGCCGTCGCCGAGATTCGCATCTGCGACCCGACTGACCGGCAACATCACCTGTGTTGCTGCTCGCCATTGTCACGAGCTCCATGCGTATCGAGAATCTGTATCCATCGCGACAGTGTAGAACTGCTTCAAAGAACGAAACGACCGTGAGATCACGGAGCGGTCGATCGACTACACCACAACCCGAGCGCGCCGAGAATCGCCAGATCAACGAACAGCAGCGGCGCAAACAGCGGCGCCGTATAGATCGCGTTGTCCAGCCATGAGTCGCTGGGCCCGGCCGCGATCGCTCGCAGATGCAAACCGGCCCCGACGAACCCCACGAACACCTGGGCCATCAGGACCCACAGAACAGAGTTGGAGATACTGTCGATTTTGGTGGGCCCACGTCGCCGTCAACAAGAATGCCAGCCCCACCGCTGCCGCCACGACCCCGACCCATTCCGATGGATAGAAGAAACCGTTCTGTGCATGGTCACCGAGTGTGAGCCCAAGATTGCCCGCGAACCCGCCCGCCGCGAACAGCGTCACCCACTGGCCGTACGCAGGCCTGTCCGGAGCTTCGGTTCGATTGAGGATGAGAAGAAACCCCAGCCCCGCGTAGGAGAGCGGCGCCGCGAACGGCGCCGTGTGTACCAGATTGTGCAGGGTCTGCTCCGCAAAGAACGTGCCATTCAAATACCACAACAGACCCGCGACGCCGATGACGACGCTCACGGCACCGACCACCACCCCTACAAGCCTGGAGGTGCCGGCGCCAGGATTCCCGGACCACAACCCGGGGATCAGAAACGCAGGCGCGAGGATCGAGAACACGAGCGGAATCCACTCGGCCGAGTGGTGGAACGCATTCATGGAGTGCGCGAACGAGATGTCCACGACCAGAAAGCCAAGATTGGTCGCGGCGAAAATCTCGACGGCCCAGCGGCGGAGCGCCGGGCTATTGCTGAGTATCACGGAACTCGGTTACGGCTTTCTCGATCTGCGTTCGGTAGTGCAACAGCTCGTAGTTCCCGTGCCACTGCACAAAGTCGGCACCACCCATAAAGGCGCCGTCCTTTGCGGTGCGGCCAAAGTAGTGCCAGAGATGGAATTCCAGAAACTCGAACTCTTCGTCAAAAGGCGCAGGCGTGAGAAGACCGTCAGCCCGAGCCGCTTCGACAATCTGCAACGCCTCGCGCACCTTCGCGTTGGTGCTCTCGACCACCGCTTCTGCGTCCGCATAGAACTCGGTCACGGTTCCCGAGGTATGACATTGGAGACACGTCGCCTGCATCGCGTTCTGCCCTTGCTGGTAGCCACTCCGCTTCTCCGAAATCGGTGCATACAGCAGCCATGACAACCGCTCCGTCGTGTCGTGCGTCACGCCGAGTCCGTTGAGACCACTCAGATGGCACGTCGCGCAGGTTGGCACCGGCATGTCCACGGTCGTGAGTTCCGCCGGTGGTACGGCCATACGCTATCCGGTTGCGCTCGTCGTTGAACAAAATCCCGTGCTTCGACTCGTAGTAAATATCGAGTTGCGAGTGGTCCGGTCCCATATGACACTGACCACAGGTTTCTGGGGTTCGAGCCAGCTGGATCGATGCATTGTGTCGTGCGTGGCACTCGGTGCAGCGGCCGATCGATCCATCTCGATTTGGCGCCCCGATCTGATGGCACTTGGTACAGCCCACTTGGATGGCGGTCTCGCCCTCGAGGCCGGCCAGCGCATTGGCCGGCCGCTCGACCATACCCGGGTGATAACCCTCGGCGAGCGCAATCTGCTCGGCCGAAAAACCAGCCGGCCCCGTCACCGCGGCCACGGCCGGCGCCGCGTGACGGCTACGCAGGAACTGGTCGTATTCCCGAGGATGACACGACGAGCAGTTCTTCGCCGTCAGCTCCGTCGAGATCATGAACCCGTTGTGGTCATCGGTTGCCTGCCCATCCGCAGGCTGATGACAGTCGAGACAACTCACGCCCTGATTCGCATGACGGCTCATCTCATACTCGTGCACGACCGCCGAGGCCACATCTCGGTGGCACGCCGCGCACCGGCCGGTCGCGGTCACTTGGGTCGCGCTGGCACGCTCGGTCTGGAGCGCGGGTCGTCGGGAGTTCACGATCACGGCGGCCACGATCAACGCCGTGGAAATCAAAACCGCGAATAAAAATGGGCTATAGCCGCACGATTGACATACTAGCCGACTCTCGGCGTCCTCGCCTTGAATCGTGACGCCAAGGTCCCCCGTGTCGGTGAAATCCGGCGCGGCCTCGCGGCCCGGAACCGCGACCTGCTCAAAAATCCACTTCGACCTCCAGCTCGTGCTGCGCGTGCCAGTCGCGTACCCGGCGCTGCAACGTCCGGAGGCCGGCTGAAAGCGACCAGGATACCGACCACAGAGCCACTCAAAGAGGCTCAGTGCCTACAGGCGCCCCCGCTCGTCGGCCTCTCACGTCTTGCCGTCCATCCGCTTCTCCATCAGCCGCACTACGTATCCGTGACCAACCCGGCCTCTCCGAGGAAAACCGACAGTCTCGCACGCCCATCGATTCTACGAGGTCACGAGCCTTGTGCGACGGCACCTCAGCCGCTCGCCAGAAGCGCCAGGCTTAGCGTGCAAAAACGCAACGATCTGCCTGAAACGCTTACTCCGGCGGTAGGGCGAACGTGACGAGGGCGTTCCCGGCGGCAATGGCGACAAACTGGCGGCCTTCGCTGAGATACGTAATCGGGTTTGCATACACAGCGCCCCCCGTCTGAAATCGCCAGAGCACATCGCCGGTCAGGGCGTCCGCCGCAAAAAAGTCGCCCTCCATGGTTCCTGAAAAGACCAGGCCGCCTGCCGTCGACATGAGCCCGGCCCAGGGTGGAGAGTGAACCGCGAGCTCCCACACGAGATCGCCGGTCAAGGGTTCGAGGGCGCGCAAGAATCCGCCCGGGTCTTCTCCCGTCACGACGCGTCGACTCGCACCCATATAGATCTCGCCGGGCTCATAGGTCGCGTCGGCCAGGTAGTAGATGCCACCTTTCTCCCGGACGTTCTGATAGATGAGATCGGTCTGCGGACTATACGTCGGGCTATACCAGTTGGCCGCCCCATCGTCATCTGGATATACCAGTGCGCCTTCCGCGCTGGGTATGGTGTCGGGGTTCTCGATGGGCCGTCCGTGTGCGTCCAACCCCAGCGCCCATGTCTGCTTGGCGAAGGGCTTTCCCACCAAGAACTCCCCGGTGGCGCGGTCGAGCACATAGTAGAAGCCGTTCCGGTTTGGGAACAGGACGAGCTGTCTCGGTTCACCGTCAAGCTCTGCGTCGAGCAGAACCGGAACCTGAGTCGAGTCGTAATCGTGGATGTCGTGAGGGAGAAACTGGAAATGCCAGACGAGCTGTCCGGTGTCCGGGTCGAGCGCGAGGAGAGCCTCCGAGTAGAGGTTGTCCCCTTCGCGTACTTCGCCGATAAAGTCCGGCCCGGGATTGCCCGTACCCCAATAGAGCAAGTCAAGCTCGGGGTCATAGGCACCGGTGACCCACGTGGGGGCGCCGCCTCGTTTCCAGCTGTCACCAGACCACGTGTCGTGTCCGGGCTCACCGGGGCCGGGCACCGTCCAGAACCGCCACAGCCGGTCGCCAGTGACGGGGTCGTAAGCGTCAAGAAACCCCCGGATCCCGTATTCGCCACCGGAGATACCCACGATGATCTTGTCTTCGAGGGCGAGTGGCGCCACCGTCACTGAATATCCAAGCGTGTAGTCGGCAACCTCGATGTCCCACCGCACCCGACCGGTCCGCGCGTCGAGTGCCACCAGATGGGCATCGACTGTCCCGAGAAAGACCTGGTCGTCAAGGAGCGCGACCCCGCGGTTTACCTGCCCGCAACAGGTCACGATGCCGTCTGGGAGGGACCGGCGATACTGCCAGATCGGACGTCCCGTGCGAAGGTCGAGCGCGGTGGCATCGCTCGGCGCCTCGGTGATATACATCACGCCGTCCACGACGAGCGGTGAGACTTCGAACTTTTGCAGCGACCGAGCTTGGTAGGTCCAGGCGGGCCGAAGCTCGTCGACGTTGTCGCGATTGATCTGGTCGAGCGTCGAAAAGCGTTGCGCTCCATATGTTCCAGAGTAGGTCAACCAATGACCAGGTTCGGACGAGGCCTCCAAGATCCGTTCATACGGCACCTGGGCAACGACGGGGGAAGCCATGACGAGCGACAACAAGACAAGGAGGGTCTTCATGAGGTTCCCTTGAGCGATACCAGATACGCGACGAGGTCGTCGGTTTGATCGGGTGTCAAACGCCCTTCGTAGCTCGGCATCGGCGAGCGTTGCCACTCACGGTCGAGCACATCGAGCTCGTCTTTCCAAAATGATAGAAATTGGCCGCTCAGGTCTCTGAACTGTATTGAGAATCCATCTTCATTGACCCGGACACCGGTGAACATGCGGCCATCTCGGGTGACCGCCCGGACCTGAAGAAAACCGCTTGGCACCGCGACCTCTGGGGCCAGCAGGGCCTCGCGCAGATGAGCGGCGCTGCGACGCGCGCCGATGTCCTCGAGACCAGGACCAATGACGCCGCCGCGGCCATCCACGGTGTGGCACCGCGCGCAATCGAGCTGCCTATAGACGGCCTCGCCCCGGGTTCCATCGCCTGGGACGTTCTCCGTCGCGACACGGCCCAGCGTCCTCACGTAGGCCGCGATGCTCGACACTTGGCCCGGCGTGAGCGGCGAACCCGGCATCTCGGTTCCGCTGATGCCGCGACGAATGATGGTGAATAGCGCCGCGTCACTCGACGCGCGCCGTAGCGTTGGTTGCGCGAGATTGGCTCCCTTGCCGCCATTTCCCTGCGGCCCGTGACAGCTGCCGCACTGGCTTTCGTACAGCCGCTGGCCCTGCTCGTTTTCACGGTCCTGCCACGCCGCCGCGGGCGACACGCAAAAGACGCCAAGTACCGACACCCACATCACGACCACCACACACGTTGCGAGCGACAAGAATTTCATGGGGTGCACCATAATAGGCCATGCGTAACAGACGGCGAATCGCGTACGGCGTGATAGCAGTGCTGATGGCCTCCCGGGTCGCCAGCGCCCAGAGTTTTCAGCTACTGGAAGCAACGATCAATGACGTGCATACGGCCTTCGCCTCCGGCGAGATTAGCTGCCGTGCTCTTGTTCAGCAGTATCTCGATCGTATCGAAGCGTATGACCAGGACGGCCCGGCACTCAATGCCATCCAATACATCAACCCTGCGGCGCTGGATAAAGCGGATTCGCTCGACGCGGATTTCGCCGCGTCGGGTCTGGTGGGACCGCTCCACTGTATCCCCGTGCTCCTCAAGGACCAGGTCGAGACACGTGAGATGCCGACGACGTATGGCTCGGCGTTGTTTGACGGTTTTGTGTCCGGACGGGACGCCACAATCGTTGTCCGGATGCGAGAAGCGGGCGCGATCATTTTGGCCAAAACGAATATGGGTGAGTTTGCGTCGCGCTATGTCGGGTCCGCCTTTGGCGCAATCCGCAATGCCTATGACCCCACCCGGAACCCTAGCGGTTCGTCGGGAGGCACGGGCGCTGGAATCGCCGCCAACTTTGGAATGATCGGGATCGGCGAAGACACCGGAGGATCGATCCGAGGTCCAGCGGCGGTCCATAGTCTGGTCGGCCTTAGACCGACGGTTCCGCTGGTGAGTCGTTATGGCATGATGCCGGCGAATCCATCCAGTGACACCCTTGGACCCATAACCCGTACTGTGCGCGACGCCGCGACTCTCCTCGATGTCCTGGCCGGGTATGACCCCCAGGACCCCGTCACGGCCTACGCCGTGGGCCAGATACCGGAGTCGTATACCGATAGTCTTGCGACGGACGTGCTTCGCGGCGCGCGGATTGGCGTGATCCGAGAATCGATGGATCCAAACACTGACCCCGAGGCTGACGACTACCTCCAAGTACGCGGCGTGATTGATCAGTCAATCGCCGACATGCAGTCGCTCGGGGCCGTTATCGTCGACCCCGTGGTCGTGCCCAACCTGGCGACCGCACAGCAAGCTTATGTGAGAAACAACTACGAGACCGAGGCCGCCATGAACGCGTATTTGAACGCCCAGGACCACGCGCCCATTCGCAGCGTCCGAGACATTTTGCTGTCGGGTGTGGTCACGCCGTGGCGAGCCAAAGGTTTGATGAACGTGGTTGGAAAGTCGACCGAGGACAGCGGCTATCTCGCCATCCTGCACGCCCGGGAGCGGCTGCGACGAGCCGTGTTGAGCTCGATGGGTGACCACGGCCTCGACGCCGTGGTCTACGCGACGTTTGACCACGAAACGACGCTGATCGCACCCGACGCCCTCACCAACGCGGACACGGACGACGCCTACGCTCGAGGCAACAATCGATACCTCAGCCCGGTGACCGGATTTCCGGCCGTGACCGTGCCGGCGGGCTTTACCGCTCGCGGTCTCCCCGTCGGGCTCGAGTTTCTCGGACGGCCTTTCAGTGAGGCGCTGCTGCTCAAACTTGGCTATGCCTACGAGCAGGGCACGCTTCGCCGTCAGCCGCCGTCAACGACACCGGCGCTACCGTAAACCGTAAGCCCAGCCGCCCGTGGTGGAAGTCGTGTCGGCAGCGTGCGCCGAGTCACAGACACCACTAACGAATCTCTTTGAGAATGTCGCTCAGCACCGGAATGCTCTCCGCCTCGGGTGACCCCGATGGCAACGAACGGAGGAACGCGTAAACATCGACCAGCTTCTGGTCGGAGACATCCGCCTGCCGATAGGGCGGCATTCGGCGCGGGTTTGGTGGATTCCGGAAATACGCGACAAAGCCGTCCTGGCTGAGTCGTAGTGGGTTCAATCTGGGGTCACGACCGGTCTCTCCTGTATACCCGTGGCAACCGAAGCACGTGTAATCGGTAAAGAGCAAGCGTCCGCGCTCTGCGTCGCCCTCGGGGACGGCCAGCTCCTGCGCGGCAATCGTCGGTTCTCCCCCACGAGTCCCCACGACACCAGCCACGATCACGAGCGCACCGGCGACACTGAGAACAGAAGTGGTTCTTCGTGTTCTCGTCATCGTCATCGCGATCATCGCGGTTGGCTCACGACGTCTATGAGCGCTGGTTCGCCCGACTTGATCCGCTCGACGCTCCGCCGGAGGGCCGGGCCGAGGTCGCCGGGGTTCTCGATCGGGCCCTCGGCGAACATGCCGTAGGCGCGTGCCATGGTTGCGTAGTCGATATTGGGGTCGGTAATCGTCGTCCCGATGGGTGCGCGCTCCGCTCCCCGGTTCCGCGCGGCACCTTGCTGTTGGAGATACATGAGCTCCTGATGATAGGCGCGGTTATTGTGCACGACCGTCAGCAGTGGAATCTGATGATGCACGGCCGTCCACAACGCACCGGGTGCGTAGTTGAGGTCGCCATCCCCGTTGATGTTGACCGTGATCCGCCCATGCTGCTTGTTGGCGAGCGCGGCCCCGACGGATGCGGGCAGCGAGTACCCGATACCACCGCCACCCTGTGAACCGATCGCGTGATACGACTTCTTCATGTCCCAGAGCCGGCCTGGCCATCCGCCTATAAACCCTTGAGGCGACGAAAACGACCAGTCCTCGTCTTTGATGAGCGGCCAGAGCTCGGCCGCGACCCGGGCCATACTGACCGGACGGGCATCCCACCCATAACGGGCAGTCGCAATGGCCTGCCGTCGCCGCTCGGCATGGGCCGACGCGATTTGGGTCCCACGGTCCTCAACGAACCGTCTCCGGTCATCGGTGAGAAGACGCGACACCTCTTCGATAAGCGCCGGCAAGGAGGCTTGCGCGTCGGCGGCGATGAGGATGTCCGCCTGACCGGCGCCGCTCCCGTTCACGTTGAAGTTGCTGGCAATCAAGAACTCCGCGGAGCTGATCGTGATGGTCCGCGCGCCAGCGGCCCCACCCGACAGGCCACCGCGGCCGACAGGCTCTAGGTTCAAGACGACATCTGGCCTACCGATACCGGTCCCGGCCAAGGATGCCGGTTGGGAAAGTTGAGCCGGGCGCTGCCGTCATTCACAGGCAACTGCAAGAGCTCCGCAAGTTCAACCAGCAGGTCGATGCCCTCCTGTGTACGAGCGAATCGGCCGGCGTCTATACGCGGATTCTCCGCGCCCACGAGAATTCTGGCGATCTCCCGCACCGACCCAAGGTCGGCGCTGGGAAATTTCGCCGAAGGGATCGGCGGCACCACCGGGTTCCCCGTCATCGCAGCTTTTTGAATCTTTGCGTCAACCACCACAAGCACCGGCGCCATCGGGGGCGTGGTGGCGATGGCGTAGGCGCGGACAATGGAGCGCCCGAACTTGTCGAGAGATTTCGGTTGATGATCCCACTTCACAAAATCACGCACCATCGCGGCCATGTCCGTGGCGTTGTGGGCAGTAACCGGGCCCTCGTGATCCAGACCGGCTACCAGACAGACAGGCACGCGGTCACAATAGGCGAGATGGCCATCGCGGCGTGCTGAATGCCAACGGTGCCGTGAAGCAGCGCCATCATCGGCTTGCCCTCGATCTTGGCGTAACCGTGGGCCATAGCAACGGCCGACTCTTCGTGCAGACAGGTCAAGAACTCGGGCATCCGGTTCTCGCCGTAGTTGACGATCGATTCCCGGAGCCCCTCGAAGCTCGAACCGCAATTCGATGCGCAGTACTCGATATCCAGCGCCCGGAGCACATCCACCATATGGTCGGAACCCGGATGTTCCACGATATAGGCGTCAACGGCCGGGGTCCGAGGCTACGCTTGGGTCTCGGCGCTCAGCTGGGCCTCGGTCGGAGGCAGCACCGCCGGGACGCGCGGAGCCGGAGGGAGAGGCAACGGCGCCGCCTCGGCGCTGGGGCTTGCCCCGCTGTCCGCAAAGAGCGCCGCTCCGGCGGCGGCCCCTTTCAGAAAACCCCGACGGTCCACCGGCATCCCATGTCGATCCCTTGGCGCCCTTTTCATGGCTCAGTCTCCCGTCTCAGGCTCTCAAAGAGAGGGCCACGGTTCCTCTCGCCCGAAGTGGTAGCCGGCTGTCTCATTTCTTCTGGGTCATTTGCTGCCGCGTTATTTCGTATGCGTCACTTCTTATCGCGGGCCCGAATCAGACGGTCGAGACTCCAGATACCGGATTCGCGCGTGGCAAAAAAGAGGAACACGAAGCAGAAAAGCACCGCCGGCTCACCGGCGTTCTGAACCGGCCACCCGCCGCGGGGGTAGTGGGCAAGAAAAAACGCCGCGGCCATCTCCCCACTCGCCACAAAGGCAACGGCTGGCGTGAAGAGACCTAGCGCGATGAGTCCACCGCCGACAAACTCAATCACTCCGGCGAGACCGACACGAGAAAACAGCTCGACAGTCTGCTCCTGACCAAAGGCGCCAAGCAGCTTTTGCGCGCCGTGCTGCCAGAACAAGAAGCCAACCACCATACGCGTCACCGAATAGATCTGACTGGAGTAGGACCCGAGAAACGGTTTCACGGCGATCTCCTTGGAAAAGGCATTGACAGCGGGGCTCCCCCTCGGGGAACAACGACGGCGACGAACACGCTGACCATTCTGGCTCCCTCGCTCGCTTCTCTTTAGCGGTCCGCGGATTACCGCGCGGGCCAGCGGCTTACCGCGGGCGCGACCGGGAGACTCAGACGTAGATTGTCTGCGATTATTGGTCCTGCGACGCAGGCACGAGTTTGCGCACCCAACCGTCACCCTTGGTCAAAAGA